>ORMF010688722.1_pt1 | contig 14019 bp, 11 predicted proteins | sample 1779871 | NCBI WGS metagenome assembly ORMF01 (sample SAMEA104232316, study PRJEB22302) | groundwater metagenome | biome: forest; feature: aquifer; material: groundwater | place: USA | collected 2011-08-07 | depth 5.4 m | reverse complement strand
GCAAACCGTCGCTTAAACCTTTTGATGTGTTCTTCCTGCCTGTCTTTGTCGCCCCAATCCCACCACGATTCAGGATCGTTATGATCGCCTGAGAAGACGGCAGCGATTTCCAAAGCTTTCAGTTTTGGCAACTGTGAATGCGTCTCGATCAGCAGCCGAGTCTGATTGTCAAGCTTCTCAATTTCATCCTCTGCCAAGATCAACATCTCGGACGGGAGAGCCTCCAACTCTGCGACGAATTCATTCCGCGCTGCTTCGAGTTTTTGCACATAGGTCACCACGGCCTGCCGGCTGGTGGCTACTACCTGAGCCTTGAAGCCTTCGGGCAGAACTACGTTAGCGTAATGACGAATCATGTCGCGCGCCTTCTGCTCGATAAGCATCGGCGCTTCAAGCACATCGCCTTCCGTGGCGTATTTCGCTTTGATCAACGCCAGCTCTTCCGGCGTGTAGTTGCAAAACATATCTTCGAAAACTTCGTCGAGACTGTTCGCGTCTTTGACCATGCCGTCTGCCGTGCGGCCTTCGTAAAGAATCGGCACCGTTGCACCGTCGAGTTCCGCGTCCTGAAGAATGTACTTGTCGATAAAGTCGCCAAAGATTTCGCGCGTCTCTTTCTTCTCTTTGCTGAGGATCGGCGTGCCGGTAAAGCCGATGACGGCTGCGTTGGGCAAAGCTTTGCGGAGGTTCCGATGTAGCGTGCGCGTATTCGAACGATGCGCTTCGTCAACCAGCACGAGGATTTCCTCCGACTGGTTTAATTCAGGAAATTCTTCGAAGCGAATCGTCTCAGTCAAAGTAACCTTCTGTTCAAAAACCTCGCCTTCGCGTCCCGGCTTCTTCTTTTTGCGTAAGATCGTCATCTCGACTTTATCAGCAGAGGTTTCGCCCGGCTTCGGCAGCACATCGAGCGCTTTCGCATCTGTCTTGCCGCCGATGACCTGATACTTTTGCAGCATCGCCATCACGATGTCGGGCGTGCGTTCGCCCAAAAGCCGCTGCGTCAAAGCCGTCGGCGATTCGCCCCTGCGCAAATCGTTGTCTGTCGGCCGCACCGATTCACCGCTCAGTTGCGCGGTATCGCCAAGCTGCTTCTGCAGGTCCGTGCGGTCGGTGACGACGACAATCTTGAATCGATTCAGACGGTCCATCATCCGCATCTTGCGCACGAGGAAAACCATGCTGAGACTCTTGCCCGACCCTTGTGTGTGCCAGATGATACCGCCGCGCTCGTCGCGCTCCGCGCCTTGCACCTTCGTGCGGCCTTCGAGCAACTTCCGCGTCGCGCGGTGCACTGCGCGAAACTGTTGATAGTGCGCCATGACCTTGCGCATCTTGCCGTCCACCTGCTGAAAGACCGAGAAGTTACGCATCAAATCGAGCAGGTGCTTTGGTCTGAGCATCCCCGCTACCAGAATCTGTTGGCTGTGCAGTGTGACAGAGGAGTTGCGCAATTCGGGCGGACGCTCTTCATCCTTGCGAAAGAAGAGCGGCGTTCCGACGCGATCGCCTTGCTCCGGCCCAATTGATTGAAGTTCGTTCGCCGCTTCCGCGACACCTGCGGGCGGAGTCAGCACGCCCAACTCTTCGGCGACCGTGCTCAAAGGCACAGGGCTGGTGTCGGCCCATTCGAGATACGCTTCGGGCGGCGCGCCAATCGTTGACGCGCGCGCTTCGAAGAAGTCACTGGCGATCATCACCTGGTTCGTGTGAAACAGCCGCTCGATCCCCTCGCTGTCCGTATAGAGCGTGGGCCAGAGTTCTCGGCGCTGGTTCGAATAGCGCAGCAATTGATCGATGGCTGCGCTCATCGGCCTTTGCACGCCTGGACTTTTGAATTCAGCCACGCCAATGGGAATGCCGTTTACAAACAGCACCGCATCGAGCACAACATTCCCACGCCCACTGGTTAGCTCAATCTTGAATTGATTAATGACCAGAAAATCGTTCTGAGTCCAGTTCTCAAAATCGATGAAGCGCACCGGCTGATTCCGTCCCGCGCTCCAATCCGGCAAGCCGTCGATTTCAGTTCCTTTGAGCAGGAGTCTCGTGGCCGACTCATTAGTTTCCATTAGCCGGTGGCCGTCGGCTTTTTCGAGTTTCTCGATGATGCGCCGGACGCGCTCATCATCCAGCCAGGGGGCGTCATCGCGCAGGTTCAGCGTGCGTAGCGCTGTGGCTAGGCGGCCTTTGAGCAAAGGCTCGCGGAAGTTTTCCCGTTCACTAAGCTCCGGTACGTCCGTGTCGCCTTCAATCCATTGCCACCCCATCAACTTGAGCTGTTCGCAGAAAGGGCGCTCAACCAAATCGTTTTCCCATTGAATATTCTTGCGCCGATTGCTCATGCGGTCGCTCCGATCGATTCGGGAACACGAACGCGGCCCGTCAAGAGATCATTCATTAGGCCGGATTTCACTTGCGCTAACTTGGCCGCCTCGTGCTCGGCAAGTCGGATGCGGTTATCTTGAACATTAACCATTGACAGGATGCACTCCTGCTCGGATGGCTTCGGACAAGGCACAAGGAACTGGGCGATGTCGTCACCGGAGACGCCGGATACAGCTACCTGCCTGATAAAACGTCGGCGTAGGAGGTAACCAGCAGGGCTTCTAAGGAATTCAACCGCAAACCTGGGCATAACCGTCTCGGGTTTCACACGCACTCTTACAATTGAGGATTCAAACGTGGCAGGTTCCCGCAACTTGCCGACCATCGAACAAAGACCCGCTCCTTCCAAGTTCAGCGAGCGCCGAGCAAACAACAAATCACCTTCTCTAAGGGCGTAACGCTGAAATTCCTGCGGATCGATATTAACCCGCACCGCGTCCTCCACATCGATGAAGACGCCCTTGAACATCTGCGGCATGTGAATCATCCGGTGACCGTATCCATAGGAGGAGGCCTTCTTGTATAGTCCGTTTCTGCTCGGCGTTTCGTAGACTTGTCTTAATTGCTTTATATCCCACGCACGCGGAATGCGCCCGAGGGGCGAAGGTTGGAAGAGTTCCGGGTGACCGATGGGGTCGCGGAGTTCGCCATTTTCGTCGATGCCGCGTGTCAGCAAGTCGTGCAACAAGCCCGCGCGCACTTGCCGCAGCTTCGCAATTACTGCCGCAGTCTTTGCTATGGCGTCGTCCATTAGCCGCAAGAGTTTGCCAACCGCTTTTTGCTCATCTAACTCCGGCAACCACAACGGAGCATTATTCACTGCGCCTATCGGTAGGCCATAGCGTGTGAGGCCATTTGACTGCTGGCCAAAGTACCGCGCAACCCGAACGTGCTTTAGTTGCTTAGCCAGAAACGTCGGGTCAACCTTTTCCTGGTCGGGCCGAAGCAAGGCAAGGTGGTAACCGCAAATCAAGTCGGGCGCGGCGTAGTCCACTACCGTGGGAATACCGATGTCGTCTGGAGTTTCCGAATCTTTGGTGATTATGACGTCGCCAATCTTCAAACCAAAACGATCAATTTCTGGTTGCGTGGCTGAAGCTCGCATAAACTCCAGGTCGCCGGTGATATAGTCATGGCTGTAAACGTCGATGTAGTTGCAAAGCCGCACCGGTTCTTCGCTACCACGCGTGAGCTTGTCCACGCTGCTAAACCGGGGTTCAGCGACGGAGATCAAAGGTGTCTCCCGCCAACCTGCAGGCGGTCCTGGCGCGGCGATGGTAGATTCATTGGACATAGTTCAGTTTCTTAAATGCCAGCGCGAGTTGTTCAGACAGTTCGTTCTGCTGTTGCGTGAGCACTCCGATCGGGACGAAGTATTTGTCCCATAGCCCTTCGATGAGGCGCACGAGCCCCTGCCGTTTCTCAGCCACGGCGGCATCGAGGCCGCTTTCGACATCCTGCGCGAACAGTTCAAGCACGAGTTCACATTTTGTTTGATCGTCCATCGCGGCGCAACGCGACTTTAGTTCGTTCACAAACTCGTTGGTCAGCGTGCGATAACGTGCGCGGGCCGCGGCGAGCTGTTCTTTGATCTCTTCGTAAGGTTCCAGCGCTTTTTCAATCTGCGCGAGTTCGTCAAACACAGCTCCGAGATTTGCGCGCGCATTGGCAGCCGTGCGCTTCTCTTCATCCGTGGCTTTCTTTTTGACAGCGGCGCGTTCCAGCTTTCCGAATTGCTTCAGAGCTTCTTTGTTTTCGCCTTTCAACTGGCGAGCGTGGCTAGCCAGCTCTTTCGCGTAGTTCCACTGGGTCACTTCCTCTTCTTCCAGATCGTCGGGCGCGTTGCTTTGCTCGAAGACTTCCTTCTCACCTTTCAAGCGGGCGATTTCCACTTTCGCTTGAGCGATGTCTTTCAGATAGTCGGCCATCGTGCGAAGCACCAGCTTGTGAGCAAACGGGTCGAAGATCGGACCCGCGTTGTCGTCGTCCTCGACGGCGTCCGCGATCGCGTCTATCCAACCCTCAATCACACCGGCGAAGCCGTGCTCCATCAACGTCTTTAAGTCCGGCAACGTATCAGTCCACCACGTGGCGATCACGCCCGCGAGCTTGAACCTGTCTAGCGTGTCCAGCACCGCAAGTTTCGCAACAAAGGAATCCAGCAGCGCATGGCGCGTTTCCATCAGACGCCTCGAGGTTGGGAGATCGGAGATAACGTTTTCCTGCGAGTTCCACCAATCGCGAATTGCTACACGGTACTTTTCAGCGCGTTGAACGACCCCGGCATTCGAATTGACTGTCGTCGCGAGTTGGCTGCGCTCGCCAAGTGCAGGGACGAAGTCAACGTACCGGTCAGCCCGCGGCTGGAATATCGCGGCAGGGTCCATCTCCTGGCCTTCGAAAAGCGGTCTCTGCGCCTCAACTTCTGCGACCGGCACGCCGCCCACCAGGTGCGCCCGCACGTCATGTGGTTCAGGTGGCGGAGAGTTATCAACATACCGTCGAATGTTGAGATTGAAATCGTTCTCATCGCTCGCGATTTCAGCCAGTGAAACGACCCGCGCATAAAGCGGCTCGTCTTTTCGCGGATTAGCGGGAACGTCCTCATAGCGTTCAAACGTTGAAACGATCTTCTCAACGTGCTCCGGCCTCAAGTAATTCTGCGCACGACCTTCCTGACACTCGGCATCAGCGTTGATAAAGAGCACGCGCTCGCGGCGCTCGGGCGGCTTATTCGGATTCGGCGCGCGCGCTGACAAGTTCGGCCGCATGATCAAAATGCACGCCGGGATTCCCGCGCCGTAGAAAAGATTCGGCGGCAAACCAATGACGGCTTCAATCAAGTCCTGTCCGAGGAACTTCTTCCGAATTTTCTTTTCTTCGCCGCCACGAAACAGCACACCGTGCGGCATCACCGTCGCCACCATGCCGCCTTCTCTACATACCGCGAGCATGTGCTGCGCGAACATTAGGTCCGCCTTCTTGCCGGTCGTCGGCGCCCAGCCCCAGCGAAAACGCTCGGCAAATTCCATATTGCTGCGGGTGTAGTTTTGGCTGAAGGGTGGATTGGTAATAACACGATCAAATCGTTCGAGTTCACCGCCTTCGCGGTGCAACGGGTGCAGCAGAGTGTCCTGGAGTTGTATGTCTGCACCGGGAATTCCATGCAGGAGCATGTTGAGTTTGCAGATCGACCATGCAGAGGCGTCATTGCCTTGCCCGCATAAACGCAGGTTCGTTGGGTCCCCGCCCGAGTCTTCGACGTACTCGCGTGTGATGATCAGCATGCCCCCTGAACCGCAGCATGGGTCATAGACACTCAATCCGGGCCGCGGCTTTAAGATTCGGACCATCAATCGAATCACATCGCGCGGCGTGTAGAAATCGCCGCCCTTCTTGCCGGCGGACTCGGCGAACATGTTGATGAGAAATTCATACGCCGAGCCGAGCAGATCTGAGAATTGGAAATCTTCGTTGCGCAGACGGTGTTTAGAGAAATGACGCACGAGGTCTTTGCACGCGTCGTCCGACACGACGCGCTTGTTGCTCTGCGTGCGCATGAAGCTGATGTGATCGAGGACGTGTTCTAGCGAGTCGTTGGCTTCGCTCAATGCGCCAAGCGCTGTATCAAGCACGTTGCCATAGACCACTGTTGCGTCGTTCAGTTTGTCCTGCAAATTGTGCCAGCGCGCTCGTTCAGGAACGAAAAACTCGTCGTAGTAGTCCGGATTCTCACCGTAGCGATGTTTAGCTTCGTCGAGGTCAAAGCCGTCCTCTACTTTTTGTCGCACAATCCGTTCGTACTCGGCGTCGAACGAATCGGAACATCGCTTAAGGAACAACATCCCGAGGATGTAGTCCTTATAGGTCGCCGCGTCCAGCCCCTCCTGCCTAAGGCGATCAGCAGCACCGTAAAGATGACGTTCGAGTTTAGCAAGAGATAAACGTGGCATGGGGGACCTGACAACGCCTACCAGCGGTTGAAACTGAGTGCAAGACTTCGCACGATTGCTCGGCCGTTTCCAGAATCGCCGGACGCCGCTATCCGACGATTAGACAATTCGGCTTATAGTAAACTTGTGTGCGGGTTGTGTGCCAGCCAAACGACGCCATCTGACTAGCACGCGGCATTATAGAGAAAGCGAAAAGCCTAATAAAGACGCACGAACGGGCACTGAGGAAAACGAGGCGAAACAGTACTTTTCAGATTTAGAATCCGTTGTCAAAAAATTGAGAAATCCGGTAGTGACAATTAGACGGGAGTAAATGCGCCACGAGAACCTACAGGCTTTGTTCTCGTGGATTAGCCAGCCAACGGACTGGCGGACGGTGCCGGAAGGCTCACATTGATCAAGGAACTCCCAAGACGACGAGCACCCGTGTGTTTCTTCCCACTCGACATAAACCAAAAAAAGTCGTTTGGTTTCTTCAACGGCCCTTCTTGTTTAGATACTCTCGCCATCTGGGCGTCTTTGGTTTGGGTTTGGTTTGGCGCAGATCAGAGGCGGCCACGCTTTTTACCTTCGCGGTACTACTTTCCTTTCGTAGTAACTCACTCGCTTCTGTTGCGACCCTTGGAGATGTTTGTGCCGTGTTTTTCTTGACCATGATTTCCTTCCTAGCTACCGCGTTATATTAACATTCTTTCCTACGTTCGGAATCTTCAATTATAAGTGTGTTGCTGGCTGGATCTTAAAAAGTGTCGCTCAGTGGAGTAGTGCCAGCTATCGGGAATCTTATCCTCGGAATACGACCACGACGCCTAGTCCCCGCAGAGCCGGAAAGTCTAATACTCTCGACGGGATTATGCGTCGTCTGACGCACCTTCCTGACAAGAGGAACTAAGCGAAATCCACTCGTCCCTTTCAGGGCGGCAACACGGCACACTGAAGATCGGGCCAAGGATGGTGGCGGACACCTTGAGACGAAGCGTGACTTTGACGGCTACCAGTCCGGTAAATATTGGTTCATCTGGTTACGTAAGATCAGATAAGATGCCTTCGAACGCACTTAAATTTCGTTCCTCGTAAGAGGATGCGGTTCGAATCCCGCCCTCGGCACCAATCAATTCAATAACCTACGGGGGCGGCCAGGTTCAACCCTAAAAACGCGCTACGCAGTAAATTCCGTTGCACACATTTATTTCCACGGAAATACAGATTGTGGCCAGAGAGGAACCTGAGAGGATCACGCCCGATCCGCTCAAGCTCGTGTTCCGCAGAGCGAACGCTTCTGGCGCGGAAAGGTTAGCGGCATAGATTAAGTGTCCACCAGGAACTGATCTGCACAAGAAGTTAAAAGTAGCCGTCCGAGGCTAATGAGCCTCTCTTTTTCCACGTATTAACGTCAACCCTTTACGAATAAGCCCTATCAAGGAATTCTGTTTTCTGACGGAACCTTGACGCTGCCGAGCCTTTTCAGCGCCGATGTCGCGTCCATACAATGAGAAGTACCTATCGCCCTGAGCGAGTAGACTTTGATATTCGCAATCGGCGCGGCATGTACGCATTGGATAAACTTCCAGAGTTCCGGGCAGGTAACGGTAACGTTGAACGCCAAATCCACCGATGCCACCTATTTCCGTCACGAGTTCAACCATTTGAAGAACTTCAAGAGATGCTAAGTTTGCGCTAAAGGGAAACACGTTCTCGTTCCGCTTCAGCCGATGGTCAGGCGGTAGATTCTTTAAATAGGACGGATCGTCTAGCTTTCCCTCTATTTCCGTACCTACGTCTCCGGGTAAAAACGTTTCCAAGCATTGCAAACAAGCACGACCTGGGCCAGCGGTTTGCAGCTGCCAGTCTACGCCGGAAAACTTGCCATGCTTGAAGCGGACCTCAATTCCACCGTCGATGACCGGGATCAGATGAGAGTAAGCAAAATGATTCAGAATATTTCGTGGTCTTGGTCTATCCACGCACGAGAACAAAACGTCACAGTCGAGCGCACTGCGATAGCCAGACTCTTCAGCAATGCTATACGGGACTGCTTGAATTTCAACATTAGCCGCAGTTGCAGCCCGTCGAATCTGGCGTTCAGCAACGGCAATCTTCAATGCTCCAATATCAGATTCATGTGCTCCGAGTAGGCGATCGAGGTTGTGCGATTGCACTTCGTCAAAATCAATTAGGACAAAGCGCTTCATTCCCATACGCGCCAACGTTTCAGCGACAATACTTCCTACGCTTCCAAGACCAACAATCCCGAACCGTAGCCGAGCGAGCGTCAACTGGTTTTGTTCGCCCCAAGTGGTGACTGTTCGTTTGAACAGTTCTCGAAATTCGGGCGGCGCAATCAAATTGTCGTTGTAATCAACTTTTAACCGGGACCCTAGCACCCGAACTGAAGCACACCATTCGCGCGCGTGTTGTTTGTTGCCTACATAGGGCCACATTCTGGCACTCCACGTGCCATCTGTACCGACCGTTAATCCTACAAGTGGCAGCTCGGTGACGGCTTCCACCGCGCCTGCAATTCTTAATTCCGCGCGCACATCGTCATCACTCATACCTTGCCAACCTGGACCCAAATGGCTATGCATAAAGGCAATACCGAGCCCGGGTTCGGAAGCAGCAATTTCACAAACGCGTTGAAAATATTGAGGATTAAAGCTAGCGTTACCGTGCCGTTGTCGATCGCCCTCGACTGGAGGAATCAGTGAATTAAGTAATGCTGTAATACGGTGAGCGCCTTTGGATGGAGACCATAATGCAAACGCTAATTCTTCTTGGCCGTCCCCTTTGAGGAGGTGGCTCCGAAGCTCTTCATCGACGGCTTGTGGAATTGCGATGCTTCTTTCGGTATTAGGCATCTTTAAATATACCGTTAATCTGCGATATTAGACGCCGCGTACTTCTTTCCTCTGTCCATTGAAAGTTGTGACTCCAGTACCGCCACTCAGTACCTAAAGCGCTATCCTGAATGTTTCGTACGTTCTGTTGAGAATCTGATTTTTCTAGTAGCTGCGGTTCGGCTTTGACGTGAATCGCTGACGCCACCGTTCGAGGATAATCTGGAGTGCTTAGAATTCCCAGTTCAATTTTCCGGTCGACGAATCGTCCAATGGGAACGTCGTACGCGATTACAACAAACTTATTCCCCTCTGCCTCTCGGATTTTTGCATCATAGCCCTGCTCGAGGAGATCAGCCAGCAAGCGATTGGGTCCATAAATCATGATACCGGCGTGGGAGTGTTGTGATACACAATGAAATGCATGCCGTCTTTCATGTCAACCATTTCATCGAGATTCGTGAATTTCTTGATCTCGCTTCCATCTTTCAAGGCAAGCGTTGTTTGAGACGGGTCTTCCTTAGCAAAATCGACTAGGAGCGTCTTCACAGAAAGTTTTTCTTGATCCGTTTCATATTTCGGCTTGTCGATAAAGAAAACTATCTTCTTTTTGGCGTGACCAGAATTTGGACTCATACAGCGTTCCTTTCCCGCCTGTGGCGGATTGATTGTTGCCTGAAGCGCGCCGACGAGTTACGATCATCGTCGCTTCCCTGCCCACCTAACCTCAGCTCCGGTTGGATTACTTGCATTCCGGCAACTTCAGCAGGTTATCTTCCTTCGTTTCGTCAGCAACCGTTTTCACATACTTGTTGCCACGAGCTGACGTTGCTCCGATCAAGTAAGCGACATCGCCGGCGGCGTCTTTCACATAGCCTCTGCCGTTTTTGTTTACCACCCAATCATACATTTCGAGTCGCGTATTGTTGCCAGTCTTGCCGGTGCCGTCTTCGATCCAGCCGAGAGTTTCGATCGCGACGTAAGGGTTCTCATGGTTACCATTGTCTTTCGTGATGCAAGTAATTCTAATTGTCATCTTCTCCAAACCTCCTAAGAATAAGATCTGAACTGGCGCGAGTTGAGCGAGCCCTTTGATAAATTGCAGGGCGCACATGCCAGCCGCAAATTGTTTAGGTGATTAGTACCGCCGTTCTTTCTGCTAACAGAATGATCTATGTGCTCTTCGCCCAAAGCCACGTAGAAGCCACAGTAAACGCAGTGTGCGCCATCACGTTCGTACACGTAAGATTTCTTCCACACTTCAAGTTGCTCGCGATTTATCGGACGATGGCGCGGTCGTGGTGGCGGTTCCGTCGCCTTGTAGATCAGAAAGGCGACTGCCGCGATACAGATAAGCGCACCTATAGCACTTCCTCCATTGCCCTGTTGAGTTTCATTGACAATCAGACGAGCCCCGCAGCTTGGACATATCTCTATCTCACTGCTGTTAACGAAGGCCAACCATCGCTCTGGATGATTTAGAAAAGTCGTTGCGCACGTGTGGCGAGCAAACGTAAGATTGCAGACGAAGCAATCCCCAACTGCGCCGTTTGCTCGTATCGTCAACAGAGTCGCACACCCTTTTCCAACGCACAGAGGACATAAAGCTAGATCACGAGCCATCATGGAAGCATCATCCTTAGCAGCGGTTGTAAGTAGTGTCTTGCCCCTTCCCACAGTTTCCACATGGCGGAAGACGATCATCATCATCGTCAAGCACGACGCGCCACTCACAGTTCGTGCAGCAGTAGGTCCCCTGACCAGGCTTTTCACCGATGTCGTACATTTCCATTTCTCCTTTCAATTCTCGCAAGCTATAGCGTCACCGCCCTAGTTTACTGTATGTGAATAATCATCGCGGTTGTGAACCATAAAGTCAAGTCAAAATCGCTATTTATTTTTTAGTTCGCAGTCATTATAATGCACGGCGATTGATTCAGACGTTCGGACTGAAAGGAACCACGGATGCCTACCACGGGCGATCGCATTAGGGAGTTTCGTGAAGATCTTGGTTGGACGTTGGAAGAACTGGCGAAAAAAACGCAGTTAAGTAAGAGCTTTTTGAGCGAAATTGAGAATAATAACCGCAATGCTAGTTCTGAGAACGTTCTGAAGATAGCCAACGCGTTAGGCGCGTCGTTGGATTATTTGTTAAGAGGAGAAGTCGCTAGATCGGCCAGTCGCCGGGAACCGATACAAATTCCAGCGACGCTTTCCATAGCTGCAGAGCAATTGGGTTTGTCTTATTCAGATACTTTGACGCTATTAGAGACATATAGCTCCGTAATTGCGCGCAAAAGCCATGAATCCATTAAGCCGCCGACCGTTGAAGATTGGAAACGACTTTACCAGGCAATTAAAGCAGTTGAGTAGGACAAAATGGCACGGGGATTAAAGAACGATATTCAAATCTGGAAACTGGCGCGAGATCTGGAATTGCCTGGAAAAGATGATCCGCTCTCAGAAATCATCAGTTACTGCGCGTCCCGAATGCGCAAGTTACTGAAGCAATTCCCGTGTGATTCGTTTTCAGATTTGCTTGAGAACGCGGCGACTCACCTCGACACGAATTTTAAGGAAATCCATTCAGACGATCAACTCAAACAGGTGCGCGATCACTTTTTCCGTCGTGGCGAAAAAGAGTTCGCGCTGCTCGACCACGAACTCAACCCCGGCGTATTCGCAATCACATTTAAGCGGTTGCGCCCCAAGCGAGGCGAACGGCAGTTCATTTCTATCATCGACTGCCGGGGCGACAAGGCCTTCCGTTCGTATTTCTCAAAATGGCATGAATTGGCCCACCTCCTGACGCTAACGGATCAAGGCAGGCTCAAATTCTGCCGGACACACTCATCGCTCAATAAGAAAGATCCAGAAGAAGCATTGATGGAAGTCATTGCCGGCCACGTGGGGTTCTTGCCGGAAATGATTCGCTCGCATGCCAAAGGAGTGATCTCTTTCGACAAGATTGCTAAGGTTAGGCAAGCGCTATGTCCAGAAGCGAGCATGCAATCAGCTCTGATTGGTATCGCTAACGGGTGGCCCACAGCGTGCGTCTTAATTGAGGCGGCACTTGAGTACAAGAAAAGTGAAAGAGCGAAGTTAGACCAGCCAGGATTTGACTTTGCTTCCCCTCCGCAACCCGAATTGCGAATTGTGCACGTTAATCACAACAAGAGTGCTACTGGCCTCGCCAAACTCTTGCATAAGAACATGCGAGTGCCGGCGCGATCGATTATCCACAAGATTTTTGACGACCCCGACGACGCGCCTACGAGAGCCAGTGAAAATCTGAGATGGTGGGAAACGAAAAAGGGAGGACACTTACCTTCAATACCCGTCGATGTTGAAGCTCGTAAACAAGGAGACGGCGTTCAAGTTCTAGTGACGCCGGTTAGCTAATCAGGTTCTAAGGTTGGCAACCGGGCTGTTTCCGTCAGGAGACAAAGAAGCACAATGGTCATTTCTGATCGCAGCTTATCACAGGCATGGGCGGCAGAACGCGTTCACGTCAATGCGTGGCAGAAGACGCACCTAGTCGCACACCTGCTCTGAGACGTGGGCAGTCCCCAGGTAGTCATCGTTTATCCACACCCGCAGTCTGTACCGAGCGTTTCAAGCTTAACCTCTGATCCGACGAACGAACTGATTCAACGGTTTGGATTGGAACTACTGCGGCGGTGAAAACTGGACGGTTCTTGACAGACAAAGGTACGGGGCGGCGTCAATTGGATTAGACTATCTCGCGCGTCCATTAAGCGTCCAAAAACTGTTCCCGTGAGTCTTTATGGTGCGGTAGAGTGCTATCCATGCCGCGAAGTCTCAAAGAATTACAGTGACTATGATCGCTTTAACGGAGGCAACAAGGAACCCGCTTGCTAATCAAAGATGGGGTTAAGATGATGGCAGTACGTGTCGATATGAGGCCAGCCTAAGCGTTATCTTGACGACCGCTAGGCGCGTAAATACTGGCTCATATTGTTTCGTCAGACTACGTGGTACCCTCTCCAACCTTCTTAAAATCCGTTTTCAGGAGACCGGCCCTTAGTTGCAACGATCAGGGCAAACAAAACAGAAGGCGAACAAAGAGCCGATAGCAACTTGTGAGCCCATATGGCCGGAATCATATTCGCTACAGTTCTCATTCGCATCATCAGGGCGATCTCTGACGCCTGGATCTCACTTGACGGGACACCCGCTCACAGACTTGTTCGTTATCAATCAATTTCGCATGCTCCTCATAAATCAAAGCACGACTCTTGTAAGGAAAATCATTCGGCGCAACAACTTCCCCGAACAAGCCAAGCGCCGCAGCTCGTCATAGAAGCCCGCAAAGACCGACACGATCAATAAGGGAATCTCTTGACAGTAGCTAATCGATCTTCATCTTCAGCGAACGGCTTCACCAAACGAATCTCACTTCCGAACCCATAATACCCACCTTCACTTATTTGCAGACGAAACGGGCACTGGCGCCAACCGCTGCGGCGTAGGAACAGACCGGCTGCCAGGACTGCGCTGATCGATCATGGATTGTTCTGTCATTCCCATCACATTCAAAACGTCTGCTGTTGGAACAGGTTCCAGCTTATCAATATCAGCCTTGGAAAGCGCCGGCCCCTTCCAGCGTCTAATGACTTCCGGACCAATCACCAGAAAGTGCGTTGAGCCTTCCTCACGCCGCGGACCCGAAGGTATTGCCCAAACTGCGCACGTCAAAGGATCCACCTTGGAATACATGTAGTAGTAATTTGCGACCGTAAGCGTCCTCTTGGCCGGCCCGAAATCGGGAACGTTAGTGTGCTTCCAGACACGCTGCTCAAGCTCCGCAAAGTCTGCAG
>ORMF010462486.1_pt1 | contig 14025 bp, 12 predicted proteins | sample 1779871 | NCBI WGS metagenome assembly ORMF01 (sample SAMEA104232316, study PRJEB22302) | groundwater metagenome | biome: forest; feature: aquifer; material: groundwater | place: USA | collected 2011-08-07 | depth 5.4 m | reverse complement strand
CTCGTGGACACGACCGGCAGGCCGGTGACCGGCCTGCCCGCCGAGGACGACCTGACATTCGCGATTGATCTCGAGCTCGACAACGCGATGAAAGCGGGCGCCAGCCTCCGCGGACTCGTCGTCGAACTCGTCATTCATTCCGATCAGGGTCAGCCACTCGTGTCCATCATGAATGTCGACGATGGGGGCGTCGGCTTGCCATCAACCGTGGCGTGCCAGGTCACGGCCCGCATTGCCGGTCCGACGTTTCTTCCCGGGCGGTACCGTGTGAGTGCCTTCCTCGGGATTCCGCAGCTCGAACATGTCGATGAGATTCCCGACGCGCTCGAGTTTGAGGTGCTGCCGCCGGTTCACCCGTGGCGGCCCTACGAGCTGCACATTACCCGGCAGATCCTCTGCCGCAAAGCCGACTGGACCTGCACAGCCGTCAGGCCAGCGACCGGAGCGGCGGTATGACCACGCCGCAGAGAGCCAGAGCCCTGGCGAAGCGAATACTCGGCCGCGGCCAGGAGTACCCGGCACCACCCGTTGCGGCCAATACGTATGTGGAGCCTGGCAACCAGTGGTACCACCCCGTGCTGGGCGGCGCTTCCACCCTCGCACCGCGTCTTGGCGGTGGACGCATGGTTCGCGAAGCGCTCGCGATCCTCGACCGGCTGGGGGAGGACGTGTACCGAACCTTCGTCCGCAATTTCTACCTGGCCGGGCTGAGCAAGTATGGGGATGCCTGGCAGTATGCGGACATCAACACGGCGCTGCTCGGACTTGCCGAGACGCTGCAGCCGGCAGCCTACCTGGAGATCGGCGTTCGGCGTGGCCGCAGCCTGGCGATGGTGATGTCGCGCGCGCCCTCCTGTCACATTGTCGCGTGCGACATGTTCATCGAGAACTACGCCAATATGGAGAACCCGGGTCCGGATTTCGTCCGGAACGAGCTCGATCGCCTTGGTTGTTCCGGCACTCTTGAATTCGTCGTCGGTGACTCGAGCAAGGTGCTGCCTCCGTACTTCCAACAGCGCCCCGAGATGTTCTTCGATCTCATCACCGTTGATGGGGACCACACGGCAAAAGGGGCCTACACGGATCTGACCAACGTGATTCCTCGGCTCAAGATTGGCGGCGCGCTCGTGTTCGACGACGTGTCGAACCCGTCTCATCCGGAACTGCGTCAGGTGTGGCGCGATACGGTCGTGGCTCGACCGGAGTTCTCAACGTTCACGTTCGACGAGATTGGCTTCGGTGTGGGCGTGGGGATTCGGCATGCATAACAAGAACTCGAAGGCCGTGGTCACGGGCGCGAGTGGTTTCATCGGTCAGGCGCTCGTCGCACACCTGCAATCCACGGGCTGGCGCGTGCTCGCTGTCGATAGGAGACCATTCCCCGATTCGAAGCAGCTGGCGATGTCGGTAGATGTCGCTCAGCCCGACGCGCTCGCCCGCGTGGTCGATCCCGATACGACAATCTTTCATCTGGCGGCTTCAGCAGACGTTCCTGGATCGGTGGCACATCCCCGCCGCGATTTCGAGAACACCTTCCGGGGCGTCTTTGAAGTGCTCGAGGCGGCGCGTCAGGCGAACTGTCGCGTCATTTTCACCTCGACCGCGTCCATCTTCGATGCGAGCAATTCACTCCCGCTCCGGGAGCGGGCGTTCCCGAGGCCGACCTCACCCTACGCCGCGGGAAAGCTCGGTGGCGAGGCGTACTGTCACGCCTACCATCGAAGCTTCGGCCTCGACGTGCGCATCGCGCGGCTGTTCAGCGTTTATGGCGCTGGCATGTACCGTTTCGCGATCCACGACATCATTCGGAAGATTCAGGCAAACCCGGAAGAGATCCAGATTCTCGGCGACGGCAATCAGATTCGCGACTATCTGTATGTCGACGATGCGGTTCGTGGGCTCGAGATGATTGCGACGAAGGCGGAGCCCGGTGAGGAATACAACCTGGCGTCCGGCCTCCCGGTGCAACTTCTGGACCTCGCGCGGACCATCGCCGAATTGATGGGGTGTCCCAATATCCGCATCGTTCCGACAGGCACATCGTTCCCGGGCGACACGCACCGCTGGTTCGCGGATATCTCGAAGATTCGTGGACTCGGGTTCGAACCTGACGTGGACCTGCGTGACGGGCTCCAGCGCACCATCGCGTGGCTGCTCGCGACGCCGAGCAAGATGGCAGTCCTGCAATGATCCGTCTTCGCGACGAAGTCGCGTACGTGCTGCCTGGGAAACTGGGAGGTGTGTACAACTACGTGCGTAATCTGCTCGCGCACCGACGCGACGATCGATTCAGCTATGCGTCCATTTGCACGGACAACGCGTCGGACGCCGACATCAGGTGCAGCGAGCCGATGCCGGGCGACCGGGACCTGCGCTTCTCGTACTCGCTGCCTCCAGAAAACATCCATTCCGTCCTTCGTCGTTTCGCGCGTGTGTTCACCGGGCCTGGTGTGATCGTCGCCAATGATTGGATTGAATTGGCGCTGACGGCCATTCACGACACCGGGCGGGCCGTCGTGGCCATTACCCATGGCGATTTCGACTATTACTATGACCTCGCGCTGCGACACCGCGAGACGATTGACGCGTATGTCACGTACAGCGATCGGATGTTCCACAGGCTGCGAGAGATCCTTCCGGATCGCCACGACACCATCTTCTTGCTGCCCTATGGAGTCGACATTCCCGCCGAAGTCAGACGCCCGGCCAGCGGCCCGTTGCGTCTCCTCTATGTAGGCCGTCTGACGCGAGGAAAAGGCGTCTTCGACCTGCCGGCGATTGACGCGCGCCTTCGCGAGCGCGGCGTTGCGGTGTCGTGGACCGTGCAGGGCACGGGTGCGCACGAGACGGCCTTGAAAGAGGCGTGGCGGGGCCAGGATATCCGCTGGAGCGGCATGCAGCCAATGGCGGACGTGCTGCGGTTGTATGCCTCGCACGACGTGCTCGTGATGCCCAGCCGCAACGAAGGCCTTCCGGTGGCGCTCCTCGAGGCGGGAGCCGCGGGTGTCGTGCCGGTCGTGAGCAATCTTGCCAGCGGCATTCCGGATGTCGTCGTGCCCGGGACAACGGGGTATCGGCCCGAGCCCGGCGACATCGAGGGATTCGTCGAGGCGATCGCGCTGCTCGCGTCGGACCGCGGTCGACTCGAGGGTATGAGCCGCCAGGTGCGCGCGCGCGTCGCGGCGAAGTACGACGCCGCAGCCTGCACGGCGGCGTATGAACGGTTGTTCGCTGACTGGCGCGAGTGGAAGCGGCCGCGGCCTGCGAGCGTGCGTCTGCCCTACGGCAGCCGTCTCGACCAGCCGTGGATTCCGAATCCGGTGGTGCGCGCGATTCGATCGGTATGGACGAAGGCATAAACGCCGTGGAAGCCCCGCCCGTCGTCAGTGTGCTCATGACGGCGCACAACCGCGAGGACTACATCGCGGAGTCGATTGAGAGCGTGCTCGCGCAGACCTTCACGGACTTCGAGCTCATCGTTGTTGACGACGGGTCGACGGACGGCACAGTCGAGGTGGTGACTCGTTACTTGAAGGATCCACGGGTCCGTCTGATTCGCAACGAGCGGAATCTCGGCGACTATCCGAATCGCAACCACGCCTCGACGTTCGCTCGTGGCGAGTTCATGAAGTACCACGACTCCGACGATGTGATGTATCCGAACTGTCTCGAGATCATGGTGAGGGGACTGCGAGCCTTCCCATCGGCCGCTTTCGCGCTGTCTGGGAACCGCGGCTGGCCAGGCGGGCGGGTGCCCATGCTGCTCACGCCGCGGATGTCCTACCAGCGCGAGTTTCTTGGATCGGGGCTGTTCAACCAGGGACCCGCGTCCGCCTTGTTCCGGACACACGCGTTTCATGAGCTCGGCCGGTTCCCGGTGGCTGGCGTCCACTCGGACACACAGTTCTGGGCCACCGCATGCGCGAGGCGCTCGATCGTACTCGTCCAAGTCAACCTCTTCTACTACCGCGTGCACGGGGGACAGGAACTTCATGCCTCGGGACCGTGCACGTCAGCGGTGGCTGACGGCCTGATGTTCCGCGCGCTTGACGCTCCCGAGTGCCCCCTGGAGGCCGACGAGCGTGAACAGGCGAAGAGAAACCTGGCATGGGGTTTCATTCAGCGCGCGATGCACGATCTCCGAGAGGGACACCCACGCCTGGCTCTTTACCGACTTCGAAAAAGTACCCTCAGCCTTGCGGAGTGGTTTCGTTACGCGAGGCGCCCGCGTCGCGCAACCGAGGCCGGCTCTCCTGCCTCATCATCCGTGAAGGCCCAGGAATCGGTGACAAACTCGTGAGGGTGGTGCATGCACTCGGTTGGTACTATCCCGAGAATCTCGGCGGGACGGAAATCTACGTAGCCGGTCTCTGCCGCCGCATGCGCAGTGCGGGGCAGGATGTGTATGTTGCAGCTCCACAGGCCGGCCGAGAGGGGCCCGCGGAATATCTCCATGAAGGCGTTCCCGTCTTCCGGTACCCGATACCCGCTGCGCCGTCCCGCGATGAGGCGCAGGGGCTGACGGCCGCTCGTGGAGCCGAGCTGTTCCATCAATGGCTGTCACGACTCGATCCCGATGTCTTGCACGTGCACAGTCTCGTCACTGGACTGGGTCTGTTCGAGCTCCGCGTCGCCAGACGTCTCGGCGTTCCGATCGTCCTGACGCATCACTTGCCGTCGCTTGGATACATCTGTCGGATGGGCACGCTGATGGAACGGGGTGTGGACCCGTGTGACGGAATCGCCTCGCCTCGAAGGTGCGGCGTCTGTGTGCTCGTGTCGCGTGGGTCGGCCCTCGCCGCCGCGCAAGCAGCTTCGCTTCTGCCCCGGTCGCTCAGCGCGGCACTGGGTGCAATTCCGGGCGCGCTTGGCACTGGTCTGGGCATCACGGCTTCGCTCGTCCGGGACCGTGAGCGTCAGCGAGAGCTGGCTGAACTGGTCGACTATCAGGTCGTATTGAACGAGTGCGGTATGCGTATCGTCCGCGCCAACGGCATGCCTGGCGATCGCCTCGTGCTGAACCGTCTCGGCACGGATCACGAGGCGGTCGTCCGGAAGCCTTCGGTTCAGGTGGCGCCGACAGCGGCGCCTATTCGCGTCGGCTATCTCGGACGCATCGACGTCCCGAAAGGCGTTCGCGAACTTCTCCTCGCCGCCAGAATGCTGCCGCCCGACGCGCGCTTCACTTTGAACATCGTTGGGCCCATGCCACCGGCCCAGTCGCGGTTCTCCGAAGACCTGCGTCGAATGGCTGCTGACGACCCGCGAATAACATTCAGTCCAGCGGTGACGTCTGCGGATGTGCCGACAGTCCTCGCCGGGTTCGATGTTCTGTGCTGCCCCTCTACAGGATTCGAGAACGGGCCGACGGTGGCGCTGGAGGCGATGGCCGTGGGGACGCCGATCATTGCCAGCCGGATTGGCAATCTCGCCGAACTCGTCAAAGACGACGTCAACGGTCGGCTCGTTCCGCCTGGCGATGTGAATGCCCTTGCCGCCGTGCTCCGAGAGGCCGTCGAAGATCCGGCCCGGACGATTGACCGTTGGCGCACGGGACTCGGGGAGGTTCGGTCCCTCAATGACATTGCGACTGACTATCTGGCTCTGTACGCGCGCCTCGACGTGACGCGGGCCAGGGCATCGTAGTCCCATGGCACGAATCTGCGTGGTCACCGCCGGCCACCTCGCCACCTGCCCGCGCATGACCAAAGCGGCCGACGCCCTGGCGGCAGCCGGCCATGACATTCGTGTCGTCAGCACGTGCCACACGCGTTGGGCGGTTGCCGCCGATGATGCCATGCGAGCGACGCGATCATGGAGATGGCGCGTCGTCGACTACCGGCGAGACGCCGCGCCGCTGCCCTACGTGAGGTCGGGTGTTCGCAGTCGTCTTGCACAGGCTTCGGCCAGGCGGCTTGGTCCGTCCCGGGTACCGTTCGCGGTCGGGGTCCATGCGTACGCTCGTGTGCATTCGGAGCTTGTGCGCGCGGCCATCGAAGAACCAGTCGATCTGTTTTACGGCGGAACCACGGGTGCGCTGGCAGCAACGGCTGAAGCTGCGGCACGCACGGGCACGCCCTACGGCCTCGATCTCGAGGATTTTCACAGCGAAGAGCAAGAGGGGTCGGACGGTGCCCTCATGAACGAACTGGCGGCCCGCATCGAAACCCGCGTGCTGCCGGGGGCCGCTTTTCTGACGACCTCGAGCGCCGCCATTGGCGCTGAGTACCGCCGCAAGTACGGTGTGGAGCCGACGACGATCAACAACACGTTTCCACTTCCGCTGGAACCCCCGGAGATGGCACATCGCGCGGGCTCACCGCTGAGGGCGTACTGGTTCAGTCAGACGATCGGATCTGGACGTGGGTTCGAGCGCTTCATCGCCGGCGCTGGTGAGGCAGATATCCCGATGGAGATTCACCTTCGCGGGCAATCGGTCCCCGGATACGTCGAGACACTCAGGCAGCTCGCGTCGTCGAATGCGCCGAGGCTGTCCATCGTGACGCACGAACCTGAAGCCCCGGACAGGATGATTGCGCTCTGTCGAGACTACGACATTGGACTGGCGCTCGAAGATGGCAACGCACTGAACAAGCGGCTCAGTCTGAGCAACAAGGCCCTGACCTACATCCTTGCCGGCCTCGCTGTCGTGATCACCGATACCGAGGGGCAGCGCGGGTTGGCGCGGGAACTCGCCGAGGGCGCGCTGACGTACTGCGGAGGTGATCTCCGATTGCTTGCCGAGGGCTTGCGTCTGTGGTACCGGGAACCCGCGCGCCTGCTTGCGGCGCGACGCGCGGCCTGGTCGGCGGCGGTGCGGCGCTGGCATTGGGAGCATCCCTCCCAACGTGGCGCCCTCATCGAAACCGTGTGTGGTGCGCTCGCATGATCGGACGGCCGATGCGCGTGTTGCTCGTCATGGATCCGTTCATCGCCGTGCCCCCGCGACACTACGGCGGCATCGAGCGAGTGATTGCTGATCTCGCGAACGGGCTGCGGCGTCGAGGTCACCACGTCACGCTGTGGGGAGCACCCGGATCCCGAGTCGATGGAGCGACCGTTGTCCCTTTCGGGGAGGAAGGGGAGTGGACGCCCTGGAGCAACCTGCGCAATACCGCGACAGTGACCGCCCGGCTCTATCGCGGGCGCTCGAACTTCGATGTGGTGCACAATTTCGGACGCCTCGCGTATCTCACGGCCGTGCTTTCGTGGGACCTGCCGAAAGTGCAGACGTACATGCGCACCGTGACGCCAGGCAACATGCGCAAGGTTCACGCCCTGGGCGCGAGGCGGCTCTGCTTCACGGCGGTGAGCGCGGCCATCGCCAAGACAGGTGCACCGGGCGGCGGAGACTGGCGGGTCATTTACAACTGTGCGTCACGAGACCTATATCAGTTTCGGCCCGGCGTCGATCCAGCCACTGCACCGCTCGTGTTCCTGGGCCGTCTGGATCGCTGCAAGGGCGCGCACACGGCGATCACCGTCGCGCAGTCCCTCAACCGGGAACTCATCATTGCCGGCAACGTGTCGACCCTGTCTCACGAGCGGGAGTACTTCGAGCGCGAGGTGCAGCCGCGCATCGACGGCAAGCTCATTCGTTACATTGGCGCGGTAGACGATCGGCAGAAGAACGAACTGCTTGGCGGTGCCGCCGCCCTGTTGAGTCCTATTGAGTGGGAGGAGCCTTTTCCCGTCGTCCTGCCCGAGGCCATGCTGTGCGGGACACCCGTCATTGGGTTCCGTCGCGGCGGCCTGCCCGAGGGAATCGACGATGGGCGAACCGGCTTTGTCTGCGAAACGACTGCAGAAATGGTCGCGGCGGTTGGCCGGCTGGGAGCGATCAGCCGGCACGCGTGCCGGACCGAAGCGGAGCGGCGATTCAGTGCCGAGACCATTGTGGGCGACTACGAGCGTCTCTATCGGGAACTGTGTCAGAGCTAATCCCCATTCCGGAGAGCCGTTGGCCGAACGCGGATTCTGATGCGGCCGAACGTGGCCGAATGGACCTCGGTCGAGGCCCGGACATGAGCGGGGCGTTGACCGTGAAGCAGCGGATCGGTCAGCTGGTGTTTCCGCGTCTCCCGATCACGCGATTCCTGTTCGACCAGCTGCGCTTTGAGGTCAATGGGTTCCGGGTGCGCGCAGCCAATCGAACGCTGCCATGGCGCCGCGCCCGGATTGCCGATATCCGGCGTCGGCGGGGCGTGCTCTTGAACGTGGCCTGCGGGCCGCAAGTGCTGGATGGGTTCATCAATCTCGACCTCCTGCCCGCATCGCCCGAGGTGATTGCGTGGGACTGCCGCCGGGCCGTGCCCGCCGGGGACGAGGCCGCGGCCGGGATCCGGGCCGAGCAGTTCGTCGAGCATCTTGAAACGCTGGAGGAACTGCCGGCGTTTCTGAAGGATTGCCGTCGCGCGCTCGCGCCGGGCGGCGTGCTGCGCGGTGTCGTCCCGGACGCTGGTCGGTACCTGCGGGCGTACTGTGCTGCGGACCTCTCGGGGTTCCGCGAGCTGCATGTCCCCGATCCATTCCCGTCCGACCTACCCACACGAATGGACGTGGTGAATCACGTGTTCCATCAACGGCACGAGCATCGCTGGGCCTACGATTTTGAGACTCTCACGAATCGACTCGACGCCGCCGGCTTCACGCGAGTGACGCAGATGCAGTATCGGACGTCCCTGCTCCCCGTCCTTGCTCAGGACCGTGACGTGCATGCCCCGTACTCGCTCTACGTGGACGCCGTGAAGGATGCGTAACGTGCGTCGGGTGCTCATGGTGACGCCGCATTTTCCGCCTGACAGCAGTGCAGCGTCGCATCGTGTGCGCCTGCTCGCGCCTCATCTGTCCGAACACGGCTGGGAGCCCACCGTCCTGACCGTCGATCCGCGCGACTACGAGGGCGGCGTCGAACCAGCACTCAACGCGCTCGTGCCGCCGTCTCTGCGCATTGTCCGCTGCCGGGCCTGGAGCGCGTCGTGGACACGGCCGATTGGCTTTGGCGACCTCGGCCTGCGCGCGTTTGTGAATCTGCGAGCAACCTGCCGCGATCTCCTGCGGGCGCAGCATTTCGATGCGCTCTTTATTACCCTCTACCCCGTCTATCCGGCGCTTCTCGGGCCAGGGCTCAAGCGGCAGTTTGGTGTGAAGTTCGTGCTCGACTACCAGGATCCATGGGTGGGGAGCTGGGGCCTGACGGTCGGTGGCGGACCCAACGGAACGCCGAACGCTCGCAGCCGGCTGACGCGCCGTGTGGCGACGCTGCTCGAGCCGATCGCGGTCCGGGCGGCAGACGCCATCACCGCTGTGTCATCGGGCACGTACGAAGAAATTGTCGCGCGCATCCCTTCGGCCGGAACCCTCGTGCGGGCCGCGCTGCCGGTCGGCTGGGACCGCGACGACTTCGCGCGCGTGGAACGGGCGGGCAGTCAACCGTTCTTCGCCGCCGGGGACGGTCTGGTGCACGTCGCCTATGTCGGGACGCTCCTGCCGAAGGGCATCGACACGCTGCGGGCGCTGCTCGAAGCCGTTCGGCGCCTCCGCGATCGGGACTCAGACGCGTACCGGAGGCTTCGACTGTGGTTTCTTGGCACGAGCAATCAATTTGGCAGCCAGTCGCGCGGGCGGGTTCTGCCGATCGCCGAAGAACTCGGCGTGACGGATGTGGTTCGAGAAGTCGCGCCGCGCATTCCATACGGCCAGGCGATTGCCGTGTTGCGGCAGGCGCATGCGATTGTCCTGCTTGGCAGCACCGAACGTCACTATACGGCCAGCAAACTCTACCCGGCGCTGTTGGCCGACCGACCGATTCTCGCGGCGTTCCACGAGGCGAGCAGCGTCGTGGACATTCTGGCGCGTGTCGGCGGCGGACCCTCGGTTCGGATCGTGACCTACGACGACCGAGGGCCCGGCGTCGAGGAGGTGATCGATTGTCTGGCGCGGCACATGGCGGCTCTCGTCCGGCAGCCCGTGACGCCTGCATCGTTTGATTTGAGCCCGATCGAGGATGTGTCCGCGCGACGACTGGCGCGCAAACTGTGCGGCGTTCTGGATCAGATTAGTGGCAGCTGACGCCATGCGCCCCATACGGCTCACCGCGGTTCTGACACACCCGGTTCAGTACTATTCGCCCTGGTTTCGGCATGTCGCCGCCTACGCGCCCGAGATCGATCTGACGGTGCTCTATGGCACGGAGCCGACAGCGGAACAGCAGGGAACAGGTTTCGGTCGTGCCTTTCGCTGGGACGTTCCGCTGCTGGAGGGGTACCGATCACGTGTGATCCGTGCGGCTCGTCCCGATGACCGGACCGACAGTTCGTCGTTCTTCGGGCTCGACGTTCGTGAAATCGGTAACGCGATTCGCGAGACGAGTCCCGACGTCGTGCTGGTACCGGGGTGGCACTCGATCACGCTGGTACGAGCGATGTTTGCGGCGCGACGGATGAACGTCCCGCTGTTGTTCCGTGGCGATACGAATTTGGCGTCCGCGCCAGAGGGCGTGCGGGGTCGCCTCTGGCGCTTGAGGACGAAGCACCTCCTCGCGTTGTTCGACGCGTACCTGACGCCTGGTCGTCGCGTCCGGGAGTATCTGGAAGCGCTGGGCGTCAACCCCGGGCAGATCGTCGACGCTCCACACGTCGTCGACAACGAACGCTTCGCGGCGGCGGCGCGTCCATTCCAATCGGCGGACGGTCGCGCGAGGGCCCGCGCCAAATGGCAGCTGCCCGCCGACGCCACCGTCTTGCTGTTTGCGGGAAAGCTGGAAGAAAAGAAGCGGCCACTCGATCTCATCAGAGCCGCTGCCCGTCTCGACCCGCGGGCACATGTCCTCGTTGCGGGCGCCGGCGAACTCGAGTCCAACTGTCGCGCCGAAGCCGGGAGATTGGGCGTGCCGGTCGCGTTTGCCGGATTCCTCAACCAATCAGAAATCGGCGAAGCCTACGCGGCCGCTGATCTGCTCGTCCTGCCAAGCGATTCACGCGAGACGTGGGGGCTCGTTGTCAACGAGGCTTTGGCCACGGGCCTTCCCGTTGTAGTCAGCGATCGAGTCGGGTGCGCGCCCGATCTCGTTGACGACAGCACGGGCGCAACGTTTGTGTGTGGGGATCTCGAGAGCCTGGCGGCGACGATCGAGCAGGTGCGTTCCCGTGCGGCGACTGGAGGCTATGCGGCAGGTTGTCGCAGACGCTCGCGGCAATTCGACGTGGGAGCCGCAACGGCCGGTCTCGTCGCGGCCTGTCGCCGCGTCGCCGGGGTGGGCGTTGATGAGGAGTGGAGTGCGTCGACCATCAAGCATGTCGGTGCGCCGGGCGAGGTGGCCAAGTGAAGAAGTTGCGATTCAAAGACACCGAGCTGTTCGGCATCGCCGTGGCGAGCGGACTGACTGGCCTGATCGTCGACGACTGGATCGGCGGAGCGGCGATAGTGGTCTTGTGGCTGGGGGCCAAACTGCTGATTACGGGCGACCGAGTTCCGGTGCTCTTTCTGGCGTTCCTGTACCAGTGGATGCAGGTCACGGTCGGCGTGTTCTATTTCGGTTTCCTTGGCCGTGCGGTTCCGACGGTGTACCTGAGCGACTACCGGCCCATGGTGCTGATTGGACTCGGATGCGTGCTCTCCATTGCCGTCGGTATCCGCGCCGGCATCGCGCTTGTGCGCAAACGGATGGCGGCCGTGAGTGACGAAGCGCGGCCGGTGGAGTTCCTTTCGTGGCCATTGCTGCTTACCGCCTATGGCGTTGGCGTCGTCTTCGAGGGTTCGTTGGTGTACTTTTCAGGTGCCTACCCGTCACTGCGCCAGGTGTTCCTGACCTTCACCGTCGTGCGCATGGGTCTGTTGTTCCTGATCTTTCGCCGGCTGTCCCACCCCACGTTTCACTGGGTGCAGTTCACGCTCCTCATGTCATTTGAGGTGGCGCTGGGATTCACGGGGTTCTTCGCGGGTTTTCGAGAGCCGCTGGCGCTCGGCGTCATGGCGCTGCTCGAAATCTTCAACTATCGTCGAGCATCGCACCTCGTGACCGTCGCCGGGATGCTGGCGGCGATGGCGGTGGCGAGCGTCGTCTGGATGGGTGTGCGCGACAGTTTCCGGAGGGACTTCACGGAAGTTGACGCCTTCTCGAAATCGCAGGGCGCTCGCATGGACCGCATCTCTTCTCTAGGAAGCGGCTTTCTCAGGAGCGACTTCAGCGAGTTTGTCGAGTCGACGGATAAACTCATCGATCGCCAATGGGCGGTCTACTATCCGGCGCTCGCGGTTGCCCGCGTGCCATCGGTGATCCCCCACACCGACGGCAGTATCGCGCTGGCCGCCGTCAAGCACGCCTTGGCGCCGCGCATGTTCCTCCCAAGCAAAGCGGAGCTGATTTCGGACAGCGAAATGGTGCGCAAGTACTCCGGCGTCTGGGTGGCGGGGCGGGACCAGGGAACGAGTATCGCCTTCGGGTATGCCGTGGAAATGTTCGTCGATTTCGGAGTTCCCATCATGTTTCTTCCGGTTGTGATCTTCGGGCTGCTCACGGGCGCCGCGTACGGCGGATTCAATAGAATCATCCGGCATCGCGAACTGGCGGTGGCCACGATGACGGTGGTCTTCTGGTTGAGTCTGTACGCATTCGAGCGTTCGGCGGCCAACATGCTGGGTTTCGAGCTGAGCTACGTCGTGTATCTCGGCACTCCCGCGATTCTCCTCGACAGATTCCTGCTCATGAAGGGCAAGGCGGTCCGGCCGTCCAATGTGGCCTACGCGGTTCACACGGCTTCGGAGGCGATGCCCGTCGTCGACCGGTTGCGCTAATGCACGTGGTTCACGTCACACCCTACTTCGCGCCGGCCTTCGTTTATGGCGGACCGCCGAGGAGTATTCTCGCGCTCTGCCAGGGCCTGCAGACCGCGGGCGTCAGTGTCGAAGTCGTGACGACGGTCGCGAATGGAGCGACCGACCTGCCTGCCTCCGGGTCGGTGGAGGCGCCGGATCGGTACGAGGGGATAGCCGTCCACTATGCGCCGCGCGCGTTTCCGCGGATGTTCTTCAACGCCGCCGTTCGCGATCCCATTCGACGTGCGCTCACGCGGGCCGACCTGTGTCACATCCACGGACTCTGGACCGTGCCCGCATGGCAGGCCGCACGCGCGGCGCGGCAGTCGGGCGTGCCATTCGTCATCTCGCCCCGAGGCATGCTGCAGCCGGCAGCACGGCGCCGCCGGGCGTGGCGGAAGCAGCTGGCGTTCGCACTGCTCGATCGCCAGCACCTGAGGGACGCCGCGCTCCTGCACGCGACCGTCGAAGAGGAAGCCGCGGTGCTGCGTGAGATCGTCAATCCCGCGCGTGTGGTCACCATCCCCAATGCCATCGACCTGGCCGCAGCAGATCGCGCGCAGCCCGGCGCACGCGCGCGGTTCGGGGTTGCTCCGGGCGATCCCCTTGTCGTGTTCGTCGGCCGGCTTCACCCGATCAAGCGACTCGACCTGCTCATCAATGCCGTCTTACGCGTGCGCGAGCGCCATCCCGCTACGCAGCTTCTGCTTGCCGGACCCGACGAGGGCGGTCTGGCCGCCATTGGGCCCCAACTCGCGAGGCTCGCGCGAGCCGTCCACGTCGTCGGAGCGGTGGATGATGCCTGGAAGTGGGCACTATTGCGCGAGGCAACGGTGCTGGTCCTGTGTTCGGATTCTGAGAACTTTGGCGCGTCGGTGGTCGAGGCGATGGCAGCGGCCTGTCCGGTCGTGGTGACCGAGACGTGCCCGTGGCGGGAAGCGGCGGAGCAGGGCGCCGGACTGTGGGTCCCGCAGAACGCACACGCGATCGCCGACGCGGTGTCCTCCGTGATCGCCGATCCGGTTCTCGCGGCGTCCATGGGCGAGCAGGGGGCGCGGCTGGCACGCGCGCGGTATGGCTGGCGGGCGATCGGTCGGTCCATGGCCGCCTGCTATGCCGACGTCCTTGCGGCGAGGCGGCGGGTCGCATGATCGACGGAGTCCGCGAAATTCTCGTCATCACGCCGGCCCTCGACGGCGCGGATGGCAT
>ORMF010343577.1_pt1 | contig 14031 bp, 12 predicted proteins | sample 1779871 | NCBI WGS metagenome assembly ORMF01 (sample SAMEA104232316, study PRJEB22302) | groundwater metagenome | biome: forest; feature: aquifer; material: groundwater | place: USA | collected 2011-08-07 | depth 5.4 m | reverse complement strand
TCCATTTGGCTGCTAATCGCAAATGCACATTGAGCTGAACCGTTCCATGACTGTGAACCAAATCGACTTTTTCTTTTTGAAGGAGTCTTGCAACTTGAAATGCGCGATGAAAAAAATAAGTTTTCTCAAAAGGAATGATAAAAACAGGGATTTTTTTCTTTCGAAGCAAATCCGTAAAAGGACCTTCGGACGGTGAAATCACCAAAGCTTGATGACCCTCGCGAACAAGAGCCTCGATAATCTGAAGGCAGACAATTTGCCCCCCGGCTATTTCACCGTGAATGACGGCGTACAATACGTTCATAAAGTTCAATCACTTCGTCTGCTACGATATCCCATTGGTATTTTTCACGAACTAATTTTTTTCCGTTTTCTCCCATCGTTCGGCAAAGCGGTTCATCGTTCAACAATTGACAAAGCGCCGATGTCACCGCATCCGCCTGACACGGAGTGACAAAGCCCGCTTGGGCCTTTTGAATCTCTAAATGGAGATTAACTTGATCACTAATCACAACGGGCAATCCGGCTGCCATTGCTTCAATCACTGCAATGCCAAAATTCTCATGATAAGAGGGCAGACAAAAAACATCGGAATCACGAAGCAATGCAAACTTTTGTCTGCCTTCCAAAAATCCAGTCAGCGTGACTTGGTGGTCAATGTCTTGTTGCTGGATCCAACTTTTTAATTCTTTTCCATACCCTTCATCATCGGGTCCGGCAATCACCAAATGAGCGTCTTTGACTTTTTTAACCACTTGCGCAAAAACTTGAATCATAAGATCAAGTCCTTTCCTCACCGTCATTCGGCCGAGGAAGAGAATAATTTTCTTTCCTTGAAGAGAAGGATGCGTTTTTCTAAATTCACCGCGCGGAGGTAAATTGGAATAATCTGTTAAATTAAGCCCTAATGGAATCACAGCGGATTTGGAAGTCAAACCGAAACCGCTCGACTGATTTTTTTCCTCTTGAGTGGTAAAATGAATGGCTTCGGCGCGATTTAAATTTTTTCTTTCGACCAAAAAACTATAAATTTTCTTCTGTAATGTACCATAGGATAAACAATGGGAGGCCAACATTCCACAAGGCCGCACCAGATAAGGAACGCCGGCTCGTTGACAATAGTAACTGGTAATCCATTCAGGGAAACTCCAAAGCATATGAATGTGGACTAAATCGAAACTCTTAATCTGTTTCCGGACTGCCTTCGTAAAAGAAGGACTAAAAGCAAAATTCCGCGGCCCATAGGAAGAAAAAACTTCGGACCTGATGGTTGAAGATAAATTAATTTGTGATTCTTTGCCGCCATTTTTAGTCGCAAAAACAGTCACCTGAATTCCTCGCTGCGCTAATTTTTCAGAAAGTCCCTGCACGGCTTTTACAGGCCCTCCGCTTCTCGGGTCCAGGCTGGGAATCACATGAAGAACGTTCACTTGGTTATATTAAATACCTTCTTTTCTGATCCTTTTCACAAAAAAAGGCGGTGCGGTGAGGATACGATCTTTGATAAGTTCAAGATTCTTTTTTTTTAGATACAACACGTTGTTTGATATTGTAGCGTTTTGATTGAAGGGAATCAAAATCCTCTTGAATGGATCGTAACAATAAGGCTCAAAGCCGCAATCATACAAGCAATCGTGAGCGAAGTTTTCTTGATAACCATAGCGGTCGTTTTCATCATTCTTTTCTAAAATGAGTGCCAGGAGTGAATCTTTTTTCAGTACTTGATCAGCCCCTTCGATGACACTTGACTCAAAGCCTTCAACATCGATCTTGATAAGAACGGGGTTTAAATGCCCTGCAAGATGATTCAAGGTATCGGTACTGACTTCAATCATGCCACCCGTGACTTTTTCTTCCTGACTGACAACATGATTCGTTGTATCGAAGGCAGAAGTAAATTTGAGCGTTCCCTGTTGTGATCCCACTCCAATATTGAAAGCGAGAACCTTGTCCGAAACGGCATTCAAAAGTACATTTTCCATGAGATGCTTAAACGTGGCGGGAATAGGCTCGATGGAAATACAGGCAACATCTTTCACGGCCGCTGCTAACACCGTATAGGAACCGACATTGGCGCCGACATCGATGAAAAGATCATGCGGCCTTAAGAGGTGTAGGAGAAATGCCATGTCTTCAAATTCATGAAGCCCGCAATAGATATTTCCAGTAGCCCCTCGCATACCCCGGCTAATCAGTAATTTGGAATTATTAACAAATGAGATGACAAATGGGCCTTGCCTTAACCGACTTTTGATTTGCCATGCCAGAAAACGACTCAACGCTTTGATCTTTTGATTTCGATTCAGCGGATGTGCCGTGATAAAAAGAAGAGAACGAACAACTTCTAACAATTGACAGTACCTCACTCGCTTTAGTTTTGAGACGTCAGTATTTTAGAGTCGCTGGGCTATAATGCTTGCAATCGCGGCAGACATCGGGCAAATCTCCGTTAAGAAAACGTTGGCGAAGGTTTTCTATTTTCCCGCTGTCTAACATTTCTGCCATAGAATTTTCTTTCAGACTTCCCAAACGAAGCTCGCTCGTGCCCTCTAAATCTCGACAACCACAAGCGGTGATCGTGCCGTCGGCCAATACATGAGGGCCTTTGTATAACATTGTGCATGGAATACGCTTTGATCTCCTTTCGGGTCTTAGGAACATCATTCCATGCAAAGCGTCCTCTTTGATTTTTCCGGACCAATTATCAAAAAACCAATTTCGTGAAATTTTAAATCCCAAAGACCGAAATTCCCAATATTCCTTTTTCAACCAAGGAAAAAGACTTGAGGTTCGCAAACCAATTTCAATTTGGCATTTCTTAAAACGGTTTGAGTGGGCAATCGCGCGTAGATTTTTGACGACATTGGCGTACTGATTGTTACGATAAATACGTTCATACTCCCTGGGATCGAAGCCAGACATACTGATGGTCATCATGTTCAAACCTGCGTCGACTAATTGATCAAACAGTTCCTGTGTCAATAATATGGCGTTGGTTGTCATGTGGATATTGTTGATTTGAGAGACAGAGCGCGCGTATTTGATTTTCCCAACCAAATCTCGGTCTACCAAAGGATCGCCGACGACGGGCGTTAATCCGATTCCTGTTTTGTCTTTGCCTAGGCCAACGTATTGATCGATTACATTCCTAAACATTTCATGCGGCATGAATGTCGTCGGCCGCTCGCGATATTGATACGCGCAAAACACGCAATTTGCATTACAAAGATTGGTCACCTCAATCCCAAGGCCGGTAGGATAATCATCAGCATTAACAGGAAAATTATTACTGCTTACTCCACGCCAATCTTCCGAAAAGTACTTAATTCGAAACAAAAAACTGAGTGCGGAATAAAGTGCTCTAGTTTTCATACTCATAGAGAAAAGATGAGCCGTTTTAATGAGTGAGGATCTAAAACAATGGAAGGATCCAGGCAGATTGCTTCAAAGAGACTCGTTCTTACTTCTCTCTTTAGGTTGGCCGTCCAGTAATATTCGGCAAGTTTTGCCAAGATCGCGCTGCGTATTCTTCGATATTGAAGACCGCTGAAGTATTTCGAAATTAGGGAAAGCTGTTGCTGCAAAATTTCAACATACACGCGAGACGTCGCTTGTAAATCATACTTTAGACATAGATTTGTTTTATGTCTTCGATAAAAGGCAACTGCCGGTCCCTCCAACAAATCAACTTGATCTTGCAAAGCAAGACGAAGGTACCAATCATAATCTTCTCGAGGCTGAAAATTAGGATTAAAAAAACCTGCTCGATCTAAACACTCGCGCCGAAACAAAATGGTGGATGGAAACATGGCATTGCCTTTTAAAATCTGAAGATAACTCGAACCTTTTTTTCTTTCTGTCACATAAAACTTTTGAAAATAGGCCGTGTCTTCAGGAATAATCGCTCCCTGCGCATTAATCACTTTAACCTCGCCATGAACTAAACCAATGTGAAGCATCCGATCTAATGCTTTCACTCCACGCTCAAGCCGGTCTGGCAGAAACAAATCATCGGAGTCTAACAACGCCAGGTATTTTCCCTTAGCAAGCTTAAGACCCATGTTTCTTGCTATGGGAGAACCTTGGTTTGATTGATAAAAATAAAGTACCTTATCGCCGAAAGAAGATGCGACCTTTTGCGTATCATCGGTCGATCCGTCATCCACGACAACGATTTCAAAATCCTGATAAGTTTGATTCAAAACGCTCTGGATCGCCATCTTAAGATAATGACTACGATTAAAAGTAGGGATCACAATACTAACGGTTGGCATGGGAACCTCGATTCGTACAAAGGCCGATGATGTAATCTGCCCCTTTGAAATCTTCTTCAAGAAGATCAAAATCATTTAAATCCATTTCCGAAAAGCCGGTGGTTCCAGTCATTCGGCTCAGTGTATTGGTAAAACGCGGAGCATGAATCTTAGCATGCAGATTCCACGGATCTAATTTTCGTAAGACACGGTGGAAAATGCTCTCTTTTCTTTTTTGTCCAAAAAGCTGGATTGAATCAAAATACAAAGATAACAATCTTCTAAAATCACTGGGAGACCACTCCTGGAAATGAAATGGATTTTTTGGATTCCCTGTTGTCTTGGTAACGCAAGGTGTGGAAACCAAATAAATACCACCGTTCTTAAGAACTCGAACAACTTCCCTAAGATAAGTTTCAACCTGTTCTACGTGTTCAATCGTTTCAAAAGAACAAACAACATCAAAGGTGTGATCGGGAAAATTCATATTGCACGCATCCATCACTTCAAATGATATATTTGGATGCGCATAACGCCTGCGCGCATATTCAATGGCCTCAGATGACCGATCCGCACCAATAATCTTTTTGACAAACGGCGCTAAATAATGTGTGCCGTAGCCGCTGCCGCAAGCGATGTCGAGAACTGTTTTGGATTCACAAAAATCCTGTGCAAAAACGTACCGCTTCAAATGAACGGAAACGATCCCTTTTGCCGTTTTATCCGGCACAATTCTTTCATCCCAATCGATTGATTTTTTTTCGGGCGAGCGTGTCATTTATCGCCGCCGTTCAAGATCCGTCTCAAACCATCTGTAATCACCTGCACCTCTTCATCATCCAAATAGGGGCTCAAGGGTAATGATAGAATCTCTTTTGAAAGTTTCTCACTGACAGAAAGATCTTGTCTAGACTTTAAATGCTGATAGGGTTTCTGGTGATGAATGGGGATGGGATAATGAATGCCGGCTTCGATGCCCATCTCACGAAGTTTGCTTAACACCTGATCTCGCCTGCCTGAGTTGATCCGAACCACCAATAAATGATAGGCGTGCTTGGTTGTGAAATTCGCCTGATCGATAAAATGAATCTGGTTGCTTAAGTCTCCCAATTGATCACGATAAAGCTGAACTAAAAAATTGCGCCGCTCGTTCCATACATCCAGAAAAGGAAGTTTTACTTTCAGGATGGCGGCCTGAAGCGTATCGAGTCTTGAATTAAAACCGATCCGGTTGTGAATGTATTTTTCCTCAGAGCCCCAATTTCTGAGCGATCGAATTTCTTTGGCAAGCGCGTGATCGTTGGTTGCAATCGCTCCACCGTCTCCATAACATCCGAGATTTTTGGAAGGATAAAAACTAAAAGCGGCGGCATCACCAAATGTTCCGCATTTCTTATTTTTGTATTCAGCGCCGTGCGCTTGAGCCGCGTCTTCAATGACTTTCAATTGATGTCTTTGAGCAATAGTTCGTACAACATCCATATCCGCCGGTTGCCCGTATAAATGAACGGGAATAATGGCTTTGGTCTGAGGCGTAATCGCTCTTTCGATCTTTTGAGGATCGATGAGCGCTGTTTCGGCCTGACAATCCACAAATACGGGATGTGCTCCCGTGTGGGAAACCGCAAGAGCCGTTGCGATAAAGGTATTGGCCGGAACAATAACTTCATCACCTGCGCCAATTCCCAATGCTTTTAAAATTAAATGGAGCGCATCGGTTCCATTTGCAACGCCGATGACTTCATCTGCACCTAAATATTGAGCAAATGCTTCTTCAAATTCTTTGACTTCTTTTCCAAGAATAAAATCCCCTTTCGCGCAGACTTCACGCATCGCTTGTTCCATTTCCAGTCTTAACGCTTCACACTCCCTTTGGAGATGAACCAAAGGGAGTGAAACTCGCTTTGTTAAATTGATGGATTTCCCCCGTTCATTGGGCCACCTGAAAGTTTAGTTTCTGGCTGTTTTGGATTGTTAAAAATTGTTTCATGAACTCGTTGGGAGAATCAAAAATAGCTGGGTCGAAAGAACCTGCGCGCTATTTTACCTATCTTAGAGGAGGGCGGCTTTCATATTATCACTACAATTAGGGATGACCTGCGAAGCGGGTTCTAAGATATTTACCCTGAATCTCTTGCCGCATTGTGTACAACCGGTGGTAAAAGATAGAGGGGCTCGTCCATTCCTTGCCCCGGGAGGTTCCAGAAATTTAAAAATAGGGTGCTTCCTGAAAACAGCAAAAGAAACTACTTTAGGTTTAAAATACCTGAGCTCTTTTTTAAATGTAAAATACCTTCTTCTTAGTACTTTAAGAATAAAATCCAAAAAGTTATAAAGAAAGGGGCGATTTGTTTTTTTCTGTCTACGATAGGATCGAGTAATTCTAGAAAAAAGACATCTGAAAGTTCTAAAAAATGGCATTCCATGATTTTCTCTCGCCGCCTGATCGAGAGGTTCCCGATAATATACTTCTTTAGTGCAGTAGGGACATTTTGCACCCACATTCCAAATTGATGTTCCAGAATCAAAAGCGATGGAATTAGCAGTTGTTTCTAACTCTTTAGTAGCACAGAAAGCATCTGCCGATTTCTCCCATGAAAATGAGTTACTCCATGGCCCCAACTTTTTTATCCATGGGAGCCAGAGAGCATTTGACATTGATGTCATGTTAAAAGTATTTTCATTGATATGCTCGTAGAATTCCAGTTTGTCAGGAACCAAACCTTTCTCAACGCAATTCGCAAACAATGCGCTACCCGGATAAGGTTGGACGTCTGAAAAATAGATATGGTTGCCCTGACAGTATCGGAAGAAAAAATCCATTGATTCTGTAATGGTTTCCGGAGTCTCTGCTACATCTCCGAATATAAAATTGCCACCGAACCCCAGTTTAGCCGCATCCGCAAGCTTAATCGCCTCGGCGATCTGGGATGGCCTCGATTGCTTTTTCATACTCGCTAAAACCTTAGGACTTGCGCTTTCTAATCCATAGCTAAAAAAGTAGCAACCCGCTTCTTTTGCCATCTTCAAGTCTTCGCCACCCAAGGCTGCGCCTGCATGAGTTTGAAAAAGCCAGTCGAAGTCCCATCCAAAATTTCTTCTTCCGTCAATTAAAGCGGCGCAGAACTCTCTGAATTTTTGTTTCGTCACTACGAATAACTCATCGAGAATGACAAGAATATTAAAGTGATATCGCTCATACAAAAATCCAATTTCTTGCATAATATTTTCAATAGATCTCGCCCTATATTTAGGCTCCCACTTTCGATGGATGCAAAATGTGCATCTGTACGGGCAGCTTCGTGCAGTTACAATGGTCATTGGCCGAGGATCTGTTCTCATATAGCGAAAAAGGGGTCGGCCTGCTAGCGAGTACTTAAACATCTCCTCAATCCTAAAGGGCTCATAATCTGGAAAACATAATTTGTCGATATCCATATATTCGAAAGTCTGTCTTGTGAATTTGGGAGTGCCTTCCTTCCAATAACCCAGGTGGTCGATTTGATCGTAATCTCGCTTTCCACTTTCAAGCATTTCTGCCAATCTCACAAATGCCTCTTCAGCCTCCGAAACGATGCAAAAATCAGGATGCAATGTCCTAAAGACAAACTCAGTATCATTCGTTATGATCCCCCCGCCACATACGATTGGGACGTCAGGTAATAAAGCCCTAATGATTTGTATCGCATCTTTAAAGAATTTATAATCAACACACAACCCTCCTAAACCAATCAATTGCGGTTGGGTGTCCTTAAGAGAACGGAATATTTTCTTGTATAACATTTCATATGCGGAATTGTAAGTGGAGTCATTGTTTGGGTTCAGCCCAAAGACTTCGTGTCCGGCATTTCGAAGCGCTGAAGCCAGATAAGCGAGTCCTGAAGGGAAATCAGTATTTGACATAAAGTTTGAATCTAAACCGTTGTACGAGGCGGTGGGGGCAATAAGTAATACTCTCATTTTAGTCCTTTATGCATCGGTATGAATTTATTTTTTTATTATAGTTTACCCCGGACTCTCTTTCAAACCCTTTTTTCCCAAAGTTGTACGCTAAGGTAAGCAAGAAGATGGTAGACATTTTTTATGAATGCGTTTTGCCGGATTTCCAACCACCGTGGTTTTTGCTGCCACATCACGTGTCACGACACTGCCCGCGCCGATCACTGAATCTTCTCCGATGGTAATGCCGCAAAGAATGACCGCGCCAGAACCGATCGATGCTCCTTTTTTTACGGTGATTCGTTCCAAAGTCCATTTGCCTGCTCGTGCTTTGGGTGCTGTGGGATGACGGTCATTAATAAACGTTACGTTGTGTCCGATGAATACATCGTCTTCGATTTTAACTCCGCTGCAAATAAACGTGTGACTTTGAATCCGAACGCGACAACCGATCACAACTTCTTTTTGAATTTCAACAAACGTTCCGATTTGTGTATCATCGCCGATTTCACAACCGTATAAATTGACAAATTCATAAATCACAACATTTCTTCCGAGCCGGACGTCCGGAGCGATGTTAATGAATCGTCTTCCCGGAAGCTCAATCATAAGGTTCGCCAACTGTCATTGCGAGCCCCAAAGGGGCGAAGCAATCTCGGTGTTTTGAGATCGCCACGGCCGCCTACGGCGGCCTCGCGATGACGGACATGATGCTTCACTTCGCTCACGTCAAAAATATTCGCCTTCCATCAGACCGCAATGATTTCTGGGCGGCTTCCAAACATTTCATAACACGCAAGCCGAGTTCACTGTCTTTTAAATCGACCGTTTTCGTTTGGACACGCCGAATAAATTCACTCGCTTGAAGTTTCAAGGGTTCCTCAGAGCTAATTTTTGGAACTTGCATGTCCAAATCCCTAAGCTTTAACTGAAATTCTCCAAATGAATCATAGAAAGGTTCTTTGGCAACACCTTTATTGTAAATCTTAACCGGCTCTGTTTGATTCAGGTCATCCCAAACGGCCATTCGCTTGTCCCCGACCAAAGTTAATGTCCTCACCTTCTGCGGGTGCAGCCAACTCACATTCATATGGGCCAAAATTTTTCCGGGATATTCCATGGATAAAAAGGCAACGTCTTCGCGCGGCGTACCCAAGAAACAACTTCCGGCCGCTGAAATCCATACGGGCAACGAACCAAAGAAATAATCAAACATCGAAAATTCATGGCTGGCCAGGTCCATGACTACATTAATATCAGACCGTATCGGGCCTAAATTAGTTCTGGACGTGTGAAGATATTGAATCTTTCCGAATTCTCCGCGATCGATTTCTTTTTTGATAAATTGAATTCCCGGATTGTGAACAAACACATAACCAAGCATGAGCACCATACCGGATTTTTGACTCAAAGCGATCAATTCTTCAGCTTCTTTGACGGATGAACACATCGGCTTCTCAAGCAGAACGTGCTTGCCTGCTATCATCGCAGCTTTGGCAAGCTGATAATGAGTACTGGCGGGTGTTGCGATGACCACGGCATCGATATCGGAAAGCCGAAAAATTTCTTCTGCTTTAGCGACTACTTGAAGATCCGGATAGCGGCTTTGGATGTGCTGGCAGCGATTTTGATCTAAATCTGTACACACGACAACATTGGCGGAAGCGCTTTCACTCAATACGCGGACGTGATTCGGTCCCCAATGACCCAATCCGATCACACCGATTTTAAGTGTAGTTGTTCCAATTCGCGCCGCGCGGCGCGAATTGACTTCGTTCTTCAATGAATCAGTTTGTTCCTGATTGATAGACGGATTCATACATCTCCATATATTTAGGAATAAGATGGTTCCAATCAAACCGGTTCACGGCTTCTGATTGAATTTGTCTGGCCATTTTTTGAACTTCTTGATAGTTGCTCATCACTTCCTCGATTTTGCGCACGAGATTTCCTTCTTGGCTGATATCCGCCAAGTTGCCGGCCGGACCGGTCATCCATTCAAAATGAGAATGTGCAATCACGGGCACGCCCGAACACATGGCTTCGGCCAAACCCAAACCAAATTCACCCACCAAACAGGGAAAAACAAAAAGGTCGGCCAAATGATAAATTTCCGCTACTTGATCAAATGACACGTAAATGGTTTTAAAATTCTCACCGAGCACTTCTTTTCCCAAGACAGCCAGATCCGGCTCCTCGGGCTGACCCACCACCAATAGAAAATAATCTTTTTTGAGCCGGCTGACTTCCCGAATTAGATAGTCAATTCTTTTGTGCCTGCGATTCAGCGCGGCAACGGTTAAAATAACCGTTTTATCTTTTGGAATCCCGTATTTAGTTCGCAAATCGGTTGAATTGTGCTTCGCGACATACCGACTCGAATCCACGCCGTAGGGAATAAAGGATACTTTTTTGGGATTTGCTCCGGAACGCATCAACACTTGATGATGGGGTTCGGTAATTGCTTGAATGTGATCGCGCCTTTCTAAAAAGGCTTGGTCCAAACGAGGATCAAGTCCAAGTCCGTCCGTAAAAAGAAGTTTGTACCGAAAACCAAATGTTTTTCTCGCGAAGAAAAGGAAATGGCCCAAAGCAGGTTCACTGTAATGAACGATGTCGTAACCTCGAAAACCCACAAAGGGAACAAAAGACAATCCGTATGACAGTTGTTGAAAATAATAATTATCCCGGGGCTTGCCTTCAAACATTCGAAGTAGGCCGTCGAACTTCAAACACGGAAGAGAAACAGCGTTAGGCTTCCCATTCAAATGGCATCCGAATAAAGTAACGGAAAGTTTATTTTTGATCCGCTCAAAAAGTTCAAGGGTAAATCGTTCAAATCCCCGCCGGCTGTAACCCAGCGACGTGCAAACCAAAGCAATTTTCATGATCGAATGAGTTTCCTCTCCATTATTGAACTTCCTTTAGGAATAACTTGATAGGTTTTTCAATCAAACTTAAAATTGGGTTCAATTTTTTTCTAAATTCTGATTGACGATACCACTTTCTGAGTCGAAGCAAATCATATCGAAAAGGCGGCCGATAATAACGCTGTGCAAACGATGCGTAATCATTTGTGACTCCATTCGGCTGAAATGGAAACACTTGTTCCCGAAAGGAAAATTGATGATCCCAGAAAAAAAACATAAATTTCTTTTCTTCCGGCAATTTTTTGTAAAAATCAACAGGAAAGTGATAACTCCAATGTTGGTCTATGAGCTGAAATTTTGCGGTAAAAATCAATTCGTTGTCTTGCCGCTCGACCAGCCAGCGATGATGCCAGTAACCACTCCGCTTTTTTGATTCCACCCCGAAACTGCTTTCAGTCAGACGGGATGGGGTTTCAATATAGCCGCGCTTTCCAATTCGATTGATTTCTGAGCAAATCCAAATCGGATCGCGGACATCTTCCAACGTATGAGAACAAATGACGAAGTCAAATTGTTTGTCTTGAAAAGGAAATGGCTGGCGTGAACAGATATCTTGGCAAATCCAGGTTTCCTTTGTGAAATACTCGCGTTCTCCGCCTCGCGAACCAAAAAGACCGCGCGTTTCATACGGCATAAAATCGAGGACATAGTTGGCTCGATTAAAGGGTTGGGCCCAAGCACCTATATCAAGAACGAGATCGGACTCTTTCAGGGAAGAAAGGATCTTTTCGGCATTCTGCTCAAGCACGAGAATGGTTCACTTTCAATTCCAATTGGTCTTCTGCCTCGTAGTCAGCCGTTGTCACCGCAAATTCCTGTAGCTGCTCCTGTCTCAATCCCCAAGTTTTGTCATTGTAGATGAAGGAACGCTTACCTTCGAACATATCCAAGACGAGTGCCGTTGCTTCCGAATATCCCATATAGGGAATCTGGCGGCGCGCTATTTCGTCGCGGGCAGGAAAAAATTGGCGGACACACAACTTGGCGGCATCGCTCAACCAGCTGGGAAGTAAATTTCGCAAGCGCGTTCTGGCCCACCAATTTGACTCGGGTGATCTCGTTCTTGAATCATGATCAATATGATAGAGCCGCAGGGGATCCTTCAATGCTTCTACTTGTGCGCCTGCAAAATACGCCATGTAACAGAGCATGGCGCCTGTCGCTCTTCCAAAAATTTCGATTTCTGGATAACCGTGAACCTTATGCCAATAGGTTCTGGACAACAAAGTAAAATCACCAGGAGCGCCCGTATACAAACCAGGAACTCCGTCAAGACCTGGTAAAGACAAGCTTGGCACAAAAGGGTCGATAGACAAAATATTTTTTTTACAATATGCCAATTGTTCATCTAAAGAAGGCAATTGTGCAGCGCTTCTTTTTACATTGCAATGGTCAGTTCGATAAATTCTGTTTTCCACCAAGCGTTCCGAAGCCAAAAACTGCACTAACTCATCTGAAAACAAGTTATCAACACAGGTAGACAAAATAAATTTTCCTCGGGCGCGGCGGATTGCAACGTTTTGGGCAAGCGAAAAATGCACAGGTATTTTCTCCCAATGCTCAAAACGCTGATGAACGGAAGGTGGGACGACAATAATTCTAATACTGCAAAACTTGGCTTGTGAAGGCCATTCGTAAAGATCCTTCAAAGAAGGCCTGTCGCTAGGCGGGTTCCAGTCTACCAGTACGATTTCTGACCGCAAACGATGTCGTTCCGCTTGTTCGAAAAAACCCATAAGGCAGGCTTTCATGCGCCGGTACATATCGCCGCCGTGATTATCGTTGCGTGAAAGGACGCAAAAACTGAAATAGGGTGCGTTATTGGGCATGTGGAGCTAAATGATCAATGGGTCTAAGTTTTGCTCGGCCAAGTAAAATTGAAGTGGCCACAGAAATATAGAATAGGATTTCACGCCAACGGCGGAACCAGTTACTCAAGAATCTCCGCCGCAACATGAGATGCAAGGGAAAATATTCGCTCTCGTACATATCCATTAACGTATTAAAAATAAAATAATACCGAAGCGCTTGTTTTGTCTCGAGATGATAGTGAACTCGCTTGCTGGCCGTAAAGACGGAGAACATTTTTTTCTGGCAGCAATCCCTGAGAATATTCGCGTGCGTTTCCAACCGGATGTCATAAGAAATAGACTCATCAACTGTTCGCAAAATTTTCTTCTTTCTAAAATCAACCAACCAATCTGCAGATTCAGCTCCGGTAACATGAAATAAAATCCGTCCGGGAAAAATGATCTCGGACCCAATCGGTAACGTGGAAAACAGCTCAGAAAAATATTTCTGAAAGCTTTCCCAATGTGGGCGGGCGGCATCTTCTTTAGCATAAAATCGCTCTAATTTTTCGGAGTAGCGATGTTCTAATTCTTTAAGATGACGCTGTCGATCTGTAAAATAATTCTGGTCCCCAATTGAAAATCCATGCTCAGCAGACCAGGAATCACCTGGCAGCATCACTTGGCAGAGCGCTTCTGTTTTGCGATAGGCATCAAAATACGATTTGATCTGATACGGTGAAACGATGGTATCGTTGAAGCGTTTGGTTTCTTTGTGTAGAAAACAATGATTGCTTGCGAATGGAACGGCGTATTGGGCATTTACACATTCTGCAAAGGCAAGAAATTCCTCGGCATAATCTTCATTCGAACGATGTCCCAGATGTTCCGGAAATTCGGAGGAAACACAAAATGGATACGCCGATGCACTACTGTGGCTTTTAAAGACAAAATCAATTTTAGGATATTTTGAAGCAATCTGCCGAAGAGGAGCTCCCATTAACTTACAATCATTTGCATCAAGCAGAACTTCTCTGCCCGTATCAACAAGAAGTGCGCTGTCCAGTGCCAGCCCAAATTGGTAACTGGTAACGCTTAATCCGTCATTGCGAGGCAGCG
>ORMF011394389.1_pt1 | contig 14034 bp, 12 predicted proteins | sample 1779871 | NCBI WGS metagenome assembly ORMF01 (sample SAMEA104232316, study PRJEB22302) | groundwater metagenome | biome: forest; feature: aquifer; material: groundwater | place: USA | collected 2011-08-07 | depth 5.4 m | reverse complement strand
CGCCGCGAACCGCGAACTGATCGTCCGCTTCGAGAAAAAAATCCAGGCCACCCTCGCCCGCATCTGGGGCGAAGAAGAACCCGCCCCGCCAGAGGAATGAACGATGGACGAGGCGCTCGAACTTGGGAGTTACCTCCCCGTGTCATTCAAGACGCGGTCCGAGCAGGAATACGTGGCGTTTCTCTGGGACGCGTTCCAGAGCAACTACACGAGTGGTAAATACGAATTCGCCAGCCTCGCGTTTCACCTGCTCTATATGAGCTTTGTCAGTTTCTCAATCTGGCAGATCAGGCTGGCTCGGGAGCAGGATTTCAAAAACGCGCTCATCGGTTTTCAAAGCGAAGCCGAGAATTTGCTGCTGGAGGCAGACTCGCCGTTCAAGTTTTACGAGAAGATGAAGGAGTCGCAGATTTTCCGCTTCATGAAGCTGATCGGCTGCACCAATGAACACGTCGGCGAGTTTGCCAAATTTGTGAAGCGCCGCAACAGAATCGCCCACCCCAGCGGAACGGTGTTCTTCAACGACCGCACCAGCATCGATAAGGAAATTACCGAAATGATGCAGGAGGTGGCCAATATCCAGCAGCATATGCGACCGATCATCCTGGAAGCCTATGGCCGTTTCCTGGAAGGCAGCGCCATCATCGACGAGCGCGAATACGCCCTGCCAGAACAGGAGGTCGAGGCGAGCCTGATACACCGAAACTATATATCGCAGAAAGATATCGAGGTTTGTCTGAACTTCGATCTCGCCAGCCTAGCGGATCATCCAGAGTTCGACAGCATCCGCACGCTGCATGAGGTGCTGGTGTTGGAATATGGAGTAGAAGACGAGCTTGGTGCGGAAACGCAGCCGGTTGTAGCGTAAGCGCTGTCTTTGCACAGGCTTTTTCGACCTTAACCAGCCGATCCAGGGTGGGGAAGCAAGGGAGAATATACTGAAAGCAGAAGCTTTCGCATCAACTCTAAGGAATTTAGAAAAAGGTTCAGGCAACACAGATCCCAGAAAGGCATACCAACAGCAGGCGGCAGTCGAACTTGCCAGCAAAGGACTTGCTTGGCTCAACGAGCGACTTGAAACAGCATTTTCGAAACACGGCAAAATTGTGGGTGCTGATATGGAGCAACTTGATTGGCCAGAAGTGCCTCGTTCGTAAATAATGCACAGGTAGGACACGGTTTTCTGGATTTAGCTTTTCACTTACTATGCTGACTTGATTGGGTTATGCCAATCAGTTAAGTCACGTATTGAACATCCGCTTAGGAAAGTGTCGGATAGCTGGTATGTGTCGGGAGCTGCCCGTGGTGAATGACTGCTTGCGGCGATAACTGTCAAACAGCGCCCAACACTTTCCACTAATCAGCATTTCCTTAATTTCATTCCGACGGACTTTATTTGTTCTGTTCGGGGCTTAGCGTTAGAGTTGCCGTGTTATTCCACCGTCACAGATTTCGCGAGGTTTCTCGGCTTATGGCTTCAACCGCCCACCGGGCTTAACTTGCTTGCGCAAGTTAGTCTGCGCCGCAAACCCCGCGCCAAATCCATCATTCAACTGTGACTGATTTGGCAAGATTGCGAGGTTTGTCTACATCGGTGCCCTTCTGCAATGCCACGTAATACGCCAGCAACTGCAACGGTATGGTATGCAGAATAGGACTCAAATATCCGGCGTGTTCGGGCATTTGCATCAGATGGACGCCGTCGCTTGAATGAAAGCGCGTACCCGCATCGGCGAATACATACAGCTCGCCGCCGCGTGCGCGCACCTCCTGCAGATTGGACTTGAGCTTTTCCAGCAACGCATCGTTGGGCGCCACGGCGATAACCGGCATGTCCTTGTCCACCAGTGCCAGCGGGCCGTGTTTCAATTCTCCGGCGGGATAGGCCTCGGCGTGAATGTAGGAAATTTCCTTGAGCTTGAGCGCGCCTTCCAGCGCGATGGGGTAATGCAGGCCGCGCCCGAGGAACAAGGCGTGCTGCTTGTCGGCGAAGCGTTCCGCCAGCTGCGCGATGGCCGGCTCGAGTTTCAGCACGGCCTGTGCCGCGCTGGGGAGATGGCGCAAGTCGTGCAGATGCTGCTGTTCCGCTTCTTTGCTCAACCTGCCGCGCTGCTTGGCAAGGACAAGGGTAAGCAGGAACAGGGCGGCCAATTGCGTGGTGAATGCCTTGGTGGAGGCCACGCCGATTTCCGGCCCGGCGCGTGTCAGCATGCGCAATTTGGACAATCTGACCAGTGCACTTTCCGGCACGTTACAAATAGAAAGCGTGTGCTCATGTCCTATCGCCTTGGCATGGTTGAGCGCCGCCAGAGTGTCGGCGGTTTCGCCCGATTGCGAGATGGTCACCACCAGCGTTTTCGGGTTGGCCACACTCACTCGATAACGGTATTCGCTGGCGATTTCCACGTTGCACGGGATGCCCGCGATTTCTTCCAGCCAGTAGCGCGCCACCAGTCCCGCATGATGGCTGGTGCCACAGGCGAGGATGAGAATGCTGTCCACTTGCGCGAACGCGGCGGCGGCCGCCGCGCCGAAGATGCCGGGCACCAGCGACTGGCTGTTGCATACGGCTTCCAGCGTATCCGCCAGCGCTTGCGGTTGTTCGTGGATTTCCTTCTGCATGTAGTGACGATACTCACCCAACTCCACACTGTCATTGGTCAGTTCGCTGACATGCACCGTGCGCTGCGCCGCTTGGCCCTTTGCGTCGAAAATACGGTAGCCATGCAGTCCGGCTTCGACCACATCGCCTTCTTCCAGATACACCATGTTTTTCGTGACCTGAAGCAGTGCCGACACATCCGACGCAATAAAATGTTCACCTTCACCCACGCCCAGCAGCAGCGGGCTCCCCTTGCGCGCGCCGATCAGTTGATCGGGATTGTCCGCCGCCACTACGCCGATGGCGTAGGCACCCACCAGCTCGGCAAGCGCCGCCTGGGTTGCAGCCAGCAGGCTATTGCCGCGCGCATAGTGGCTGTGGATGAGGTGTGCGATGACTTCGGTATCGGTATCTGAAGTAAACACATAGCCTTGAGCGGTTAATTGTGTGCGCAGCTCTTCATAGTTTTCGATGATGCCGTTGTGTGCCACAGCAATGAGGTCGCTGCTGATGTGCGGATGTGCGTTGCGCTCGCTGGGCGCGCCGTGTGTGGCCCAGCGAGTATGAGCGATGCCGAGGTGTCCGCTGGTTTTCGCACTTCTTGCGGTCAGTTCCGCCACGCGCCCGATGCTGCGCACGCGCTCCAACCGGCTGTTGTTGACCACCACCAGCCCGGCCGAGTCATAGCCACGATATTCCAGCCGCTGTAATCCTTCTAACAGGATGGGCACAACATTGCGCGGCGCGACCGCGCCTACGATTCCGCACATATTTAAACTCCGGTGAAACGTGAAAAGTGAAAGGTGTTCCCGCAAGGGGGAGGCCGACGGGTTCCCAACGGCTCCGCCGTTACCCTTTCGCACATTGGTGAATGGGAAAAGCGAGAGGGTTTTGTCACCATTTATTTATCACCCTTCACTGTTTTTGTTGGGCGTTTCCATCCTATGACGGTTGTCTGTTTGGCGCGCGACAATGTCAGTTCTCCTTCCGGCGTATCGCGCGTGATGGTGGAGCCAGCACCGATAGTCGCGCCGCGCCCGACCTTCACCGGCGCGACCAATTGCGTACCCGAGCCGACGAATACGTCATCCTCGATAACGGTGCGATGTTTGTTCGCGCCATCATAATTGCAGGTGATCGTCCCAGCACCGATATTGACGCGGCTTCCTATGCTGCTGTCGCCGATGTAGCTGAGATGATTCGCCTTGCTGGCCTGTGCGATTTCGCTGTTCTTCACCTCGACAAAATTGCCGATGTGCACCTCGTCGTGCAGCCTGGTACCGGGGCGCAAACGCGCATACGGACCGATGCGGCAGTTAGCCCCCACTTCACTGCTGTCGATGTGGCTATATGGTGCGATGTCTGTGCCGTCGGCAATGGTGGCATTCTTGATGACGCTGTAAGCCCCCACCCGCACATTGTTGCCCAGCCGCACTTCACCCTCAAAAATACAGCCGACGTCAATCTCGACATCGCGCCCGCAGATCAGTTTTCCGCGCACATCAATGCGCGCCGGATCGGCAAGCGTCACGCCGTGCGCCAGCAATCGGGAAGCCTCGACCTGTTGCCAGGTGCGCTCCAGTGCCGCCAGCTGCGATTTGCTGTTTATCCCGTGTATCTCCCATTCGTGGGCAGGCTGCACGGTATGCACCGCAACGCCCTGTTGTACAGCCATGCTGACGATATCGGTGAGGTAGTACTCACCCTGTGCGTTGTTGTTGCGCAAGTTCGCCAGCCATTCGCGCAGCTTGTTCGTCGGTGCGAGCAGGATGCCGGTATTCACTTCCCGGATTTCGCGCTGCTCGGGCGACGCATCTTTTTCCTCGACGATGCTGAGCACATCCTCCTGCTCATTGCGCACGATGCGCCCATAGCCGGTGGGGTTATCCAGATGGACCGTCAGCAATACCAAACCGCTGCCTGCCTGCTGCATTTGATGCAGCGTGCCCTGTTGTATCAGCGGCACATCACCGTACAGCACCAGAGTCTGGCTGCCATCATTGGCAAGGTGCGGCATGGCTTGCTGCAGCGCATGACCCGTGCCCAGTTGCGGCTCTTGTATGACAAATCTTGCGGCGTACTGCTGCATGGCACGCGGCACGGCTTCGCCGCCATGTCCATACACCACGCAAATCTGTTGCGGACGGAGCGCAGTCGCACAATCCAGCACATGTTTCACCAATGGTTTGCCAGCCAGCGCGTGCAGCACCTTGGTCTTTCCGGAATACATGCGCGTGCCTTTGCCGGCAGCGAGGATAACGATGTTCAGCGGGTTCATGTTCGGCCTTCTCAAGATGCAGCAGTATAAACAAAAGTGGCTATCCAAGGGGCCTTTCCCGCACGCCTGTCACCTTCGCAAAGCACTTCCGGCCTCCAGCCCGACCGCCGACAAGTCCTGGGGATGGCGCTTGTCATGAAACAAAATAAAGTGTTTAATCCGGCTCTCGGTGCGCAAGCGGTCTCGTGCCCAAAGAAGTTACCGGGGTAGTTCCATACGCTGTGCAGAAAGGGCTGGGAAATGCAAGGCCGCAACATCTTTCGTGTCGTTCGACCAATCCTCTCAGCTTTTGCCGTCATTGCTCTCGCCGCCGCCCTCGTTTTTACCATTTACTTCACCCAGATCGGCCAACAGTGGATTGTATTTCTGTCCGGGATTCTTGTGGCAGCGGTACTTGCAGAGGCTACCCGCATGTCGCGTGCGGAGTGGATTGTCATGCGCCGCACGGCGCAACTGTCGGCATTAAAAGACAGGCTCGAACGCGAAATGCAGCTCCGTAAAAGAGCCGAGGGGGCGATTGCCGCCAGCAAATCGAGGTTGCACTTGATCGATGAGGTATTGCCGATCATGGTTGCGTTCATAGATATCGAGGGACGTTGCCGATACCACAACCGTGCATTTCAGGACTGGCTGCGCCTGCAACCGGAACAGATCAATGGGCGGCACATGCGTGAAGTGCTGGGCGCCAAAATCTACCAGGAAACGGCGACCGCAGTGCGTCAGTCTCTGGATGGGCATCCTGCGCGTTATGAACGGACGCAGAAGATGCCGGATGGCGCGGTCTACCGGTTGTCCGTTGAACACCTCCCGCAATTTGGGGAGGATGGCAAAGTTACCGGGTTCTATATGTTGATCAAGGACATCACGGGGCCCGGTGATGTGCGCATGCCAGCCCAGCTTGAATCCACAAGCCCGGTCCGTGCCGGTCACGATGCCGTTGTGCCGGCTTCAGTTCAGGATAGGGCAGTTGGTCAAACCATGTTTGTTGATTCCTCATCCGGGCAAATTGCCGATTATAAGGATGTCAGCAGGCGGATCATGGCGGCCATCGAGAAGGACGAATTTCGCCTGTTTTGCCAGCTGATTACCCCCTTGGCAGTTAATTCCCTGGAGGCCGAGCACTACGAGATTCTGATTCGGCTGATGGAAGAAGAGGAAGGCATGATGCCGCCGGGGGAGTTTTTCCCGCTTGCCGAGAAATATGGCCTCATGCTGCATTTGGACCGGTGGGTTGTGCAGCATGTTACGGAATGGGCTGCCCGTCAAAATTCAACGGATGAAAAACAGAAGAATTCAATGTTCTTCATCAATGTGTCGGTGGCCACGATTGGCGACCCCGGCTTCCCGGAATTCCTGCAATTGACGCTGCTGGAACACGGCGTGCCCGGTGCCGCCCTGTGCTTCGAGATACCGAACTCTGAGCTCGCCTTGAGAACTTCGGTTGTTGCAGAATTTGCGCGGCAAGTCAGTCAGTGTGGCTGCCGTGTCGCGATCGACGGCTTTGGACTGGACCAGATTTTATTCGACCAGATTAGGGGATTCCAGGTGGAATTTTTGAAAATTGACGGCAGCATCATTTTCGATATTCTTCGCGACCCTGTGGCTCTCGACAAGGTAACGACCATAAACCAGTTCGCAAAAAAGATCGGCGTAAAGACTGTCGCAGAATTGGTGGAGAGCGAGGAAACCATTACCAGGCTAAGAGGAATCGGCATTGATTTTGCGCAGGGTTTTGGAATCTCGCGGCCGCGACCCTTGGAGGGGTAAGCTCCATAATTGGCCGTTTATGTGACTACCATCTTGTCTAAAAAAGCAACCTCATCGCTACTTCAGCAGTGTTTGCACGCTGTGCCTCATAACCGCACTGATTGCATAGATCGACAGCAGCGGGTCAAGCAGATAATCCCAGAGATTGCTGGACTCGTACCAGCCAATATCCCAGGCAAGCACGGCGAGCGCAATGCACAGTGCAACTAGCGGTAGCTGCCGGAAACAGGCTGCCAGCGCTACCACCAGCAGCACACTCAGGAACCATAAATTTCCATAGCCCAGGCGATAGGGGTCAAAGTAACCCAAACCCAGGGCCATGGGATACAGCCCCAGGGCGGCAACAGTGATCAATATCTGCAATGTGAAATCGGCTCTGGTGCCGGACGAGTGCCAGCCGAGCATGGGTCTCAAAATGAACAGCATCAGCAACACCAGCGAAGTGATACTCAGGTCGCCAATTACGCCCCGCACGTAGGCCGCCGCCGGCAGCCCGTCGAGTGGAACTATTGCCGCTATGGCAACGGCACTCACCAGCAGGGCAAGGCCGGATTTTGGCATGCGTGTAACCCCGGGCAACAGGAAGGCCGCCGCAGTCATTGCGGTGGCACTGTTTGCCAAGCCTGCCATGTCAGTGAAGTTGGTCATCGGCGGATTGTTCAAGGCGCTGAGCCAGCCAGGCTTGGGTAAACCAGACATGTTTGATAAAGCTCCTGTTCCAGGTGTACACGAGGTGAATATCCCCGTTCTGTGTCCGGATCAGGTAGGGATAGGAAAATTCGAAGCGGCAGTTGTGCTCAGCGCACACCTGCTGCCTTGCAGACGCCACATATTCGCCCACGCCAGCAGAGGGAGCTTCTGAAACTTTTGCATCAGTATCCCTGGCAAGTCCCTCGACAATCTTGAGGTAATGCGCTTCATCCAGCGACTGTTTCCGCTGGTCTTCAAGCTGATAAACATTTCTCCAGGTGCTGCCGCCATCTGCCGAAGCTACCAGCATCAAGGCATCGCGCCCCTGTTCCATGTTGTTCAACGCAGCCAGGATTCGACCATCCGGCAACACCACAGCCGAGAGCGCCGAATCTGGATTCGACAATGGCGACTTCACGGGCGCAGTCCAGTGCCGTCCCGCATCATTGGTCGAGATACTGATGGCCCGGCGGGGAGCATCTGTTCCTGAGTAGCGCATCAGCACCAGCGCTTCATTCGCATTTTTCGCCAGGAATACCGGCTGCAAACCGTGATCCGTGGCCGCGCTCAGGCGTTGCTTGTCAATAACCGCACCGGTTTTGTCCAGGCGCAGCAACTCGCCGAACTTGCTGATGAACTCATGATAGACGGGCAGCCCCATGGTGCCGTCGCTGTAGGGAAATGGCGCGCCCTTGACCAAGGTGCTGATGTTCAAAAAAGGGGAACTGACCAGCCGTCGCGCCGGGCTCCAGGTTATCCCCTCATCCGCCGAGGTCATCGCCGTGATCGAGCTGCCTGCCCACCCGCCCATCGAGACTGTCACGTAATACAGCCACAGCGTGCCGTCCGCCGCGCGGCCTGCCACCGGGTTGCCCAGTTTGCTGACATAGCGCAGCAGCGATTGTCCGGTGCCCTCGCGGCTGGCCACGGTTTGCTCCGCGCTCCACAGTTTCCGCACAGGGTCGAACACCGCACTGCGGATTTCAACATCTTTCGCGCCTTCGCGGCTGCCCGCGAACCAGAAGGCGCGGATGCGCCCGTCCTTCAATTCGACGAGCGAAGCGGCATGGGTCTGGGTGTGCAGCGCGGAAGATGCGAAGCGGCTCAGGAAGCGCGCCTCGACGTTGTCCGCCACAACCTTGGAAGTAACATCGAAACTCGCTGCGGACGGATGCCGGAAAACCTTGAAGAAACCGAGGCCGAAGGCGAGGAGGATGAGACCCAGCAGCAGAGGGTGTTTCATGAGCGGCAGCCTTCTTCAACGGAACCGGGCGCCATGCTGGCGCTCATCCCCGGAACCTCGATCAGCAGTTCCCTGGCGAACAAGTGCCGGAACACATCGCCCTTGAGCATTTCCTTGAGCTCGTCTTCGCTTTGGCGGCTGCGGATATCCAGGCGCTGGCCGAGTATCTTGCAGTCTGCGCAGCCGGCATCCTGTAGCGACAACTGGAATGCGAACAACCGATAGTGTGAGGCCAGCCCGGCGGCGGTCTGTCCCGGCTCCTCGCGGTAGCCGTGCACCTGCGCTTCCGGCAGGATGAAGCGGTAGCCTTCTTCCTTTGCCCGGAAATTGCACGGTACCCACACTTCCTTGCCCTTGGCGTATTGCTGCACTTCCATGTTGTAATTGCCGAGTGCACCGTCGAAGGGGCGCAGGAAAGCGGCGAAGCACAGCAGCACCAGCAGCGCCGCGACGTTAACGATGGCGCCGGTGAATTTCGGAACGAACAGTGCAATCAATATCAGTACGGCAGTAAACACCAGCAGCATCCAGTACACCGGCGTATACAACTCAGCGCCGGCAACTTCGTGCCGCAAGCGCACCGACATAACAGTAATGAAGGCCAGCACGCCTCCGGCCATGAGCAGGCTGGCGATAAAAACCTTGCGGTTGATGCGCTGCCAGTTGAGCGCGCACAACACCGCCAGCCCTGGCATGGCTTCGAGCAGGTAGCGGCTGGAACGCTGGCTGGGCAGGCTGAACACGATGAACAGGGCAGCCATCCATATCCACAGCATTTTCTCCGCGTCTGCCAGCAGTGCGCGCCGCCGGTACGCGATGAAAAACACTGTTGCCACGGGGACGGCCAGCAGCCCAGCATTCATGGGATAACCCAGCAGCAGCGCCCATACGCTGCTGCCGCCCCATAAAAATTTCGACAGATAGCTGCCGTGCGGGTCGAACTTGCCGACGTTCTCGCCGACGATGAATTCGCGCCACACCGATTGCGGATCGGGATCGAGCAGGAACCATGATCCGAACAGCGCGAGGGACAGAATCACGGCGGCCGCCACCTTTCCCGCATCCTTGCGCAAGCAATGGAACAGGCGGTATTCGCGGTAATGCAGGTACCACCAGGCGAGGCACAGCCCCACCGGCGCGATCAGCGCAAAGGATTTGTACAGCAGGCCGACGCCGGCTTCGGTGCCCAGCAACAGCGGCACCAGGAAGCGCGATTCAAAGGTGGCTGGCCGCCAGTACAGCAGGGTGAAAAATGGCAGGAAGAACCAGAACACTTCTGCGGGGTTGACCAGGAAGGGCCGTCCGTAGCGATAGGTGCTGAAGAAAGCCAGATAAGCCAGCAGTGCGATGAAGCCCGTCTCGACCTGTCTCGACAATTGCCAGCCCAGCAGGAAAGTGAGTGCGGCCGTGAGCAGCGTGTAAATCACGCTCGGGTAGCGCAGGTTCCACAGCGTCCAGTCCTGCCCCCAGTGAGTGGACGCGATGCCCTGCCAGAACAGCAGCGGCGGCTTGGTGTTGCGCATGCTGTCCAGCCGCGACTGGAGCGGCAGCAGGTGGCCGCTGTCTGCCGTCAGGCGCGTGATGTGTTCGTACGGGTATTCGTCGCCGTTCTTGGGGATGTGCTGGCTGTCGAGGCCATAGAAATAAGTGAACACGGCAAGCAAAGTGGCAATTGCGTACCAGGCCAAGCGCAAACGGGACTCGTTAACGGGAAATTCGCGCAGCGATTCGTTTGCTCCCTCGCCCGCTTGCGGGAGAGGGTTGGGGAGAGGGAAACGGGCTTGGCAAGTTTCATCATCAGGGGTGGCATGTTTGCCATGCCCGTTGGATTGCATGTTCATGGCTATTCGCTAGATGGTTCAGGCCGCTGTTCAGAGGGTGCATGATGGGGTGTTTGTGCTGCCATCAGTTTCAGGCGGCCAAATGTCCAGATGTCATTCAGTACAAAATTAAGGACACTGGTCACCACGATGGCGATCAGGTTTGCAATCAGGTAGTAAAAATATGGAGCCAGTACGTTTGTAAAGATGGCCTGCAGCACGATGCTGAGCCAGCAGGCCAGCGTGTACTGCCCGAACTGGGTAAGCATGGGCCGGTGGTAATGGTGCTTGCGGTCGGCCCATGTCCACAGGCGATTCCAGAAAAAATTGTTCAGCGTGGCAAAGAAAATAGCCAGCGCAAGAGAAAGATTCAGCCGCATTTCGGGTTGCTGGACAGCAGTAAAAATGTGCTCTTGGGCAAAATAAAGCAACCCCAGATTAATCACCGTCCCGGAAGCGCCCACGGTGCCGAATTTCAGGAACCGCCGCGAAAATATCCGGCGGAACAGCGAGTCGATGGAGAGCCTGATGGTGATAGCCGGTTTCATGCAACTTTGCGGCTTATCGCCCCGGCCTCAAGCATTTCACGCGCTTTTGCCAGCACCTGCTCGGGAGTAATCTGCCTCAGGCATTGATTGTCGCCGTCGCATGGCGAAGTGCGGTGGTTGTACGCCGTTAGACACGGCGAGCACGATAGTGACAGGTAGAAGCAGTAAGTATTTCTGGATAGCGAGCTGTACAACAAGGGTGTTTCCGGGCCGAAAAAAATGAGTGCAGGGATCGGGGTAAGCGCCGCAAACTGTCCGGGACCGCCATCGTTGGTTACCAGCAATGACGCACGATGGAAGATGGTCAGCAATTGCCGCACCGACTTGGTATAGCCGGTCAGGTCAACGCAGTGGGGACTCCGGCAGTGCGCCACGATGGCTTGCCCGAGGGGTTTATCCTCCTTGAGGCCGATTACCCCGACCGCGTAACCATCGCTCAGGAGGCTTACGCAGAGCTGGCGGTAATTTTCGAGTGGCCAGGCGCGTATCGGCAGGATTCCGCCGCTTGGGTAAACCAGCACCAGCCTTTTATCCTTGATCGCGGGGAAGTCAGCATGTAGCTGTTCAGCGACCCGTTGCAACTCATCCTCCGGTAAAGCCAGCACAGGCGGGTCTATAACATCTGCCGCAGGCGGTTCCTTGGCAAGCGGCACGGTTGCGGATGAAATTGCCGCGACCATCGTCAGGAATTGCTGCGACAAGTGCCGATAGGGGTTGTACAGCACCGGGCGGTTGATGAAGGAGCCGCGATAGAGGCCTTCCTGAGTATGCCGATGGAACCCCACGCGAACCGGCGCGCCGGAAAGGCAGGAGAAAATACTGCTCACGCGGGAGAACAGCTCGCAGTCAATCACCACATCGAATTTGAGTGCGCGCATTTTGCGTATCGCGCCAAGGCTGTCCATGGCGAATCCCGTCAGGGAACGATCGTTGATAGTCAGCACATTCGCTTCCGGAATTACGCCGAGCAAGTCGAGCACCTCGCGGTTCTTGCCGAACAGCATGACATGCAAGGATGCTTCGGGATATTGCTGCTTCAATCGCGCAAACATCGGGTGGGCGAGAACCAGACTACCCATTTCCGAAAGCAGGATAACCAGAATCCTGTGCGGCGGAGAAGGAGGTGCCGTAACACCCAGGACATTACGGAGGTGTTCAACCAGGGAGAGCAGCGCACAAATCGGCACACCCACGAAGCGGTCAACAGCACGCTGAAATTTGATGTTCAACGGCACTTCCGAAAATAAGCGCTGCACCTGCGTGGTGTTTCGTGCCGGTCCATTAGCTAGAGCTTGAACTAAAAAAGTGGGGGTAAAACACTCATCATCACCAGAAGAGCAAGAACGCCGTTGGATTCCGGTACTTTGTGCACACCGCTTCCGAGCGTCAAAAGCTGCGGGGCATTATCGGCCAAAACCCGATTATCAACAAGCCTGTTCTCCAAACAACTTTCAGAAATCAGCGTTACCGTTTGACTCGTCAGGTTTTTTTAAACTATAGTGTGTCTCATGCAAACAGAATTGGACGCACTGGAAAACAAGTTGGCGCAACTGGTACAGTTGAGCCAGCGCCTGCGCGCAGAGAACCACCAACTGCGTCAAGAATTGGCGACCACATTAAGCCAGGGGCGCCAGTACAACGACAAAATGGAAAACGCGCGTAAACGCCTGGAGAGACTTTTGGAACAACTCCCTGAAGATGCTGCATGAATAGCGCTACTAAAACTAAAGCTCTGGATGTCACCATCCTCGACCGTGAATTCCGCGTTGCTTGTCCCGAAGATGAGCGCGCCGAACTGCTCGAAGCTGTCTCCTATCTCGACAAAAAAATGCGCGAGGTGCGCGATACCGGCAAGGTTGCCACGATAGAGCGCATCGCCATCATGGCTGCCTTGAATATCGTCCATGAGCTGCTGACTACACGCCTCGGCACTGGTTTTGACATGGGGGAATTTAAGCGTAGAATAAATTCCATGCAGGCAACCATCGACGCGACACTTGCGGAACAGGATGAGTTGTTCTGATTAGACTGCCAGCCATCCCACTAAGGCGGCAAGCTGCCAAGTGGTTGGTTATGGTTATAGGTTTGTCCCCTGCGGTGTTCGTCAGGCCCATAATTCTTTGAACCAATAAGCGTTGCTTAGGCTGCGACCCATAATGTTACTGTTGTGCGCATCCCTTGCGGATGTACCTGATGTAACCGGGAACCGGCCCTCTTGAACCCAGGTTCAAGATACTGGGTCAACGGCACAGGTGGGGGATTTGTTCATGTACGGATATGTTGATGAAACGTGTCATTGAAGTATTGCTTATTACGGCGCTTTGCGCCTGTGGTGTTATAGCGCCAGTAAAAGAAAACAGCGCTTCCAATAAAAGCACGGATAGCAAGAGTGCAGACAGCCAGTGGGTGGGGCACACCGTTGATGAGTTGGTAGTTACAATTGGGGAGCCTTCCAATGTTTATATGTTGGAGGCCGGCGGCAGGATGTTTGAGTATTTACATCTTAATAAGATAACGACTGGCACCCAATCTTCCCTGCCGACGGAAGCTGAAAGAGCACGGCGGATCCGCGCGAAACGCAAGGAACTGGCCTCGGATCAATATCAAAACTGCAAGACGGTGAAAATACTGTTCAAGGTTTCCGCATCAGATATTATCGAAAGCTGGTCAGCAAGAGGCGAGGAATGTAAATAGCGGTTAACCAGTGTTGTCCAGTCCTGCCAGCACCATTTCCGCAGCACGCAGTACGGCGCGTGCCTTGTTCTGCGTTTCAGTCCATTCGCTTTGCGGCACGGAGTCGGCCACGATGCCCGCACCTGCTTGCACATACAGCGTCGTATCCTTGACCACGGCAGTGCGCAGCGCGATGGCCAAGTCCATGTCGCCGTTGAAACCGAGATAACCGACCGCGCCAGCGTAAATGCCGCGTTTGCTTGGTTCCAGTTCGTCTATGATTTCCATCGCGCGCACCTTGGGTGCGCCGCTCACCGTCCCCGCCGGGAAAGTGGCCTTGAGCACGTCTATCGCATCAAGCCCGGGCTTGAGCAAGCACTCGACGTTGGAGACGATGTGCATCACGTGCGAAT
>ORMF012693167.1_pt1 | contig 14038 bp, 11 predicted proteins | sample 1779871 | NCBI WGS metagenome assembly ORMF01 (sample SAMEA104232316, study PRJEB22302) | groundwater metagenome | biome: forest; feature: aquifer; material: groundwater | place: USA | collected 2011-08-07 | depth 5.4 m | reverse complement strand
TGAGCCCCACCTGCGCATTCGTGTTCGCGCCGTCAATATACACCTGACCGCCGTGCTCATGGACGATCGAGCAGATCTCCTTGATCTCGTCCTCGAACACGCCATGCGTGGATGGATAGGTGATCATCAGGGACGACAGACGATCGCGATGCTCCGCGGCCTTCTTGCGCAACTCGGCCACGTCCACGTTGCCGTTCGCCGCCGTTGCCACGACGACGACGCGCATGCCCGCCATCGCCGCACTGGCGGGATTGGTGCCGTGCGCCGACGCCGGAATCAGCACGACGTCTCGATGCGTGTCGCCACGGTCGCGGTGATACGCGCGAATCACCATGAGCCCTGCAAATTCACCCTGCGCGCCGGCGTTCGGCTGCAGCGACACAGCGCTGAAACCCGTGATCGCCGCGAGCGCCTCTTCGAGATCCGCGATGATCTGAACGTAGCCCTGCGCCTGGTCCTCCGGTGCAAACGGGTGGATGCGGGAGAAGCGCTCCCATGTGACAGGCAGCATCTCGGTTGCCGCATTGAGCTTCATGGTGCAGGAGCCCAGCGGGATCATCGACGTATCGAGGCCGATGTCCTTCCGCTCGAGCCTGCGGATGTACCGCATCATCTGTGTTTCGGAGCGATGCGTGTTGAACACGGGATGCGTCATGAACGGCGTCGCACGAAGTACCGCCACCGGCGGGTCCATTAGGACCCGCGCTCCCCCGACCCACTCGATCTCTGGCGCCGGCTTCCCTGCCGCCTCCGCGAACACGGTCACGATGTCCTGGATGTCGGACGTCGTGACCGTCTCGTTGAGCGAGATCCCGATCGTCTTGTTGTCGACGTAGCGGAAGTTGATGCCGGCCTCCACCGCGCGTTGCCGAACCGCGTCCGTTCCGGACGGCACCTCGAGCCGGAGCGTGTCGAAGTAATGGGCGTTCGCCTGTGTCACGCCCAACGCGCGGAGCTGATCCTCGAGGAGCCGTGTCAACGTGTGGACACGTCCGGCGATCGATTTGAGGCCATTGGGCCCGTGATAGACCGCGTACATCGCGGCCATGTTGGCCAGCAGCGCTTGCGCGGTGCAGATGTTGGAGGTCGCCTTTTCCCGGCGGATGTGCTGCTCGCGCGTGGCGAGGGCCATGCGATATGCCGGCTTGCCGTAGACATCCACTGAGACGCCAATGATCCGGCCAGGCATCTGCCGTACGAACGCGTTGCGCGTGGCGAAGAAGGCGGCGTGCGGCCCTCCATACCCGAGCGGGACCCCAAACCGCTGCGAGTTCCCGTACACCACGTCCGCACCCATTTCTCCGGGCGGCGTGAGCAGCGCCAACGCAAGGAGATCCGTACCAACGGCCACGAGCACACCGGCATCGTGGGCGCGGGTGATGAATGGAGCCAGGTTCTGGGCGAGACCGTCCTGGTCCGGATACTGCACGAGCGCGCCGAACACGCGCGGCTCGAACGTCATCGCGTCGATCGGTCCGACGTGGAGGTCGATGTCGAGCGGCTCTGCGCGCAAGCGCAGGACGTCGATCGTCTGCGGGAAGCAGCGATCGCTCACGAGGAAGAGGCTTCGCGCCGCCGGGTCGGAGGAGGCCCGGCCTCCGCGCGCGCGATGCAGCAGCGTCATCGCTTCGGCCGCCGCCGTCGCCTCGTCCAGCAATGAGGCGTTGGCCACCTCCATCCCCGTCAGCTCCGTCACCATCGTCTGGAAGTTGAGGAGCGATTCGAGGCGTCCCTGGGCGATCTCCGCCTGGTACGGCGTGTAGGGGGGGTACCAGCCAGGATTCTCCATTACCATCCGCAGGATGACGCTTGGCGTGATGGTGTCGTGATAGCCGAGGCCGATGTACGACCGAAACGTCTTGTTCTTGCGAGCCACGGCCGCGAGGCGGCGCAGGTACTGGTGCTCGCTCTCGGGCGGTGGCAGGTTGAGCGGAGCCTGCAGCCTGATGGGTGCGGGAATCGTTTCGTCGATCAGCGCGTCGAGAGACGAAGCACCGATCGTCTCGAGCATCCGATCGCGGTCTTCAGGCGAAGGGCCGATGTGGCGGCGTGCGAACCAGTCGCTGGCGTCCAGTCTGTTCATCCCAGGTGTTGCTGATACTGCGAGGCGTCGAGCAACGCTCCGGAATCGGTGGGGCTCGCGAGCCGCACTTTGATCATCCACGTGCCGTGCGGGTCGGAGTTCACCACCTCGGGGCGATTCTTGAGCGAGTCATTGACCTCGACCACTTCCCCGCTCATCGGCGCGAACAGCTCCGAGACGGCCTTCACTGACTCGATCGATCCGAATGATTCACCCGCGGCGATCTTCCGCCCGAGTTCCGGCAGCTCCACGTAGACGACGTCGCCGAGCTGCTGCTGGGCGTAATCGGTGATGCCGATCTCGCCGGTGTCGCCGGCCACGCGAATCCATTCGTGATCCTTCGTGTATTTCCGATCCGCCGGGTAGGCCATGTTTGCTCCCGCCCCTACACTATCGAGAACGTTGCACTATCGAGAACGCTTGTAAAACGGCATCGGGACGACGCGGGCCGTGGAGACGCGACCACGGATATCGATCGACAGCTCTGAGCCCGGTTTCGCAAGGTCGATTGGGACGTACGCCATCCCGATGGCTTTCTTCAGAAACGGCGTCTGCGTCCCGCTCGTCACGACGCCGATCGGCTTCTCCCCGCGAACCACTTGATGGCCGTGCCGCGCGATGCCACGGTCGATCATTTCGAAGCCGACGAGCTTTCGCGTCAGGCCTTTGTTCTTCTGCTCGCGCAGACGCTCGTGGCCGATGAACGATTCCTTGTTCCACCCGATCACCCAACCGAGATCCGCTTCCAGCACCGTCGTCGATTCGTCGATGTCGTTGCCGTACAAGCGCATTGCCGCCTCCAGGCGCAGCGTGTCGCGCGCGCCCAGACCGCACGGGATGACGTCCGCAGCGCGGCCGGACTCGAGAATCGCCTGCCAAACACGGTCGGCCATGTTCGGGGGGACGAAGATCTCGAACCCGTCCTCGCCGGTATAGCCGGTGCGCGAAATCAACGCGCGCGCGTTGGCGACCTCTCCGTGCGTGAACCAGTAGTACTTGATATCGTGGAGCTCAGTCGAACAGAGCGGCTGCAGAACGTCGAGCGCGGCAGGCCCCTGAATGGCTATCAGGGCATATCGGCTGCTCGAGTCGACCGCCGCCGCTTCGCCGGCTTCCTTGATCTGCGCGTCGATCCAGGCGTAGTCCTTGGTGATGTTCGACGCGTTGACGACGAGCATGAAGTGGTTCGGGGCCATTCGATAGACGAGCATGTCGTCGACGAAAGTGCCCTCGAAGGTGGTGAGCCCCGCGTAATGCGCCTGGCCGACGTGGAGCTTGCTCGCGTCGTTGCTCGAGATGCGCTGAACCGCCGCGAGAGCGTCCTTCCCGGCGATCTCGATCTCGCCCATGTGGCTCACGTCGAACAGTCCGGCCCGCGTACGCACGGCCATGTGTTCGAGCGTGATACCCGAATACTCCACGGGCATCTCCCATCCACCGAAGGGGACCATGCGACCCTTCGAGGCGCAGTGGCGGGCGTGGAGTGGTGTCTTGCGCAGAAGTGGAGCGACTGTGTCGGAGGACAAACACTTAACCGTACTATGCGCACTGCGCGGAGATCAACCGCGCAGGCGACCGTTCGACCTGCGCACTACACCGGAGCTCACTTGGGTGAGCTCCGAATCTAGGGGCGTTGCAGCTCGCTCAACAGCGCGTCGTGAAAGTAGCCGGCGGGTATCGTACCTTGCCTCATGAAGGCAAGGTGGAAGGCCTTGGCCGAGAAGCGGCTGCCAAGCAGCTTGCTGGCCTCTTCCCGCAGCCCGAAGATCTGATCCTTGCCGAGGCGATAGGTGATGGCCTGCGTCGGCCATTTGGAATAGCGGAAGATCGCGCGCTCCGCCGATGCGCAGCTCTCGCGCTTCTGCGCGCTCTTCGCTCCGGAACCCGTGCAGGAGCCAGGTAGAAAATCGACGACTTCCGAGAACAGCGTCGTCGCCTCGTCGTACGACATGCGCCCGGTGTGGATGCCGGTATCGATTCGAACGCGCAGATCGCGATAGAGCTTGCCCTGCATTTGATAGAGGCGCTCTTCCGGCGCGTAGAAACCGTCTGGCGCGCCGGGTTGCGGCTCGGCAGGCAGCGCCTCCGCGTAGAGACCCCAGCCTTCCGCAGCCATCGAGTCCTCCCACATGGATGATGAGTCTTCCACGGCGCCCGGCGTCAGCCACCTGACCGGTGCGATGCCGTCGCGGTACTGCGTCATCACCTTGTAATGCCAGTCGTGACCAGGGAACCCTTCGTGCGCAGACAAATCGGCGAGCGCCGCACGGTTATTGGACATCAGCCCCGCCGGATTGTTGTGCGTCGGCGTGACGTAAAACCGTCCCACGCCGCTGTTCTTGAACGGCGGCGCCGGGTAGTAGGCGGCGCCGTCAATTGAGGCCTGCAGCGGCGGCGGCGTTTCCGTGACGTCCAGCTTGTAGTCGGCAGGCACGTCGAACAACTGCGTTTTACGCCCGTAGTCGACGAGGCGGAACGCCGCATCGCGGTACCAGTCGATCATCTCGACGTCGGATTTCGGATAGTCCTTCGACAGTTGATCGAAGACGGCGCGCACCGCGGCCTGGCCGTCGGATGGCAGCGGCCATTTGTGCTGCGTACCGATCTGCCGTGCGAGATCGATCATCTGCTTCTGGGTGTCCTGCACGATCGGCCACGCTTCGTCGTAGAGCTGCGCCGCAGTCTTGTTCAGACGGAGGTTATTCTTGATTGCCCAGTCATATTCGGTCTCGCCCATCGCGAAGCGATCCGCCGCGAACTGAGGCTTGACCGCCGATGCCGCGGAGCTCTGGAAGTAGGTCGAGGCGACGAACGCGCGAAACGACTCGTACGCCAGCATCGCCTGCTTCGACGCGTCGTTAATCTCTCCCAGGATCTGACCACGCTGCTCACCTGACACGCGATCGGCTGCGACTTGAGGAAGGGTTTGCGCGAAATACTTCGCGTTGGCTTCGGCCGTCTCGATGCCGTCGCGGCGCAGCATCCGCGGATCCGGCGTGTTACCGGCGCCCACGCCGGATCGGAGCTGATCCTGCGCCGACGCCAGGAACTTCGGGATGGCGCGGATACGCTCGACGACCAGCGTCCACTCGGCGCCAGTGCCGTATGTCCTGGTGCCTGTCTGCGTCATACCCTGCAACTGCCAGTCGATCGCGCGGAACGGCTCGCTCACATAGGTGTCGAGCGCGCGCTGCTGGTAGTGGCGCACCTGATGCTGATGGAGCATGAACTGGATCTGCGCCAGGGCGACGTCCCGGTCGATTCGGGGCGCCGGGGAAAGCGTGTTGGCGTCGATGGCGCCAATCGCCTTCACCGAGTCGTCGAGCCAGCGATCCTCCGCCTCCATTGCGGCGATCGAGTAATCGCGCAGCATCCCGTCCACGTCCTTGAGTGACGCATCGAGTCCACCGCCTCCGAGGTACGTGTTCACCGTCGGATAGCGACGGAGAAACTCGACAACGTACCGGTCGAGCACGGTTTTCAGCGCGGCATCGCCGGACGCGGCTGCGGCGGGAGCCGTTGTCGCCGGGGCGTTTCTGTTGCAGGCCGATGAGACGAGTGACAGGACAACGACGAGGGCACAAGCCGTTCGCATCTGTCGCGGACGGTACTATGCGCCTCCGGTGGGGTCAAGGACCGTGGAACGACGTTGACCGTGGACGACGTTGAGGCGGAGGTGGCTGAGCTGAAGAGCCGAGGCGTGGTGTTCGAGGAGTACGACATGCCAGGACTCAAAACGAAGAACAGCATCGCGACTGGCTGTGCCCTCCGTCTTCGATCTCATGCGATGGTCCCGGTCCATGACATGGACCAGTTTCCACGAGATCACGGGAATCGCAGTGGACGTGATCGTGGTGCTCGGCGCGCTCGCCACTGCCATCAAGCTCCGGCTTTTCAATGTGCTTTGACGTCGCTGGCGCAGTGATGTGACCTGCACTCATTGGGAGCTGCCGGATTCGTCGGTAGTTTTCGCGGCCGACTATCAGGTGACAAACACAGGGGAACGTCCGCTGGACATATCGGGCGTCACCATGGTGCTCACAGGAGCCCGGACCACGGGACCCCTTATCGAACCAGATCCCCAACGACGATACGCGGAGCGCTCGTTAAGCCCCAGCCAGGATGATCGAAGCATGACCCGACTTTGTTCGATTCAACCTGGAGAGCGCTCTATCTTCACGCTCCGCGCTCACCTTCCGCAGCTGGACGAGATCGTCTTTGTGGAAGCTCGATTCACTCGCGAGGGAGGTCTAGCTGAAGGTTCGTACCGGAGTATGTACGTCAAGGCTGGCGCCGATCGAGCTGTTGCCACCCGTGCTCCAGCCTAGGACGACTGGCGACTGGGTTCGAGACGTTCGCGAACCAGGATCATCGCGAAGGCGTTGAAATGAGCACAGCGCTCATGCTGGTTGTCGCGGTGTCAGCGGCATGTCTTTGGACCGATCGCGTCGTTTCTGATGACGCGCGCCAGCAACTTCTCCGCTGCTGCGAATCTGGTATTCGGCGGACTGGCGGTGCTGGCGCTGGCCGCGTTGTTGTCCTTCGTGGTGATTGTCGCTGAGGGCAGGGCATTCGGCTGACTCACCCGGGTAGAAGGCATCCCTCTTAAGGGTGTCACCCTGGCGTGCCGCTACGAGACCGCGCGCCGGCTGCGCGTTCATTCGAAGGTTTGCAACGCGCCAGCTGCGCTGTTGACGTCACTGCGTCTGTCGAGGTGCTGATGCGTGATCTGTCGCTGTGAGACGCGGCATGTCTTCCGCAAAACCGGCTTGATTCGACACAACGTGGCTGCGGCTAGCAACGAAGCGGATCGGCCTTCGGCCTGATTACGGTTTTGCTCCGGACACACCGCGTCTCACAGGCCGGGAATCGCTATCGGATCCGATCACTGGAGTGCGACGAGCCCCATCCACCAGAGCGGCTTTCGACCGGCCGCGACATCGTATCCCTGCGCGAAGTCGAGTTTGCCGTCCGCGCGAATCCGAAACACAGCCAGATTGGGCGGCACAGTTTTCACTGTCGCTCCGTCGCGGACCGCCATTGTCGTCTGGTTGCCGACAACGAGAATCCGGCCGCTCGGGTCGAGAGCAAACGTCCGTGGCGTAAACCCTCGCGTATCGATGCTCTGAATCAACGAGGGCTCGCCAGTCTCCTGGTTGATGCGAAACACGGCGATGTCGTTGGTGCCGCCTGCGAACACCGGGGTGCCGTTGAAATCCGTCGTGCCGGCCGCACGATTCGCCACATACACGAATTGACCGTTGGGATGCACGTGCACGCTACTGGCGGTTTGACCAGAAGATACGCCACCCCCGTCTGCCAGAGTGCTCCTGCTGAACGAGGGGGCGGCGCTGAGCGTCCCGTCGTTCACTCTCTTGAAGACGTCGAGCTTGTTCTGCGATTCGATTGTCAGGAAAACCCAGGGACCTGTCGGATGAAAGTCGAGGTGACGCGACCGAAATCCGAGCCCCTTCGATGGGGCTATCGAAACCAGGTTCGTCAGCTTGCCGTCGTCGTAGCGGAACACTTTGAGGGCGCCCGCGTCTTCTGGTGTCGCAGCCGTCGGCTGATTCCCGCGCGTCACGAGGATGACGCTCCTATTCGTGGGAAGGACGCGGACCTGATGCCCATAGATGCCGACGTCCAGGTTCTTGGCCTGCGGGACCTCCGCAGCGACCGTTCCATCTCTGTTGATCGTGTGAACGGACACGCCGCTCGGGTCGTTATAGGCGACGAGCAGATGCGTGCCAGGAATATCACCGGTGATGTGGATGGGGCGCGATCGCAGCGGCGCTGCCGCACCCTGGACCTGCAAGGCGCCAGAGGCATCGACGCGGAATGCCGTCACGCCATGTTTGTCTCCGCGCGCGGCGACACCCGAGCCGTTGTAACTGGCGCCGCCGTTGCTCCACGCGACGTACAGGAACGGCGTCGCTGGCGATGCCCATGCCTCCTGCACGAAGCCGGGCAGCATCACCGACGACTGTTTGGTCAACGCGGCTCGCTCGACATCAACGCCGAAGCCGATCAGCTCCTCCCCGGCGGCCGCATAGAGCGCCACTTTCCCGGATCGATTGGGTGTTTGATTAAGAGGGGCCGCGACGAGAGGCACGGTGGCGATTGCGAACAACAGCATCTTCATCATCTGCAGCTCCAGCGAGGCTACTTCGTCGGCACGAGGCGCTTCAGCCCCTCGGCCCAGTGCTCCACGACGATGATCTGGGCGATGACTTCATACGAGCCGAGGCGAGTACCGGCGCTCAGGGCCATTGCCTAAGGTGTTCAGTCGTGACGAGTCTGGCAGATTCTGCCACAGCACTACTAACCGACGACTGACAAGTTGCCATGATCCCTTCACATCGGCCCACATGCGAAGGGAGACCGGCGGGCACGCTGTTCGCTTCCCCAGCGGGCTCAATGGATGATCGAGAGGCACGGCGCGAGGCGTTGTCTGTGTGGCTATTGGAATTCAGCGTCCTCTGGGCCGTGTTTCCTCTACTCGACCAACTGGTCGAGAACCGACCCATCGACGCCCGGCTTATGAGTTGGAGCCTTGGAATCAGCTTGACGACACTTGTCTTTGGAGTGATTCTCAGAAGGGGAGAACAGAGATGAGTGGATTCCTGGCTTCTGCGCTGATCGGACTTGCCGCCCTCATCGTCGGACTGATCATCATCCACTTCACGCCTGAACGCCGGAAGCCCTGACGCGTCGCTTCCTGATCCCTGGATCCCGTCTACTTCGCAGGCACGAGGCGCTTGAGTTCCTCGAACCGTTGAGGAAAGCTTGCGCGGATTGTAACGATTCTGGCGTCGGGCTTGAACACCGCTCTGTCGGCAGGACCCTTAGGGACGCTCAAGCGAGCCGAAGCCGATCAGGGCGGCCCGACCCCTGCGAAGTACGCTAGACACATGTCTGATGAGGGCGGTCCGAAGTCTTCGTTCGAGCTGGCGGCGGAGCGTCTTCGCAAGAATGATGCGGAGGAAGGCGTCACCACACGGCCGATGACCGACCAGCAGAAAAGCGCCATCGCCGAGGTGAGGAGCCTCTACGACTCGAAGATCGCCGAGCAGGAGATCTTGCAGCAGTCCGCGATGAAGCATCTGCTGAACGCCGATCCCGCGGAGCGCGAAGAGGTCAGCCGGCGATTCCGGCGTGAGCGCGAGCGCCTCGCGTCCGAACGAGACGCCAAGGTGGAGAAGATTCGTCGAGGCGAAGGCTGAGCGTGGTCCATGCCTGGCGTGCACTACGAGACCGCCCGAAGACGTGACGTTGCGTCTACCTGCAACCGCTCGAGCACATCGGCGAGCAGCGTCGCCGTTACTGGGCCGGCCGGCGACAGCTCGTGCGCCTTCCAGATCGTGCCGCGGCGGTTGACGAGGAACAGGTACGCGTCACACACGCCGGCGAGATCGTGCAGGGCGTGAGACGCCAGCACGACCGCGGCGCCGCGATCGCGCTTGGCCTCGATCGTCCGGGACAGCCATCGCGAGGCGTCTGCATCGAGCGCCTCCCACGGTTCGTCGAGGACGACGAGATCGAGATGAGGGCGCGAGAGCACGGTCCGCAAGCCGAGCAACTGCCGCGTTCCGCGAGAAAGCTGGCGAATCCGGCGGCGTTCGGGGGTGATGGCATCACCCGTTGCAAGACTTCCCCACTCGCACGCGCGCACCGACCCAGGCAACGTGAAATCGCCGGCAAAATACGCAGCGTTGATTCGCGCGAGCGCGCCGCGTGGCGTCATGCCCCTCACGAGCAACTCACCGCGCGATGGGCTCAACAGTCCGGTAATCATGCGTAGGAGCGTGGTCTTTCCCGCGCCATTCGGACCAAGGACACCCAGCAATTCGTTCGCCGACAGTTCGAAGGACAGCTGCTGAAAGACGTCTCGCCGGCCGTACCGCGCGCTCACGTCGCGAGCCGAAATGAAAACCGCCATCACTGCGCCGACTCCAGTGGCACGGGGCCACGCATGATCCGTGCAAACGCCAGGCCCACCGGAATCATCGCGAGCGCGAATACGGCCGGCAGCGTCACCGTCAGGGGCCGGGGCACCTCGGTTCCGAGGAGCTGGACTGGTGAGGCGAACCGCGCAAGCGGGGGGATGGTCATTATCAGCAGCCAACCGACCGCCGCCGGGGCACGTGAGATGGACGTCGCCGTCGCCCACGCAATCGTGGACACCAGAAGGAATGCGATGCATGTGCCTCCTGTTGCGAAGGCCATCCGCGTCCCGTGGCTGGCAGCCAGTTCCAGCATCCCGACGCATATCCAGCTTGTGATTCCAGGCATGACCGAAGCGAGACAATGCGCCATGGCGATCTGCCAGCGTGGGGTCCCGGACGTCAGCAGCAGGTCGTAGTAGCCGCGCCGCGCCGGAATCTGGAATCCAGACGACGCGGAGAACAGTTGCAGCAGGAGCACGGGCGTCAACGCCTCACTCGCCGCGGACGGATCGCGTGTCAACGTCACGGCACCCGCTGCGATGGTGACGATGAAACCCGCCAGGAAGAGCGGGGGCACGACCGCCACGACCTGAAAGTAGCGAAAGGCATGAACGACGTTCATCGGCTGCTCCGGGCTTCGTGCACCGTTTCAGGGGTGCTGGCCGATCGGACCCACTCCGGAAGCTGTTTGCCCGCGTATCCGTCATGCCGTGCGTAACGCAGATATGCCTGCAGCGTGTGATAACTGATGTCGAGATGCCGGCAGGCGCGGCGCTTGTTCCGTCCGCAACGCTCGTACACGAGCCTCGCATAGCGGCTGCCCCACGCGCGGAGCGATTCTCCGGCGGCAACGGACGGTCCGAGAATTTCGACGTAGTCCCCTCGCAACTGCGGCGGCAGGTCGTCGAGCTCGATCTGATTCGACTCGGTCAACGCGACCGCGCGCTCGATGAAACGTTCGAGCTCGCGCACGTTGCCAGGCCAGGCATATAACCGCAAGGCGTCGACGGCTGCGTCCGACAGCGACAGGTCACGCATGTTGCGGTGACGCGCCAGGAAGTAAATGGCGAGCTCTGAGATGTCTTCCCGTCGTGCGCGCAGTGGCGGGACGTGAATCTCCACACCGCCAAGCCGGTAATACAGGTCGGTACGAAACAGCCCCCTCGATACCATGTCAGAGAGCGGCCGATTGGTGGCTGCCACAATGCGCGTGTCGACACGGCGGGAGCCGGTACTGCCGACACGCTCGACCGCAAGATCTTGGATGGCGCGCAGGAGCTTTGCCTGGGCCGAGAGTGACAAGTCCGAAATCTCGTCGAGAAACAGCGTGCCGCCGGCTGCGTGCTCGAACTTCCCGCGCCGGCCGCGCACGCCGGTGGCCGTCCGTTCCTCGATGCCAAACAGCTCCGCCTCGAGCAGCGTTTCGACGAGCGCGGCGCAGTTCACCGCGACAAACGGCCCGGTACGACGGCGACTCACTTCGTGGAGCTGGCGTGCGACCAGCTCCTTCCCGGTGCCGCTCTCGCCTTCAACGAGGACCGTGAAATCGGTGAGTGCGACGCGTTCGACACGGCTTCGCAGCATCTGCATCACACCACTCGAGCCAATGAGGGGCGCCGCCCCGTCGACGCTTCGAACCAGCGTCACCACGCGCGAGCGCGATGCCTCGAGAACAAGCCCCGCGAGCTGCGCGGCCGCGGCGAGAAGATCGAGCTGCGGCTCTGACGGTGGACGCCCGGCATCGAACGACGCCTCGAGAATCGCCTGTGCGCGCGGATCGGAGCTTGGCACGCCCAGCACGATGGATTCGACCGTGCGCGTCGGCGTGACGAGGCGCGCATGGTAGCGCGCAGGAATCTCGCGGAGCCGCACGGATCGGAGCCCGACGAGGCGCTGGACTTCCTGCTCGAAGACTCCGCGTAGATCGCGATCAACAGGATCGCTCACGAGCGCGTCACCCAACGCGCGCAATACAGGGCCGATCGATTCGTCGCTCCGCATCATTCCCGTCCTCCAAACTCGGCATTACCAATCGCGATGCCACGGAGGAGGAATGTGAAATCAGCCATGCGGACACGCGTTTGTTGAACCAGGTGTCAGTGCCGGCGGGTTGTTCCGGGTATGGCTTGCCCTTGAAAACCGCCAATGAAACGTGGAACGCGGGCATCGACTACCCGCCGAACCCAGAAGCCAGATTAGCGTGGGCAAGCAATGCGCCGCGTGGAGTCGGTCGTCAGGTTGGCGTTGATCGCGAGTCGTCAACTAGCAACGACCCTCCCGCCAACAGAGCTATCGCCCCGGCGCATCCCTGAAGCCGGAATACAATCTCCCAGCTCTCACCGATTCGACACACGCGACTTCAGGAGGCCTCATGATTCGCGCACCACGTACGGCGGTCGTGATTGTGTTACTCGTGCTCGGTGCGAGCCCCGCATTCGGCCAGGCCGACGCCAAGCTGGCAGCCTACAAGGCCGACGCCGCCAAAGGTGTCGACGAGATGGCAAAGCTCGCGCAGGAGATGGTGGACACGGTGTTCAGCTTCGGTGAGCTCGGCTTCCAGGAAGTCGAAACGTCGAAGTACCTGACAGGCCTTCTCGAGAAGTACGGTTTCAAGGTCCAGCGCGGCGTGGCGGGCATCCCCACCGCGTGGGTGGCCACCTGGGGCTCCGGCAAACCCGTGATCGCGATGGGCTCGGACATCGACGGCATCCCGCAGGCCTCGCAGAAGCCCGGGGTGGCCTTTCGCGACCCGATCATCGAGGGCCGCGCCTGGCCACGGCGAGGGCCACAACACGGGGATGCCGCTCAATGTGATCGCCGCCCTGGCCGTCAAGCAAATCATGGAGCGCGACCACCTGCCCGGCACGCTCATGCTGTGGCCCGGGGTGGCGGAAGAGCAGCTCGCGTCGAAGGCGTGGTACATCCGCGATGGCGTTTTCAAGGACGTCGACGTGACGCTCTTCGCGCACGTCGGCGACAACCTGAGGGTGTCGTGGGGCGACGTCAGCCCAGGCACCGGACTCGTGTCGGTGGAGTACACCTTTGAGGGCGAGACTGCGCACAGTGCGGCCGCCCCGTGGCGCGGCCGTTCGGCGCTTGATGCCGTCGAGCTGATGAACACCGGATGGAACTATCGACGCGAGCACCTCCGGCTTTCACAGCGCTCGCACTACGTGGTCACCGATGGCGGCGACCAGCCCAACGTCGTGCCCCGAAGGGCCAGTGTCTGGTATTTTTTCCGCGAAACCGATCAGCCGCATATCCAGGAAATGTGGGACATCGGCAACAAGATGGCCGAGGGTGCCGCCCTCATGACCGGCACGAAGTGGACGTCGCGCGTCCTGGGCACAGCCTATCCGCAGCACATGAACAAGGTCGTGGCCGAATCGATGTACGCGAACATCACTGCGGTGGGTCTCCCCACATGGAGCGACGCCGACCAGACCCTGGCCAAGGCTCTGCAAAAAGAACTCGGGAACGCGACCGTCGACGGTCTGGCGATGAAGCTCGAGGAGCTTAGAGCGCCGGGGAAACCAGAGGACAACGTCGGCGGCGGCTCCGACGACATCGGCGATATCTCCTGGAACATGCCCACCGTGACGTTGCGCTATCCGTCCAATATCCCCGGGTTGCCCGGGCACAACTGGTCGAGTGCCATCGCGAGCGCCACGCCCATCGCCCACAAGGGCGTGGTGGTCGGTGCGAAGGTGCAGGCCATGACCGTGCTCGACCTGCTGACGCGGCCCGAGCTCGTGACGCAGGCGTGGGACTATTTCAGGAACGTGCAGACCAAGGAGCGGAAGTACATCCAATTCATCACGAAGGACACTCCGCCCGCCACACATCTGAATGCGAACATCCTGGCCCAGTACCGCGAGCAGATGAAGAAGTACTACTACGACCCGTCGAAGTACTCGACTTACCTCGAACAGCTCGGGATCACGTACCCCACAGTCCGGACACCGCCGCAACCCTGCGACATAGGCGGCATTGGCGGGGGGGCGGGCGG
>ORMF011898944.1_pt1 | contig 14038 bp, 9 predicted proteins | sample 1779871 | NCBI WGS metagenome assembly ORMF01 (sample SAMEA104232316, study PRJEB22302) | groundwater metagenome | biome: forest; feature: aquifer; material: groundwater | place: USA | collected 2011-08-07 | depth 5.4 m | reverse complement strand
CAGAGCCGCGACCGCAAGGGAGCGGTTGCGGGTCATGCGATGAACCGGGAACGCAACCGCTCCCTTGCGGTCGCGGCTCTGATAAGACCTCAATCTTATGAAACTTCGAAACACACTGTTTGCGTTGGGACTCCTGGCGGCGCTCGGAGGGGTCCTCTATTATCTGAACAAGCATCCGCAAAGCAATACCACGGGCGACACTTCAGCCGAGAAGAAAAAACTCTTCTCGTTCCAGCCGAGCCAGGTGAACGGGTTCACGATCGAAGCGCCCGACCAGCCGGCCGTCACCATCCGGCGCGCGCAGAATAAGGGGACGGCACCAGGCGCGACGGCGGGCACGGGGGGCGCGCAATGGGAAGTGGCGGCGCCGGCCGGAGTTCCTCCCGACAACACGCAGATACAGGCCTTTCTCGATGCGCTCCCGAAGATCGAGTACACGCCGCTCGAGTCGCAAGCGCCCACGGCGCTCGCCGAATACGGTTTGGATCAGCCGTCGAAGACATTCAAAATCGAAGTCGGCGGAGGCCAGCCGGTGACGCTTGCGGTCGGCAAAGAGAATCCAGGCGGATATGCCAAATATGCGACGCTGGGCGGCTCGGCGGGCCTGATCCTGCTGGATAAAATCGACGCCAAGGAACTCATCGACAAGACGCTTTTCGACCTGCGCGACAAGCGGGTGATGCCGGTGGCCGTGGACAAAGCCAAGCAGCTTACTTTGAAATTCGATCTCAAGACGGCCTCGGCCGAGGATCTCGAAAAAGCCAAGAAATTGGGGCTTCCCGTCAAGCCGCCCAAGATCGCCATCAACAGGGAACCAAACGGCAACTGGCAACTGAGCGATCCGGATGTGCGGACCGACTTTGGCGACACCAACTATTTCGTCACCACCGTCAACGGCGCGCTGATGGGAACCGTCGAGGAAGAGAACCCGAAATCGCTCGGCGAATATGGTCTGGACCGCCCCGCGATCCGCCTGGATGTAACCGCCGAGAATGGCTCGACGCACTCGCTCCTCGTGGGCAAAAAGAAAGAGGCCAAAAAGTCCGCCGACGCCGAAAAGAAAGACGCACCGAAGCCGGATGAGAATCTGGGATATTACGCCAAGAACTCCGACTGGCCCACCGTTTTCACCATCAACCAAGCCGCCTACGACCAGCTCAACCAAGACCTGGACAACTACCGCAACCGCTTCCTCTTCGACTTTGAAGTCTCGAACGCGCGGCGCGTCGAGATCACCGGACCCGGCGCCGAGCTGCGCTTCGACAAGAAGGGCGAGGACTGGCTCAAGGGCGGAGACGCCACGAAGAAAGCCGACGCCACCAAGGTGGAAGCGTTCCTCAACGCCGTCCACGCCCTCCGCATCCAGCACTTCACGCAGGACCGCGTCTCAAACCTCGCCGAATACGGCCTCGACAAGCCGTGGATGAAGGTGAAGGTGACGTTCTCGGAATCCAACAAGGAAGAGACCGTGATGTTCGGCCAGAAGAATAAAAAATTCTTCGCGGCGAAGCCGGACCGCCCGTCGGTCTTCGAAATGTCTCCCAACGAGCCGGAAGAGCTGGAGAAGAAGCTGAAGGACCTTTCCTCGTAAGAACATCAGCGCCGCGAATGCAAGTGAGCGGTTGACGTTGATGAGTTGTCCTGCTCGGAAACAACCGCTCCCTCCCGGTCGCGGCTCTGAAAACCTTTTCAGTAGTGTCTTAAGGGTGCGTTGATGGAAAACAGCAATCGGTTGCAATCGCATCCGGCTGCTGCGGTAGGGAAGAAGGGCGGCAGACCACCAAATAAATCGAAACCCAATTGAGCTCGAAGGAGAGGAAGCGTTTCACTGGGCCAGCCGCCGCAGCAATTCCGAATGCTCGCGAACGAAGGAGTCCAGGGCGGCTCGAAACGTCATGGTGGAATGCTGTGAGGACTGTTTCAGGTGCTTGATAAATTCTTCCACGACCGCCCCTTCCTCACGGGATAGGCTTGCAATCAGGTTCATCAATTCCTGCGATGCCATCGCGCTCCTCCTTCCCACCCAACTCGTTAGATTATAGGATGCAATTTCGCCCTTCACAAAACAAGGTAGGCACGTTCCTGGTTCGTTCCGAGTTACGAACCCACGGCACAAAACGCGTGCCGTGGCTACCTCTGACCGAACAACCACAAGCAGCTTGACATCACCCGCAACCACCCTCCGCTTGAACTGGCCCCTCTCCTGACATAAAATCCAGACCGGAACAATTGGTGAAACGCGTATTTTCGCTCGAACGTCTGTAGGAAGGGAAGGATCGGGAGTCGCCGTCATGACCATTGCCGAACTCTGCGTGAAGCGGCCGATCTTCTCGGTGATGCTGATCGGATTTCTGCTGGTGCTCGGGATTTTTTCGTTCCGTGACCTCGGCGTGGACCTGTTCCCCAAGACGGACCCGCCCGTCGTTTCGGTTTCGATCAAGCTCCCGGGCGCCACGCCGGAAGAGATCACGACGCAGATCATTCTTCCGCTGGAAGAAGCCATCAGCTCGGTCAGCGGCCTGGATGAGCTGGACGCCAGCTCGAACGAAGGGTCGGCGCGGCTGACCTGCCAGTTCACGCTGGAGCGGGAGATCGAGAGCGCCGCGCAGGATGTTCGCGAGAAGGTGGCCGCGGCGATTCACAACCTGCCCGTGAACATCTATCCTCCCATCATCACCAAAGCCGATCCGGATTCGGACCCGGTCCTTTCCATCGTCGTAGCCGGCCGCGGCAGCCTGCGGGAAACCACGGAGATCGCGGACAAGGAGATCAAGCGGGCACTGGAAACGGTGAACGGCGTAGGCCAGGTGAACCTCAGCGGAGGACGCCTGCGGGAAATCCGCGTCTACGCCGACGCCGAGAAACTCAACGCCTATGGGATCACCATCAACCAATTGCAGGCCGCCATCCAGCACCAGAACGTGGAAGTCCCCGGCGGAACCATTCGCCGCGGCGGGTCCGAGCTGGGGGTGCGGACGCTGGGCCGTATCGAACGCCCCGAGCAGTTTAATGACGTGATTGTCGCCAGTGTCAACGGCTCGCCCATTCACGTCCGGGACATTGGCCGCGTCGAGGACAGTTACCCCTATCCAACCTCCTGGAATCTGTTCCGCGGCAGAGAAGCCGTCGTGCTCAGCCTGCAGCGCCAGTCGGGAAGCAATACGCTGGAGGTCATCGAGGCGGCCAAGGCGAAACTCGCGCAGATCAAACGGACTCTGCCGCCGGGGATCTCGACCGAGATTATCCGCGACAACTCCCGGTTCATCCAGGCGTCGGTGAAGTCTCTGGAGGAACATCTGCTGTGGGGCAGCCTGCTGGCGAGCCTCGTGGTGCTGCTCTTCATCCGCAACCTGCGGGCCGTGTTGATTGCGGCGCTGGCGATTCCCACTTCCATCATCGCCACCTTCACGCTTCTCAAGTTCATGGATTTTACGCTGAACAACATGACGCTGCTGGGACTGACGCTGGCCGTGGGCATTGTGATCGACGACGCCATCGTGGTCCTCGAGAACATCATTCGCTACATTGAGGAGAAGGGCTACGAGCCGCGCCAGGCGGCCATTGAAGCGACTAAGGAGATCATGCTGGCCGTGATGGCAACAACGCTGTCGCTGGTCATCATCTTCGTTCCCATCGCGTTCACCACCGGCTACGCACGCCGCTACCTCAACTCCTTCGGCTGGACGATGGCGTTTTCCGTGATGGTCTCGATGCTGGTTGCCTTCACGCTCACACCGATGCTCTGCGCCCGTTTGCTGAAGCGGACCCCGCGCGATTCTTCGTCCCAACCCCAAGCCGCCGGCGGGAAGCACGCCCACGGCTCCAAGGAGGGCTTCTTCTACCGCTGGATGGACACTGGCTACGGGAAAATGCTGGAGTGGTCGCTGGACCACCGCCTGGTGATTGTCCTGGTGGCGCTGGGGACCTTTGCGCTGGTCTTTCCGCTCAATAGCCGCGTCGGGCGCGACTTCATTCCGGCCGACGATCAAAACGAATTGAACGCCTCCATCGACACTCCGGTGGATTCCTCTCTGGAGGGAACCGCCAAAATCACGGCGGACGTGGCCTCCAAAATCGAACGCATCCCCGGCGTCGAGTTCACGTGGCCGACGATCGTAGGGCAGTTCACCACCAAGGCCAACATTTACATTCGTCTGACGGACGCCTCCCAGCGGAAGGCTACCAACGTGGACATTGCCAATGAAATCCGCCGCAAGGTCATGGACCTCCCGCAGTATCGTCCGCTGCGCCGCAAGGTTCTGCTGCCGTCCGCTCTGGGCAGCGGAGAGAATCTGGCGCCGATCCGGGCGCTGGTGCGCGGCCCGGACTTTTATCAGGTGGCCAATATTATCAAGCGCGCCATGGCGGAAATGAACAAATTGCCGGGAATCGTGGACGTGGCCGCCGCCTTCAACTTGAACCGCCCGGAGCTTCATATCAAGATAGACCGCCAGCGCGCCTCCGACCTGGGAGTCTCGACCGCCGATGTCGCCAGCGCCGTGCGGCTGATGATTGCGGGAACCGATCAGATCTCCACTTACAAAGAAGGCGACGAACAGTACGATGTGACCATGCAACTCATTCCCGAACAGCAGAAAAATCCGGAGGTCCTGTCGCGGCTGATGGTTCCCTCGCTGAAGCTGGGCCAGGTTCGCCTGGACAATATCGCTTCCATCCAGCACGGCCTGGGGCCGGCCGAGATTTCCCGCTACAACCGGCAGTATGGAATGATTACCTCCGCCAGCAACCTGTCCAGCCTGCCCTTTGACGCCGCCGTGCGCTCGGTGCGCGGGGCCATCAACAAAGTTATGCTTCCCGGTTACACCGTAAGAATGGTGGGCACCGCCAAGATCCTCGACGAAACGACTCAAAGCCTGATGATCGCTTTCCTGCTGGCGGCCATCTTCATGTACATGGTGCTGGCGGCGCAGTTTGAAAGTTTCCTGCACCCATTCGTCATCATGCTGGCCCTACCGCTCTCCATCCCCTTCGCCCTGCTGACGCTGTGGCTCACCCACCGGACCCTGAATCTGTGGAGTGCTCTGGGCGTGTTCCTCTTGCTCGGCATCGTTAAGAAAAACGGAATCCTCCAGGTGGACTACACCAACCGTCTTCGCGAGCAAGGCGTGCCGTTGCGTGAAGCCATCGTACAAGCCAACCACGTCCGGCTGCGTCCCATCCTGATGACCACGTTCTCGATCGTGGCCGGCCTGATTCCCACTGCCCTGGGAATGGGCGCAGGAGCCGCGCAGCGCTCGGCCATTGCCGTCACCATCATCGGAGGCCAGATGCTCTGCCTGCTCCTGACCCTCATCGTAACGCCGGTCGCCTACTCCCTGGTCGCCGCGCTAGAAGAACAGCACTTCGCCGCCCACCTCCACGCCGGTCTGGCCCGTGTGCGCCTCGGCGTAGCGCGAGTTTTTACCATGCACCTCGGGTGAATTCCAAAGTGTTATAAAAACAGTCTTACAACTACTGTATATCTCGTAGGGACGTCGTCATCCCGATCCCGCAAAGCGGGAGAGGGATCTGCACTGCGTTCTCTTCCTCTCGCGGAGGGATACACCATTTGTCAAAATGTTCTAGCCCATTTTCATCGTTGCTATATAGCTTACATACGCTGTCATCCCGAACGAAGTGAGGGATCTGCACTTCTGTTTTCTCTCCGCGAACTATACATCAACCCTGAAAACGCTCTAGTGTCCTGAGTCGGAAGTTCGTCACATCAAAATCGGTGCAATTCGATCGGTAAGCCTTTCTTTTGCAATGTTCGCTGGCCGAGATATATTCGACGAATTAATGACTCAGGACACTAGCCCAGCCGTTATGGTTTCCGAAAAAATATATGGCAGCCACTCGATGAGTTCGGCCGTAAATCGGATCGTAGAGTTCGGCCGTAAATCGGATCGTACCTTTCCGGCCCTGAAAGGGCCGACCGTGAATAGCCGTAGGTTTTAACCTACGGAACCGGGACCCCACCGACTCCCACCAACCCCGCAGGGGTTGACTTTGCTGCCTGGGATGCAGACTTCCCTGTCTACAAGATAAAAATTCAAAAACCTGAAGGCCGGGGCTAGAGAAAAGCGCGGCTTGAAGGCAACGGTTCGTGAGTAATTCACGCTAAAAAGCCTTCCCCCCAATTTCCCATCGTAACTTCTAACTTGCATCTTGGCGTGCGCTGCTTTATGCTCGGAGATTCAACAGACATTGAACCTGGGCGGGGAAAAGGCAGCATGAAGGCAAACCATTTATTCGCGAGGATTTTATTCGCCGGTGTGGCCCTATGGCTACTCACGGGGAGCGCTTCGGCCTCTTCCTTGCAAGGGCGAATCGCCGACTCGGACGGGTCGCCCCTGGCAGGCGTCCAAATCCTCCTCCAGCAACCCGAATCCCATTTTTCCAAGACGGTTGTGACTCAGGACGATGGAAACTTCGCTCTGGATTCGCTCGCGCCGGGAGTCTATGTGGTTACGGTTCGCAAGCCGGGTTACGTGGAGCTGATTCAAGAGAAGGTCCTGGGGAACGGCGGGGAGCCGCAGCAGCTCAATTTCCGGATGCGGTCGAACCGGGAGCAGGCCATTGTGGCCGGCGCCCAGGACTTCAACCCCAACATCTTCGTGGTGAAGCTGGACACCAACGAGGCGATCCGGCAACTCGCCACTCGCGGCGCCAACATCCAAATCCCCGCTGAATTCCGGGCGGACGAGAATTATTTCGGCGCGCCCTACGGCTACCCGCTGCGGAAAGTGGAGATCGTCCGTCCCAATCCCCTGCTGAAGGGTTTTCACGGAACGTTGTACGAATCCCATCAGAACAGCCTGTTCGATGCACGCTCGTTCTTCACCGTGGGCGCGCTGGCGCCGTGGCGGCGCAACGATTACGGCGCTTCGGCCAGCGGGCCTCTGTGGAGCCAAAAGACTTCGTTCCTCGCCGCCTGGAGTCAGGTGAAAGACGCCGGCTTCGTCAACGGAAACGTTCAGGTGCCGACGCGGGAAGAACGAATCCCGCACGCGGCCGACCCGGCGACCAACACCTACCTGGCGCGTCTGCTGCAGGCGTTTCCCAACGAGCTGCCCAACCTGCCCAACGTCAGCCTGCGCCAGCTCAACACCAACGCCTATCGCAACGTTTCCAGCACGGCCTTCTCGACCCGCTTCGATTACCGTCCCGGCGCGGCCGACCAGTTGGCCGTGGAGCAGCGCTTTCTGGATTCAACCGAGCAGCCGTTTGAGTTGGTCGTGGGTCAAAATCCGGTCACCTTCTTCCGGCCGCAGAGCATTCATCTGACCGAAGTTCATACGTTCTCGCCCCGCACGGTCGCCCGCTTCAGCTTTGATTTCGACCGGCTCGGGGTTCTGCTGGACATGACCAGCCATTATAAGGAACTGCTCGAGCCTCTCGGCGTCGCCTCGGTTCCGGAGTTTGCTTTCGGACGCAATGGCGATCTGCAAAATTTGGGTCCCGGCTCCTCCTTCCCGCGCCGGAGAGTGGAAAACCGCTTCCATTTCTCTCCGGATTTCCGGCACGTCAGCGGAATTCACACCTTCTCCGTCGGCGCGCTGGTCTCGCGGCTTCAGACCAACGATCTGCAGAGCGACAATTCCCGGGGCATCTTCAACTTCAGCGCCAATTTGGGACACACCGCGGTGGAAAACTTCTTGCTGGGCCTCCCTACCGATTACAAGTTCAACGTAGGAAATCTCTACCGCGGCTTCCGCAACTGGGAACACGCCGTTTACTTCCAGGACACCATCCGGGCGCGGCGCGACTGGACCTTCTCGCTGGGACTCCGCTACGAGATCGTTACGGCTCCCACCGAGGTGAACGGGCTCACTTCCATTCCCTATCGCACCGACGCCAACAATTTCGCTCCTCAAGTTGGTTTTGCCTGGAACCCCGGCCGGGGCAAGACCGTGGTGCGCGGCGGATACGGCCTGACGTTTGGCACGGTTTTCCCGCTGCTCTATGGCAAGCTGCGCTTCAACCCTCCCGCTGTCCGCGTGATTACGGTGGATAATCCCAGCCTGTTGCGTCCGCTGGAAGGCACGGCGGTCGAGCGCTCGGGATTGAATTTGATCAGCCCGGATATGGTGGTTCCCTACACGCACGTTTATACGCTCGTGATCGAACGCGAGCTGCCGGCCAACCTGAATTTACGCTTGGGCTATATGGGCAATCGCACCTTCAAATTGCCCTATGAAGTCATCACCAATCGCGCCCGGCCCGTCCCGGGAATTCCTACCACCACCAAGACGACCAACGAACGGCGCCCCGATCCGCGGTTCCTGGAAATCTCGACCGCCGCCAACGGCGCCAACGCTTACTATGACGCGGTCCAGGTCTCGCTCGACCGCCGCTTCAGCCGAAACCTGGCTTGGAGCGTGCAGTACACCTTCAGCAAGGCCATCAACTCGGGCGATTCCACCTTCGCCGATGTCGGTACCGGACGTCACGTCAGCATGGACGACAACATTGTTGGAGACCTGAAGGGTCCGGAGCAGTTCGATACGCCGCATGCCTGGACCATCACCTACCGCTATCAGCTTCCGGGGGCCGCGGACCAGAGCGGATGGAGATCCCTGCTGCTGGGCGGCTGGAGAGTATCGGGAATCTACACGCTCCGCTCGGGCACCCCCTACATGGTTCACACCGGCTCCGACGCGCCGGGCTTTGGAAACGTCGACGGCGTGGGCCAGGACCGCCCCAACCTCCTCAATCCTGCCATTCTGGGCAAGAGCGTGAACCACCCGGACACCTCGCAATCCATCCTGCGCCGCGAATATTTCGACCCCAATATTCCGTATGGCGGACGCGGCAACCTCGGCTTCGATACGTTTCGTCTCGACGGCACCCAGAATTTGAACTTCGCAATGGAAAAGGATTTTCGGCTGCGCGCCGCCGGAGACCAGTTGCCTTCCCTCCAATTCCGGGCGGAGATGTATAACTTCCTGAATCACCCCCAGTTCGATACCTATGGCCCGCACGTGGCGAACGAAATCTTTGGGAAGATCACCAACACCGTGAATCGCGGACGAATCGTCCAATTCACGCTGCGCTTGCGGATGTAGGCGGCGACTCGCTTGCGCCGGTCTTTCCGTCCAGCCCTTATAGCTTTTTTACAATTGGTGTAGACCATACCAAGTGGCTGTCATCCCGAGCAAAGCGAGGGATCTGCACTTTCTTCGTCGCTCTATCGCATAAATCGTGGTCTACACCAATACGAGAAATGCCCTTAGACCATTTTCATCGTTTCTATATAGCTTACATAGGCTGTCATCCCGAACGAAGTGAGGGATCTGCACTTCTGTTTTCTCTCCGCGAACTATACACCAACCCTGAAAACGCTATAGTCTGTTGGCTCAGTTTTCTCTGGTTTGCCTCAGGCGGCCTTCCGAGGGCTCACCTGCTTCTTGATCGTCCGGCCCTTCGAGTGTTCCGTAGTCCTCAGTTCGTAGGCGGATTGAAGATTGAGCCAAAACTGCGCCGTGGTATTGAGGTAACGTGCCAGCCGGAGAGCGGTGTCGGCGGTGACGCCACGCCTGCCACGCACAATGTCATTGAGGCGCGTGGTGGGGACGTGAAGCTCCTTGGCGAGCGCATTGACACTCATGCCGAGGGGCTTCAGAACATCCTCCACAATCGTCCGACCTGGATGCATCTCCGCGAGAAGATCAATTGCCGTCATGGTTTGCTCCTAATGATAGTCTGCGATCTCTACCCGGTTTGCAGGCAGGCTGTGGCGGACCGCTATTCACCGACGGCGAATTGCATCTCGCGGGTGTTTTGAACGACCTTGGAAGCGTCGAGAATTTCGAAACGGACGATGCCTCCATCGTATCCGAAATCGGCAATCACTCCGGGGCGCACCTCGTCGCTTTCCCGAATCCGTTCCTCGCGCAGAGTGATCGTCATGGTATCCGTTTCTCGATCGTAGGTAACCTTCATCGTTACGCCCCCCTCAACTATTTGCCAAAGATTCTATTCTACTCGTGCGCGCTCTTCACCACTTCCAAGAATGCCCGCACCGCGTGCGACAGGTTCCTGTGAGCGGGATGCACCAGCCGGATCTTCCTGGCAACCTGCAGCTCCTTCACAGGGAGCTCCACCAGCTCTCCGGCGGCGACCTCGGCCTGGACGCACATGCGCGGGACGAACGCCACGCCCATGCGGCTCTGCACCATCTTTTTGATGGTTTCGACGGTGGGCATCTCGATGTCCATCTTGAGCGGCACCTGATGTTTCTGAAAGGCTTCCATGACAAGGTGGCGATAAGGGGAGTCGATGTTATGCGCGATGATGGTTTCCCCTCCGAGGTCGCGAATGGAGATTTGTTTGCGCTGGGCGAACGGGTGTTCGGGATGAACGATGAAGGCCACCGAATCGTCGTAGATCACAATCGAGCTGAGATTGCGGTCTCCCGGCTTGTAGCTGACCACGCCCAGGTCGAGCGAGTTCGACGCCACCTCGCCGGGAATATTGCGCGAGAGCGACCGCCGCACCTCCACCTTGACGCGCGGGTATAGCTCGCGAAAGGCGCGGAGGTGGGTCAGCAGATATAGCGCCCCGCTCTCGTTCGCTCCGATGGTGAGCTTGCCGGTGGTCTTGTCGCGCAGCTCCGTTAACGCGTTCAGCATATCGCGGCGGAGGTTCTCGAACTGGATGGCGTAGTTGTGGACGACCTTGCCCGCATCCGTCAGCGTGCCGTCCTTCAGCGACCGGTCGACCAGCGTTTCTCCCAGCTCGGCTTCCAGCCGCTGCACGGCCAGGCTAATCGCCGGCTGCGTCTTCATCAGTTTTTGGGCGGCGCGGGAGAAGCTCTTCTCCGTGGCCACGGTTAAAAAAATTCCAATTTGCGAGAGTTCCATAGCTTGTGTTCCCTGGGCGTAAGCGGCGGGTTGCTGCCCGTCGAGGCCCCCCGGAGGCCTGCTCCCCATATTAACAAAATTTATAATCTTTCCAGAAGTATTAAATTGCCTCGACGCCTGCCGATTTGTTATACTGGCGCCAACGCAAGTGGCACCAGGGCGCATCCGGAGTGGATATCGATGCGCCAAAAAACGCGCCCCAGACATTCCCACAAGGCGCTACGGCGGCGGGGTAATTGGGGGGCGAAGCCGGAATGGCTTTCACGGTGCCGATTCCCCAGGAGGAGGCGAGCGTGGGCGACAACAGAGTATATATCTTCGACAGCACTCTGCGGGATGGAGAACAATCTCCCGGTTGCAGCATGAACACGCCGGAGAAGCGGAAGATGGCCAAGCAGCTCCAGGCGCTGGGCGTGGACATCCTGGAGGCCGGCTTCCCCATCGCCTCCGAGGACGACTACGAAGCAGTCCGCGAGATTGGCGCCGAGGCCGATCCAACGGTTACGGTCGCCGCGCTGGCCCGGGCCACTCGCGTGGACATCGAACGGGCCGCGGCGGCGCTCGAAACTTCCCACAAACCCCGCCTGCACGTCTTCCTCGCAACTTCCGACATTCACCTGGAACACAAACTGCGCCTGTCTCGCCAAGAATGCCTCGACCAGATCGGCGAGAATATCCGCTTTGCGCGCAGTTATGTCGACGATGTGGAATTTTCCGCCGAGGACGCCACCCGCACCGAGCGCGATTACCTGGGACAGTGTTTCCGCGCGGCGGTCGAAGGAGGCGCAACCACCTTGAACGCTCCCGACACCGTCGGCTGCTCGCTCCCCGAGGAGTACGCGCAGATGGTCCGGGATATCCGCAAGGCCGTGGGAGAAGGTCCCATTCTGAGCGTGCATTGCCATAACGATCTGGGAGTGGGCGTCGCAAATTCGCTCGCGGCGGTCGCTGCCGGTGCCCGGCAGGTCGAATGCACCATCAACGGAATCGGGGAGCGGGCCGGCAACGCCGCGCTGGAAGAGATCGTGATGGCGATGAAGGTCCGCCACGATCTGATGCCGTTCGAAACCGGCATCCGCGCCGAGCTGCTCTATCCCACCAGCCAGCTCCTCACTTCCACCATCGGCGTCGCCGTGCAGCCGAACAAGGCGATCGTGGGCCGAAACGCCTTTGCGCACGAGGCAGGCATTCATCAGGACGGCGTCCTGAAGCTCGCGCTCACCTATGAGATCATGACTCCGCAGTCGGTCGGCGTTCCCACCAACCGCATCATCCTCGGCAAGCACAGCGGCCGTCACGCTCTGCAAAACCGCTTCGAGGACCTGGGGATTCATCCCGACGCCGCGCAGCTTGCCGAACTCTACCGGCTCTTTGTCCGGTTGGCCGACCGCAAGAAGATCGTGGTGGACGAGGACCTGTTGCGGCTGGTGCAGCAGATGGAGCAGCCCATCTCCACGACCGCTTGAGGAAGGACCCACGTCGAGAGAAAGCGTTCGGTGTGCCTGCCCGCTTTTCACCCATTGAATTTTCACGGGCCGGAAAATCTCCGGAATGGGACCGGGCGAAATCGGTCGCCCTGTCTCGAACCCTGGTTTTGTTCTTCTGAATTTCTGAGGAACTTGCAAAATTCAACGAAAGAATCGTCAGGGCACGGCTTCAGCCGTGCCGTCGCGAGCGGCGTAAAGTGCGCTTTAGCGCCTGAGGTGAGTCTTTTATGCTGACACCTGCTGGACGGTCCTGCCCTCAGCGGCTGAAGCCGTGCCCTGACGTCGAAATTCCCAGCCGCCGAATTTCGCAAGATATTCTTTCAACTCCTAACTTCTAATTCCCTCACGGAGGCTCTTTTAATGAACCTGAAAGTTGCTCTATTGCCCGGCGACGGCATCGGACCCGAGGTGACGGCGCAAGCAGTCGCCGTTCTGGAAGCCGTCTGCCGGAAGTTTTCTCATACTCTTGAAACCGCGTCGGGCCTGTTCGGCGGCGTGGCCATCCGCGCCACGGGCAACCCTCTGCCGCCGGAAAGCCTCACGCTCGCCAAATCCGCCGCCGCCGTGCTGATGGGTGCGGTCGGGCATCCGGATTTCGACTCGCCGACGGCAAAAGTGCGGCCGGAGCAAGGACTGCTGGCAATCCGCAAGGAACTGGCCGTTTTCGCCAACCTTCGCCCGGCCATCTGTTATCCGGCGCTCGAAAGCTTTTCTCCGCTCCGCGCCGACATCGTGAGCGGAACCGACATGATGATCGTGCGCGAGCTGACGGGCGGCCTCTATTACGGCACGCCCCGTGGCATCAATCGCGACGGCGGCGAGCCTTCCGTCGTGAACACCATGTCCTACACCGAATCCGAGATCGTGCGGATCGCCCGCGTGGCGTTCGACCTGGCGCGCAAACGGAAAAAACACCTCACCAGCGTGGATAAAGCCAATGTGCTCGAAAACGGACAGCTCTGGCGCGAGACGGTGACGAACCTGGGTGCAAAGGAATTTTCCGACGTGAGGCTCGATCACCAGTTGGTGGACTCCTGCGCCATGCTGTTGGTGACCGATCCGCGGCGTTTCGACGTGCTCGTCATGGAAAACATGTTTGGAGACATCCTGAGCGACGAAGCCTCGGTGCTGGCCGGCTCCATCGGAATGCTGCCATCGGCCTCGCTCGGTGACCGTACGGGCCTCTACGAGCCTGTGCACGGCTCCGCTCCCGACATTGCGGGCCAGGGCATCGCCAATCCCCTGGGAGCGATCCTGTCCGCTGCAATGCTGCTGCGCCACAGCTTCGGCCTGGAAGCCGAGGCCAAGGCCGTCGAGCAAGCCGTCCGCAAGACCATCGACTCCGGCCTGCGGCCTCGCGACCTGAAAGGTACCGCCTCGACGCAGGAGGTGGGGAAGGCGGTTGTGCAGGCCCTTTAATAACTCAGCTCGGCCAAAGATTCATTGGCTGTGACTTATTAGAAGCTGGCGCATAACTTGTTCGAAGGAATTGTAAGGGCACGGTTTTAACCGTGCCGAACCAAGGGCCTCTGGAACGGCGGCTTCAGCCGCTGAGGGCCCAGGATGCACCTCAGGGGCTAAAGCCCCCTCCCCACCATGCTGCGGTCGGCACGACTAAAGAGTGTGTGTGAAAACCTCGATTTTACGTCAGGGGACGACTTCCGTTGTGGCGTAAAAACACACCTT
>ORMF010991755.1_pt1 | contig 14039 bp, 14 predicted proteins | sample 1779871 | NCBI WGS metagenome assembly ORMF01 (sample SAMEA104232316, study PRJEB22302) | groundwater metagenome | biome: forest; feature: aquifer; material: groundwater | place: USA | collected 2011-08-07 | depth 5.4 m | reverse complement strand
TACCGATCCGGCCCGCTTTGCCGCCTTCCGCGCCCGCTGGCTCGGCAACGACCCCGCGAGCTACGCCGCCATCTACCGCATGCTGGCGGCCACCGACCTGCAGCCGGAGCTCTCCCGCATCGCCTGTCCGGTGCTGGTGCTCGCCGGCAGCCTCGACCGCACCCGCCCGCCGGCCCTGGTCGAGCCGGTGGCCCGCGCGATCCCCGGCGCGCGCTACCAGCTGCTGGAGACCGGCCACTACATGGCAGTGGCCACGCCCGAGCTGCTGGCCACGGCCATCGGCGATTTTCTCGATGCGGTCAGGGCCGAAGACGCCGGCGCTTGGCAAGCCGTGCCGGGGTGAGACCCACAGCCACGCGCGCGTTTATGATCTCCGACCCGAGCGCAAACTCTTCCTCCAGCGCGTCGTACTCCTCGGGGTCGCGGCGCCAACGGGCGATCGCCTCCTCCACGGGGATGAATTCCCGCCGCTTTTACTTGGGGGGGCGTTCGTCGCGCGTGCCCCGCTCATGTGATCTCATCGGCCCGCTTGAAAGCCAGCTCCATTTCACGCTGCGCGCCGCTCAGAGGCGTGATCACAATGCCGGATTAATGCCGGATGACGAGCGCTTGACTTAGAACAAAGAGCGAACTATGGTTCCAAGGTGAACTGACTTTATGTGACTTTCGTCGCCCGGTCGACTTGTCCAACGCAAGCGCGCGCTCGTACCTTCGACTGCATGATTCGCCCGCACAAGAACAAGGAGGCGCTGCACATGATGCAATTTGCCGTCGGCAAGGAGGTGCGCGTTCCATGCAAGGTGCAGCCCGGGCCATTTTCTCAGGAGCATGTCGTCACCATAGATACCGTCGATGGTCCCATTTCTGGATTTATTCGCCAAGAGAACCTGGTCCATCTCGACAGTCAGTGGTACGCGCGGGGCATCGTACGCGAGGTGAAAAAGGACGAGCTTCTGGTCTGGATTCGCGGCTCCTTCTTCACCACAAATGGCCTGGCCAATGTTTCGAGGCACCTCGCCCAAGCTGCATAATCCATGATACTCTCCAAGCAAGAAATAAGAAACGCGGTTACACGACGAGAAATCAGATTCGACCCTCCGCTCGAGGAGCGGCAATGGGGCGAAGCTTCTGTCGATTTGAGGCTTGGTCTCAGCTTCACCAAGCTCAAGTCCGAGCCTTCGGTAATACTGTCAATGGCGCGCGGAATAGGCGCTATTGCCGACACCGGGCTGTGGCAAGAGAAAACGCTGAAAGTAAAGAACAAATTAGGCAAGCGTGAAACATTCGTGCTCGATCCGGATGAGTTCATACTTGCCCTGACTTATGAGAGAGTTTGGATGCCCCGTAATTTGATCGGTATGGTCGAGGGAAGAAGCACATACGCACGGGTTGGGCTGTCAATGCATCAGACGGCACCTTGGATTCAGCCTGGATGGAACGGACATATTACTCTTGAAATAAGGAATAGCGGCCCCCTGAAAATCGAGCTCTCGCCAATAGACGACATGCCTTGCCAGCTTACTTTCTTCGAGCTTACAAGTGAGTTACCAGTTGGCGAGGCGTACGGTTCGCGCCCCAACGATCTTTTTCAAGACCAAAAGAAGGCGCTCCCAAAAAAGAAGAAGTAGGTAGGCTAGACCGTCGCCCCCGTCCCCAAGATCACGGTCGCCTGCGTCGACAGCACGCCGCCGTTGCCGTGGGCGATGGCGACCTCGGGGTCCGCAACCTGGCGCGCACCGCACTCCCCGCGCAGCTGCCGCACCGCCTCGATCAGCAGGAACAGGCCGTACATGCCGGGGTGGCAGTAGGAGAGGCCGCCGCCGTTGGTGTTGACGGGCAGGCTGCCCTTGGGCGCGATGCGCCCGCCCTCGACGAAGCGGCCGCCCTCGCCCTTGTTGCAGAAGCCGAGATCCTCCAGGAACAGGATCGTGTTGATGGTGAAGGCGTCGTAGAGCTCGACCACGTCGACGTCGGCGGGCCCCAGCTTGGCCATCTTGTAGGCGGCCTTGCCGGCGGCCAGCGCGCCCGTCACCGTCAGGTCCGGCATGTTGGAGATGCTGGAATGCGTGGTCGACTGGCCGCAGCCCAGCACGTAAGCCGGCTTCTTCTTGAGCGAGCGGGCGCGCTCGGCCGAGGTGACGATGATTGCCCCGCCGCCGTCGGTGACGAGGCAGCAGTCGCGCACCGTGAATGGATAGCTCACCATGCGCGAGGAGAGCACGCCCTCGATCGTCAGCGGCTTCTTCTCCCACGCCACCGGATTGAGCAGCGCCCACTCGCGGGCTGCCACCGCCACGGCAGCCATCTGCTCACGCGTGGTGCCGAACTGGTGCATGTGGCGCGAGGCCGCCAGCGCATAGGCGCTCGACGGCATGAACGGCTTGAACGGCGACTCGTACGGGTTGATCTCGCGCACCGAGGCCTGCTTGCGCCCGACGCTGCGCTGCGTGCTGCCGTAGGCGATCACGGCGACGGTGCACAGACCCGCCGAGATGGCGGCCATGGCATGCGCCACATGGTACTCGAACGACGAGCCGCCGACGATGGTCGAGCCGATGAACGCCGGGTCGAGCCCGAGGTACTCGGCCAGCGCCACCACCGACAGCCGGCTCTGCGTCGTGGCCGAGAACAGGCCGTCGACGTCCTTCAATTTCAGCCCGCAGTCCTCGAGCGCGCGCTGCACGCCCTGCGCCATCATGTCGACGATGGAGAGCCCGTCGGCCACCTGGCCCAGATCGGATTCGGCGACGCCGACGATCGCCGCACTGGCGCGTTTGAGCCCCTGCATCACACGCCCTCCGCTGGCACGAACACCGGATAGGGATCGTCCTCGCCGCCCGGGCGATGCACGCGCAAGCGCACGCGCTGGCCGATGCGCACCTTGTCGGGCGCGACCTCCTCCACGCGGCTCATCAGGCGGAAGCCTTCGTCGCAGTCGATCAGCGCCACGTTGAAGGGCGCGCCCTCGCCCGGATGCACGACCGTGGTGGCATAGACGGTGCCCAGCCCCTTGCTCACCCGCCATTCGAGCTTGCCGCTGCCGGTGAAGGGGCAGAGCACGCGCGGATAGAACACGGGCTTGCCCGCCTCGGGGCTGAACTGATAGGCGAGCTCGCCCTTCTCGAGGTGCTCGACATAGATCTTGTTCGGCGATTTTTCCGCTGTCGGCATCGAACACTTCCCCCTTCGCGACGATCTTCGAAAACATTTAAGCCCAGGCGCGACTGCCCGGCAACCGCGCCGCGCTCGCATCAGTGTTGCGCTCGCCTATCGCACCGTCCCTACCGACCCTTGGCGATACTTCTCCACGACGGCCATGTCCGGCTCGACGCCGAGGCCGGGCGCCGTGGGCACGCGCACCTTGCCGTCCTTCGCCAGCATGGCGTCGCCGAACGGGTTGGCCTCGAGATTGGCGTAGATGTTCTCGAGCAGCGTGTCGGTCGACAGCGACGCAACGATGTGGATCGAGGCGAGGTTGCCGGGCCCGAAGTAGGCACAGTGCGGGACGAGCGCGACCGAGTGCGCCTCGGCCGCAGCGATGATTTTCCGCATCTCCGTGATGCCGCCGATCTTGGTGACGCTGGGCTGGGCGACGTCGATCGACCCCTTCTGGAATTGGTCGACGAAGTCGTGCAGCCCGGCCGCGTTCTCGCCGGCAGCGATGCGGGTCGCGCCCTGGCGCCGCACGCGCGCGAGCCCCTCGTGGTCCTCCGGCGGCCACACCGGCTCCTCGAGCCAGTGAAGGTTGTAGGGCCTGTAGGCGCGCTCCATCTCGATGGCCTGCGCCACCGTCCACGGGCAGTTGGTGTCGTTCATCAGGGCGACATCCGTCCCCGCCCCCTCGCGCGCCGCCTTGACCGCCTCGACGCTGTGCTCGTGCAGCTTGATGTGCCCGAAGCCTCGCTCCACCATCTGGGCGCACATGCTGCCGACCGTCTTCGGCGCCGCGTAGCGCATCAGGCTGGCATAGGCGCGCACCTCCCTGCGCCGGGCGCCGCCCAGCAGGTCGCACAGCGGCAGGCCCGCGCGCTTGCCCGCGATGTCCCACAGCGCGATGTCGATGGCCGAGTGCGCATAGACCACGGGGCCGTTGCGGCCGAAGATGTGGAACGCCTGCGCCGCCTCGCGGTGCAGGGCATTGATGTCGGTCGCTTGCCTGCCGATGAACCACGGGCCGACATAGGCCTCGAGCGCCGTCTTGGTCGCCGGGATGATGGAGTGGCCGAAGCCCTCGCCCCAGCCGGTGATGCCGGCGTCCGTCTCCACCTGCACCAGCAGGTGATCCATGGTGGGAAACCGCAGGCCGGCGAAGTCCTGCTTGGGTGCCCCCATGTCGTAGGGGATGCGGACATAATGGGTGTGAATGGACGTGATCTTCATGTTCGCTGCCCTAACTCGCGCCAGCCCTCGCTATGCTTCCGACAGTTGGAGGAGGGATCGTGGCTGAGGGGGGACCGCCTTTCAAGCCTCATCAGACGCCCGGCCCGCGGAACGCGCAGATGAGATATTCGCCGCCGGATCTGAGCCTGCGGATGCAGACATGGACGCGCCCGTCGGGCGATTTCCTCCATTTGCTGTAGTCCGCGGGGATCACGGCGGACATGCCGCGCGAGGTCACCAGGTAGCTGCCGTCAGCGCGAACGACGACCGTGTCCGCGGGCGCACAATCGTCGCTGCCACAGCATTCCAGGGGGTACCAGTCGTGGGCCTGCGCGCTGGGCAGCACCGCGAGCAGGCCGGCCCACAGCGCGAAAGAGACCAGTTCGTGCCGTCGCATGGCCGGCTCCACCCAAGGGGGTGTACGCTAGGACAGGATGGCGAAGCTGGCCATGAAAACGATGGCGAAGGCATGGCCCGGGGTCGCTTCAGCTGGGGCGGCAAGCATGGTACTGGCAGGGATGCCGCGTCGCTGCTTGCAGCCGGACAGGGGACTGCGGATCGAAGCTGGAGAGTGCCATGCCCGCCTCGCTCGTCGGGACCTACCGCGCGATGGCCTTCAACAACGCCTGGGCCAATCATCGCCTGCTCGCGGCCTGCGCCCAGCTGACCCAGGACGAGTTCGAGGCGACGCGGACAGGTTTCTTTCCGAGCCTCAAGGCCACGCTCAACCACATCCTCATCATCGACTGGTTCTACGTCGACGGCCTGGAGGGCGGCTGGCTCGGCCCCAAGGCATGGGCCGACCGGACACCCTGCGCAACGGTCGCCGACCTGAAGCGGGAGCAGGCTTTGGTCGACGCGCGGCTCATCGCCATCTGCGATGCCCTCACCGAGGCGTCGCTCGGCGCCCATGTGCGCTTGAACCGGGACACGCGCGTGCAGACCGAGCGCCGCGACCGGCTGCTCCTGCATGTGTTCCAGCATCAGATCCACCACCGCGGCCAGGCCCATGCCATGCTCGCCGGCAGCCGTGTGAAGCCGCCGCAGCTCGATGAGTTCTTTTCGGTTGCAGAGGCTCCCCTGCGCGCGCCCGAGTTCGCCACTCTCGGGTGGACGGAGGAAACGGTGTGGGGCCGTGAGCGCGGAGCCCCAGAGTAGGAGGCCAACTCCGCGGCCATTTGCGGCTCCGTCTCAGCAGCCCATTGCCTATTGCTGCAGCGCGGCAGCCAGCTTGCTGGGCAGCTTCGGCCAAGCGTTGACCGTGCCTGGCAAACCTGTTCTGCTTGGTCGCAACCAACCTCGGCGGGGTCGCGAAGGCGCAACAGATCGAACACGAACAGAGGCGGCCAAAGTCGGGCACAATTCGGGATCGAGAGGAGAACTGAGCATGGACGAGCAAGCACTGCGCGGTCTGATCGCCAAGGTGAAGGACGGCAAGCTCTCCCGCCGCGCCTTCGTGCACAAGATGGTGGCCCTCGGCCTCACGGCGCCGATGGCGAGCCAGATGCTCAACTATTGCGGCGTGGCGCAGGCGCAAGCCGCGTTCCAGTACAAGCCCACCAAGCGCGGCGGCGGCGGTGCGCTCAAGGTGCTGTGGTGGCAGGGCGCGACGCTGCTCAATCCGCACTTCGCGGTCGGCACCAAGGACCAGGAAGGCTCGCGCATCTTCTACGAGCCGCTTGCCGCTTGGGACGAGGACGGCAACTTGATGCCGATGCTCGCCGCCGAGATCCCGACCCGCGACAACGGCGGGCTTGCAGCCGACGGCATGTCCGTCACTTGGAAGCTCAAGCAAGGCGTGAAGTGGCACGACGGCAAGCCGGTCACGGCCGACGACGTCATATTCAACTGGGAATACGCTTCCGATCCCGCCACGGCGGCCGTGACCATCGGCAGCTACAAGGACGTCAAGGTCCAGAAGGTCGACGACTTCACGGTCACGGTCCGCTTTGCGAAGCCGACGCCGTTCTGGGCGGACGCCTTCGTCGGCACGCGCGGCATGATCATCCCCAAGCATCTGTTCGCCGACTACAAGGGTGCCAAGTCGCGCGATGCGCCGACCAACCTGAAGCCGGTCGGCACCGGGCCTTATCGCTTCGTCGACTTCAAGCCGGGCGACGTCGTCAAGGGCGATCTCAACCCCGACTATCACGTCGCCAACCGCCCGTACTTCGACAGCATCGAGATGAAGGGCGGCGGCGACGCGGTGTCGGCCGCGCGCGCGGTGATCCAGACCGGCGAATACGACTACGCCTGGAACATGCAGGTGGAGGACGAGATCCTGCAGCGGCTCGAGAAAGGCGGCAAGGGCGTCGCGGTGATCACGCCCGGCGCCAATATCGAGCACATACAGCTCAACAGCACCGATCCGTGGACCGAGGTCGACGGCGAGCGCTCCAGCGTCAAGACCAAACACCCGCTGCTGTCCGACCCGGCCGTCAGGCAGGCGCTCAGCATGCTGGGGGATCGCAAGGCGGTGGAGGACCACATCTACGGCCGCACCGGCCTCGCCACCGGCAACTTCCTCAACAACCCCGAGCGCTTCCGCTCGACGAACACGAAATGGGAGTTCAACATCGAGAAGGCGAGCCAGATCCTGGAGGCGGCCGGCTGGAAGAAGGGGCCGGACGGCATCAGGGCCAAGGACGGCAAGAAGCTGAAGCTCGTCTACCAGACATCGATCAACACGCCGCGCCAGAAGAACCAGGCGATCGTCAAGCAGGCCTGCCAGAAGGCCGGCATCGACGTGGAGCTCAAGTCGGTCACGGCGTCGGTCTATTTCTCCTCCGACGTCGCCAATCCCGACACCTATACGAAGTTCTACTGCGACATCCAGATGTACACGACGACCATGACTCAGCCCGACCCCGAGCTGTTCATGAATCAGTTCACCACCTGGGAGGTGGCCTCGAAGGAGAACAAGTGGCAGGGCCGCAATATCACGCGCTGGAGAAGCGAAGAGTACGACAAGGCGTTTCGTGCGGCCGAGGGTGAGCTCGACGCGGTCAAGCGCGCGGCCCTGTTCATTCGCATGAACGACCTCGCATGCGACAACCAGGCGGTCATTCCGGTCGTCTATCGGCCGCGCGTTGCTGCCATCTCCAGCAAGCTCAAGGCGCACTTGAGCGGCTGGGACAACGACTTCTGGAACCTCAAGGACTGGTACCGCGAGGCATGAGCTGTTGCGCATGACTGCAGTCGGTCCGATCCGGGATGGCGTATGATGGGGCAGTATCTACTCAGGCGCCTCCTCATCGCCATCCCGAGCCTGCTCGGCATCAGCATCGTGCTGTTCACGGTGCTGGCGCTGGCGCCCGGCGACCCGTTCGAGGAGCTCGCCACCAATCCGGCCGTGCCGCCCGAGGTGCGCACGGCGCTGCGCGTCAAGTTCGGGCTCGATGATCCGGTGCCGGTGCGCTACGTGCGCTGGATCACGGCCATGGCGCAGGGCGATTGGGGCTTCTCGTTCGTCAGCCGCGTCGATGTCGACAAGCTGATCCTGCAGCGCCTGCCGACCACGCTGTTCGTGATCGGATCGGCGCAGATCCTGGCGATCCTGATCGCCATTCCCGTCGGCGTCTTTGCCGCCACGCGGCCCTATTCGGTTTTCGATCAGATCGCCAGCACCTTGGCGTTTATCGGCTTCTCGTTGCCGACGTTCTTCACCGGCCTGCTCTTCATCCTGCTGTTCAGCATCTATCTGGACTGGCTGCCCTTCGTCTACCGGTCGGATCTCAGCGCCACCGGCTGGCGCTGGTACTGGGAGATGTTCAGGCAGTCGATCATGCCAATCACTGTGTTCGGCCTCGCCGTCGCTGCGTCCATGACGCGCTACGTGCGCTCCTCCGTGCTCGACGTCATCCGTCTCGACTACGTCACTACGGCGCGGGCAAAGGGGCTCGGCGAGCGCGTGGTCGTGACGAAGCACGTGCTGCGCAACGCGCTGATCCCGGTGGTGACGCTGGTCGCCCTGCAGATGCCGGCCATCTTCGGCGGGGCCATCATCACCGAGCAGATCTTTCGCATTCCCGGCATCGGCTCGCTCCTCATCAGCTCGATCCTGGCCACCGACACGCCGGTCGTGATGGCGGTGACGTTCGTGTTCGCCTGCCTCGTCGTCCTCTTCAACCTGATCGCCGATATCCTCTATGGCTGGCTCGACCCACGCATTACGTTCCGCTGAGGCCGGCACCGCGGTGCCGGCGCGCCCGCGGCATTTCTCGCCGGGGCTGGAAGCGTGGCGAAAGTTCCGCCGCCACCGCCTGGCGGTCTTGAGCGGCGTGCTCCTGATGGCGATGGTGCTGGCCATCCTCTTCGGGCCGCTCCTCTGGGGCGTGCCGATCAACGAGATCGACTTCACGGCGCGCCTCGAGGGGCCGTCGTGGGCGCATCCCCTCGGCACCGACGACCTCGGCCAGGACCTGCTGGCGCGCGTGCTCTACGGCGGGCGCATATCGCTGGCCGTGGGCCTCGCCGCCATGTTCGTGGCCATCGTGGTGGGCACCATCGTCGGCGCCGTTGCCGGCATGTCGCGCGGGGCCGCGGGCTCCGCCCTGATGTGGCTCACGGACCTGTTCCTGTCGCTACCGCAGCTGCCGCTGCTGCTGCTCGTGATCTATCTCTTTCGCGATACCCTCAAGACCCTGCTCGGTCCGGAAGGCGGCGTCTTCATCCTGATTGTCGTCGTCATCGGCGGCCTGCGCTGGATGCCGGTCGCCAGGCTGGTGCGCGCGCAGTTCCTGTCGCTGCGCGAGAAGGAGTTCGTGGAGGCGGCTCGCGCGCTGGGCGCCAGCAAGACGCGCCAGGTGGTGCGCCACATCCTGCCCAATGCGCTGGGCCCGGTGATCGTCGCCGGCACCATCGATGTCGCCGCCGCCATCATCGCCGAGTCGACCCTATCCTTCCTCGGGCTCGGCTTCCCGCCCGACATTCCGACCTGGGGCCGCATCCTCTACGACGCCAAGGACTATCTCGACATCGCCCCGCATTGGGCGCTGTTTCCCGGCGCCGCCATCTTTCTCGCCGTGCTCACCATCAACTTCATCGGCGATGGTCTGCGCGACGCGCTCGATCCCCGCAGGGTGATGTAATGGGGGAGCCGCTGCTCGAGATTCGCGGCCTCAAGACGCATTTCGCCACCGACGACGGCATGGTGCAGGCCGTGGATGGCGTCGACCTCACGGTCGAGCGCGGCGAGACGGTGGGCGTGGTGGGCGAATCCGGCTGCGGCAAGACCGTCACCGCCCTCTCCGTGCTGAAGCTGATCGCCATGCCGCCGGGGCGCATCGTCGCCGGGCAGATCCTCTGGCGGGGCCGCGATCTGGTGCCGCTGCCCACCGAGGACATGGACAGCATCCGCAGCAAAGAGATCGCCATCATCTTCCAGGAGCCGATGACCTCGCTCAACCCGGTCTACACCGTGGGCGAGCAGATCGCGGAGGTGGTGCGGCGGCACGAGCGGCTCGGCCGGCGCGCCGCCCTTGCCAAGACCGTCGACATGCTGAAGCTCGTGCAGATCCCCAATCCGCAGCGCCGCGTGCGCGACTACCCGCATCAGTTCTCCGGCGGCATGCGCCAGCGCGTGATGATCGCCATGGCGCTCTCCTGCAACCCTCAGCTCCTGATCGCGGACGAGCCCACCACCGCGCTCGACGTGACCATCCAGGCGCAGATCCTCGAGCTGCTGGCCGACCTCAAGTCGCGGCTCGGCATGGCCGTCATGCTGATCACCCACGCCATGGGCGTGGTGGCGGAGACGGCGCAGCGGGTGGTGGTGATGTACGCCGGCAAGGTGATCGAGGAGGCCTCCGTCGAGCAGCTGTTCGCCAAGCCGCGCCACCCCTATACGCAGGGCCTCATCCGCTCGATCCCGCGCCTCGACCGGGCGGCGACCCGCAAGACGCGGCTCGAGGCCATCGCTGGCGTGGTGCCGAGCCTGCTCAACCCGCCGCCCGGCTGCCGCTTCGCGCCGCGCTGCCGCTTTGCGGCCGCCGTCTGCACAGAGGCCGTGCCGCCGCTGCGCCAGATCGAGGCGGGCCACAAGGTCGCCTGCGTGCGCGCGGAGGCGATCGCGCAATGACCGACCCGCTCCTGCGCGTCAAGGACCTGGTCAAGCACTTTGCCGTCAGAGGTGGCCTGCTCTCGCGCGAGGTCGATCGCATCCACGCCGTCGATCACGTGAGCTTCGACATCGCCGCCGGCGAGACGCTGGGCCTGGTCGGCGAATCCGGCTGCGGCAAGTCGACCACCGGGCGCTGCATCCTGCGGCTGATCGAGCCGACCGCGGGCGAGATCTGGTTCGAGGGCAAGAACGTGACCGCGCTCGGTCGCGGCGCGCTCAGATCCCTGTGCCGGGACATGCAGATCATCTTCCAGGATCCCTTCGCCTCGCTCAACCCGCGCATGACGGTCGGCGCCATCATCAGCGAGGCCCTGGTCATCCACAAGCTGGCCAAATCGAGGAAGGAATTCACGGACCGGGTGGTCCAGCTGCTCGAGACCGTCGGCCTGCAGGCCGATCACATGCGCCGCTACCCGCATGAATTCTCCGGCGGCCAGCGGCAGCGGATCGGCATCTCCCGGGCGCTGGCGGTGGAGCCCAAGCTAATCGTGTGCGACGAGCCGGGGGCCGCGCTCGACGTCTCCATTCAGGCGCAGGTGATCAACCTCTTGGAGGACCTGCAGGAGAAGTTCAACCTTACGTACCTGTTCATTGCCCATGATCTGTCGGTGGTCGAGCACATCAGCACGCGGGTGGCGGTGATGTATCTGGGCCGCGTGGTCGAGATCGCCTCCGCGCGCGACCTCTACGCCTCGCCGCTCCACCCCTACACCGAGGCGCTGCTCTCCGCCGTCCCCATCCCGGACCCCAAGGTCAAGCGCCAGCGCATCATGCTGCAGGGCGATGTGCCGAACCCGATCCGGCCGCCGTCGGGTTGCCATTTCCACACCCGCTGCCCGATCCGGCAGCTCCCCCTCTGCAGCCGGGAGACGCCCGAGCTCAAGCAAAGCTCGAGCGGCCATTGGGTCGCCTGCCATTTCAGGGGCTAGCACTCGCGTTGTCATCCCGGTGCAGGCAAGCCCCGGTATGACACCTTCGAGATTTCCGTGCAGAACCCTGGGGTCTGTGGCACCTTGGGGGCCAGTCAGGCGGTCGGCCAAGGCAGAGCAAGGGGAAAGCCCATGCAGCAGCGAACGGCAAAGACGGTCAGAGACCTCCCAGAAATCACCACCAAGACGGACACGCGCGACATCCTCTCGCACGCCACGCTGCAGGCCGAGGGGTTGGAGGACTATTTCCTCGTCGACATCGACGCGCACGTGACCGAGACCCAGTTCTGGCCGGAGATCCTCGAGCGCATCGACAACGACGTGATCCGCCAGATGGGCCAGGCGATGGCCGCAAGGCCCGGCGCCGCCAACACGGCGCTGCTCAACGCCCAGCCGGGGATGCTGTACCAGAACGTCTACGGCCGCATTCCGCATCAGGTGGCGCTGACGGAAGCCGTCGCCGGCGGCGAGTGCCATCAATTCACGGAGCTGGCCCGCCGCTCCATGAACGCCATGGGCCTCGACTACCAGGTGGTGTTTCCCACCCCCATGCTGGTGCTCGGCATGCACCCGCAGGAGGACATCGAGGCCGCCATCGGTCGCGCCTACGATCGCTGGCTGATCGAGCGCATCCTGCCCGACGACGAGCGCATCAAGGGCCTGCTCTACCTGCCCTTCAACTCGCCCAAGGCGTGCGAGGACATCGTCAGGGACTTCGGCGACGCCAAGGGCGTCATCGGCTTCACGGTCACCTGCACGCGCAACCGGCCCGTGCACCACGATCAGTACATGAAGCTCTATGCGATGATCGAGGAGACGGGCAAGCCGCTGGCCTTCCACTCCGGCTTCCACTGGGGCGATCCGTCGTTCCTGCAGCTCAACCGTTTCATCTCCATGCACGCCCTTTCATTCGTGCACTACAGCCTCATTCACCTGACCAACTGGGTGATCAACGGCCTGCCCGAGCGTTTTCCCAAGCTCAAGCTGGTCTGGGTCGAGAGCGGGCTCGCCTGGGTGCCCTTCATCATGCAGCGGCTGGACCACGAGTTCATGATGCGCGTGTGCGAGGCGCCGCTGCTCAAGCGGCCGCCGAGCGAGTACATCCGCGAGATGTATTTCACCTCCCAGCCGCTGGAGAGAAGCAACTTGAAGCTGCTGGAGGCGACCTTCGACGCCATGAAGGCCGAGACGCAGCTGCTGTTCGCCTCCGACTGGCCGCACTGGGACTTCGACCCGCCGAGCGCGATCACCACCCTCCCGTTCCTGAGCGAGCAGGCAAAGCGCAATATCCTGGGGCTCAATGCGGCGCGCGTGTTCAATCTGGAGGTCAAGCGGATGCGGCCGCGGGCGCAGGACGTCTACGCCGCGCGGCCGGGGCAGGCGTGACATGTCCGCGGCCGTCGCCGAGGCGAATGCAGAAATTCACACGGCCGCCAGCGCGTTCGCGGACGCGGCGGAGCGCGTGCTGGCGGGCGGCGGCGCCGCGCAGATCGGCAGCGACGACCTCCAGTGCGCCATCACCGCCGCGATAAAACTCTATGCCGCCAAGGCCGAGGCGGAGGACGCGTTTCCGCCGCCGGTGTCGGCCGAGCGGGTGACACCGACCGAGGTGGTGCTGGTGGTCAGCGAGATGCTGCGCGCGGTCGATGTCAGCCTGTTCGACCTGGCGATGTGGTACCGCCGCGGCCGGCCATAGGGAGAGCCCCATGAGGGACGTGGTGATCGGCAAGGCGGCCTCGTTTCCCAACCCCGGCCGCAGGGTGGTCGAGGTCGACGGCACCGAGGTCGGCGTATTCTGCCGCAACGGCAAGTTCACGGCCTTCGAGAACGTCTGTCCGCACATGGGCGGACCGGTGTGCCAGGGCAAGATCATTGCGCGGGTGCAGGAGCTGATCGCCCCGGACAAGACCAGCCTGGGGTTCGCGTTTTCCAAGGACCAGACCAACGTCGTCTGCCCCTGGCACGGCTACGAGTTCGACATCGCCACCGGCCAGCACCAGGGCAATCCGCGCCTGCGCCTGCGCCCGGTGAAGATCGAGGTCGTCGCCGGCGACCTGGTGGTCACCCTGCCCGCGGGCATGCGCGAGCGCATTGCGCGTGCGCGTCCGCCGCGGGGCGCTGCGGAGGCCGCGAAACCGGCGGCGCGCGACGGCGACGGCGAGTAGTGGGCTGGCTCGGTTATCTCAGCCCAACCTGGGCCCCGCGGTCATCCCGGTGCTTGCCTGCACCGGCGAAGGCCGGCGTCACCGGGATCCATCGTGACGCACGCTCCGGCGCTCGCTGGTGGTTGGATGCCGGGGACAAGCCCCGGCATGACAACCGGGGATCGTTTCGTTCGAGCCAGAATACTAGCCGTAGAGGTGGCACGCCACCAGGCGGCCCTCGACCTCGGCGAGGCCCGGGGCCTGGCTCTTGCAGCGCGCCATGGCGTGCGGGCAGCGCGGGTGGAAGTGGCAGCCGGGCGGCGGCTTGAGCGGGCTCGGCACCTCGCCCTGCAGCACCACGTCCTCGCGCCGCTCGTCGGGATGGCTGGGCAGGGCAGCGGCGAACAGCGCCTGCGTGTAGGGATGCAGGGCATGGTTGGCGAGCGGGCGGGCCTCGCCGCTTTC
>ORMF010255301.1_pt1 | contig 14040 bp, 15 predicted proteins | sample 1779871 | NCBI WGS metagenome assembly ORMF01 (sample SAMEA104232316, study PRJEB22302) | groundwater metagenome | biome: forest; feature: aquifer; material: groundwater | place: USA | collected 2011-08-07 | depth 5.4 m | reverse complement strand
GCAATCATGCCGGCGATGTGCGCCATCTCTACCGAGTGCTGAAGCACCGACTGCCCGTAGGAGGTGCGGAAGTGGAGCCGCCCCAAAATCATCAGGAGCCGCGGGTCTAGATTGAGCACGCCGACCTCAAAGGCGGCGGCCTCGGCTTTTTCTTTAATTATTTTATTGACGTCGGCCTTTGCCTTCTCCACCATTTCCTCTATTTTTGCCGGTTGGATGCGTCCGTCGATTATCAAATTTTCGAGCGCGACGCGCGCAATGGCGCGTCGCAATGGATCGTACGACGAAAAGACGATAGAGCCCGGTGTGTCGTCGATAATTACTTCGACTCCGGTTGCGCGCTCAAACGCTTTAATGTTTCGGCCCTCCTTGCCGATTATTTTGCCCTTCAAGTCGTCGTTGGGTATGGTAATAGCACTCGCCATGGTGTCGGAGGCAACCGAGTTGCCCAAGCGATGTATAGCCGTAACCAAAATATCCTTAGCTTTGTGCTCCATGCGCTCATAACCATCGCGCTCCAGTTTGGCGGTGCGCATCATAAAGTCCTCGCTGTTCTCGCGTTCAATCTCCGAGTACAACTGCTCCTTGGCCTGTTCTTTAGAAAGTCCAGCCACCTTGGCAAGCTCGCCGGCGCGCTCCTGCAGGAGTGCTTCAGCGCGCTCTTTTATTGCCTTTACCTCCTCAATTTTGCCTTTGACCGCCTGGATTTCGGAATCGAGCTCTCCTTGTTTTTTATCCAACGCTTCCTCACGCTTAAAAACGCGCTCTTCTTGTCGCGTCACTTTTTCCTCTTTCTCCGCGACAGTCGTTTCGAGCGAGACCAAGATTTCCTTGGCCTTGTCTTCCGCACTTGCGGTTATTTTTTTGGCTTCTTCGCGAGCGTCGAGCAGGATATGCTTGACCTCTACTTCTATCGAACCTTTACGCGATAAAACAAGCAACCACCGAAATACAAAGCCTATTACCGCGCCCCCGAGCGCCGAAAGCGCCAACAGGGCAAACACTATTTTTAATGACATAAGTTTGGTTCATGAAATATATATTGAGAACGGCTTTACAATACCATAACTAGGGTATAGCCACTAGTGGTTAGCCATTAGCCGCCCTAAACCCTATTGGCTAGTGGCTACTTTTTCGCCGCGACGCCCTGGTGGGCCAAGATATCGTCCACGATGCCATACTTTTTAGCCTCGTCCGCCATCATAAAGTAGTCGCGGTCGACGTCCTTTTCTATCTTTTCAAGAGGCTGGCCGGTGGCTTTGGAGAGTATTTTGTTGAGCCGCTCGCGGGTTGCCACAATATGCTTAGCGGTTATCTCGATGTCGGTAGCCTGGCCCTGCGCCCCGCCCCACGGCTGGTGGATCATCACCTCGGCATTCGGCAAGGCAAAGCGCTTGCCCTTCTCTCCGGCGGCGAGTATAACCGCCGCCGCAGAGGCTGCGATGCCGACGCACACCGTTGCCACATCGGGTTTGATGTAGTTCATCGTGTCGAGTATCGCCAAGCCTGCCGTCACCGAACCGCCGGGGGAGTTGATATAGAGTTGCACGTCTTTCTTCGGGTCCTCCGATGCCAAAAAGAGGAGTTGGGCGATAACCAAGTTGGCGGTGTGGTCCTCGATCGGTCCGGCAAGAAAGATGACCCGCTCTTTGAGCAGGCGCGAGTATATGTCGAAGGCGCGTTCGCCGTACGGCGTCTTTTCGATAACCATAGGCACGAGCTGGCTATATTCTGTGTTTGTTTTTTCGTTTTTTTGCATGTGCACAGTATAGTCTTGACTAAAAAAACTTTCAAGTGCACACTATTGCCACAGGGTACGCTCTCTGTTCTGTCTCCGCGATAGCGAGCAGGACATGACAGTTCTTTCGTTCACGCCGTTCTGCATTCCGCAGACGGCAAACTCAACTGGGGGTTACTATGTCGTTACCCGAATTGACTCGTGCAGAAAAGGGCAAATGCGCCCGATTCTGTTTCCGACTCTCCAATACATATTGGAAGGAGGGAGGACGTTTTGCGGGGCTCTCTCGCGCCGTTCTTGAGGACGGATACAGGCTCGCTCGTGAGGCGGGTCTGGATCCTCGGCCTCTCCATCTGAGAGCGCTTCAAGAGGCCGGCATGGCCTCTCGCTGAGCAGAGCATCTTCGGATGCTCAAAGGGCCTCGCGCTTTTGCGAGGCCCTTTCTCTTTTCCAGCTTAACCATAACCTAAGCTATAGCTTACTGTATGGTTTTGGAGTTTTTTTCCAGCCACGCGGCTATTTCTTCCAGAGGAGGCTTCTGGGTTACTATCCAAAGCATAAACTTCTCTATTTCTCCGGGCTTGGGTTCTAGATCGTATCCGTTGAGTACGAGCAGTTCTCTACCGATCAAATGCGCTCCGCGCTTGTTTCCGTCAATAAAAGGATGGTTACGGGCAATAGTTTCAGTAAGCGCAGCTACTTTGAGGAATAGGGTAGGGAACATCTCTTTTCCTCCCAACACTGTTTTTGGTCGCTCAAGACAGCCCAAGAGCGAGCCCATGTCGCGCACGCCCAAGGTCCCGTTCGTTAATTGCAGAACGGTTGCGTGCAAGGCGAGAGCGGCTTCTATGGAGACGTGCCTAGTTTCCATTATTTATCGGCGAGCGCTTCAAAGTCCTTGCGGTATTTTTCTATGTAGGCAGTAGCGCGGGCCACGGTTTCGGCAATCTCTTTATTTGGGGTATGAGCGCTACGTTTGAGGAGAATATCCCCGTTCTCTTGTTCAATAGGAGTAAATCCTTCCCCTTGCTCTATGCCCCGACGTTTGAGCATCTCGGCCGGTATGACTGCCCCAACAGAGCTGCCTATTTTGATGAATTTTTGTACCATGCAACTATTCTATTATAACGGCATTATAATGCAATACTTGACAAAATGGTAGTTTGGGGTGTACAATATAGGACGAATTCGTAGTTCATCTCACATAGCAGGGGGCCTACAATGCTCGCAACACTTCGTCGTCTGTGGTGGTTCCGCACTCTTGAGTGGACCATCATCAACATCGGCCGAGCGCTTTGGTGGCTTGTTGGGCAGCTCGCTCAGCTTGTCCTCAATGCCGCCTCCAGCTTCTTCGGGTGGACAGTCCGAGGGAGTGTCATGGGGGTGCTCGCCAAGGTGGCCGCGGTTATCCTGTTCGCAGGATTACTCGCGGTGTGGGCTGGGTTGCACGACCTCGCCAACGGCCTCATTATCCTCTCTGCGGCTCCGATTATGCTGATCGGGTTGTGGATGATGGTACGAGCGCCGTTCCAGCCGGCCAAGAAGAAAAAAAGGTGAACGGAATTCAATCAAAAGAGCGGCATCCTTAACCGGATGCCGCCTTTTCTCTTTCCACCCAAACCATGTGTGTAACGGTCGTGACGGTTATGGTTTTACTTCGCCCTCAAGGAGTTTGAGGGCGAGTTCGTTTTTAAGGACGGTTTCTATGTGGATTTTGACCAGCTCGGGGTTAGCATCGGGGAAGTGCTCCATCGCGTGCTTTATTTCCGTAGCGACGGCCGTTTCGTCGGCCTCCAACTTCTCCTCCTGCGCGATTTTGTTGAGTACCAGCTGCAGCTTGGCGCGCTTTGCCGCCTGTTCTCTAAAATCGTCGCGCACGGCACCTTCGGTTTTGTTGGTTTTCTTCAAATATTCCTCAAACTCCATGCCGAACCGCTTAACATCCTCGCGCATCTGCGCCATAATCTTCTCCAACTCGCTTTCTATAAAAATCCGTGGCACGGAGAGTGTCGATTTCTCAAGAAGCGCCTCAATAAGCCTTCCGCGCCGTTTATCTTTGGCGAGATACTCGCGCGCTTTTTGTTCCTCTTCGGGACTTGGGGGCACTTTCATTTTAGGGAGTTCGCCACTATACGGCTCAAGCGCGATTTTTTCGTGCAACTGTTTCCAATTTTTTGGCAAAGCAACCTCCGGATACACGGTGGCGCGCACGGTAAGCCCGACCGGGTTGCCGACCGCGAGCTTGGTCACGCGGATGTCGGGGCGGCCAACCGCTTCTATTTTATGCGCCTCGATAAGTTCGATATAAAAATCTTTGACAAAAAGTTCCACCGCCTCTTCGAGCACGGCAAGCTCACCGACTTTTTTACGTGCCATATCGACCGGCACTTTGCCAGGGCGGAAGCCCGGCAGCTCCAGATGCTCGGCAATGTGTTTGAGCGCGATTTGCCGATAAGGCAGGACAGCGGAGTAGGGGACCTCGCCCGCGAGCTCGACCTGCGACTCCGGGAGGTTCTGCAACACAAAAGCCCCGGTGATTTCAGCAAACATCTAGCGATGTTAGCACCTAGAGCGAACCCTGCAAAGTATCGAGGTCTGTACTCGAGTTCGTGGTCGCGGCGGAGTTTAGGTCGGCTTCTATGTTGTTCTCATTAAGAGGGTTAGCCGCTTGTTGCGCGGCCTCGTCTGCCTTTAACTGAGCTGCGGATTCAGCCTCGGCCTGCTTCTGTTGTTCAGCCTGCGTGTAGAAAAAGTATGCTCCGCCTGTGGCGAGTAAAAGCACGACGATGATGATACCGATGACCGCCCCCAATCCACCACCCGAACTCGGCGTCGGTGTTGGAGAAGGAGTAGGTGTTGGAGAAGGCGCCGGTGCGGGAGATGTAACGGGTGTTGTTTGTGGGGGCATGGTCTTTTACATTACTTATTAATAGTGGCGGCTTTTACAGAGTCGAGTGTTGCTTTTAAGGAGTCTTTGGCAGTACGGATGGCATCCTCGGCCGCCTTGACGGCGGCGCGGATTTTCAGCATCTCGTTTTTTGGAATTGCGCTGGTGAGCGCGGAGGCCAAGGCCGTACCGACCGCAGTTATTTTGTCCTGCGCCGCCGTTATGTCCGCGCGGGCGGCTGTAAGCAGTGCAACCGACGCGTCCATATCTATGCCTTTGGCTTGCAGCTCGCTGATACGGCTATCTATCCGTGTCGCAATCTCTCCCAATTTATTTATATGGTTTGTAAGACGGTCAACCATATTGTTAATACTCGTCTGCACCGCTTGGCTAAACTTCTGCCTCGCCTTTTCTTTAGCGGCATCAATTTTTGCCCTTACCTCTTCCTTTTTAGTTTCAATCTTTAAACGCGCCTCTTCCCGCACGTCTTTTATATCCGCGCGGGTGCTCGACGCGTTCTCACGGATGTTTTTAAGGATTTGTCCGGGCGCAACGAACGGACGGGTTTTAACGTTTGTGGTTGCTCTTGCTTCGGCGGTAACGGTTGTGTCCACCTCTTGCGCAAACACAAAAGCGGGGGCGAGTAAGAAGGCGCTCATAACGGCTACGGTTTGTAGAAGTTTTTTCATACCCCTTATTCTACACCCCTTTTTTATTTTGCAAGTTTTTGTTTGTAGAGTTCTATGCCCTTCAGTATTGCCGCATGCGCCGCCTCACGGTTTTTAAATTCGCCTGTTTTAACTTCTGCGGGTTTTCCTTTGAGGGCTTTGTACGACTCAAAGAAGTTTTTTATCTCTTTAACCAAATGCTGGTTCAGGTCTTTGGCATCCTGTACGTCGTCCCACCACTTGTCCTCGACCGGCACGGCGATTATTTTTGCGTCATCCTCGCCGGTGTCGTTCATTTCCATAATCGCGACAGGCCGTGCCGACACCAACATACCGCTCGGGATAGGAAAAGTAGTCAAAAGCACCACATCAAGAGCATCCCCGTCGTGCCAGTAAGTTTGAGGAACGAACCCATAGTTGAACGGAAACGGTATGCCCGAGTAATTTGCCCGGTCGAGTTTAATGAGACCGGTTTCTTTGTCTATCTCGTACTTGTTGCTAGACCCGTCCGGCGTCTCGATAATGACATTAATCTCGTCAGGGACGTTGTCGCCCAAGGGTACATCGTGCCACAAATTCATATATCTATTTTATATTAGTTTTTACTCAGTTGCGATAGGCGGAGGAGCGATAGGGGCGGGAGCGTCTTTGCCCTCCACGGCGCCAACTGGCTTGCCGCCGACCGATTGGATGTCAATGCGCCAGCCAGTCAGTTTGGCCGCAAGGCGCACGTTTTGGCCGCCGCGGCCAATAGCGAGCGACTGCTGGTCCTCGGCTACTTTAATAGTCGCTTTGTGTTCCTCCTCGTCGAGCTCGACACCAAGCACGCGGGCCGGCGAGAGCGCCTCCTCGATAAAGGTCTTCGGATTTTCGCTCCACTCGATAAGGTCTATTTTTTCGCCGCCGAGTTCGCTAGTGACGGTACTGACGCGTACGCCGCGCTGGCCGACCAATGAGCCGACCGGGTCGACGTGCGGGTCGGTCGAGGCGACCGCCACTTTGGAGCGGGAGCCCGCCTCGCGCGCGATTGCTTTAAATACAACGGTCTTGGCGGCAGCCTCCGGCGCTTCCATCTCAAACAGTTTGACGAGGAACTCCGGCTTGGCGCGCGAGAGGCGCAAGTAGATGCCGCGGGGCGACTCTTCCACCTGATACAAAAGGCCGCGGATGCGCTCGCCCTGGCGGTAGCGCTCGCCGGGTATCTGCTCGTCGTACGGCAAAATGCCGGTGGCGCGGCCCAAGTCGACGTAGATGTTGCCGCGCTCCATGCGTTGCACGGTGCCGCTGATAATCTCGCCCTGCCGCGCGCCGTATTCTGCGACCACGGAAACCTTCTCCGCTTCGCGGATTTTTTGTATGATGACCTGCTTGGCGGTCTGTGCGGCAATGCGGCCGTAGCTCTCTTTGGCTTCGAGCGGGAAGACGAGCTCGTCGCCCACAGCGGCGTCGCGCTTGATAAACTTGGCGTCCTCTATTTTTATATGCTGCTCCTCGTTGTAGTAGGGCAGCGGCGCAACCGGGTTGCCCTCGGCATCGAACACCGGCTCATCGTTCTCGTTGTTTGTTGTATTTATCGTACTGGTCGCTTCGTCCTCGAAGCGCACCGTTGAGTCGTCGACCACTGTTTTAATCTGCTGGAATTCAGTCGTGCCGGCGTTGAGGTCGATGTGCGCGCGGATTACCTGCCCTTTTTTGGCGTACTCTTTTTTATATGCGGTTGCCATAGCGGCCTCGATAGCCTCGATGACTTTGGCGCGCGGTATGCCGCGCTCCTCCTCGAGTTCGCCCAGAACGCTGTTCATCACTTTGAGATCAAACATAAAATTAGTTGTTAGCCATTAGTCACTAGGGTTTAGTAAAATCTGGAAACAAAAAAACCACCCACGCGGGGCAGTTACCAGACAGGGCCATCTTACTCCTGTTGTATAATGGTGTCAATGGAACGAGAGTTGGGGTGGTTTAAAAAAGAGTTGATGAACGACGACGAGCGCCGGCACGCTTTGGCGCACGAGTTTGGTATGCCTTTTGTACAACTGGACCGCGACTCCATTTCGCTTGAGGCGCTGGTGCTGGTGCCCGAGCCCCTCGCTCGCGAGCACAATATTGTCGCGTACGATCTTGCCGACCACTCGCTCCAGGTAGCGCTTTTAGACATCGCCGACCTCGATGAGCTGGAGTTTTTGCGCTCGCACTACCGCATCCTGCCGCGCCTTACGAGCAGAGAGTCGATGACACGCGGCCTTTTGCACTACCAGCGCCATCTGCGCGACACCTACGGAGCGGCGCTCGAGCGGACGGAGTCGCCCAATTTGCTGGACTCCCTTCTGCGCCATGCGCTCCACAGTCAAGCGTCCGATCTGCACCTGCAAAACACCCCCGATGGCCTTTTGGTGCGCTACCGTATAAACGGCTCGCTCAAAAACGCGATGACGCTCCCGCCCGCAGCGGGGAAGAATGTCATAACCAAGCTCCGAACGCTGGCACATGTCCCTGCCGGTTCACTCCCGCGCGAGGGTTCTTTGCGCGTCGACCTCGGGAACGGAGGAGACTTGTCTGTCCGCGTTTCCTCGGTGCCGATTGTACAGGGCGAAAAGCTCGTGCTCCACTTGGTGCGGGAAAAAATGCGCCGCGGGCACACACTGGAATCGCTCGGGTTCCACGGCGAGGCGCTCGAAGCGGTGCACAAAACGCTTTTAAAGCGCCGCGGACTGGTAGTCGTTGCCGGTCCTGCCGATTCGGGGAAATCCACGCTCCTTTATACACTTCTCGATCTGCTCAATGTGCCTGAAATTTCGATAGCAACCGTCGAGCATGATGTTGAGTACACGCTCCCGCGCGTTGCACAGACAGATGTCGGCGCCTCTGGTGTTGGCACAGCTGCCGCGCTGCGCGCCGCGCTCAAACAAGACTGCGATGTGGTGATGATAAGCAACGTTGCCGACACCGAGGTGGCGCGTATCGCCACCGCGGCGGCGCAACGTGGCGTGTTGGTGCTCGCGAGTATCGATGATGTGGAACTTTTCCCTGCACCGGATCTTTTAATACAAACCGCAGTACTGCGCAGGCTCGGCGGTAAGCAGATTGCCGACAAACACAAGCTCACCCGTACGCAAGCCGACGGGTTGGAAGAGTCCGCAAACTTTGCAAACGTACTCGCCGCTCTAAAAGAGGAAGGGAAGATAGGAAAGGACATCCCGTGGAAGGATATACAGTTTAGTCGCCCCGTCCCGAACTCCGAGCACCCCGACGGATACCAGGGACTCATTGGCATACAAGAAGTATCGCGGGAAGGGAACATTGTCGGGCTCACTTTGATAGAAGATGCGGTCTTTAAGGCGGCGCAAGGACTGACTAGTATAGAAGAGGTCAAAACCAAAAGTGTGGGGCGTGTTATATTTGCGAAATGAATCCTTCGACTTCGCTCAGGACATGGAAACGCCTCGTAATCGCCAACTGGAAGATGTATATACAGTCTCCCGACGCGGCCAAGAGTTTTATTAAATCCCTTAAGCGCAAAACGGCCACTTTTGCCGGGGTGGACGCCTGGATAGCTCCCCCTTTTACGCTCCTGCCGGTATTGAAAGGCGTTAAACTCGGCGGGCAAGCGGTTTCGGCTCATGCAAACGGCGCGCATACCGGGGAAGTCTCCGCCGCGATGCTCAAAGCTGCCGGCGCCACGTTTGTAATCGTTGGACACTCCGAGCGCAGAGCGTCACATTCGACAGGCTCAGTGCAGGTGGGCGATACCAAGGAAAATGTGCACGCGCAGCTTGCGGCTGCAGGCGGTGCAGGATTGGCGCCGGTACTGTGTGTCGGCGAGAGCGAGCGCACTCCCGAGGGCACTCATTTTACAAAAATAGCAGAACAACTTTCGTCGGCGCTTAATGGCGCTCAATCGCTGGCAAACAAACTTGTTGTTGCATACGAGCCTGTCTGGGCGATAGGGAAGAGTGCCAAAGATGCCATGCAGCCAAGCGAGGTCGAGGAGACGGTGATATTTATACGCAAGACTTTGGCGGACATTCTCGGACGCAAAGACGCGCTCAAGGTGCCGATATTGTACGGCGGCTCGGTCGAGCCGGAGAACGCCGCCCAGCTCTTTGCCGATGGCGGCGTCAACGGGTTTTTGGTCGGGCACGCGAGCGCGAATATAGATTCATTTTTGGAAATAGTAAAAGCATGCAAGAAATAAAAAGCGTCAAAGATGCTGATGTGGCGGGTAAGTGCGTGCTGGTTCGCGTTGATTTTAACGTGCCTCTAAAAGACGGCAAGGTGCAGGATGATTTGCGCATTCGTACCGCTCTGCAGACGCTCGAGCTCCTGCACCAGAAAGGCGCCGGAAAGATAATCTTGCTCGCACACCTCGGCCGCCCCGACGGCAAGACGGTGGACGGGTTGAGGATGGCACAGGTTGAGACGCGCGCGCGCGAGCTCACATCGGTTCCGTTTGAAATGCATGAAAACTTGCGTTTTGACCCGCGTGAGGAGCGTAATGACGAAGCTTTCGCCAAAGAACTCGCTGGTCTCGGCGATATTTTTGTAAACGAGGCGTTTGCCGACTCTCATCGCGCGCACGCGTCTATCATCGGTATTCCAAAATTTTTGCCGAGCTTCGCAGGATTACGGTTTGAGGAGGAGGTGCGCCGGCTCACGCTCGCGCTCGCTCCGCCGCAGGGCAGCGTCGCCATCATAGGCGGCGCAAAATTTGAAACAAAAGTTCCGCTTATAAAAAAACTGCTCGGTTTGTACGTGGAAGTCTTGCTCGGTGGCGCATTGGCTAACGACCTTATCAAGGCGCGCGGACTGCCGTTCGGCAAGTCGCTCGTGTCCGAAATGCCGGTGCTGCCCGATGTCGCGGGCAACGAGCGGCTGGTGGTGCCCACCGACGCTATTTTTGCCGAGACCGGCTCCAACGCCGAGCGCTCCGGCAGAGTTGTTGATATAAGGGTGGAAGAGAGCATCATCGACATAGGTCCCGCAACTTCCAAGCGATGGGCGGAAAAGATTTCAAAAGCGCCGTTTGTGTTATGGAACGGCCCTATGGGCATTTATGAGCAGGGCTACCGCGATGGCACCGACGTTTTGGCGGCCGAGTTGGTGCGTAGCGGCGTATCTGCGGTAGTCGGCGGCGGCGACACGGCGGCGGCGGTAAGTAAATTCTCTTTTAATCCCGAGAAAGTCTTCGTCTCCACCGGCGGGGGAGCGATGCTCCAGTTTTTGGCCGACGGCACCCTGCCCGGTATTGAAGCTCTGCGGCAGTAGATGCACGTGTACGTGGGGCACATCCATACCGTCAATACGAAGTTTTATAAAATCGGCGTTGTATGTAACTTTAAGCTCACGGGCGATTTTCCTCACTGCTCTAAAAAGTTTATCCGCCACATCGTCGGGCATATCTTGAAACCACGGGTAATGTGCCACAGGGATAACAAGGGTATGGCCGGGGACTTTTGGATTTATGTCAAGAAACGAAACGATAGCATCATCTTCGTGACGAGCTTTTTGGCTCGGGACCTCGTCACGCGCTATTTTGCAAAAAATGCAGTTTTCCATGCCACTACAGTATACTAAATCCGATGAAATCTTACAGGGTACGCGAACGCCTGCATAAAAATCTGCTTGAGCACCTTTTGCTTGCGCGCGGAGTCGAGACCGACTTGCACGAAAACTTTTTGAATCCGGATTTTGAGCGCGATTCCCACGACCCGTTCCTCCTCCCCGATATGGAAAAAGCGGTCGAGCGAATTCTTGTAGCCAAAAAAAATAACGAGCACGTTGCGGTGTGGAGCGACTACGACGCCGATGGTATCCCCGGCGGCGTGATGCTCAGCGAATTTTTACGCCGCATAGGATTGCGCGTCACGCACTACATTCCGCATCGCCACAAAGAAGGATACGGACTCAATATAGAAGGAATAGAAGAGCTCAAAGCGGCAAATGTTTCGCTGGTGATTACCGTTGATCTTGGCACAACAGAAGTTGCGCACATTGCGCACGCGCAAACACTCGACATCGATATTATTGTGACAGACCATCACCTCGAGCCGGACGTGTTGCCCGCCGCGCTTGCGCTTATCAATCCAAAATTAAAATCGAGCAAGTATCCCTTCGACGGGCTGTGCGGCGCGGGCGTGGCGTGGAAGCTGGTGCAGGCACTGCTTATAAAGGACCGCCCGGCCGGGTTTGGCGAGGGGCAGGAAAAGTGGCTGCTCGACTTGGTGGGTATTGCGACACTAAGCGATATGGTGCCTTTGGTGGGGGAGAACCGCATGTTGGCCCTCAATGGCCTCAAGGTTATGCGCCGCGGCCGCCGAACGGGCCTCTCCGCGTTGCTCAAACTCCTGCGCATCAGCCCGGCGGCGCTTACCGAAGACGATATTACCTTTATGATCTCCCCGCGCATCAACGCCGCCTCGCGCATGGACTCTCCGCAGGCGGCCGCCTCGCTTTTAGCCGCCACGGGAGAAGAAGAGGCAAAGATTTTTGCGGTAGAACTCAACCGAATCAACGATGCCCGCAAGGGTTTAGTGGCTTCGACGGTACGCGAGGTCAACAAACATGTCGCTGAAATGGATTTGAGAGAAAGTCCTCTCTTGGTGATGGGTAATCCGAAATGGCGCCCGGGTATTTTGGGGTTGGTTGCCGGCAAACTGGTTGAGGCGCACGGCAAAACGGTTTTTTTGTGGGGGAGAGAGGGTGGCGACAGCATCCGCGGCAGCTGCCGCGCCGCGCCGGGCGTAAACATTGTCGAAGTTATGGCGGCGGCACGCGGCGCGTTTGAACATTTTGGCGGGCATGCGGCATCCGGCGGCTTTGAGCTTGCGCAAGAGCATGTGCACGAGCTGTCCGCCAGGCTCGAGGCCGCGTATTTGAAAATTAATGCCACAGGCATCGGTGCGGTGGAAGTGTTACTCGACCGCGAGCTCGACCTCGAGGAGTTAAGCAACGCGCATCGCGACCTGCAAAAACTCGCGCCGTTCGGTGTTGGCAACGCAAAGCCTCTTTTTATATTCCCCAATGTGTCAATCGGCGCGGTGCGCACCTTCGGCAAAACGCAAAACCATCTCGGACTTACTTTCTCGCGCCCCTCGACCTCGCTCGGGGTAAACGGCGTAGCGTTTTTTTCAAATCCTGATTCTTTTACAAAAAAAATTGTCCAAGGCGACAAGGCCGACATCGTAGGCCACGTAGAAGCCGACTGGCGTGGTGCCCCACGCCTGCGCGTAGTTGATGTACTCTAAAGCTATGGGAAAGATTTTGATTTTTAGTGATGGGGCTAGCAAGGGGAACCCGGGGCCGGGTGGATGGGCGGCTATTGTTATCGCGCATGAGCGGGTAGTAGAGGTCGGAGGCAGGGAGAAGTACACCACCAACAACCGCATGGAGCTCCGCGCCGCGATAGAAGGCTTGCGCGCCTGCAATACACAGCCCGCAGGAGAGCGCATTGTCTATACCGACTCTTCGTATGTCATCAACGGCATTACCAAATGGGTAAAGGGATGGAAAAAAAATGGCTGGAAGACCAAAGAAAAGAAAAGCGTCATCAATCAGGACCTCTGGCAGGCACTCGATGCCACCGCAGCCGCAAGCGGGAGCGAAATAATTTGGCAATACGTCGGCGGACACGTCGGCATCGCCGGCAACGAGCGGGTGGACGCGATTGCGTCTGGTTTTGCTGACGATAAAAAGGTTGTTTTGTATCACGGCGGCATGGAGTCCTATGGCATTGATGTTTCGAGCTTGGAAGTAAACGCACTTAAGGAAAAAGCAAAGTCCGCGACGAACACGCGCTCAAAAGCAAAGGCCTATTCCTACATCAGCCGAGTAGACGGCACAATTATGACGCACAAAACTTGGAGCGAGTGCGCGGAGCGGGTACGCGGCCGGTCGGCAAAGTTTAAAAAAGCGCTTTCGCCCAATGAAGAAAAGGAAATTATCGCGGACTTTTCAAAAAAATAACTGTTCCTATGCGTTTTATCCCGAGCCAAGTCGAGGGAAGAAGCGCTATTATTTTATTTTTACTTGTCGGAATCGCGCTCGGCGCGCGCGGATGGTTTGTATTGCATGCTCCGCCGCCGGAACTTCTGCAATTTGCCGGCCGCATGGCCGTGGTAGAAGGCATGGTCACTGACGACCCTGATGCTCGAGCCGCATCGGTGCGAGTTACTATTTCTGTCGTAACCATCAATGAAGCTATAGCTCAGGGGAAGGTTTTGGCTGTTTTGCCGCGTGATACAAAACTGCAATACGGCGACACGGTGTCGGTGCGCGGCGTGCCGGAAGAGCCTCAATCCTTCGAGACAAACACCGGCCGTACCTTCGATTACCCGGGGTATCTTAAAGCGCGCGGTATTTCAGTTGTAATACAACACGCCGCGCTCCGCGAAACGAAAGAGGGAAGTGCGGGAGTGTTGCGCTCGCTCTATGCACTGAAGCATTTATTCGAGCAGGCGCTGCAGCGCGTGATGCGCGAGCCTATGGTCTCACTCATGGAAGGTTTTTTGCTCGGCGAGAAATCAGGTTTGCCGCAAGCGCTTACGCAGGCGTTCGTTATTACCGGTCTTATCCACGTGGTGGTGCTCTCCGGCTACAACATCGGCGTGGTGTCGGAGTGGACACTGCGCTTTTTTGCTCTCTTTTTGCGCCGCCGCCGCGCTCTCGCGGCCACAGCGGCGGTCATAGTACTTTTTGCGCTGATGGCCGGCGGCGGCATGGCGACAATACGCGCCATGCTCATGGGGCTTATT
>ORMF012208168.1_pt1 | contig 14043 bp, 9 predicted proteins | sample 1779871 | NCBI WGS metagenome assembly ORMF01 (sample SAMEA104232316, study PRJEB22302) | groundwater metagenome | biome: forest; feature: aquifer; material: groundwater | place: USA | collected 2011-08-07 | depth 5.4 m | reverse complement strand
TGGCCGACACCTGGACCATCTCTGTCTCTCCGCCCCACTCAACCGGATTAAGGCCCTGGACAGAAAGCTCCTGTTTGACTCGATCAGGATTCGCGTCGGGCTTATCGACCTTGTTGATAGCGACGACGATGGGGACGCCGGCCGCGCGCGAATGTTCGATCGCTTCGATTGTCTGCGGCATGACGCCGTCGTCAGCGGCGACGACCAGCACCACCACGTCGGTGGCTTTCGCGCCGCGGGCGCGCATCAATGTAAAGGCCTCGTGGCCGGGAGTGTCGAGGAAGACCACCCGGCGCTTTTCAGCTGGATTATCGGGGCTGGGCCCTTCGACGCTGTAGGCGCCGATGTGCTGAGTAATACCGCCGGCCTCGCCGCCGGCCACGTTGGTAGTGCGAATCGCGTCGAGCAGGGAAGTCTTGCCGTGATCGACGTGACCCATGACAGTAACTACTGGTGCGCGCGGTACCTCGACATCGTCGGCGTCGGTAGCGACCAGTTCTTCAAACTCTTCCTCGGCAATCATCTCTTCGAAGGGCACGAAAGTGACCTCGTAGCCGAATCGCTGGCCGAGTTCGGCAGCCACCTCGTCTTCCAGCGCCTGATTGATGGTTGCGAATACGCCCCGCTGAAGCAAAAGCGCGACCACGTCTTTCGGTTTGATCCCAAGTTTTTCGGCAAACTCCTTGACCGTCGAGCCCTCGACTAAACGCACGGGCTTCAGTTCGCCTTCACCTGACGTGCTGTCCATGCGTCCGGCGATCCGCTGTTCCAGCGTGAGCGCCTGCGGCGGTGGAATGAAATCACGATCAAATCTGCCGCCCTTTCCTTCACCGGGCCGTTTGCCGCTGCGCGACGATCCGCGTCGCGATCGTCGCCGGCCCGCGTCGGGCGGCGGAATGTAAGTGGTTTGCGGGGTCGCGGTTTCGCCCGGCGTGCCCGCGTATTCAACGCGTCCGCGAGGGGCTCGTTCACGGCCGCGCTCGCGCACGGCAGTGGCTGCGGTAGTTGGCGCGGCCGGCGGCGGCGCGGGGGCTCGCTCGCCGTGACGAATGCCGGCGTTCAGTGCAGCGGCGGTCGGGCGTAATGCACGAACCTGGCGCGAAGGCGGTGTCGGGGCGGGTTCGACTCGATCGGGCTCCGCAGGAGCAGTCTCCGCGCTTAAAGTCACTTGATGATCAGAGTCAGCCTCTGGTACTTGAGATACATGAGCAGACGGCTCAGGCTCAGGCGGCTTTTCGGCGCGCAGGGCCGGAGACAGTTTGCGAACCACATGCGTCGAAGGAGCCTGGGTAATGGTAACCGGCTCTTCGGCCGCGACGGTATCGGGTTCAGCGGCCTCGATCGGCGCAGCTATCTCCTCGCCGTGGTCTGGAGGCGCTTCTTCGACGACTGGACGCGCGGCCTTCTTAACAATCTTAACGGCCCGTTTGACGGCGGTGTCCTTCTTGGGAAAGTATTTGTCGCGAATTTTCTCGGCGAGCTCTTTCGAGATCGAGTTTGAGGGCACACTGACATCCACACCTTCGCGCCGCACCTCTTCAATGAGGCGCTTGGTGTCGATTTTTAGATCTTTAGCGAGATCGTATATGCGAACTTTGGAAGTGACTGCTGACATGCGCTCCTTGCTGCTTGCGAAAAGTGGTTGCCTTCGTCCACCTTCCGCAGGAGCACTTTGAGAGCGCCCTGCTATAGCAGGTGTCGGAGGCGAGGCGGGCGTGCCCATGCGCGCGCGCTATTATTATTTGGCCGCATCATCGGAAGCATCTCATTGCTTCTCGTCCTTCAAGCTCTCGTCCGCAGCGGCCTTCTCGTCGGGTGACGATTCGAGAGCGGAACTTGTTTCAAGCGCCGGGGATTCGGCTGTCCGTGCCTCATCCTCCGCGGATGCGGCAACTTCTTCTTCAAACTCGGTGTCCAGATCGGCCCCGACCAGAGACGCTAAATCGGGAGCAGGTGTAATCACGTCCGGTCGCAGGTCGCGCCCGGCATCCTGCAGCACCAATTCATCCACGGTCATGGGATCGGCCTCAGTAAGAGCGACCGGGTCGGCTGAGTATTCAGCTCGAATGTTTTCTTCGGCCGAGAAAGGGATGCCGTTCTTGACTGCTTCGTCATAGCCTGCAGCGGTGGAGTCTTCCGATTCAGCGCCGGCAGCGCCAGTGCTCGTTTCCGCCTCGGCGGACGCGGTGGTGGCCTCTTCAGGATCCGGGCCCGCAGCTTCAGATGGGCCCCCTTCTTCGGTTGCCGCCTGTTTACTGTGTTCGCGAATCTCGATCACCGACCGGGCGGCGCCCAAAATTTTCTCAGCTTCATCGAGACTGACGTCGAGAAACTCTACCAGGTCATCGACGCTGGTGTTGACCAGGCCGTCAATATCCGTGACGCCATGCTCGCCGAGTGTGTCTGCCTGTTGCGCCGAGACAACCTGGATTGCGGCCAGAGGTACCGGCGCGCCCGAGGCGATCATCGCCCCCATCTGCTCGGCCACTTCCTTCTTCAATTCCTCTTCGCTGCGAATGTCGATGTTCCAACCCACCAGCTTGGTCGCCAGGCGCACATTCTGGCCGCGTTTGCCGATCGCCAGACTGAGCTGATCTTCGTTGACGATCACTTCCATCTGGCGATTCTCGATGTCCGTGATGCGCACCTGATTAACCTTGGCAGGGGACAGAGAGTTCGCCGCGAACACTGAAGGCTCTTCGGACCATTCGATGATGTCTATCTTCTCGCCGCGCAGTTCGCGAATGATTGCCTGCACGCGCGAACCTTTCATACCGACACAGGCACCCACGGGATCAACGTCGCGCTCGTTGGAAACGACAGCGATTTTCGCTCGCTCACCCGGCTCGCGCACGCACGACTTGATCACGACGGTGCCGTCATAAATCTCCGGCACTTCCATTTCGAACAAGCGCTCGAGCAATTCCGGCGAGGTGCGCGAAACTTCGATTTGCGGGCCTTTTGATTCCTTGGAAACGTTGGTAATGACGACGCGAATGCGCTCGCCCTGGTTCCATTGTTCACCGCGCGATTGCTGCGAACGAGGCAGGATGGCCTCGAGGTTTCCCAGGTCGACGATCATGTTGCCCCGTTCAAAGCGCTTCACGAAACCATTGACCAGTTCGCCGACGCGATCGATGTATTGTTCGTAGACGTTGGACCGGACGGCATCGCGGACTTTCTGAAACAGAATTTGTTTGGCGGTTTGCGCCGCGATCCGGCCCAGCTCTTCCATCGGCATCGGCAACAGCAAAGCGTCGCCGATTTCAACTTCGTCTCCGCCCAGTTCGCGGGCTTCCTCGATAGACATTTCCGTCGAAGGATCCGCCACGTCGTCGACCACGACTTTCGAGGCCGAGAGTTCCAGGCCGCTTTCGGGGCTCCAATCCACTTGTATGTCTTCGCCGCCCTTGAACTGCTTCTTGGCGGCGGCGCGCACGGCTTCCTTAATCGCTTCAACTACCAGTTCGCGATCAATGCCTTGCTCCTGACAAAGGGCTTCGATGTTTTGCGCAATGCTAGTGCTCATTAACTTCTTCTCAACTCGTTTTCGGTCGGGCGCTGTCCTTGATCAACTGCTTATCGGCTGCCGGGTCGCGCGCCAACCGGAACTCGCTTTCTACGTCGGCTTCCAGGTTGGCCTTGATTATCCCTTCCAGAGGAATTTCCACTCGGCCACCGGTCAGATCCAGGAAAATCACTCTGTCGTCATCGACCCCAAGAATGCGGCCACGAAAGTTGCGCTGGCCATTGATCGGCGAGCGCGCTTTGATTTTCGCCGGGCTACCGGTGAAACGTTCGTAATCGGCCCGTTTGTAAAGCCCGCGCTCAAGTCCGGGTGACGAAACCTCCAGGACGTACGCGGAATGAATAAAGTCTTCGACGTCCAGGACGGTGCTCACTTGATGGCTGACTTTCGAGCAGTCGTCGTGGGTTACGCCTTCGGGCTTATCAATAAACAAACGCACTATCGGGTGGCCTTCCGGGCCAGCGACTTCGGCATGAACCAGTTCAACTCCGTGGTCGATGGCCGCCTGCTCGGCAATCTCGCGCACCCGCTCTGCAACCGACCGTGGGTCCATGTTGATGGCACAGACTTTCGTCTGTGATTAGATGTCTTACTCAGGGCCACAGACTAAAACTCGTGCTACTGTCGCCCAAAAGAAAAAGTGGGCCAAAACCCACCGGACAGCGCATCCGACGATCCGAGCAAGCTGTGAATTATACGAGAAGGATCGGGCGGAAGCAAGTTAGGGTAGGTGCCGGTAGTGGGGTGAAGTTGTGGTCATGAATTGGTGGCCCTCTCGCTCCGTTCGGGTTCGCGATTTAAGTTCAGCCTATCAACGCCACTGGATTAGTGATATAAGCCCAGCACGGGCGTGCTAATCACCGTGGCCGGTCAACTCAAGTTAGCCCGTCCAAAGAGCAATCGTTCCGAGGACCAACATTAGGAGGATGACGATGAAGTATGTGATCAGTTGGTTCGAACGCCCGCAGGGCTCGCCCATGGAGTACGAGAATGCCCAGAAGCGAATCCTTGAGGTATTCGGTCAATGGAAGGCGCCCGCCAATCTCAAGATCGAATTCTTCGTGGTGCGCGTCGGTGAGTGGGGTGGGCACATGCTTGTGGACTGCGACGATCCGGTGACCATTCACAAATTGTGTTCGATGCTGCCTGCCTTCGTGTTCGAGGCGCGACCGGTCATTCCGGTCGAGGAAGCCGTCCGCAGCGAACTCGAGGTAATTGCCTGGCGAGATGGCCTGAAACACAAGTGATAGTGGCGAGTTCAAAGGCACTCATACCTGTTCTTCGCCGGCCTAACGTTCGAGTTAACCCGGCGCGGTGATTAGTACGCCCGTGCTGGGCTCATATCACTGATCCCGATGCCTAAACAACAAGGAATTTTACGCGGGTTAGAGCGCGACGAATTTCAAAGCACGCTGTGCGCTGAGTCCAATCTGCCGCCCTAAGACCAAGCGCTAAAAAGCGCGGGCTAGCAACCCGTCTGAAGACGGTTGGTCCGGATCGAAAGCCGTGATGGTGTGACTGGTTTTCGAACTCACTAATCCGCCAGTGCAATGCGCCTCAGGTTCAGGGCTTAGCGCTGGGAGCATAGGCTTCGAGGAGTTTTTGCGCTCTTTCTCCCGGGCTAACCACGGCAAGTCTTTGCGCCCAATCATAGCCGCTAAAGACGCCGACGACCTCGCCCTTTTCGTTGTACACCGGACTGCCGGAAAAACCGTCACGAGCGCTAATCTTTACCGACCAGTAGTCGACGCCCCTCAGGCTATAGGCTCCAAAGAACGTTCCGTGGCTCACGACCCTGTCACCGTGCGGCCGGGCAATCAGCATCAGCTTTTCGTCTTTGTTGAGATTCAATTGAAAGGAAGGAGAGACTGTTTGTTTCGGCGTACCGCAAACCTCAAGCAGGGCGAGGTCGGCATTCACATCTACTCCCAGCACCTTCGCCTGGCAGCCGTTGGTAAAGACACGGGCTTCAAGTTTGTCGTTACGTGAGAAACCCAACGCCAGCTTTTTTGACTCGTCCAGGTCTCCCGACACAACGTGATAGGCCGTCATGACCAGATGGTCACCAACCACAAAGCCGGTGGCGTACCCATTGGCGCCCCAATTCAGAAAGGTGATCACGCGTTGCAGAGCGCTCGGATTCCTCTTTGTGAACTCGAGTTCCAAAGAGATGGTATTGCGTTCGTGCTCCCTAACGAGTTCCGAAGAGTTCTTGCTCAAACTCTGGGGCGCAATCAAGCACAAAACCAGTCCAACAAGGACCAAACTGCAAAGCTGTTTTTTCATCCGAACCTCCTTGAGAGAAAACGAACGGCGATCAAGAAAAAACCCGAGAACTTATATCGCACGACTGCATTAGCCGAGCGGTTGGTCAAAGAACTGAATCGGGAAATCGAGCTCCTAAGCGAGAAACTCTCCCCGGGGGTCAGGTAAACTTGTCGCTGATTCGGACGCGCGCGCGATCCGGAGCCAGGCCGGGATGCTGTTGGCTTAGGCTGCGGAGGCTGACGCCTCCAGGATGGCCCACACTTCTACCATAGAAGGGGTAACTTTGAAAGGGTTTCCGGCGACGGTGACAGAATTGTTAACTTCGGGGTCAGGAACGGATTCCACGTTGAGGATGCGAACCCACTCTTGCCGATCAAGATGGTCCGGCTAACTTCTTCTTAACGGTTTCGCTGACCGTGCGCCCATCCGGATTCTTGCCCGCCAGCAGGACCATCGTGGCCTTCATTACCGCCCCCATCTCCTTCATCGAGGTGGCGCCAGTTTCCGCTATCGCTGCGGCAACGGCTTGTTCAACCTCTGACACTGAGGCTGCCTGAGGCAGATACCCTTCGATGACCGTGATTTCGGCAGTCTCTTTTTCAGCCAGATCCTGACGACCGCCCTTCTGGTATTGCTCGACGGAATCGCGCCGCTGTTTCACTTGCGACCGCAGAAGCTTCGCCAATTCTTCGTCGTCCAGGGCGCCGCCCTTTTCGATCTCGCGATAACTAATCGCTGATTTCAACATGCGCAAGGTCGAAGTGCGCGCGGCATCTTTGGCTTTCATGGCGGAGACCATGTCGGCGGCAATTTGTTCTTTCAGGCTCATTCTTTTCTCTCGCTTAGCAGTGATTCTCAGGACGACACTCTAGCGCATCTCAGCAAACTTCGCTAAGATGCGGCCGCGTGATCGCGCTATCGCACTTCAGGAAACGAAATTGCTTGAGGACAATCTAAAAGCAGTCCACGAACGCACACGAAACAGGTCGAACCAAGCCTGTGCTTCGTGCCGGTTCGTGTGGTTTAGTGGACCGAATTACTTTCGCATCACCAACTAGCGCCTTTAACGGGACCGCATTCGCAAATTTATGAGAATCAAAAAAACCAAAACGCTGGTTTCCCTGGCGCTGGTTCTGTTTAGTCTTTCGCTATCGGTTCGCGCCGAATCCCCTTGTAAGAAGCAGCGCACGGAGGATTTGGCAAAGGCGATTGCCAAATCTTATGAGGATAAGACTCTGAGCCGCCTTGATGCGCAGAAACCCTATTTTGGGAAAGTACGGATCGTCATTGAGCACTCACTGGCCGAGGACGATGCGAAAGACAGATTCGTGATCAAGTGGTTTACGTCCCTTGCAAAGGTAGAGGTCTGGCTCAAGAGCCGCGAGCATGAAGAACTGCCCGGCAGAGAAAGCCGGCCTTTGGAGCGATGCGCGAAGGGTCTTTGTACTTACAATTTTGACGACGGCATTTTGCATAACCACCTGTACCTGAAAAAGATTACCTACGGCTCTCGCGGCCGGTGTCCTTACCTCAAGACGATCTATCTGCTCGACGGTGACTGATCCGATCTATCGCCCGCCCTTGGCGAGCTGTTATCTACCGTGCGATTACTAACGCTTTGAGCATCCTCGATTGACCGTTTTCGCTCCGTCAGGAGAGAACGCGTGGATTCTCACGCAGCCGGTAACTTAACTTTCCCGTTCGATCGCGCCAGATACTCCCGCAGGTACCTTCCGGTGTGCGACTCTTTAACCTTCATGATTTCTTCTGGTGTGCCAGTCGCCGCAACGTGTCCACCGGCATCTCCACCTTCCGGTCCCAGGTCAATGATGTAATCCGCAGTCTTAATCACATCGAGGTTGTGCTCGATCACCAGAAGCGATCCGCCGGCGTCAATCAGCGCGCGGAATGCGGCCAGCAGTTTGTTGATGTCGTCAAAGTGCAAACCCGTCGTGGGTTCATCGAAGATGTAAAGAGTGCGCGCGCCGGCACGTTTTGCCAGATGCGCCGCTAGTTTGACTCTTTGCGCTTCTCCTCCTGATAGCGTCGTGGCCGATTGTCCCAGGCGGAGATAACCCAGCCCAACTTCGTCCAATACCCGCAGCTTGTTAACAATCTTTGTGATGTCTCGAAAGAAACTGAGCGCTTCCCGAATGGTCATGTTCAGAACTTCGTGAATGTTCTTGCCGCGATAACGGACGTCCAGAACCTGTTGCTTGAAGCGTGTGCCTTTGCACTCTTCACAAACCAGCTCGACATCGGCGAGAAACTGCATTTCGACCGTAACGGTGCCGTCGCCCTGGCAAACTTCGCAGCGGCCGCCCGGCACGTTGAATGAAAAATGCGAAGGATCAAACCCGTGTGCCTGCGCTTCGCGCGTGTGGGCAAAGGTTTCGCGAATCGCGTCGTAGACTTTGATGTAGGTTACCGGATTCGAACGCGGCGTGCGGCCGATAGGCGATTGATCCACCAGAACCACTTCGTCTATGTGTTGCCCGCCTTCGAGCTTTTGAAAAGCACCGACATGTCCCTGCCAATCGCCGCGCTGCTTTTTCAAACCGGCGTAAATGCAATCGTGAATCAAAGTCGATTTGCCCGAGCCGCTGACTCCGGTTACACAGACCAGCATGTCGAGTGGAATATCGACATTGATATTTTTCAGATTGTGCTCGCCGGCGCCACGAACTTTGAGACGTTTGACCTGCAAAGGCCGGCGATGCTTTGGCTCTCGAATCTCAGATTCGCCGCGGAGATAACGCCCGGTCAGCGATTGCGAATCCCTGATCAAGCCGGGAAAGTCGCCTTCATACATCAAACGCCCGCCGAGTTCACCCGCCGCCGGCCCAATATCCAGAATATGATCAGCGGCGCGCATCATGTCTGCGTCGTGCTCAACCACCAGCACCGTGTTGCCGATGTCGCGCAGATTGTGCAGCAGGCGAATCAAGCGATCGTTGTCGCGCGGATGCAAACCAATCGAAGGCTCGTCGAGGACGTACAGCGCACCGACCAGGGACGATCCCAGATTGGTCGCCAGTTGTATCCGCTGGGCCTCGCCGCCCGACAATGTCGAGGCCAAACGGTTCAAGGTCAGATAATCCAAACCGACATCAACCATGAAGCGCAGTCGCCGCCGTACTTCGAACAAAACGCGCTCGGCGATGGCCGACTGCTCAGGCAGCAGTTCGAGCGCGTCAAAGAAAATCGCGGCGTCCTTAATCGACAAGTCTGAGACTTCAGGCAGCGTCTTTCCGCCGACGCGCACGTCACGCGCTTCCTGCCGCAGGCGTCCGCCTTCACAGTCGGGACAGAGCGTGTAGCCGCGATACTTGGACATGAAGACGCGCACGTGAAGCTTGTACTTCTTGGTGTCGAGCCAATCAAAGAAGCCGCGCACGCCGCTCCATTCACCCTTGCCATGAACAATTGCATTGCGTTGTTGGCGGCTTAGTTCATTGAAAGGAACGTTCATCGGAATGCGTTCCGACTTGCAGAAGCTGCGCAACTCCGACTTGGCCCAGTCATATTGGGGCTTGGTCCACGGTTCGATTGCCCCTTCGCTGAGCGTCAAACCGGGATTGGGAATTACCAGGTCAAGGTCGAGCCCGATAGTGTTGCCGAAACCCTGACAAGTCGGACACGCGCCATATGGATTGTTGAAGCTGAACAGGCGCGGCTCGGGCGTCGCGTAAATAGTGCCGTCGTATTTGCATTCGAAGCCTTCAGAAAAGCGCAGGCGGGCAGGTTCGGCTGCGGCAGTCTCAACGACGGCCTGTCCGTGCCCTTCGCGAAAACAGGTTTCCAGCGAATCTACCAGACGCTGGCGAATGTCTTCGCGCGCTGCCAGGCGATCGACCAGGACATAGACGTTTTTGAAATCAGGCAGGCCGTAGTCATCAGGAGAAGTAAGATCGATTTGCTGCCCTTCGTATATTAATCGCGTGAAGCCACGCTGCATCAGGCTCATCAAGTGCGCCGTGATCATCTGCCGGCTGAGCTGTCCCTGGACCTCCTGCTGTTTGCCTTTTCGTGACGACCTGGGACTATCGCCATTAATGCCGGTGAGTTCGACGTGAAGTCCCGCCTGAGCCGGAAATAAGACAAAGAAGCGGGTTCCCTCAGCGAGTTGCTTAAGCGTTTCATCGGCCGCCGATTCTGGCGAGTCGCGTTTGACTTCGCGGCCACAAACTCGACAGATCGTGATTCCCACGCGCGCGTAAAGCAGTCGCAGGTAATCATAGATTTCAGTCTGGGTGGCCACGGTTGAGCGGGGGTTGCGCGTCGAGTTCTTTTGCCTGATGGCGATGGCGGGCGCGATCCCGCGCACTTCATCAACATCCGGCTTGTCCATGCGTTCGAGGAACTGGCGCGCGTAGGCCGAAAGCGATTCGACATAGCGGCGCTGTCCCTCGGCGTAGATCGTGTCGAATGCCAGCGAAGATTTACCCGAGCCGCTGACCCCGGTGACCACGGTCATGAGGTTAATCGGGATCGAGAACGAGATGTTCTTGAGATTGTTGACGCGAGCGCCCCGTACTTCGATAGCTTCCTGGGTCATGATTGGTGCGCGCAAGGACCACAGAGAGGAATCTGGTGGCTCTCGCAAACCCCACATCTTAACTCGAAAGACGGGCCAATGCGAAGCAGGAGCAGGACTCTGCACTGAGGTTTTGCGGCTCCGCCGCAGCACCATGCGGAAAGGCTTAGCCTTTCCGTCGCGAACTAATCTCTTATCCCCAGCGGAGGCTATGCCTCGGCCGTCCCCGCCCGATCAGGGCGGGGAGGCGGAGCCTCCCACATTCAGCTGTGCGGGACGGAAAGCCGAAGGCTTTCCGCTATGTGCTGAGGCATAGCCGCCCATTCAATCCGTGAGCGGTTCGCAAGAACAGTTGCGCAACCCGACCTTGAATTTCCTTTGGCAACAGGCCCGCTATTTCGCTCATCTGAGTGCAGGCGTGCCCGGACTCAGTTCAGTTGCTATACTTCACGAGTCGCCGCCTTTGTTTTCGTGGTTTTACTAGCCGCTTGCGTAGGAAGATACCGATGAACTTCTTCTCCTTAACTAGTCGCCAATTTTTTGGGATCCGTCTCAGGCGCGGGCTTTTTGCGGCCCTAATTCTGCTTGCGGCCACCCAAATGGCGCCGGCCCAGCAGACCAGCGCTGATGCGAGAGGCCCGGCGGCAACGACAATAACCGCTAGCACCCTGGCTCCAAGCCAGGTGGATGCGATCGTTCGAGCGTTTACGAATAAGGAGACGCAGTTTCGTCAAGCACTCAACACGTACGCTTTCAAACGTGACGCGCTGGTGCAGACGATTGGAATGGGTGGACAGGTAACTGGCGAGTATCATCGCGTGTCTTACTTCACCTTCAACGACCAGGGAGAGCGGTTTGAAAAAATCAATTTCTTTCCGATGCCGACGTTGACCGAGATCAACATTACGGCACAGGACCTGGAGGACCTCGGAGGGATCAATCCCTTTGCCCTCGAAGCGTCCAAACTGAACGCGTACAGTTTCAAGTATGTCGGGAAAGAGAAGATCGATGAGTTGGATCTTTACGTGTTTGATGTCGGTCCGAAGGTGGCGCCGGATCCCAAGAAGGTTAAAGATCGATTCTTCCAGGGGCGGATCTGGGTGGACACGCAAGACCTGCAGATCGTCAAAGCTCGCGGCAAGGGAGTCCCGGAAGACAAGAACAACAAGTATCCGACCTTCGAAACCTATCGCGAACAGATCGATGGCAAGTATTGGTTCCCGACATACACTTACTCGGACGACGAACTGACCTTCGGCAACGGTAACGTTGTGCGCCTGCGCATGCTGGTGAAATATACCGACTTCGTGGTGGGGCGTGGCAAGGTTACCATTACTGAAATCGGAGATGCGCCGCCCGGATCAGAAAAGCAGGAACCTCCGAAGCTCGAGTCAAAACCGAACTCGACGCCGCAGTCCCAGACGCGACCGCCTGAAACCAGCGGCCAGTCGGAAGGAATAGCGCCGACGGAGGGCGGAATACTCAACAGCAAAGCCCTCGAGCTGCCAGCTCCGAAGTATCCGGCTGAGGCGAGAAGGCTCCACGAGTTTGGCGAGGTACAGGTCAAGGTCCTGGTTGATGAAACAGGTAAGGTGATTTCAGCCGAAGCGGTGTTCGGTCCCGCGTCTTTACGACAGGCTGCCGTTGACGCGGCCAAACTAGCCAGGTTCGCGCCCACGGTTCTGAGCGGAATTACCGTGAAGGTGTCTGGAATACTTACTTACAATTTTAAGCAGTGACCACGCAGACCATCGTTGATGGATGTTCGGAGTTCCGCCTTCAGGCGGCGGGCTTTTCACAAAGTAAGGCCGCCTGAAGACGGAACTCCGAACCGAAATCTTAATCACTTCGACCGCCGTGGAGTGAGCTTCTCAACTCCCAATTCTTTCATAATCATTCCCTGTACTTGATCGACAAGTCTCTGCAAGTCTTCATCGCTTGAAACCCAGGCAGTTTCAACCGGAGCGAACATAACCATCTCGATCGTTCCCGGCCACGCCTCACCGGTCCCTTTACCCATCAGCTGGTCGCTGTTCTTTAAGGCCATTGGAACGATGGGCACGCCAGCTTGCACCGCCATGTGAAACGCGCCTTTCTTGAACGGCAGCATTTCACTGGGACGCGCGCGCGTGCCTTCGGCGCATACACCGAACGAGATGCCCGAGCGCAGTCGCTCAGTCGCAATCCGGATGCTTTCGACGGCGCGTTCGCGGTTCGATCGATCGATGGCGATGACATTCACAAAGCCCATTCCATACCCGAGAATTGGCGCCTTCAGCAGTTCCTTCTTGCCGACCAGCCCCATGCGCCGGCCGGTGAAGGCAAACAACGGCGCCGCGTCGAGATAAGACCAGTGATTCGAAATGAAAACATAGGGCTGTTTCGGATCCAACAGTTCCAACCCTTTGACGTCCACCTTCACACCACTCAGACGTAGCCAGGTGCGCGCTCCAAAATCGGCCCACGGATAAACCCAGTCAGGCTTGTTTGCTAAACGGGCGACCAGCAGAATCGGCGGAGCGAGTATCAAAAGCAGCGCGCCCGCGACAAACCAGGACCACCAGAACCGCAACTTACCGAGGATTCTGGGCCCGCGTCTTGTGCTAGACTTCGCCGCGTCTGTTAAGGTCCGCCCGATCAACTCTTGAGAAGGAATTTCAGGATGCATCTTTTGAACTCGAACATAGATCAGATCGGTCGCATAGGTCCTGTAGGTCGAATATGTCACATCGCGATTTTGTTCGTCGCACTTTCGCTGACCGTTCAAGCTCAACGCAAACGTGCCGAGCCGCTCAATACGATACCTTCACCGCGCTCCGTCTTTGGGTTTAATCCCGGGGACGATCGGACGATTGTGGACTGGAAACAGATTACCGACTACTTCGCGCGGCTGGACCGAGCCAGCGATCGCGTTCAGGTGCAAACCATCGGTCAATCGACGCTTGGCCGTCCATTGATCGCCGCCTTTATCAGCGCGCCAGAGAATATACGGAATCTGGAAAAGTATAAAGACATCCAGCGTCAACTGGCCGATCCACGTCTTAGCCCTGCTGGTGGCAGCGTAGATTCCAGCGCAAATCTGATCAAAGAAGGCAAGACTGTGGTGGCGATCTCCTGCTCGATCCATTCAACCGAAATTGTTGCGTCACAGATGTCCACAGAGCTTGCTTACAATCTGGCCAGCGCCAATGATGATGACACTTTATCGATCCTGCACAACACGATTTTGATTTTGATTCCGTCGCCGAATCCCGACGGCATCGACATCGTTGCCAATTATTATCGCAAGACACTGGGCACTTCCGCGGAAGGCCGTGACCCGCCAGAGCTTTATCATCACTATGCCGGGCATGACGACAATCGCGATTGGTTCATGCTCGATCTGAAAGAGACGAGGGCGGTCACGAGATTATTGTGGAAAGAATGGTTTCCCGAGATCGTCTATGACATTCATCAGCAGGGCTCAAACGGTTCGCGTTTCTTTGTGCCACCGTTCTACGATCCGCCTAATCCGCACATCGCGCCGCTGTTGCTGCGACAAGTTGGATTGATAGGCCACAAGATGGCCGGCGACGTGACTGCGGCTGGGTTCCGTGGCGTGCTGACCAACGCGCTTTATGACACCTGGTGGCACGGTGGCTTTCGCACCGCTCCTTACTTTCACAACTCGATCGGCATTCTTACCGAAGCCGCCAGCGCGCGCATCATG
>ORMF012577138.1_pt1 | contig 14044 bp, 10 predicted proteins | sample 1779871 | NCBI WGS metagenome assembly ORMF01 (sample SAMEA104232316, study PRJEB22302) | groundwater metagenome | biome: forest; feature: aquifer; material: groundwater | place: USA | collected 2011-08-07 | depth 5.4 m | reverse complement strand
GGCGTAGGTCGAGGGCCGGCCGATGCCCAGCTCCTCCATGCGCTTGACCAGGGTCGCCTCGGTAAAGCGCGGTGGCGGCTCGGTGAAGTGCTGCTTGGCCTCGATGCCGCGGTCCTCGAGCGCATCGCCCTGGGCCAGCGGCGGCAGGCGGCGGCTGTCGTCGTCCTCGGCTTCCTCGGCCTTGCCGTTCTTGGCCCTATCGTCGCGGCCCTCCTCGTAGAGCCTGAGGAAGCCGTCGAACAGGACGACCGAGCCGGTGGCCCTGAGCCCATAGGCCTTGCTGTCGCGGCCCGGCACCTCGATCTCGGCTGTGGTCTGCTCGAACTCGGCGGAGGCCATCTGGCTCGCCACGGCACGCTTCCAGATCAGGTCGTAGAGGCGCGCCTGGTCGCGCTCGACGTGGCGGGCGACGTCGTCGGGCTTGCGCCGCACGTCGGTGGGGCGGATCGCCTCGTGCGCCTCCTGCGCATTCTTGGCCTTGGCCTTGTACTCGCGGATGAACGGCGGCAGGTAGCGCTTGGAATAGTCCCGCTCGACCAGCTTGCGGATCTCGGCCACGGCTTCCGGGATGATGGTGACGCCGTCGGTTCGCATGTAGGTGATGAGGCCGGTTACCTCGCCGTCGATCTCGACCCCCTCGTAGAGGCGCTGGGCCACCTGCATGGTCTGCTTGGCGGAGAAGCCGAGCTTGCGCGAGGCCTCCTGCTGCAATGTCGAGGTGGTGAAGGGTGCGTAGGGGTTGCGCCGCACCGCCTTCTTCTCGACCGACGTAACCGTAAACGCGCCGCCCTCGATGGCCGCCTTGATGGCGTTGGCGCTGGGTCCATCCTTGATGTCGAGCTTACCGAGCTTCTTGCCGGCGATCGCCGTCAGCCGGGCGCGAACCTCCTCGCCCTTGGGCGTGGCCAGCAGGGCCTCGATGGTCCAGTATTCCTCGGACCTGAACGCCTCAATTTCGGCCTCGCGGTCGCAGACGAGGCGCAGGGCCACCGACTGCACGCGGCCGGCCGAGCGGGCCCCGGGCAGCTTGCGCCACAAGACCGGGGAAAGCGGGAAACCGACGAGGTAGTCGAGCGCCCGGCGGGCGAGGTAAGCCTCGACTAGGGGGGCGTCGATCTGGCGGGGCTCCTTGAACGCATCGAGAACGGACTGCTTGGTCACCGCATTGAAGGTCACGCGTTCGATCGGCAGCCCTTTCTTCAGCGCCTTCCTTTCCTCCAGGATGCGCAGGATGTGCCAGGAAATGGCCTCGCCCTCGCGGTCGGGGTCGGTGGCCAGGATCAGCTTGTCGGCATTTTTGACCGCCGCGGCGATCTCCTTCATCACTTTGGCGGAGCGGCCATCCACATCCCAGTGCATCTCGAAGTCCTTGTCGGGCTCGACCGAGCCGTCCTTCGACGGCAGGTCGCTGACGTGCCCATAGGACGCCAGCACCCGGTAATTGGAGCCGAGATATTTGTTGATCGCCTTGGCCTTGGCGACCGATTCGACAATTACAACGTTCATGCCTGATCTTTACCGCAGGTCTCGCCGCTGAGATCCAAGAGCCGCTGCATACCCCTGCTGCTGGCGGCCGCCGCTTTTGGCGGCGAGAACATGGTGGAAGTAAGGAGGCATGTCAAACTCCCTTACCCGGGCAGTGTCCCAGCTTGTGTTATGCAAAAATGCAGCAATAGTTACGCTTCGTTAGATTGCACGGGCTTAGTTATGAGCAACAGCAGGAAGATTTCGGGGGCCAAGGTTATGCGCGTTCGGCACAGTGCGGATATCGGAAGCGATGCGGACCGTGGGCGGGGGTGCCCTCGACCGGATCTGACCTCACCGGTGCCCACCTCCCCGGTAGAGCGGCTCGATTACATTGCCGCCATGGTGCAAGAGCTCAAGACGATGTCGGCGCAGGCCAATTGCCAGACCCTGGCCGGCCTCCTCGACTTGGCCTACCGCGAAGCCAAGCAGCGGCGGCGTGGGTGCCAATAGGGCGCCGGTGACGCTCTGGCGCGATTGACCATGCCCCGCGACTATCCCCGCGACATTGGCCCATGTCACAATGACCACGCCTCGGCTCATTGATGGCGCGCTTGCGCAGGCGCCGCCATCAGCCTGCGAGCGGGGGGTCGCCGTTCGATGTCCCGGCCGGCTGGTCGTTGAACCACGAAGCGCCAGACGGGTGCGGACAGCGGCGAGCAGGGCGTTTGCAGCCCTTCTCGGCCTAAGGTTCACGGGTTGCAAGCGCCCGGCTCCTCTTCTCTCGCAAAGCCCCGAGCGGGATTAGCCGCTGCGGGGATATCGGCGTCGCAAATCTCCGGCCGCTGGGGTCAGACCCCATTCTGTACGTCCACCGCAACTCAACGGTCGTCGAAAGGGGTCTGACCCCAGTTCCCGGAAGCCAGCGAGACCAGCTGGTGGCCGTGGCGCTCGATGCGGCCGGCGAGCGCCAGCTCGATGAGGGCGATCTGTATCGCCCGCACCGGCAGGCCGGTCGCGCGCACCAGCTCGTCGATGTCGACCGGCGCCGGGCCAAGGGCCGCGAGCAGCCGGGTCCGGTCCTCGGCTCCGATCTCGGGGACGTGGCTCGCAACCCCCGAGCGCAGGTCTGCCGCCGGCGCAGGCTCGCGGACGGCTTGCATGTCAGCTGCGGCTCCCGTGTCCAGCATGGGACGCAGGGCCTCGAGGACGTCATCGGGCTCTGTCGCCATCGTTGCCCCGCTCTTCAGCAGACGGTTGGTGCCTTCCGCGCGCGGGTCGAGCGGGTGGCCCGGCATGGCGAACACCTCGCGGCCCTGCTCGGCCGCCGTGCGCGCCGTGATCAGCGTTCCCGACCGCCGCGCCGCCTCCACGACGAGCACGCCCATGGCGATGCCGGAGATGATGCGGTTGCGGCGGGGGAAATCTTGGGCGCGGGGCACGAAGCCGGGCGGATTTTCGCTGATCAGGCAGCCCTGCTCGCCGATCTGGCGCTGCAACTCGGCATGCTCGGGCGGATAGACGTTGTCGAGGCCGCCGGCGAGCACGGCGACCGTGCCCAGCTCGAGTGCTGCCTCGTGCGCCGCCTTGTCGATACCGCGCGCAAGCCCGGAGGCAATGACGAAGCCAGCCGCACCGATCCGAGCCGAAAACATGCGGGCAAGCTTCTGGCCGGCGGCCGAGGCGTTGCGGGCGCCGACGATGGCGAAGATCGGGCGCACCAGATGGGCGCCGTTGCCCCTGACGTAGAGCAGCGGCGGCGCCGCATCGATGGCGGCAAGGGCGGGCGGATAGCCGGGCTCGATGGTGAAGAGCGGGCGTGCGCCGATCCTGTCCGCCGCCTCGAGCTCGGCCTCGGCCTGGTCGCGCGGGCAGATGCGGATCGCGTGCCGCCCGCCGCGCCGCGACAGCTCCGGCAGTGCGGCGAGCGCCGGCTCCGCCCCGCCGAAATGGTTGATGAGCTCGCGAAAGGTGACGGGCCCGACGTTATCGCTGCGGATCAATCTCAGGCACGCCAGGCGCTGGGCGGCATCGAGCGGCGCCTGCGGCAGCGGTGCCGGCGTCAGCCGCGTGCGAGGCTCGTGTCTGGACTCATGATTGGGCGCCAATCTTGCTCTCCTCGCCGGACAGCAAGCGACGGATGTTGGTGTGGTGCTTGCCGAATATCAGAATGGTCATGATCAGGATGAACAGGAGCCCCGCCTGGCCAAACAGCAGGTAGTATAGGATCACCGCCAGCGTCCCGGTCAGCGCCGCCAGCGAGGAATAGCGCGTGCCGACGGCGACGCCGGCCCACACCAGGCCGAACACGAGGGCCGCGGGCCAGTGCAGGCCGATGAGCGCGCCGATGTAGGTTGCGACCCCCTTGCCGCCCTCGAAATAGAGCCACACGGGGAAGACGTGGCCGAGCAGCGCGCCGAGGCCGGCGACATAGGCCAGCTGATAGGCCTCGAAGGCGACCTGGCGCTTGGCGATCTCGTAGACCAGGAGCACGGCGAGCGTGCCCTTGAGCATGTCGAGCAGCAGGGTGGCGGCAGCCAGCCCCTTGCTGCCGGTGCGCAGAACGTTGGTGGCGCCGATGTTGCCCGAGCCAAATTTGCGCACATCGCCGTGCCCGGCGGCCCTGGTCAGGACCAGCCCGAAGGGAACGGAGCCCAGCAGGTAGCCGGCGAGCAATGCCAGCGGCGCATAGGCGGAGATGAGCAGACCCATCGGGGCAGGCTCGCAGCTCGAGGTGCGTCAGGAGCGATCGGGCTGAGCGTATTGGTAGACCGTGTTGCCCGCAACCATGGTGGTGAGCACGCGTCCCTGCATCTTGCTCTCGTCGAAGGGCGAGTTCTTGGAGCGCGACTTGAGCAGCGCCTTGTCCACCACCCAGGGTTGGCCGAGGTCGACCAGGATCAGGTCGGCCGGCGCGCCTTTTTCCAGTCGCCCGGAGGGCAGGCCCAACAGCCTGGCCGGATTGACGGTCATGGCCCTGAGCAGCGGCATCAGGCCGATTTCGCCGCTGTGATAGAGGCGCAAGGCGGCGGCGAGCAGCGTCTCCAGACCGATGGCACCGTCGGCGGCTTCGGCGAAGGGATGGCGCTTCACGTCCACATCCTGCGGATCGTGGCTCGACACGATCACGTCGATCTCGCCGGCGGCGAGGCCGCGCACCATGGCGACGCGGTCCTCCTCGCTGCGCAGCGGCGGCTTGAGGCGCAGGAACGTGCGGTAGGAGCCGATGTCGTTCTCGTTGAGGGTGAGATGATTGACGGAGACGCCGCACGTCACCGGCAGCCGCCGCTGCTTGGCGGCGCGGATCACGGCGAGGCTCTCGGCGCAGGAGAGGGTCGCGGCGTGATAGCGCCCGCCGGTGATCTCGACCAGGCGCACGTCGCGCTCGAGCACGATGGTCTCGGCGGCCTTGTCGACGCCGGGCAGGCCGAGACGGGTCGCCACCTCGCCGGCATTCATGACGCTGCCTTCGGCGAGGAACGGGTCCTCGGCATGGTGGGCGATGAGGGCGCCGTGGTCCTTGGCATAAAGCAGGGCGCTGCGCATGACGCGGGTGTTGGCCACGCTCGATTTGCCGTTGGTGAAGGCGATGGCGCCGGCGCGCTTCAGGAGGCCGATCTCGCTCATGTCCTGGCCTTTGAGGCCGCGCGTCATGGCCGCCATGACGTGCACGTTGACCACGGCATTGTCGCGGGCCCGGCGCTGGATGAAGTCGACCAGCGCCACCTGATCGATGACGGGCTCGGTGTCGGCCATGCCGATGATGGTGGTGACCCCGCCGGCGGCAGCCGCGTGGCTCGCCGTCTTCAGAGTCTCGCGGTGCTCCAGGCCCGGCTCGCCGGTGAACACCTGCATGTCGATGAGGCCGGGGCAGAGCACGTGGCCCTTGCAGTCGACGACGCGGGCGCGTTCGGGCGCGTTGCGCCGCAGATGCGAGCCCAGATCGGCGATGATGCCGTCGCTGACCAGCAGCCCGCCGGGCTCGTCCTTGCCCGAGGCCGGGTCGATCAGGCGGGCGTTGAGGAAGGCGATTGCCTCGTGCGTTGCGTGCGAGCCGTTCTTGCGCATCAGCTGGCTCATCAGTGGTTGGGCAGCTGGCGGGCCATCGCCTCCAGCACCGCCATGCGCACCGCCACGCCCATCTCGACCTGGTCGCGGATGACGCTGCGCGAATGGTCGGCGATGGTGGAGGCGATCTCCACGCCGCGGTTCATGGGGCCCGGGTGCATGATCAGCGCGTCCGGCTTGGCGCGGGCGAGCTTCTCGTGGTCGAGGCCGAAGAAGTGGAAGTATTCGCGCGTGGAGGGCACGTACGAGCCCTGCATGCGCTCGCGCTGCAGGCGCAGCATCATGACGATGTCGACGCCCTCGAGCCCCGCATTCATGTCGGTGAAGACCTCGGCGCCGAGCCGCTCCGCTTGCGACGGCAACAGCGTGGACGGCGCGACGATGCGCACGCGCGCGCCCATGGTGTTGAACACGTTGATGTTGGAGCGGGCGACGCGCGAGTGCAGGATGTCGCCGCAGATGGCCACGGTGAGGCCGGCGATGCGGCCCTTGGCGCGGCGGATGGTGAGCGCGTCGAGCAGCGCCTGGGTGGGGTGCTGATGCGCCCCGTCGCCGGCGTTGACCACCGAGCAGTCGACCTTCTGCGCCAGCAGCTCGACGGCGCCGGCGGCGTGGTGGCGCACTATCAGGATGTCGGGGCGCATGGCGTTCAAGGTCATCGCCGTGTCGATCAGCGTCTCGCCCTTCGACACGGAGGAGGTCGACACGTTCATGTTCATGACGTCGGCGCCGAGCCGTTTGCCGGCGAGCTCGAAGGAGCTTTGCGTGCGCGTCGAGGCCTCGAAAAACAGGTTGATCAGCGTTCGTCCACGCAGGACATCGCGCTTCTTGATGACCTGGCGGTTGCCTTCCGCGGCCTTGTCGGCGAGGTCGAGGAGGGCGTTGATTTCGCCTACCGTCAAATTCTCGCACGTCAGGAGATGGCGGCGGACGAAGGAGGCTTTGCTTAAGGGATTGCTCATTAAAGTGGGTCCTATACGCCGACTCACCGACGCCCGCAAGGAGGACCTTCGACAAGACGGGTCGCGCCGAGACTGCGCTGTTGATAGGCTAACCGTGAGTCAAGGAATTGAGCCCGGGAACGCCCCCATGACGACCCCATTTGCCACCCACGAAGTGTTCAACCAGAGCCCGCCATTTGCGGACGTTAACCTGTTCACCACCGATCGGGCGCTGACCGAGGCCGTCAGCCGCGAAGGGGGCGGCCCTGCGGTCAAGCGTCTCACGGCCTTCGGCGCGCTCACCGGCAGCGCCGAGGCGTTCGAGCGCGGGCGCATCGCCAACGAGAACCCGCCGCGCTTGCGGCCCTTCGACAGCAAGGGGCGCAGGCTCGACACGGTCGAATTCCACCCGGCCTACCACGAGTGCATGGAGATCAGCGTGCACGAGGGCCTGCACTGCTCCGCCTGGGACCATCTGGTCAAGCCGGGGGCGAAGCCGGTTACGGGAGCCAACGTGGCGCGGTCGGCCGGCTGCTACATGGCGATCCAGATGGAGGCCGGGCACCAGTGCCCCATCACCATGACCAACGCTTCGGTGCCGACGCTGCTGCTGCAGCCGGAGATTGCCAAGTGGTGGCTGCCGAAGATCCTCTCGCGCGATTACGACAAGGCCTTCAAGCCGGCGGCCGAGAAGTGCGGCGTCACCATCGGCATGGGCATGACGGAGAAACAGGGCGGCACGGACGTGCGCGCCAACGCGACGGTGGCAGAGCCGGTGGGCAACGGCGGGCCCGGCGGGGAATATCTCCTCACCGGGCATAAGTGGTTCATGTCGGCGCCCATGTGCGATGCCTTCCTGGTGCTGGCGCAGGCCCCGGGCGGGCTCTCATGCTTCCTGATGCCGCGCTTCCTGCCCGACGGCAATGTCAATGCGCTGGCCTTCCAGCGCCTCAAGGACAAGCTCGGCAACCGCTCCAATGCGTCATCGGAGGTGGAGTTCCAAGCGGCGCACGCCTGGCTGATCGGGGAGGAGGGACGCGGCGTGCCCACCATCATCGAGATGGTGACGTGCACGCGGCTCGACTGCGCGGTGGCCTCGGCCGGACTGATGCGCCTGGCGGTGGCCAACGCCATCCAGCATTGCCGTCACCGCAGCGTGTTCCAGAAGCACCTCGTCGACCAGCCGCTGATGACCCAGGTGCTGGCCGACCTGGTGCTCGATGTGGAGGCGGCCACCGCCCTGTCGTTCCGCCTGGCGCGCAGCTTCGATCGGGCTGCCGACGCGCACGCCGCGGCCTGGCGCCGGCTGATGACGCCGGTCACCAAGTATTGGGTGTGCAAGATCGGGCCGGCGCTGGCCTACGAGGCGATGGAGTGTCTCGGCGGCAACGGCTACGTCGAGGAGGGCCTGGCCGCGCGGCTCTACCGCGAGCTGCCGCTCAACGCCATTTGGGAGGGCTCCGGCAACGTCATGGCGCTGGACCTCCTGCGCGTGCTGCAGCGCGAGCCCGAAACGGTCGAGATCGTGATGGACGAGTTCGGCAGGGCCGTGGGCGGGGACGCCCACTTGCGGGCGCATCTGGCCCGGGTGCAGGGGCTGCTGCAGGAGCCGCGCATGCTCGACCGGCGCGGGAGGGACCTGGCCGAGGCGCTGGCGATGCTGGCGGCCGGCACCATTCTGCGCGCCCATGCGCCCGCCGCCGTGGCCGACGCCTTCATCGGCACGCGGCTTTCCGGTGCGGGGCGCCAGACCTACGGCCAGGGACTCGACTGGGCCGACACGCGTGCCATCGTCGACCGCGCGTTGCCCATGTGACGGAGGAGCCTTTTTGACGGGGCCTCAGCGTTGCTGTGCGGCCGCCTGCTGGCTCATGGCTCTCACAATTTCGCCCAACGCCTCGATGAATTCGCCGCGCTGGCCCGCCGAGAGTACGGACAGGAGCCGCTGATCGACACGGGCAGCCGCCGGTTTGACTGTAGAGAGGGCGGATTGCCCCTTCTGCGTGAGGCGGACCGCATACATGCGGGCATCGCGCCGGGTGCGCTTTCGTTGCAACAGGCCCTTCTTCACCAGCCGGCGGACAATGTCGGCAAGGGTCGAGCGGTCGACGCCGGTCTGCTCGACCAGGCCGGTCTGGCTGATGTCCGGGTTCTGGGCAACACTTGACAGGATCGCGTATTGGCGCGGGGTGAGGTCGGTCTTGCCGGTCTCGTTCGTGAACAGCACCTCTGCGCACTGACCGGCCCGGTGCAAGAGGTGCAGGGCCGAGATGTCGAGGGCGCCCGAGCGATGATTGTTCTTCATGGAGTGTCTCCGCCGTTCGAGAGGGATGGAAACGGGATAAACGGTCTTCCCGATGACGATCCGTCGTCTACCGAATGCGCGACACGCATTTCTGCTAACTCGTCAGCGCATTGCTCGCCTGCATGTTAGCGCGAGTATCGTCAGCCGGCCAACTATCTCATTCGATCGTAACGCACTCGTGAACGCGGCCGCTGGCGGACTGCCCATTGTGGAGGCAGCTGGCGATGACCGCTGTCCCACATCGGGCGCTCTCGTCCCATGAACGTCGTCAGTTCCCGAAGCATCGACTTTGGTCGCAAGCGGAGACCTAGCCCACTGCTCTAGCAAGGGTTCCAGGGGCGATAGTCATGCCCTTGGCTCTTCCGTCTCCGGGCTCCGATTGAAAAGCCTGAGACGGTCGAGCGCGCCTTGCAGGATCAGGGTTGCCGCCACCTTGTCGATCACGCGCGCGCGGCGCCGGCGCGAAAGGTCGGCCTCGAGCAGCGCGCGCTCCGCTGCCGCGGTCGAGAGCCGCTCGTCCCACAGCAGGATGGGGATGCGCGCCAGATTTCCCAGGTTGCGTGCGAAGGCCCGGGTGGCCTGGGCGCGCGGGCCCTCCGAGCCATCCAAATTGACGGGCAGCCCGACCACGAACCCGCCGACGCCGTGCTCCCCGGCCAGCGCCAGCAGACGCTGCGCGTCGGCCGCGAACTTGGTGCGCGCGAGTGTGGTGAGCCCCGAGGCGATCGTACGCGTCACATCGGAAAGGGCAAGACCAAGGGTCTTGGTGCCGACATCGATGCCGATCAGGCGCGCACCGAACGGCAGCGCGCGGCCGAACGCCTCAACGCTGAGGGTCCCGCCTCGAGCTTGACCGGTGGCCGATGCGCCCTTCATTGCGCCATCATCATCCTTGTTGCGGTGATGCCGAGCCTTATACTCCGCCGCGTGCGCAAGGGCCAAGCAACGGCCAAGCCCGGATTGGGGTGCCGCGGTGTGGGCGGGCCGCGGCGACGCGTGTGGCGGGCGCCCTTCGAGTAGGAGTTGCAGGGATGCCCGACACAAGCATCGAGATCGAAGACAAGGCCAGGCCGGGCGAAACCCCGGCCCAGGCACCCGCGGCGACGCCGCCGGCGCCTGCCGTGCCCCCGGGCTCCGCGTTCGTGCTGTGGTCGTACACGGCGACGACGTTCCTTTCCGCCCTCCTGCTCTTCTCCGTGCAGCCCATGTTCGCCAAGATGGTGCTGCCCGTGCTGGGCGGTTCGCCGTCGGTGTGGGCGGTGGCCATCTTCTTCTTCCAGGCCGCCTTGCTCGCCGGCTATTGCTACGCCCATCTGCTGATCGCCAGGGTGCGGGTGGCGCTGACGGGACTGGTTCATCTGGGCGTGTGCCTGCTGGCGCTTCTCGCGCTGCCCATCGGGCTGCCGGCCGGCTGGAGCGAGCCGCCCACGGGCGAGCCCTATCTGTGGCAGCTCGGGCTGTTCACGGTGGCCATCGGCCTGCCGTTTCTTGCCGTCTCGGCCAATGCCCCATTGCTGCAGGCGTGGTTTGCCCGCACCGGCCATCCGCACGGTGCCGACCCCTATTTCCTGTACGCGGCCAGCAATTTCGGCAGCCTGATCGCGCTGCTCGGCTATCCCTTCATTCTCGAGCCGGAGTTCGGGCTCAAGGAGCTGAGCCGGCTGTGGACGGTGGGCTATCTCCTGCTGCTGGCAGCTCTCATCCTCACTTATGTTCTCATGCGCAGCCGCCAGAGTGAGGTCGCCTCGGCGTCGGCTGCCGCAGCGACGAAATCAGATGCACCTTCATCGGCGGCTCCGACCTGGGCGGATCGACTGGGCTGGATCGGGCTGGCGCTGGTGCCGGCGGCCCTGCTCACGGCCTTCACCACCCACGTCACCACCGACATCGCCTCAGCGCCGCTGCTGTGGGTGCTGCCGCTCTCGCTCTATCTCCTCACCTTCGTGCTGGTCTTCCGCGAGCGGCCGCTCCTTCACCGCCGGTCGCTGCTCTACCTGCATCTGGCCGCCGTGGCGGTGGCCCTGCTGGCCCTGTCGCAGACCAAGCACGAGACCTGGTTCCTCACCGCCGCCACCGGCGTGGCCGTGTTCTTCACCTCGGCCATGGTGGCGCACCGCACGCTCTACGAGGCGCGGCCGGCCGCGCGCTACCTCACCGAGTTCTACCTGTGGATGTCCTTCGGCGGCGCGCTCGGCGGTCTTTCGGCGGCGCTGATCGCCCCCAAGATCTTCAGCGAGGTGTTCGAGTATCCGCTTCTGCTCGCCCTGTCGATGGCGTGCCGCCCGGGCGTGTTCAGCACCGAGGCGCTGCGCAGGCTATGGGCCAGCGCCGCTGTGATCGCTGCCCGCTCCACCTCGCTGCGCCTTCCGGGCCGCGGGCCGCAAATGACCGAGCGCGACAAGCAGGAGGCGCTGGTGCTCTGGCTCATCATCGCCGGCGGCATCCTGGCGATCTATTGGCTGCCCTGGGCACTGGGCAAACTCCACGTCAACCTCGGCGAATGGGGATCGACGCCCGTCGTGGTTGCCGTGCTGGTGCTGGTGCTGCTGGTGGAGATTCGCCGCCCGACCCGGCAGTTCGTGGCGGCAACCCTCATTTTCTGCGCGCTGGTTTGGCTGCCCTCCAGCGTCAAGCGCGGCGAGGCGCAAAGGAGCTACTTCGGTGTCTATCGCGTGCAGCTGTCGCCCGACGGCGACTATCACACGCTCATCCACGGCACTACCCTGCACGGCGCGCAGCGGGTCATGGACGACGACGGCAACCGGGTCGACGATCCCACGCCAGCGACCTACTATTACGAGAGCAGCCCCATCGCCAAGACCATCGGCAAGGTGCGCGAGCGGCTGGGCGATAAGAAGGGCCGCTACGGCGTGACTGGCCTCGGTGCCGGCTCGCTCTCCTGCCACGCCAAGGAGGGCGAGGCCTGGCGCTTCTTCGAGATCGACCCCGTCATCGTCGGCATCGCCACCAACCCGCGCTACTTCACGTTCCTGAAGCACTGCATGCCGCAGCGGGACATCGTGATGGGCGACGCCCGGCTGACCATGGCCAAGGAAGCCAAGGACAGCTTCGATCTCATCATCGTCGATGCCTTCTCCTCCGACGCCGTGCCGGTGCACCTGATGACGGCCGAGGCGCTGCGCCTCTACCTCGACAAGGTCAAGCCCGACGGCATCGTGCTGCTGCACATCTCCAACCGCTATCTCGATCTCGAGTCCGTCCTCGGTGCCACGGTCGAGCTGCTTCCCGGCGTGCAGGGCTTCATCGTCGCCGACGATGCCGCCGACGGCAGCTACGCCCAGTCCACCTCGACCGTGGCGTTGTTCGCCAAAAGCAAGGAGGCGCTCGAGCCGATGCGCGCGTTCGAGGGCATCTCCGAGTTCGACGACGGCGGCTTGAAGCCGTGGACCGACGACTACTCCGATATCCTGGGGCCGTTCCTGAACCGGCTGGGGTGGCGCGCGAAGGAGTAGGGCTGCTGCTCAGCATTGCACCGGCAGGCCGAGGCGGCTAAGAGTGCGCCGGCATCGGAGCGGGTCGGAGGCATCCCATGCGGGTCGACGAGGACACCGTGCGCCGCATCGCGCGGCTGGCGCGCATCAAGGTCACCGACGCGGAGGCCAAGGCGCTCGAGACGGAGCTTTCGGGCATCCTCGACTGGGTGGAGCAGCTCGGCGAGGTCGACACCAAGGGCGTCGAGCCGATGACGCGCGTGACGCCCATGACGCTCAAAATGCGGGAGGACGTCGTGACCGACGGCGAGATCCCCGACGCTATCGTCGCCAACGCGCCGGCACGCGAGGAGCATTTTTTTGTCGTGCCGAAGGTGGTGGAGTGAGGGCAATGCGTAGGTTGGGTCGAGCGTCAGCGATGACCCAACACGACATAAGGTGTTGGGTCTGCGCTTCGCTTGACCCAACCTACGGCTCGCCGGCGAAGGCGCGACAGCCGTGACCGACCTCACCAAGCTGACACTGGCCGAGGCTCGGGCGGGGCTCGAGAAGAAGGCGTTCTCGTCGACCGAGATCACGCGCGCGTTCGTGGAGGCGATCGAGGCCGGCAACAAATCGCTCAATGCCTACGTGCTGCCGACGCCCGAGCGTGCGCTGGAGCATGCCAAGGCCAGCGATGCACGGCTGAAGAAGGGCGAGGCGCGTCCCCTGGAGGGCCTGCCGCTCGGCATCAAGGACCTCTACTGCACCAGGGGCGTGCGCACCACGGCCGGCTCCAACATCCTCGGCAGCTTCACCCCCACTTACGAGTCGACCGTCACGCAGAACCTGTGGGACGCCGGCGCCGTGATGCTGGGCAAGCTCAACTGCGACGAGTTCGCCATGGGCTCGTCCAACGAGACCAGCTGCTTCGGCCCCGTCGTCAATCCCTGGCGGCGCAAGGGCTCCAATGTCGGGCTGGTGCCGGGCGGCTCCTCGGGGGGATCGTCGGCAGCGGTCGCCGCCGACCTCTGCCTCGGCGCCACCGCCACCGACACGGGAGGATCGATCCGCCAGCCCGCCGCCATCACCGGCACCGTCGGCATCAAGCCGACCTACGGGCGCTGCTCGCGCTGGGGCATCGTGGCGTTCGCCTCCTCGCTCGACCAGGCGGGCCCGATCGCCAAGACCGTGCGCGATGCGGCGATCCTGCTGCGGCACATGGCGAGCGCGGATGCCAAGGACTCCACCTGCGCCGATGTGCCGGTGCCCGACTACGAGGCGGCGGTGGGCCTGAGCGTGAAGGGCCTGAAGGTGGGCGTGCCCAAGGAATACCGCATGGAAGGCATGCCGCGCGAAATCGAGGACCTCTGGCAGCAGGGCATCGCCTGGCTGAAAGCAGCCGGCGCCACCATCCACGACGTCTCCCTGCCGCACACGAAGTACGCGCTGCCGGCCTACTACATCGTGGCGCCTGCCGAATGCTCCTCCAACCTCGCCCGCTATGACGGGGTGCGCTATGGCCTCAGGGAGCAGGGCCAGGACTTGATCGGGATGTACGAGAATACGCGCGCGGCGGGCTTCGGCGCCGAGGTGCGCCGGCGCGTGCTGATCGGCACCTACGTGCTGTCGCATGGCTACTACGACGCCTACTACATCAAGGCACAGAAGGTGCGCTCGCTCATCCTGCGCGACTTCGAGGAAGCCTTCAAGTCGGTCGACGTGCTGCTTACCCCGACCACGCCCGGCCCCGCCTTCGGCATCGGCGAGGTCTCTGGCGATCCCATCCAGATGTACCTGAACGACATCTTCACGGTGACGGCGAACATGGCCGG
>ORMF010102139.1_pt1 | contig 14045 bp, 13 predicted proteins | sample 1779871 | NCBI WGS metagenome assembly ORMF01 (sample SAMEA104232316, study PRJEB22302) | groundwater metagenome | biome: forest; feature: aquifer; material: groundwater | place: USA | collected 2011-08-07 | depth 5.4 m | reverse complement strand
GCGGGGGGCGTGAGTCGGCCCGCCCGGTTATCCCCCACGATCCACAAAAACAGCACGACGCCCGCCCCACGAGCCACGACCCACGAGGCGCGCATGGCGACACGCGATGAGCTCCGACAGCAGGCGCTAAAAGACTTGCAGCAATACGAGGTGCTGATGCTCAACGGGCACTTCGACTTCGGCAACGGCTATCACGGCGCCGTGTATCTCAATCCGCACCAGCTGTTTCGCTACCCGTCACGAATCTGGCGCTTCGCTCAGGACCTGCTCGACGTCATGCCGGCCTCCATCCTTAACGAGGCCGACGTGGTCGCGGGGCCCGCGACGGGCGGCGCGCTACTGGCGCATACGATTGCGGGCCTGCTCGACGGCCGCCGCGACCTGCGTCATCCCCCCACCAGCTTCGCGCCCTTTGGCATCGATCGCACCGGTGCGCCGAGTCTGACGCGCTTCTATCGCCAGCAATTCGCTGGCAAGCGCGTGCTGCTGACAGACGACGTGCGTAATACCGGGCAGACGTTGGCGCGCTGTGCGTTGCTGGCGAGAGAGGCCGGTGGAACCGTCATTGCCACGTGCGAGATCTACGACCGGCTCGAGGCGGTCGCCGACGCCGGTGTCCCGAACATCGCGCTCGCGGAATACAAAGCGCCGCAGAACTACACGGCCGCGGAGTGCCCGCTCTGTAAGGCCGGCGTGCCGATTGCCGCTTTCTAAGATCCGTGGCTGACAGAGGTCGAGAGTGGCGCAGCGCTTCAGCGCTGCGGGAAGCAGCAGACCTGAAGGGCTGCTCCACCAACAATGTCGATCTCGCTCACACGCTCGACGCGCTCTACCGCGAGTTCGATCACGTCAACTCAGCGTCCGATCCCATTCACATCGTCCGCCGGTTTTCACAGCCCGCCGATCGGGAGATCGTCGGATTCTGCGCCGCCGGACTGGCATTCGGGCGGGTGGCCAGCGTCCTTCAGTCAATCGAATCGCTGTTAGCCGTCATGGGGTCTTCGCCGGCAGAGTTCGTCCGCCACTTCAATCCTGCGACGGCGCTGCCGCGCCTGCGGCCGCTGGGGCATCGATGGGTCCGCGGCAGAGACCTCGCGGCGCTCCTGCTCGTGCTGCAGCGTATGTTGCGGGAGTCGGGATCGATCGAAGGGTTCTTCCTCGCTGGAGATGATCCGGCCTCGCCCGATATCAGCGGCGGTCTGGAGTCGCTGTCCACACGCGCCCTGCAGACCGATCTCCGACCGGTTTACGGTCGTGTACCGAAGAGACCAGGGGTCTGCTCGTTCTTCCCGCGTCCGTCCGCCGGCAGTGCGTGCAAGCGCCTGAATCTCTTTCTGCGATGGATGGTGAGGCGCGACGCCATTGATCTTGGTGTGTGGACGCGCGTAGCGCCCGCGCGGCTGGTGGTGCCACTCGACACACACGTTATCCGCGTTGGCCGCTGCCTCTCCCTGAGCCGCTACGCGAGCCCCGGATGGCGCATGGCGGCGGATATCACCGGCGCATTGCGGGCGATCGACCCCGCCGACCCAGTGCGCTTCGACTTTTCGCTGTGTCACGTCGGAATGATGAAGGCGTGCGGCTTCGGCACGACCGGCTCCAACACGCAGTGCCCGCTGAAGGAGCACTGCCGACCTGCGCGGGCGCGAGCCGGCTGAAGCCGGCCCCCACGTTTTCCAGTACGTCCGACGTTCGCTGGTACGCCGGCGGTTTCTGGTATGTGCCACGTCTTCTCGTACGTGGGGGCCGGCTTCAGCCGGCTCTTCCCGGAATCGGCTATTGTGTTTTCGAGCATGCGTTTCATCGTCGCCGTGGCTCTGACCGTCGTCGCCAACGCCGCGTGCCGTATCGCGGGCCCGGACGCGCCGATTGTTCAGCCCGGCCCGCCTGGACAGCTGGGTCGCACGATGACCGCCGAACAGGCGGCGGGCCTGTCTCGCGTTCAGCACACGGAGGCAGACGTACGATTCATGCAGGGCATGATTCGACACCACGCGCAAGCGCTGGACATGACCGCGCTGGTGCCGCGGCGGTCTCGCCGGGACGAGATTCGGCTCCTCGCCGAGCGGATCGACGCATCACAGTCCGACGAGATCAGGCTCATGCAACGCTGGCTCGAGGTTCGGGGTGGTGAGGTTCCTGGTCCGCACGCGCATCATGACGCAGCGTTGATGCCGGGGATGCTCACGCCGGAGCAGATGGGCCGCCTGGCGGACGCCAGCGGCGCGGAATTCGATCGCGTGTTTCTCGAGTTCATGATCAAACATCACGAAGGCGCCCTGGTGATGGTGAATGAACTCTTCTCCACACCCGCCGCCGGCCAGGAATCCGAAGTGTTCGCGTTTGCGTCTGACGTGGTGGCCGACCAGCGCATGGAGATCCAGCGCATGGGCGTGTTGCGCAAGGAGTTGCAGCCATGACACGGTTCTGCGGCCGGTGGTTCTTGGTCGCGCTGATGCTGACCACAGCCTTCGCGCAGGGGGACGCGGCACAGCAGGCGGCGCAGCCGAGCACCGATCCTCGCGTTGGGCTCAAGGGCGGGCTGAAGGACGCCGGCACGGCCATCCTCGGGCTGGAGCTCGTCGCTGCCGTGCCCAAGGCAGAAGGATTCTTCGATCCGAAATCGCCTGCCGGCGAGGTCACCCCGCCGGAGCGCGATCCCGCGACGCTCATCGACGATCCTGACAGGGCGGCGGCGGCGCTGCTGCGTGCGCCGCCGCCAACGCCAATCACGTTGAGCTTTGCCAATTCTGATCTCGCCTTTCGGGGCGATCTCCTGTGGCTGGGCAGCTTTCACGGACTGAATGCCTACGACATCGAAGATCCACGGCGGCCGCGGCTCCAGGTGTCGGTGGTGTGCCCCGGCGGACAAGGCGACGTGTCCGTGTACGGCAACCTGCTGTTCATGTCGGTGGAGCAGCGCCGCGGTCGGGTGGATTGCGGCACACAGGGCGTTGAGGCGCCGGCGAGCAGCGAGCGATTTCGCGGCGTCCGCATCTTCGACGTCAGCAACGTTCGGAAGCCGAGGCAAATCGCCGCCATCCAGACGTGCCGTGGCTCGCATACGCACACCCTCGTCACGGATCCGCGTGACAAAGCGAACCTGTACATCTACGTCTCGGGCACTGGGTTCGTACGATCGCCGGAAGAGGTTGCCGACTGTTCCGCGCTGCCGCCCAACGAAGATCCGAAGACGGCACTCTTCAGTATCGACGTGATCGAGGTACCGCTCGCGACGCCTGAACGCGCCCGCATCGTCAACCGGCCGCGCATCTTTGCTGATGCGACGACTGGCGCCATCGCGGGACTCAATCCAGGCGGTGCCCAGGGACTCGGAACACAAACATCGTCACAGACCAGCGACTGCCATGACATCACGGTGTTTCCCGAGCTCGGCCTGGCGGCCGGCGCGTGCGCGGGCAATGGCCTCCTGTTGGACATTTCGGATCCGGTGCACCCGGTTCGGATCGACCAGGTCGTCGATAAGAACTTTGCGTATTGGCACTCTGCGAGCTTCAACCACGACGGAACGAAAGTGATTTTCACGGACGAGTGGGGTGGGGGCGTCCGGCCCAGATGCCGGGCGACGGACCGGTCGACCTGGGGAGCCAACGCGATCTTCGACCTCGTCGATCGCAAGCTCCGCTTCGCGAGCTATTACAAGTTGCCGGTGCCACAGACCGAGACCGAGAACTGCGTCGCGCACAACGGCTCGATTGTTCCAATTCCCGGGCGGGACATCATGGTGCAGGCGTGGTACCAAGGCGGCATCTCGGTGTTCGACTTCACCGATTCGACGAAGCCATTCGAGATCGCCTACTTCGACCGTGGCCCCATTGATCCCTTGCAGCTCGTCACCGGGGGGTACTGGTCGGCCTATTGGTACAACGGTCACGTGTACGCCTCGGAAATCGTACGCGGCCTCGATGTGTTCAGGCTCACCCCGAGCGAGCATCTGTCAACCTACGAGATCGACGCGGCGATGCAGGCCCGTTTCGAGGCGCTCAATGTCCAGCAGCAGACGCGCGTGACGTGGCCAGCAACGGTCGCGGTGGCACGCAGCTATCTCGACCAGCTCGTGCGCAGCCAGGCGACGACGACGTTGCGCGCGAACGCGGTCGTGTCGATTCTCGGCCGCGTTGACCGGGCACGATCCAGGCGCGACCGCGCCGCCGCCGCGCTCTTGAGGGACGTCGATGCACTCGTCCGAGAGCTCGAGCAACATGCCGGCGCAGCAAGCGGGCGTGATGCCACGCGGTGGCGATCGCTTGCGGGTGTCATCGAGAGCAGGGCTGTGCGACTTCGCTGACATTGCCCGAGGCCCGAGGGAATGAGGTTACGTAGAGATCCTTGAACCGCGCGTTCCAGACCCCGCCCGACCGCTGGCCTTCGACTCTACGTGCTCCTGAAGTTCGCGCAGCTTCGCATATTTCAAGAACACCGAGTACGCCTGCATCAGGGAAATCGTGAGCCCGACGCGGCCGTCCAGGATGCCGCGGCGCAGCAGGTAGTTCCGCAGGAACGCCGCCGCTGGCTGCACCACCAGATCCAGGACGCTTGCGCGCCGTCCTCTCTCGTGCATCTGACGCGCCGCGAGGGACGTGTACTGGTTGATCCGTTCGACCTGGTCGCGCAGATCTCTGAACGAATAGTGCTGCAGCTCGTTGGCCAGGTAGCCAAAGCCGCCTTCGACGTGCACCGACTCGTGCACGTACCGACCCTGCCAGGCCCCTGTTCGCCGGTCGTACAGCCGAAGCTGGTAATCGGGGAAAAAATCCGTTGTGCGGATCCAGCGCCCGAGATGGAACGTGACCCTCGGCACCCGGTACCCCCGGCGCGAAGGCTCCGTCGCAAGGAGCGCCCGCACTTCCGAGGCCAATGCCGGCGTCACGCGCTCGTCGGCGTCGAGGGAGAAGATCCAGTCGTGCGCCGCGAGCGCAGCCGCATGGTTCTTCTGATCGACATACCCGGTCCAGGCGCGGCAGTGGACCGAGGCGCCCTTCGCCCGGGCAAGCGCCACCGTGTCGTCCGTACTGCCGGCATCGACGACCACGATCTCATCGGCCCACGAGAGGCTGTCGATGGCATCAGCAATGTGCGCGGCTTCGTTCAGGGTGATGATGGTGGCCGAGATCGGTGGCACGGGTGAATCTTACAGTGCTCTATGTTTTGAAATCCCAAATCCCCAATCCCAAATCCCAACAAAATCCCAACCAACCAAATCCCAATGACGCACCCGTTGGGGAATTGGGTTTTGGCTTTTCGTTGGGATTGGGGATTTGGGATTTTCCTATTGGCCCAACGGCGCCTCCTGCACCGTCTCGAAGTCCACCACCGACTTGTTGTAGTCGAGGATGGCGCGCAGTTCATTGTTCTGCGCCTGCGAGAGGTCGCGCTGCGCCTGGAACACGAAAAAACTCGTGGAGGTCCCGGCCGCGAATTTCTTCTGCTCCGCATCCAGCCGCCGCTGCGCGAGCTCGCGGGAGACCCGGGTGGTCCCGACCCGCCGTTGATTCGTGCGCACTTGACGTCCCAGATCGCGTACCTGCGTCGTGACCTGCAACTCCTCGCTGCGCAACTGCGTCTGCGATTGGGAATACTGCAACCGCGCCCGTGCGAGGTTGGCTTCCTGTTGGCTGTTGCCGATCGGGTACGAGACGTTGACTGCCAGCGTCCACGTAGGGAAGTCGTGAGTGACGAGATCGCCCAGCACCGATCCGAAGCTCCGCGTCGTCTCCCCAACGATCTCGCCGGGAAACCCGGGTCCGCGCAGCAGCTGCGTGCCGCCGAGACCCACCAGGCCGTAGTCGAACTGGGCGTTGACTTCGGGCAGCGTCTGATCGCGGGCGAACCTGATGCTGGTCTCAGTCGACTCGAGCCTACGACGCGCCTGAAGGAGGTCCGTGCGCTGCTCCAGCGCGCGGCGCACCGCCCGGTCGATATCGAGCGGCATCGGCTCAAAGGGCGGCGCATCGGCCGGGACGACACCGATTGTCCAGAAATCGGGCGACTGCGGATCGTAGACCTGCGTTCGGAGCGCATCCTCAGCCCGCTCGACCTCCGCCTCGCCGAGTATGACCGCCTCTTCCCGCTGGCCGACTTCCGATTCCGCCTCCACGATGTCGATCGGCGCCAGGGTGCCAATCTCGATGCGAGCGCGGTTGTTGCGAAGCTGCTCACGCGCGAGCTCGAGCGATTGCCGGTGCATGTCGAGCGACGCGATCGCGGACACGAGCTCCCAATACGCATTGCGGACCGAGCGCGTCGTGTTCAACACCGTCGACTGCAGGCCGAGGTCCGCGATCTCCCGACTCTTTTCTGCAGCGAGCAGCTGCTGCCGAACGCTGTCGATGCTGAAGTTCCTGAGGAGCGGTTGCGTGAACGAGAAACTGAACGACGATCGCATCTGCGGATTGAAGTTCGAGAACACGTTTGTGGTCAGCGACCGGCCGGTGTCCCATCCCAGCGTGTACCGGCCGCCCCAGCGCGGAACTGACTGCTGCAGTCCTGCCGTGCCAATCAGCCGGTCGTCGCTGATGCTTGGCCCGACGCCGCCCGACAGGAAGCTGTTCGTCGGCGACTCGGTGCTCGTGTTGGCGAAGCTCGACATGAAGATTGGACGCCAGCTGGCGCGAACCTGCGCGATGATCAGGTCCTGCACCTGCGGATCGATGCGCGCGATGCGGATGCCCAAGTTGTGCTCGAGGGCGAGCCTGACGGCCTCACTGACCGTGAGCGGCTGCGCCCCACGCGCGTCAGCCTGCGCATTCTGGGCAGACGCCAACGTCGGCAAGGCTGCGAGAAGAGCGGCGCCCAGGAAGGCGTGGCGACGTGATGACAGTCTGTAACGCATGACGGTGGACTCCAGGGCGATGAGCAAAGCGGACAGATACTGCCCAACGACCGCGATGTGCGCTGCGTGTATCGTGCATCGGGCATGTGACATCTGAGGGTAGACGAAGGCGTATGAGCAGGAGTTCACTTAAGATCGACTCGTGACCCACCCTCAGCCCATTCTCGATCTGTTTCGGCGCGCCGGTGCGCTGCTCGAAGGCCATTTCTGTTGTCATCGGGACTGCATAGTGCGGGTTATCTCCAGTGCGCGCTCGTCCTGCAGCATCCGCGCGAGGCTGAGGCCTGCGGGGCGGCGATTGCCGAGCGCACGCGATCCCTTGGCGTGGACGTCGTCCTGTCGCCGGCACTCTGAGGCATCGTCATTGGGCAGGAAGTCGCACGAGCACTGGGGGTTCGCGCCGTCTTTGCGGAGCGGCAGGGGGCATCCTCACGCTGCGCCGGGGATTCACGCTCTTGCCTGGGGAAAGAGTACTTGTCGTCGAGGACGTCGTGACGACGGGTGGTTCAACCCGCGAAACGATTGAGGTGACGCGCGCGGCCGGCGCGCAGGTTGTCGGCGCTGCGTCGATCATCGATCGCAGCGGAAGGGAGGATGTGCTCGACGTGCCCTATCACGCATTGGCCACCGTGGCTCTCCCGACGTACCAGGCGGCGCAGTGCCCGCTATGTGCCGCCGGGTCGGCGCCTGTGAAGCCTGGGTCGCGAACATGACGCCTGCCGTATGGGTCGTGGAGCAGCCCTTCAGGACTGGTGGTTTTCTGGTCGTGGAGCAGCCCTTCAGGGCTGCTGGTCTCGCGGTGCTGATGCGCTGCGCCACCGTATGACGCACGTCGAGCCATGCGCACGCTCAGGCTGACGGTCGCGTATGACGGCGGACGTTTCGTGGGCTGGCAGCGCCAGGGCGAGGGAGAGTCGGTGCAGGGACTCCTCGAAGACGCGCTCGCGAATCTCGAGGGACGCGCCGTCACGGTCCATGGAGCGGGGCGGACCGATGCCGGCGTTCACGCGCTTGCGCAGGTCGCGAGCGTCAGCGTGGCATGCGGTCATGACACGGAGACGGTGAGGCGCGCGCTCAATGCCCGCTTGCCGATCGACATCCGTGTGACCTCCGTGCATGAGGCGGACGCCGATTTCCATGCGCGCCGCAGCGCTCGCGGCAAAACGTATCGCTATCTCATCGCCAACCTACCGGTCGCATCGCCCCTTCTCGCGCCCCACGCGTGGCACATCCCCGAACCGCTGGACCGGAGGTCGATGGAGGCGGCGGCCGCAGCGCTGATCGGCGTGCACGATTTCGCCGGCTTCCAGAGTGGGGGCGGCTCCGTCCAGACGACCGTGAGGACGGTCACGTTCTCAGGCTTCCGCGAGGTGGCGATCGAGCTCCTGGGCGCCGACGCGGGAGCGCTGCTCGCGTATGAGATTTCCGGCGATGGATTTCTGCGGCACATGGTCCGCGCCATCGCCGGCACGCTGGTGGAAATCGGCAGGGGATGGCGCCGACCGGACGCGATCGCGCGGCTGCTCGCGCATGGTGACCGTGGTCAGGGCGGGGCGACGGCGCCGGCGCACGGCCTGTTTCTGGTGCGGGTGGACTACGAAGGCCCAAGGCCTTAGGCCTGCAGTATCATCAGAGGCGGATGTCACTCGACCAGCTCCTGGAGTGGATCCCGGCAGGCCACCCCGACGAGGCCGTTGTCCGTCAAATCGACTTCGACCGTCTTCCGACGCACATTGCCATCATCATGGACGGCAACGGGCGATGGGCGGCGCAGCGGCACCTGCCGCGGGTCGAGGGCCATCGCGCGGGCATCGACGCCGTTCGCGACACGGTCGAAACCGCCGCCCGTCTCGGCATCGACGTCCTCACCCTCTACGCATTTTCCGTGGAGAACTGGAAGCGGCCCCCCGCCGAGGTCAGCATGCTCATGACGCTGCTGAAGCGGTATCTGCGCCTCGAGCTGAAGACGCTGCTCGGGAACGACATTCGGTTCCAGGTGCTCGGGCGGACCGACGAGCTCGGCGTCGACGTCCGGTCGGAGCTGGACGGTGCGATCGCGCGCACGGCCGGCAACCACGGCATGCTGTTCAACATTGCGCTGAATTACGGGGGCCGCGCGGAGATCGTGGACGCCGTTCGGCGCGCGATCGCGCTGGGCATCAGTCCCGAGCAGCTGGACGAACGGCGCTTCGGCGATCTGCTCTACACCGCCGGCCAGCCGGACCCAGACCTGCTGATTCGCACCAGCGGCGAGATGCGCGTCAGCAACTTTCTCCTCTGGCAAATCGCGTATTCCGAGATCTACGTCACCGAGACGCTCTGGCCGGACTTCCGGCGGCGCCACCTCCTCGACTCGATCCTGGCCTACCAGAAGCGCGAGCGCCGCTACGGGGGCATCAACACGTCCCGCGTCGTGATCGGCGCGAAATGAAATGGGGTCGGGAGTCATTACATTTTTCGCCGGGAGGGGTGTGGCGAAAAATGTAATGACTCCCGACCCCGTTTTCACCACCGCATGATTCGCCTGATCAGCGGTCTGGCGCTGGCCGGCGTCGCGCTCGCCGCGATCCTGCTGCTTCCGCCCAATCTTCTTCGCTTCGCGGCCCTGGGCGTCGCCCTGCTCGCCGCGCGCGAATATCTCGCGATGGCCCGCCGGCTCGATCTCGCGCCGTCGCCTCTTCTCACGTATGCGTTCGTCGCAGTGTCGTGTTGGACGGTGAGCCTGCCCGTCGCGCGCGAGGACCTGCTGCTGCTGGCTGGTCTGGCGCTGCTGCTGATCGACGTGCTGCGTCGCGCGCGCGCCCTGCCCAGCGCCGCCGCGTCGCTGACGGCGGGACTCTACGTAGGCGTTCCGCTCGGGCTGCTTGTCGTCGTCCACGAGCTTGCCGGGCGGGAGGCCGTCCTCCTGTTAATCGCGACCGTCGTCGTCAGTGATTCCGCGCAGTACTACACAGGCCGGATGCTTGGGCGTCATCCCCTCGCACCCGCCATCAGCCCGAAGAAGACCCTCGAAGGTGCCGTCGGCGGCCTGGTGTTCGGCCCGGCGCTGATGGTGGTCGCCGGAAAAATCGTGCTGCCGTTTGCCAACCGGACGCAGCTTGCCCTGACCGGAGTCGCCGTTGTGGTGCTCGGCATTTGCGGTGACCTATTCGAGTCGCGCCTCAAACGCGCCGCCGACATGAAAGACAGCTCCGCGCTGATTCCGGGCCATGGCGGCGTTCTCGATCGCATCGACGCCCTCCTGTTTGCCACGCCCGGCTTCTACTTCTGTCTCCAGGCGCTGATGTGAAGCGACTTGCCATTCTCGGGTCTACCGGCTCAATCGGCCGGAGCGCCTTGGCGGTCGTGGATGCCTATCCCGATCGTCTGAAGGTGGTCTCGCTCGCCGCGGGTGACAACGTCGCGTTGCTGGCCGAGCAGACGAGCAAGTACCGGCCGCTGGCCGTCTCGCTCTCGAGCGGCGCGGCGCTGGACCGCCTTCGAGAAAGCGGCGCGCCGCTGCCCGCCACGATCGGCGCGGGCACCGAGGGCCTCATAGCCGTTGCCACGCATCCGGATGTCGACCTCGTGATTTGCGCGTCGGCCGGAACGGCCGGACTCGAGGCGGTGCTGGCCGCGATTGCGGCGGACAAGACGATCGCGCTCGCGAACAAGGAAGTGCTCGTGATGGCTGGTGAGTTGGTCACCGCCGCGGCCCGCCGACGAGGCGTGGCGATCCTGCCGGTAGACAGCGAGCACAACGCGATCCATCAGTGTCTGCACGGCCGCCAGCGGGGCGAGATCAAGCGGTTGATTCTGACCGCGTCGGGAGGCCCGTTCCGCCACCACTCGCTGGAGGCACTCGACCACGTGGCGCCTGAGGAGGCGCTGCGCCATCCCACATGGCAGATGGGACGCAAGATCACGATCGACTCGGCCACGCTGATGAACAAGGGGCTGGAAATCATCGAGGCTCGTTGGCTGTTCGATGTCGGCGCGAGCCAGATCGACGTCGTCATTCACCCGCAGTCCGTCGTGCACTCGCTGGTTGAGTTGATTGACGGCTCTTTCATCGCACAGCTTGGAATCACCGACATGCGGCTGCCGATCCTCTATGCCTGCTCCTATCCCGACCGTTGGGAGGGGCCGCTGCCGTCGCTGGATCTGACGCAATGCGGACGCCTCGAATTCGAAGCACCCTCGATGGAGCGATTCCCGTGCCTTGGGCTGGCCTATCGCGCGCTTCGCGCAGGAGGCACCGCACCAGTCGTGCTGAACGCGGCCAATGAGGAGGCGGTGGCCGCGTTTCTACAGCGAAGGCTGAGTTTTACGGCGATTCCCAGGGTCATCGAGCAGGCCATGAGCGCCCACTCGATCGGTGCCGTTGATTCGCTGGAGGCGGTACGTGCCGTCGACGCAGCGGCGCGCCAGTTCGCCCGCGCTACAATCGAATCTGAGGTTCTACTGTGACCACCGCTTTGGCTTTTCTCTTCGTGCTCGGTGTGCTGATTTTCGTGCACGAGCTCGGCCACTACGCCGCCGCCAAGCGGCTCGGCGTGCGCGTGCTGACCTTCTCGCTCGGTTTCGGCCCCAAGCTCCTGAGCTTTCGCAAGGGCGATACCGACTATCGCATCAGCGTGATTCCGCTCGGCGGCTACGTGAAGATGGCGGGCGAGAATCCCGACGATCCGCGGAGCGGCCAGCCCGACGAATTTCTGTCCAGAACCAAATGGGAGCGGTTTCAGATTCTGATCATGGGACCGGTGATGAATCTGGTGCTGGCCGTCGTCGTGATGGCCGTGGTGCTGATGCAGGGCGTCGAGGTCCCCGCGTATGAAGACCAGCCGCCGGTCGTGGGCGCCGTGCTCCCAGGATCCCCCGCGGAGAAGGTTGGCGTTCAGGCAGGAGATCGCATCCTCACCGTTGGCGGCGACACGGTCGATACCTGGTCAGACCTCAGTATGGCGATCGGCACGCGGCCCGATCGCGATGTGCCGGTCACGCTGAGCCGGAACGGGCAGACCACCGCGGTGACCGTACGGCCGAGCGCGCAGACAAGATTCGAGATCGGCGATATCGGAGTGCTGCCCGACACATATCCGATCGTCGCGTCCACGCTGCCTGGAGATCCGGCGGACAAGGCAGGCATCAAGGCGGGCGATGTGGTGCTGGCCGTGAACGGCCAACGAATGGTCGTGCGCGCGCAGCTCGTCGAAGCCATCTCCCGGAATGCGGGAAAGGAAACCACGCTGCGGGTTCGCCGGGGCGCTCAGGAGCTCGATGTCGTCGTGGTGCCGGTGCACCGCGAGAACCGAGGAATGATTGGCATCACCATCACCGAGCCGATGACGTCTTTTACGCCGGGACCTGTTCAGGCGCTCGGATTGAGCGTCGAGCGCAATGTCGAGCTCACACGTCAGATCTTCAAGACTGTCGGCGGCTTCTTCTCGGGCGAGACCTCGCCACGCCAGCTCATGGGACCGGTTGCTATTGCTCAGCTTTCAGGGGAGTCCGCGCAGGCAGGGTGGATTTCCCTGTTCGGCCTCATGGCAGTGATCAGCCTCAACCTCGGGATCCTGAACCTGCTACCCATCCCCATCCTCGATGGGGGACATATCACGATCATGGCGCTGGAAGGCATCGCGCGCCGCGATTTCAGCATGCGGGTAAAGGAAAAAATGCTGCTGGCAGGCTTCGTGCTGCTCATGATGCTCATGGTCACGGTGATTTACAACGACCTGACGCGGATCAGCTGGATCGAGCAGCTCATGCCGTGGAGAAACTAGCCAGGGCTCTCGGCCCCTGGCTCTCGGCTCTCGGACGCGGGTGAAAGGCCCCAAAGCCGAAAGCCCAGAGCCGACAGCCAACAAGGAGCGACATGATGCGATGCATTTCGACGACAGTTACGGCGCTTGCGCTGGTCGCTGGCCTGAGCATTCCGGCCGCGGCGCAAACTGGCGTCACCCAGTCGGATATCCAGCGGCTGCAGGACGCGGTCTTCGACGCCAGTTCCGATGTGTCGCGCCTGCGCGGCCGGGATGTGGTCCGAGCGACGCAGCTCCAAACCGAGCTGGACGAGCTGCGCGACGAGGTGATCTATCTCAAGGTGAAGCTGCGGAAGCGCGAGTCGCTCACGCGAAACGAGTATTCGAGCGTCCGCGATCGCATCGATGATCTGCGGACAAGGACACGGGACGAAGGCGGGTTCGCGTCGAATGCCGGGTCCGGTGCGGCTCCGAGGAACTCGGGAAACGCCCGGCCGCGGACGACGACGGCAGCGTCAACGTCGCGCGACGGCCTGGAGATTCCCACCGGAACCGAGCTCGATGTCCGGTTGCTGAACTCCTTGAACTCCGACACCGCCCAGGTTGAAGATCGCTTCGAGGGCACCACGCTGGTCGATCTCACGATCGACGGCCGCGTGGCCGTGCCCGCCGGCTCCGTGATGCGCGGTGTCGTGTCGGGAGTCGAGCCCGCCACACGCACCAATCGCACCGGGAAAATGACGGTCAGCTTCGACCAGGTGACGGTGCAGGGCCGCTCCTATCCCATCCGGGCGACGGTGACGGAGGCAATTGAAAGCGACGGCATCAAGGGTGAAGCGGGACGCATCGGCGCCGGCGCCGGCGTGGGTGCGATTATCGGCGGCATCCTCGGCGGGTTCAAAGGCGCGCTTGCCGGCATCCTGATCGGCGGCGGCGGCACCATCGCGGCCACCGAGGGAAAAGACGTGAAGCTCGATCAGGGCACGGTGCTGCGCGTTCGCTTCGATTCGCCAGTCACGATCGGACGGTAAGCTTAGAGCATGTTTCACTTCCGCGTCGCGAACGGAGAGGGCGGAGGCAACGGATCAACACGGAGAAACGAAGCAACGGAGACAAGAAGTCTCTCCGTTCCTCCGCTGCTCCGTGTGATCCCGTTCCCTCCGTCTCCTCCGCTGCCTACACGGTTGTGAAATCAGCGCTAGAACTCGATCTGCACGCCGACCTGAACGGTGCGGGGGACCGCCTGCGTCCCCGGCCGAACCCGCCGGGCATCATCCCATTCTCGGCTGTCGGAGGACGAGTCTCATGGCTGAGTCTCGCCGTGTCTGGCGCCGAACCAGAAGACGCCATTGGCCCCGGTGAGCGGCATCGGCTCGCGATTCATCCGGATCTCCACGAGGGTTGTCGTGTACGGCCAGAAAAATGCGACGTCCTTGGCGCCGATCGTG
>ORMF011107682.1_pt1 | contig 14047 bp, 17 predicted proteins | sample 1779871 | NCBI WGS metagenome assembly ORMF01 (sample SAMEA104232316, study PRJEB22302) | groundwater metagenome | biome: forest; feature: aquifer; material: groundwater | place: USA | collected 2011-08-07 | depth 5.4 m | reverse complement strand
CTCGTCTTCGAGTACGCCACGCTCCTCGCGCCTGGCGGGCCTTGCCGCTGGGCCCAGCGCGGCCGCGGGGATTTATGAAGCCGGTTCTAGGGCGTGGAATCCGCAGGGGTTAAAACCGTCCAGGGCCACAGCCGGACCGTGACCGGCCCGACCAACTCCTGCCGGCTGACCGGCCCGAGGATGCGGGAATCACAGCTGTCCTCGGTGCGGTCGCCCAGCAGAAAGAACTCTTCGTCTCCCAGGGTCCACTCCCGTCCCTCAACGGCCACCCGCTCGCCCGGCAGGCCCACGACCCGCTTCACGAGCGCTTGCCCTTCGAACGCGGCGGGACGGACGGCGACGATCTCTCCGCGGCGCGGCGCGCGCGCGTCAAAGGCGTTCGGGCGCACCAGCACGAGCTCGCCGGGGTTGAGCACGGGGGACATGCTGTGGCCGTAAATCCGCATCAACCGCCCGAAGAGCGACATGGCGCTTACTTCTTCTTCGCGGCCTCGGCCTTCTGGAACATTTCGCTGACCTTGCCGACTGCGTCCATTAGCTCCTGCGACTTGGCCGTGTCCACGTGCTGCTTGTTGTAGGAGCACAGCTTGGCCGCCTTCCAGAAGGTCTCGTGCAGGTCCGGGAACATCGAGAGCGTTTCCGGCTTGAAGTAGTCGGTCCAGAGGATGAGCAGCTCCTGCTTGCAGATCTGGGTATGGGCTTCCTTGGTCTGGACCATGCGGACGAGGGTGTTGCGGTATTCCAGGTGGTCGTGCGCGGGGGCGGTCGGGGCGGGCACCGGCAGCTGGGTGAGCTTCGTATTCATCGTATGGACGGTCTTGGCCGCGATGGCGGCCCCGTGCGGATCGTAAATGCCGCACGGCACATCGCAGTGGGCAAAGAGCGGCTCGATGCCTAGCGTTCGGTCGATGAGCTTCTGCATCCAGGACATGGTTCCCTCCTCTGTAGGCTGGTGCGACTGCGGGATAGTCGGGTAGGTGAGCCTATTATAGCAAAATTATCGTGTGGGGTCTTGCTGGCGATTGCCCCGCTGGGTGATATGGTACGGGAAGTCGGGAACCGTGATACGGGCGAGTGGAAACGGTATGGTGGCACCGCAATTCAGCGATGCTCCCAGGTCTCAGTTTACTTCGAGAACTGCTGCGCGTACCGATCCACGAGCTCTCGGAGCATCCGCTGATACTTGGTCCGATGCTGCGACGCCTGCCGTTTGAAGAACTGGATACTCGACTTGCTTAGGAGCAGTGTCACTTTAACCGTCTCTTGCGGTATGACCAATTTCTCCGGTGGGGGAAGGATGTCCGCGATCCTGGTAAGTTTCCCGATCGGAAAATCGGTATCAGTCGCCCGCCTGCTCATAGTAGCGCCTCCCCTTCCTCCAGTAGCCCGCGCCATAGAGTCTGACCATTCCCTCTCGATAGGTAAACCGAACCGTGAGAATCCTGCCACTGACCTTTCCGAAGCAAAATAAGCGTTCCTCTCCTTGACCATGCTTTTCATCAGCATAGAGCTTCCGGCGTGGATCCTTGAAAGCCCTGGCAGCGGTTTCAAAGTCGACGCCGTGTTTTCTGATGTTGGCCGCCTCTTTCCTCACGTTCCAGACAAAGCTGCCGAAGTGACGATCCATGGCTCAGCTTCCAAGATAGCATAGAAAGCGAAAATTTACCATATAGTTATACATATCTCTCAAACAACAATCAGTAGTCACGCAGTCCGGTTGTAATCCCATTCCCTGCCTGTGAAGGTAAACCGGTTCCCCAGCGCGGAGGTGGCAAGGGTTGTCCCGGTGGGGTTTTTGATCGTCAGCTTCCCGAAGGTCTCATAGGTGTAGCGCTCGGCGATGGCCCCGGTGGCATTCGTGAGGTGGACGATGGAGCCGAGGCCATCCGCGGAGTAGGAACTAGTGGTGGTCCCCCGCTTCAGCTCCAAAAGCTCATCGATCCCTGGGCCGTAGAGATAGCGGGCCTGGATCGTGCCGGCCGTATTCGTTTCTTCCAGCAGGTCGGCCCCATCGTAGAGGCACTTCGTCGTCACCCCGCCGACGGTCTTGGTGGCCCGTCGTCCTAGCGCATCATAGGTAAAGGTGGTGGTCACTCCGCTCTTGACCACCTGCGTCAGCCGGCTCTCCGCATCGTAGGGGTCAGCGGCCATGTCTTGGGAAGAGAACGGCGGCGGGCACGATTGGCGAGGCGAGACGATTTAGGACGCCTCCGGTTTTCTACTGTCGCTTCAGGAATCGGCGGACCTCATCGTGGTCGCCCAACAACGCCAGGACGACGGTCTGGCCCTCCTGAACGTACACGATCCGTAGTGCAAGGCCCGCCCGCACCTCAAAGATACCCACACCCAGCTTCTTCATCCCCAGGCCGACTGGTGCGTGTCCGGTTTCAAAATACGCGCCAAGCTGTTGCAGGGTGTGATCGACGAGGGCTTGCTCGGCTGTTTGAAGGCGGGAGTAGGCGCGGCGAAACCTCGCGGTAGAGACAAGAAGCCGGCCCATCGCTTACTGTGAACGCTTCTTGAGGTCTCTAATCAACGCGTCCATTGAGTGAAAGGGGCGATCGCCGGCGTGCCCTTTGAGCGTCTTCACTTTGAACCGCTCCAGAGCCTCTGGAGGAATGCGCGCTTCAATCTCCACGGGACGCAAGATGATGACGCCGTGCGTATAGTCCACTTGGAAATAGACGTCATCCGGGCCGAGCCCTGCACGCTCCAAGATCACCTTCGGAAGCGCAACCTGATTCTTCCGTGACCGCTTCACCAACATGACCTTTCCTCCTCTCTGCAATGAGGAGTATACTTTACTATTTTACTTTCGTCAAGTAAGAATAACTGCCCGTGGCGGCTTCCCTGAGAAGTCCGCCCCATCGTAGAGGCACTTCGTCGTCACGCCCCCCACCGTCTTTGTCGCCCGCCGGCCCAGCGCGTCATAGGTGAAGCTGGTGGTCACGCCACTCTTGAGGACCTGCGTCAGGCGGTTTTCGGCATCGAAGGTGTAGGTGGCACTGCCATCGGCGGTGAGGTTGCCATTGGCATCGTAGGTTTGGGTCGTCCCCCCGACGGCGGTGTATTGGTTGAGGGCGTTCGGGGTGTAGGCCAGGAGCGGAGTGGCGGAGGCGGTAGGAGCGAACGCAATGCTCAGGCTAAGCACAAGGGCGAGATGGGTCATTCGTGAGGAATTAGGTCGTCGGTCCCCGGAACCCCTGGTCGTCTCGGCATCCCTGATCCTGGGCGGTACTATTTGGAACGCCTTCGATTTTCCCGCGCTGGAGGACGTGGTGGGGCAGATCCGACAAGACAATTCGGGCCAGACGGGCCATCGCCTCATGTCACTCAGGTCGCATTATGTGTCGTGTCCCCGGAATTCCGGGCGGAATTCCTGGACTAGGTCAACCGTGAAATCGTATTGTGGCACCGGAATTCCTGATAACTTCAGCGAATAGTTTTTCGGATTAGGAAGATAACCACAGAACCTGATACTCCCCAGATAATGCTATTCGCAACGAATGGAACCCAGAAAAACGAGGCGTCAAAATCCTTTGGGAGCATCCAAAAGACTGGGAAAGATACGATAGGCCAACTTCTACCGAAGAATGTATGGCTTAGATCTCGCGCCGTATTTCCTGGTGCAAAACTCCACGCAAAAAACTGCAGTATGAGATGAGAAATTGAAAGGACCAAAAAAACGACGGTATAAAACATTTTAATTACCTCCTAATTTTGAAATCACTTGGTAGAGTTGAGTAACAAGCACCTTGAGGTGTTGCGGGCGGGTTGTAGATAAGGAGCCCGCCGAAGATCTCTTATTTGATGTGCGCCGATGGCCTACTCTTATTGGGGGCTCCAAAGGCTGACCAAATCCCTGCTGCGATAGACGCCGGAACTGTTCCTCGGAATAGTTCCGACAGCTATGACCAAAGATCCGATATGGACCTCTCTGGCTAATTTGGCTTTCAAGGTATACCTTAATCAAATGATCTTCTTCAGGTGTTGTTTTTCTATAGAAACCTCGACGAATCTTACCTCCTCGATATGGATCCTTGTATACCTCTCCCTCTGTACCATAGATAGGATTCTCATTTCCATTAACCCCAAAGCTGTATGAATCGTATTCTGCGTTAGGGTCGCCCACGTTCACGCTTTCATGAAATGGCGGTTCGCTTTCCTCGGGACCTGATGTCGGTCCCTCAATCCAGTAGTCTAGTCCAAAGGGATCTGTAAAACTCGTTGGGTTATTTACTACGTACCGATACAGACTGGTATCTGGGAGGTATCCTAACGGATCCCGTGAGAGGAACCTCCCCGTATTTGGACTGTAGTATCGTGCTCTGTAGTAATAGAGTCCTGTCTCACTATCCCACTCCCTCCCCGTAAAGGTAAACCGGTTCCCCAGGGCGGAAGTCGTCAGGGTCGTTCCGCTGGCATTCTTGATCGTGAGCTTCCCGAAGGTCTCATAGGTGTAGGTTTCCGCGATCGCGCCGGCACTGGTCGTCAGATGGACGATGGAGCCCAGGCCGTCGGTGCTGTAGGAGCTCGTGGTCGTGCCCCGCTTGAGCTCCAAGGGCTCGTCAATGCCCGGCCCGTAGAGATAACGGGCCTGGATGGTCCCGCTGGTATTCGTCTCCTCGAGCAAGTCCGCCCCATCGTAAAGGAACTTGGTCGTGGTCCCGTTGACGGTCTTGGTCGCTCTTCGCCCGAGCGCGTCATAGGTGAAAGCGGTGGTCACCCCAGCTTTCACCACTTGGGTCAGCCGGTTCTCCGCTGTGTTGGAGTTAGCAGTCATGGTGTGGGGGATGCGGGTAAGCAGGAGTGATCGGCGAGGCGATACTATTTGGAACGCCTCCGATTTTCCCGGAATTCGATAGAATAGGCTCTCAATTGTCTTGCAGATCCGCTGGCAGCGGATCGAAACGTTGGAGGCGAGGAGCACGGTCGCGGATTATCCGCAAGAGAGTTTTGTAGCACTTCAGTTCAAAGCTAAAGGTGATGCGATCTGTAGGTTGTAGTCCTCGAACCTCCCAATGAGAAAACCCCGCATATAAGCGACGCGCAGTACATCGAATTTCTCGAATATCCTCCCAAGAAAATTGACGCCGACGACCCCATGGAAGCGTGCAGGTCAGCCCTGTTTCATTTACCAAAATCTGGCCAGGTTGATTGCGCAGTGACCATTCACTATAAAATCCGTTCAAAAAACAAATTGAGGCAAAACCAATCCAGAACAATCCTCGTTCTGATTTGAAGTGATCTCCATAGAAGTAGTTAAGCCAGAGAAGAGTGATTCCAGCAAAATACGCTGCCCATGGAGCCAAGTGGAAAGTGCCACCTGGATATGCAAAAACTATAGAATCCGACGGAAGAGAGCTTGAGGTTTTCATTGAGTACGACGCCTCTTTTTGGGATCAGATGATCCTCGAGTAGGTCCAAAAATACCAAAAAGATCTTGAGGAGTCAGGCGAAGGAGGGGGCTGAGTACGGATCCCAGAGCCCCCCAAGGAGATGTAATGCCTCCGGCAGCCGCGAGCTTACTGGTTAATGCCTGCAAAGCAGGACTGACTGTTCCAGTTTCATAGGGCAGCCATACAGAAGCACTAAATAGGCCACCTGCGGCACCAACCAAAAACGCGATTCCTGCCGAGGTTAAATTTAAATTAGCAATATCGGTGCCAGCGAGAGACTGATAAGCAAGTGATCCTAATGCTGAAAACCCTCCAGCCCAACCTGCTACAACCAAAATGGAAGCGCCTGTACCAGCCACCGTTATTCCCATTCCAGCAATAGCACCAACACCAGCCGCTGCCAGTCCTTGCCGAAAACTAAGTTGTCCATGTGCTGCAAAAAAAGCGTTTTGCCACCCTACGGCCGCACCAAACAATGCCCCTAGACCGATAGCAACTAAGATTGGATTCTGCCCATTTGGGTCAGTTAAGTTTAATGGATTATTCCCCACATACCGATATAGGTTCACATCCGGCAGGTAGCCGAGGGGATCTCGCGAGAGGAACCTCCCCTGTGTGGGGTTGTAGTATCGTGCTCGATAGTAGTAGAGTCCGGTCTCGCTATCGTATTCCCTGCCGGGCATTCCGGGGACACAATACTATTTCCCCGCTCCGACCGGCCGCCCGGGCCGACCGCGGCGCAGGCGCCGACCGGTCCGCGCTTCCAGCTGGGCGAGGAAGGCGGCGCTGCCCAGGGGCCGCCCCTGGCTGGTCGGGCGGTCCAGCGCCTGCTCCAGGTGATCATCCTGCTCCTCGGTGAGGAAGGCCGCCCAGTCCGTGATTCGCTCCTTCAGGACGTGGCTGGTCAGCACGGGATCGGGCTGGCCCTGGACATGGGCCCGAGCGCTGGACCAGGGATAGTCGTCCGCACGGGCCACCAGCCGGGCGGCCACCGGATTGCGCTCCACGTAGCGCACCGCTGCCAGCAGGTGGGGTTCATCCAACACGACGGAGCCGAAGCGGCCCTGCCAGAGGAAGCCGCGCCAGCCCTCGCGGAAGTTGATGGCGCGGGTGTAGCGCCGGTGGGTCTCGGCGATCGCCCGGGTGAGGCTGGTCGCCTGCCGGGGCACGACGATGAGGTGGACGTGGTTGGGCATAAGGCAGTAGGCCCAGACCTCCAGCGCGTAGCGCTGCGCTTGGGCCTGCAGCAGCTGGAGGTAGGTGCGGTAGTCCTCCGGCTGGAAGAAGACAGGCTGGCGGCGGTTGCCGCGCTGGGTGACGTGGTAGGGCAGATCGGGCAGGGTCAAGCGGGGGAGACGGGCCATCGAATTAGATCATCGCCAAAATAGTATTGTGGCACCGGAATTCCCCAGGCTGAGTATAAGAGCAGGGAGAGTCATCTGTGAGGACTTAAGTCTCGTGTCCCCCGGATTACTCTGTTGTTAAGTGCTAGAGATTCGTTCAATAGCTTTTAGATAACGCTGACGCTGCACTTCAGTCAGACCTGGAGAGCGCCCGCTGCTCCACAGCTCTTGAAGGGCTGCAGTCGATGATAATACCTCAAAAGTAGGTAGTCCGTATTTTGTAAGAAGGCCGGACAGCTCCTCTCCAGATCGTTGCGCTTCTTCGATGGTTTGTACTTCCCACCACCTGTCAGATCGCTCCGGTGTTAAGAAACCTAACCGCTCCTGCCAATGACAATCCCATACGCTTGGTTCTTTTGAATCACGACCTAGACGTGTAGCAAGTAAATGAGAAAAAACCCCGAGATTCACAGTGGCTATCAACACATCGGTCGTCGATTTTTGGCTCTTCTGAAGTTGTACCACCCAGACCACATCGTTGTTGCGCTGAGCCGAAAAGGAATTTCCACTTTTACTAAAACCCACTGGTTTTAATACAGCGTGTACATAGTCAAGCATGACTTTAGTAAATTCAGATGCGCTCATCTGTTTCTCACCACAGTAACAATGTAACCTTGCAAGCGTAGATAAGCATCCTTTGCGCGTTGACCTGAATTATAGATAGCTCCTCCTACTTTTGTTTCAACACCACCGAGTATTTGACCGCCTTTTGAGACTTCAATATCGATAAACCGTCTCCCAAGCGGCGTCCCTTTATACACTTCTGTGCGCACTTCATATCCTGCTAGACGCAGTAGATTGGCAATTTCGTCACGAAATGCGTTTCCCGCCGCTCGGTTAGCTGCTAATCGCCCTGCGGTAGCAAACGTAGCCTCACCCACCATAAACGCCCGAGCGGGAATAAAGCCCAGTAGGATAAAGAACGGATCGTTCGGTAAGGAAACGGGTTCGAGCGTTTCCTGTTCGACCGCCAGCAGATATTCTTCTTGGGAGCGAAACCCTTGCTTCTTCCATGCTGGCGCTTTGTCGAGCCCAAACGCATCGATCCAGTTCACCGGATTATTCCCCACATACCGATACAGGTTCACATCCGGCAAGTAGCCGAGGGGGTCTCTAGACAGAAACCTCCCTGTATTTGGATTGTAGTATCGGGCCCTATAATAGTAGAGTCCGGTTTCCGAATCCCATTCCCTTCCCGTAAAGGTGAACCGGTTCCCCAATGCGGACGTGGTTAGGGTCGTCCCACCCGGATTTTTGATCGTCAGCTTCCCGAAGGTCTCGTAGGTGTAGCGCTCGGCGATGGCCCCGGTGGCATTCGTGAGGTGGGTGATCGAGCCTAGGCCGTCGGTGCTGTAGGAGCTGGTGGTCGTGCCGCGCTTGAGCTCCAAGGGCTCATCGAGGCCAGGGCCGGCGAGGTAGCGGGCAGTGACGGTCCCCGCACTGTCGGTTTCCTCCAGCAGGTCCGCCCCGTCGTAGAGGAACTTCGTCGTCACGCCTCCCACCGTCTTCGTCGCTCGTCGGCCAAGCGCATCGTAGGTAAAGCTGGTGGTCACCCCGCTCTTGACCACTTGCGTCAGGCGACTCTCCGCATCGAAGAGATGGGAGAAGGAGCAAGGAAGTTGTCAAAGAACAGTAAAGATGAAAAAGACAGAAGCTGTTAGTGCCTAGGCGATCCTGTTAAGGACGCTTCTGGTTTTCGTTGAACAACCATGCAAAATCTGCGGGCCTGAGATCATACCCTTTGGGGGGCCAGATCAGGAACACGATGTCGCCATCTGGCCGCGCCAGTTTACCAACCACACCCTGAGCCCCTTGATAGGTAGCCTGCACGACTGGAATACGCTCCCCCCTTATCTCCAATGTTCTCTCTTGACCAAGAATTAGCTTGTCTCCGTATAGCGGACGAAGGTGTGGATCTTGGAGAAAGACACTAGCTGTTTCCATTGGCGATGTCTGTAATGTTTGGTGAAACTTGACCAACACAATTGCCTGCGGAAACCTCGACCCGGGAGGATCGCCGTAACCCGTATGCGCCACTAAGGCAACGTATCCAAAATCAGGAAATTCTTTTACGTATTGAAGCCAGTAGTCGTCTGGCGTGGCCAACCGTAGAATCCGATCAGCAAGTTGCAACGGGTCTTCGATTTCCTCCTGGGAGCGTGCATGGTCTCTCCCTTGGGCTCCTAGTTGACCAGCTATGCTCTGATCTAGAGAACCTCCACGATGGTCAAGGGGAATAGCGGGAGGCAGAGGGAGAGAGGATTCAGCATGCTTCATTTTCCGGATTGCCGTGTTAATATTATGAATTTTTGCGAAGGAAATGAATGACAGTAAGACGAACGCAGCACCTAAAATGACCTTAACATAGCCTGAGTCTATAGGTTTTCTTACGACAACACTCACAAGCACATGTATCAAGAGTAAAACCGCTGCTAAGAGTGTCATCCCAATGAACGGTAGAAAAATATATGTGGCGCGCACGTCTCCACCTAGAAAAGCTGAGGGGTATCCAATTAGGAAATAGGCCACGAGCTCGATAACTAAGACAGCGAGCACCACACAGCAGGTCTGAATAGCTTCTCTAGGAGACATGCCGGCAAGTCACAGGATTAGTAGTAGAAATGATAGATCGGCCATCGATTGGGTATATTGTTGAACCCACCTAGATCGGGAGTGAGATCAGGGTATGGAGTTCTAAATGTAGTGGTATCGCTTTTTCGACCACCGAAATAAATTCGAATAAATATGTTCGTTGAGGCCTCCAGAAGAGCTCTGTTGGCTTCGGCCACCGGTTTATGGGGGCGCCTGGCCACATCGAAAATTATTCGATCATAGTCTTCGTACGTCAGCTGGAACCGCCTGTTTAATTGAGTTAATGCTCGATCATGAACAGCGCATGCTTGCTGTTGAGCATTTGAACCAGGGGGTGCCTGACCGCTGTTGCATTGTCGAGAGGCACCGCAACAGGATCCAAACCCGATATTTTCTTCGACAGCATTTTTAAGATCTCGAGTGGGTTGCTTGGCTTCTAAACCAAAGGGGTCGGTGCGACTCGTGGGGTCGTTTTCAACATATCGATACAGGTTCACATCCGGCAGGTAGCCGAGGGGATCCCTGGAGAGAAACCTCCCCTGTCCGGGGTGGTAGTATCGTGCCCGGTAGTAGTAGAGCCCGGTTTCCGAGTCCCACTCCCGCCCCGTGAAGGTGAAGCGGTTGCCCAAGGCGGAGGTCGCCAGGGTGGTGCCGGCGGCATTCTTGATCGTCAGCTTCCCGAAGGTCTCGTAGGTGTAGGTCTCCACGATGGCCCCGGTGGCAGTCGTGAGGTGGGTGATGGAGCCCAGGCCGTCGGTGCTGTAGGCGCTGGTGGTCGTCCCGCGCTTCAGCTCCAAGGGCTCGTCAATCCCCGGGCCGTAGAGGTAGCGGGCCTGAACCGTGCCGGCCGTATTCGTCTCTTCCAGCAGATCCGCCCCGTCGTAGAGAAACTTCGTCGTCACGCCACTTACGGTCTTGGAGGCCCGCCGGCCCAGCGCATCGTAGGTAAAGCTGGTGGTCACCCCGCCCTTCACCACCTGCGTCAGCCGGTTCTCCGCATCGAAGGTGTAGGTAGCCGTCCCATCAGCGGTCAAGTTCCCATTGGCATCGGAGGTCTGGGCCGTCCCGCCGACGGCGCTGTACTGGTTGAGGGCATTGGGCGTGTAGGCTTGGGTGGTACTACCCCGGGTGACCTGGAGACGATTGCCGACCGCATCGTAGGTCAGGGCCAGACTGGGCGTGCCGCTGGCCTGCTCATCCGCGATCACCAGCTGGGAGAGCGGGTCGTAGTTATAGGCATGTGTCCCGGCTGCATCGGTCCGGGTTTCCCGGTTGCCGAGCGGGTCGTAGGCGTAGGCGAAGCTCGAGAGAGTCGCCGCACCCTTCGTGTGGATGAGACTGGTCAGGCGGTTGGCGGCATCGTAGCCATACGTGCTGACGACTCCGTTCGGCAGAGTCAGACTCGCCCGCCGGGAGAGGGCGTCGTAGCCGAAACTGATGGTCTGGCCGTTTAAGTCCGTCATCGCTTTCAGGCGGTTGAGCTGGTCGTAGGTCGGATAGGTCACGGTGGGGCCGCCGGGATAGGCGAGGGTGGCTCGGTTATCCGCGGCATCGTAGGTGTAGGCGACGGTCTGGCTGCCTGGGAAGACCGCCTGTTTCAGCCGCCCCTGGCCGTCGTAGGCATGGGTGAGGGTGCCGGCCGGGTTGGCGGCGGTGAGCAGGCGGCCAGCCGCGTCGTAGGTATAGGTGGCGGTTTCGGCTGGGCTGGTCTTCTGGCTGAGCCGGTTGAGCGCGTCGTAGACATAGGTAATCGTCTGGTTGGCTGGGGTGATGCGCTGGGTGAGGTTGCTTGCCGGGTCATACGCGTAATTCTCGTGTGTTGAGCCGGGATAGGTGAGCTGGCTCAGCCGGTCGAAGTCGTCGTAGGCGTAGGCCGTGGCGTTGTTCTTGGCGTCCGTCAGGGAGGCGAGGTTGCCGTTGGGGTCGTCGCGGTATTCGGTGACCCCGCCGGCGGCATCGGTTACCTTCCAGAGCAAGTTGCGCTCGTCATAGGTATAGGCGGTGGTGTTCAGCTTGGCATCGATGATGCTGGTACGATTGCCGCCTTCGTCGTAGAAGAAGCGCGTCACGTTGGTCAGGTCGTCCGTCACGGTCGCCAGCTGGTCCAACGCCGTGTAGGTGTAGACCGTGGATTGCCAGTCATCATTCGGATTGACAGTGCCGGCCGCCGGCCGGGCACCCGGGGTCGTCGTGGTCGCCTGCCGGTCCACCTGGAGGAGGTTGCCGTTGGCGTCATAGGTGTAGAAGGTCCTGAAGCTGAACGGCGATGGCGCGGTCATATCAGTCAGCTGATTGAGCGCATTGTAGGCAAACGCCGTCGTATTGAGCCGCGGGTCCGTGACGCTGGTCACGTTGCCCACAGCGTCATAACCGAACGCCGTCGTACCCGCTTCCGGGGTCCCGAAGCCCTCCGTCACCTGGAGGAGGTAGCCCGTGGCGGCATCATACGCATACTTCGTCGCCCGAGCGGTGGGGTCGGTCGCCGTGTCGACCTGGCCGAAGCTGGTGTAGGTGAAGACCGCCTGCGGCGTGACCCCGCCGACCGTGGGGTAGGTGATGCGACGAAGGTTGCCCTTCATGGGCTCACTCAGCTCATAGTCGTACGTATACGTCGTGACGTTGAGCCGAGGATCCGTGATGGTTTTGATGAAGTTGAAGTTGGGCTCGTAGGTGAACTTGGTGACGACGTCGGTGGCATCCGGCACGCCCCTGGGCTTGCCAATCTTCTTACGGCGGATTTCAAGGAGGTTGCCCTTGGCGTCGTAGCTGAACTCGACGGCGTTGCCGCGTGGATAGAGGATGCGGGTGCGCTCGCCGGCGGCGTTGTACTCGTAGGTCGTCACGTAGGAGGCCGGCTCGCCGGCGGGGTTGCCGTCGGTGAACTGCTCGGTCTTGGTGACATGCCCTGCGGTGTCGAACTCGTAGTGGGTCTGGAAGCCGCGCCGGTCGGTGACGTCCGCGCCGGTGACGACCGACAGCGCCTGCGCATCCCCCACGCACGCGGTGTTGCTGCGGGCGGCGTCCACATAGCCGCCGTCCAGCAGGTAGCGGGCCTCATAGGTCCCGCGCGTGCTGGTAAAGAGCGATCCGGTCCCGCTCGTCTGCCCGCTGGTGTAGAGGACACCGCCGTAGGTTGTGTTTGGATCTCCCACCTTGAAGAGGCCGATCCAGTCCATGCTGTGCCCGGCCCGGTCCGGCGGTGCTTGCCAATTGACCGTGTATGGCAGCCCCGGGGCGACCGTCAGCGGCGTCAGCGCCAAGCTGAAGCCCGGCTGTCCGCTGCCCGGCGTTGAGGGACAGGTGTCGGAGAGCGTGTAGGCCACGGTAGAGAGCCCGGCGCCATAGTTCTGAGAACTGAGCCGACCGTTCGCGTCGTAGCCATTGACCAGATAGGCTTGGCCCTGGGGGTCCGTGATGGTCTCCAGCCGGTGGGTCGTGTAGGCATACCGAGTCGTGTTGCCGCTGGGGAATTCCGGGGTGGTCGGTGTCGTGACGCTCACGAGGTCGCCCGTGTTCGCCGCGTCATACCCATAGGCCACACTCCGGCCCGCGTAGGTGATGCTTACCAGCCGCCCATCAGCGTCATAGGCGAAATTGACGGGGCGGCCGACGGCGTCGGTGATGCGGGTTAGCCGATACTCGCGGGCGATGACGCCGGTGGCCTGATTCATGAAATAGTCAGACCGGCCGAGGACGGGCAGCAGCCCCGCCGGATCATAGGTCAAGGTGAGGGCGTTGCCGTTGCGGTCCTGGAGGCGGGCGAGGTTGCCGTTCACGTCATAGAATTCCTTGTCCCCGTGCGGCGAGGTCAGCGTGTAGGTGCCGTCCGCGTTCTGCACCAGCGTATCGTAGACGCCGGGCGGTGCTGTGTAGCCGGGCTGGTTGGAGACAAACTCATCCTTCCGGCTGTTGCCGCGCAGCACGACGACGTTATTGTTGGAGAGCTTGCGGACGCGGCGGTTGTAGGACATATCCCAGCCGTAGCCGAAGGATCCGTTGTACGCGTTCCGCGAACGATACGTAAAGGTCACGTCCACGGGCAGCCCGCGACCGGGCCAGAAGATATCCTGCCGGGTCAGGGTAAACTCTCCTCGCTGGACGTCCACGGGGTCCAGCTGAGCACGCACCAACGGCTCTTGGTCGCTGGAGTGCCGCACCGGGGCTTGGGCGCTGCCTTCCCGCTCCGGGGGCGGACTCGGAGTGACGCCGCCGAAGATGAGAAAATCGTCGGCGAGGGCCGCTGGCACGCTCCCGAAGCCCGCCAGAGCGTGCGCAACCGCCACCAGGACCGCGAGGCGTTTCAGCCGCCAGCGTTTCATCCAGCAAACTCCACCATGACCGGCACCGTTCGGACTCCCATGTGGTCGGCGTAGCCCAACACGTTCACCGTCAGCAGATGCCGCCCCGGGGTCAGGTGCGACGTATCCCACAGATAGGTGAACGGGGTCGCGCCGTCTTCCTCTTCGAACAAGAAGGTCAGGTCTTCAAACAAGGAGACCTCAAACCGCTCATCCGTCATGCGGCGGGCGTCCGACGCTTCCACTGTCACGCGCACGGGCACGATGCCGTTCAGTAACGGCAGGCCATTCGGGTCACGCCGAGCGCCGGGAAATGCCACCCCTACGCCCGCCTCGCGGCAAGCCGCTCGACGGT
>ORMF010229489.1_pt1 | contig 14052 bp, 13 predicted proteins | sample 1779871 | NCBI WGS metagenome assembly ORMF01 (sample SAMEA104232316, study PRJEB22302) | groundwater metagenome | biome: forest; feature: aquifer; material: groundwater | place: USA | collected 2011-08-07 | depth 5.4 m | reverse complement strand
GAGCCAAAGTCTTTTGTCTTTACCCTGGTGAACGGCAGAACTGGGTGGCGGATTAGCAACATCGAATACGGCGAGGGGCGCTCACTGCGGGGATATTTGAAAAGCTAACGTGGCCCACCGCAAAGTTCTTTACTTTCCTGAATCTCCCGCCCTATAGTACGGCCCGAAATTGCCAATTTCCGAGTGTCTCTCCCGAATAATCTTTCTACGAGGGCTTAACGAATGAATAGGTCCATCAGACGGCAGATTATTGTCGCGACCTTATGCTTCAGCCTCGCCGGACCTGTCTCAGTCGCGCGCGTAACGGCTCAATCGCCGCCTTCGCCTCCGAAGGAAGAGTTCAAATTTGGCAAGGCCGATCTTGATCTCCTCGAACAAGTGAACCTGTTGGACAAGCGGTTCGAGCGGGAAGGCCTCGTTTTTCTTGACGACGCTACTAACGCTTACCTGCAGCGAGTCGGGGAATCGCTGCTGCCGCGCGATCGAAACCTCGAGCATGTTATTTGGAAATTCCGAGCCCTGAGAGATCCAGTTCCCAATGCTTTTGCCTTGCCCAACGGATCGGTTTACGTCAATACCGGCTTGATTGCCTTGCTCGATAATGAATCGCAGTTGGCATCCGTTCTGGCGCATGAGATAACCCACGTGCTCAATCGCCACTCATATCTGCAAAACCGCAGCAACAGAAAGAAGTATCTGGCTATTAACATTATCGCTGCTGTCGGCGCCTGGAATCCGGTGGGCGGAGTTGCGGGTGCGGCCATCGACATCATTGCGGCGGTGTCTCCATTCATCCTCGTCACCACGATGTTCGGGTACAGCCGCGATCTGGAAAAAGAGGCGGACCTAAAGGGCGTGGAAGTGATGATTATTGCCGAATATCCTCCCGAAGAAATGGTCAAGGCGTTTACGCTGTTGAGCAACGACATCGAAGGCGAGCAGTTGAAATTCTTCTATAACGATCATCCCCAACTGAAAGATCGCATCAGCTATGTCACCGCTCATCTGGGCAGCAAGGCGAACAAGACCACAGCAGCGGCGGAATTGCACCGGGAAAAGCGCGCTTATCTTGCTAAGATAGAAACTGTTTCGCGCCACGACATCCAATTGGCGATCAATTCAGCGCGGTTTCGCACTGCGGTTTATCTGAGTCAAAAGTTTGCTGACTTCAGGCCCGACTCAGCGGAAAATATTTTCTGGTTGGCCGAGTCGTACCGCGCCCTGGGTCCGCGCTCGCCCGAGTTAACAGAGAAGGAACTCACGAACAACGCCAAGAAGGACGCAGCTAAGAAGCGCTCCAAACTGATGCCGGAAGAGGCAGAGCGCGAGCTGCGGGCAACGGCAGCCGGACAGCAGAACTGGAAGATCAATCAGCAGAAAGCCGAAGATCTCTACTTGCAGTCGCTAAAGCTTGATCATCCCGTGCCGATAGCGCATCGCGGACTCGGCATGCTTTATGAAAAAATTGGCAGGGTCAAAGAAGCGATTGACGAATACCAGAATTATCTCGACCTGGCCCCGGACGCAGTGGATCGCGAAAGAATCCAACGCCGGATTCAAACGCTGAAAGGTTCCGGATCTTGATTCAGATACTGGCGATCTTAATCGTCAATGAAGTACGCCGATTCAAGCGTTATTGTGGAGTCAGTACCACCCGCGGGAGCGGGTGCCAAACACTCGACTAGATTCACGATGACAACAACATGAAACGCAGACTTCTTTATCTCACCTTCTTTTTCGCATTCGCGGCCACCACTCCAGCTACTCTCCGTGGGCAATACCTCCACCCAAAGGTCAGCAGTAAAGAAACCGCGATTCGCAGTGTCGTGCTGATGCCGGCCAGGGTCGAGATTATTAGGCAGAGCATGAGAGGGCCGGAAGGGATGGCGGCGGAGTCCGATCTGTTAAGCACCCGAGTCAGTCAATTGATCACCGAAGCTCTGGCAGCTAAGCACGTCACCGCGGCGAGCGGCGTTTCGGTAGGCGAGGCGGGTGCTTCGAGGACTTATACGATCTCAGACCTCCAGGCTCGTTACGATGCGTTGCTGCCTAAGATTGTGAAAAAACCGAAGGATGTTAAGAAGGGGCGATTCACGCTCGGCGACGAAGTGCTGAATCTGAACCTGGACAAGACCACTGACGCTATAGTCTTTGTGCGTGGTCAGGGACAAAAACTGACTAAGGGCAAATCCACACTCTCGCTCCTGACACTCAGTCTCAATTTTTCTTATCTAATGCTAACGATCGGAGTCGTCGATGCACACACCGGCGCCGTTCTGGTATTCGCTACACCCATCGCCATAACCGATGTCACCAGTCCGGACGAGAAGCCACTGCGTAAAGCGATTGAAAAATCTTTGAAGAAGCTGCCACCGGCGCCCTAGGAAGAAGTTGCATTGGCCGGTCGTGTTAGTTTCGCAGACCTGTTTTTATTAGCACCGTCGCTTTAGCGCGGTGATCCGACAGAGCCTGAAACCGTTTCAAACGGTTCCCCCCTTTAAAACCGCAATCGTTATCACCGGGCTAAAGCCACGGTGCTAATTAAAAAAACCGCCAAGATCTAAAATTTAGCCGACCGCGCTCTCCAGATCTGCATAGAGCAGGCGGTGAAAAAGATGTTCGCCTGCTTCGCGCCGCACCGACAGACGTCCGGCTTTATAGGCTCGCGAATTCAATCCTCGCTGCACTGATTCACAGATGTCCAGGTCTTCTTGTTGAATGCGGTCGCCGACATTGATGCTTGCCAGATTGCGTTCGCGTGCCGACTCAGACAGGTCGGCAAAATAAAAGTCGAACACAACTTCCGTGCGATTGACGGCGATGGGCCGGACCAGGTTCGTATCCAGCACGCCTTCATAGTAGTTCATCATGAAGTTGGGATAGAGCCAGTAATACAGGGCGCGCGCGCCGGTTCGGACAGTGCCCACGTCATCAACCCCGCCCGGACTGACCATCGGACTCGACTGCAGACAGAAATGCTCTCCATTTGCAATCGTGTAACTGCCATAGTCGAGCACCCTATCAAGGCCTTTGTGCAGGTGTGGCACGTGATAACCGCCATCAAGATAATTATCGACAAAAACCTTCCAGTTACAGTTCAAGCTATAGCGCCGTCGTTCCATCCAATGAAGATTTTCAAATCCCAGAACCTTGATTTGAGCGCTCAGATCATTCCCCAGGAACTCGGCCAGTGAAGAATTTGAATTGTCCAGAGAATGATTTTGCTTTTCATTGAGTCGAACAAATACCCACTTCTCCCAGGTCGCGATTTCAACCGGCGCCAGACCACTCTCGGCCCGATCAAAGTTGCAGACACCGCTGAAATCCGGGGCGCCTTTCAATTCGCCCGACAAAGAATAGGTCCAGCCATGATAGGGACAGCGCATCTGGGTCGCGTGTCCTTGCGGTTCGGTCATGACCGCTGCGGCGTGATGACGACAGACGTTGAAGAAACCGCGCAACACGCCATCGCTGCCGCGAACGATCACTATGGGTTCGCCGCCAATCTCGGTCGTCACGTAACGGCCGGGATCTAGCACTTGATCCAGGCGGGCGGCAACCTGCCATGAGCCACTAAAGACCGTTTGCTGCTCAAGTTCATAAACGCGGGCGTCGGTGTACCAGGACGAGGGAATGGTGGAAGCTTCCGCGAGCGCCGCGTTTGGATCATAACTGGAAATGATTTCGTTGAGCGAGAGCATGGTTATTTATGAGCGCCTCCGCGTAATTAGCGGCAGAGCCGCGACTGCTTTTCTGCGCACCAAGCGGCGGCAGAGCCGCGATTCGCTTTTACACTGGCGTCGCCGTTTTATGTTTCGGGTTGTAGAACGGAGTCTTCGCCACTTTTGCGCTGACTCGATGTCTGACTGCTTCCACAGTGATCTCAACTTCGATCTTCGTTCCTGGCCTGACAAAGTCCCGCTTCAACGTTGCCAGGGCAATCATCTTTTTCAATAGTGGCGACCAGGTTGTCGAAGTGGCTTTACCGATTTGATTGCCATTGCTATAGACGGGCACGGCCACTCGCGAAGCAATCGGTGATACGGAGGGCGGCAAGCCAACTGCTTCAAAACGCCGCTCGACTTCGGTCCAGTCGACATCGATTCCTACGATTCGCCGGGCTGCTCCCAGCTTAGCTTCCTTGATTAATGCCTGCCGGCCAATAAAACGATCCTTGTCGAGGTTCACCAGACGATCCAGACCCATTTCAAATGGTGAATACTTTTGCTCGTCAACCAGGGCTTTTTTGCTGCTGTTGAAATCGACTTCAATCAGTAGCAGGCCCGCTTCGATGCGGGCTACGTCCAGCGCCAGCATACCCGCAGGCTTGATATCAAAAGGGCGCCCGCGATCAATAAGCACATCCCAGACGCGCAACGCCTGGTCATTGGCCACCCAGATTTCGTAACCGAGATCGCCCGTGTAGCCCGTGCGCGAAATTTCTACCGGCACGCCGCCGATCTTCCCTCTGGTGACGCGAAAGTATTTCAGGCTGCTGATGTCTGTGCCCTCAACGACAGTTCTCAAGAGGCGTCCAGAGGTTGGCCCCTGAAGGGCGAGCGCGGCGACGCTCTCTGAAATATCTTCAATTTGCACCTCGAGACCCGCGGCGTTTTGAGTGAACCAGCGCAGGCTCGGATCGGCCGCGGTCCAGCGATAGACATTCTCTTCCAGTCGCGACACTGTCCCGTCGTCGATCACTTTGCCCAGTTCGTCGCACCAGGGAGTGTACACAACCTGGCCCACTGAAATCTTGCGAACATCGCGAGTGATGATCCGGTCGACCAGACGCGTCGCATCTCGGCCGGTGACCCGATACTTGAAGAGCGGCGAGATGTCGATCAGCGCTGCCGCATTGCGAATCGCGTTGTACTCGTGCTCGTGATGTGTCTCGTAAGCGCTGACCGTGTAGTAGCCTGACCATTCGCGATAGTTCAGACTTTCGCAAAGCGGAAACGTTCGTTGATGAAATGGAGTGCCGATGGGCATGATTTATGGTTGAGAGTTCAAGGTTCAGCTGTGCCCTCTCAAAAAAGTAATCTAACAAGTTCCGGCTGGCAGCAGAAAAGCTGTCCACGAACTCACACGAACTAACTCGGTTCAAAGTCTGTGTTTCAAATCGTTTCGTGTGGTTTAGTGGATCGTGCTATTTCCTATCCGGATAGTCGCTCTTGGCGAGCACCGCCAGAGCCCTGCAACGAATTCGATCTGCATGATTGTCAGAGCGAGTGATTATAAGTATGCTGACATGGAGCAGCAAGAAAACATTTGACCCCAAGAGATCAGTCGTCAGAGAAAGAGGGGACAGTTATGAAAAGAGTAATCAAATTAGATCGCGCTGGCGCGCTCATTTCCGCGTCGTTGCTTTTGATCGTGAGCACCGCCTCAGTCGGGCAAAGCCAAACGAAGAATGCGAAGAGAGTTGCCGAAGCCACAAAGGAAGCCCAGCAGGCGGCGGACGTTTTTACCGAGATCATGAACGTGCCTGAACGGGCCATTCCGCAGAAATTGCTCGACAACGCTCGGGCGATCGCAGTGTTTCCCGGTGTCATCAAGGCAGGATTTATTGTTGGTGGCCGGGCCGGTGAGGGCGTCATCAGCCGTCGGGTAAAGGGTGGTTGGAGCGCGCCCGCGTTCTTCAATCTCGCCGGAGGCAGCGTAGGTTTGCAGATCGGCGCTTCCAAGACTGACTTCGTGCTGCTATTCATGAACAACGACGCGCTGGCCGGATTGTTGAAGGACAAGTTCGAGATTGGCGGCGAGGGAAGCGCGGCCGCGGGTCCGGTCGGGCGTTCCACCAGCGCTACCACCGACGCGCTGTTGAGGGCCCAAATTATTTCCTATTCGCGCAGCAAGGGTTTGTTTGCCGGATTGGAACTCAAGGGCACTGTGATCAGTCCGGACAACGACGTCAATCTGGCCACGTATGGAATGAAAGCAGGGGAAGTGCTCTCGCCCACGCGGAGGTGGGTAATTAACAAGATGCCGGCCGGAGTGCGCATCTTTCCGAAAACGCTGGCTCGGTATTCGCCGGTTCGTTGATCGGAGCGCAGGCATCCTGCCTGCGGTTCACCGGCATCGTGCCGGTGCTTTTCTTTTTGGCGAACGACAACTGAAAGGTAAACATGAAGAGACTAGTCAACCGGGCGTTGCTGCTTTCGTTTAGCATTTTTGTGCTTGTTTCCAGTTTTACCACTGCCTCTGCACAGCCGGGACGCGAACGCAGTACTAAGAAAGCGCGCGCCGCGGCCGAGCAGTCAGCTAAAGCCGCGCGCGTGTTTGATCAAATCATGGGCACGCGCGAGAAATCCGTCCCACAGGACCTGATCGATCGCGCTGAAGCTGTCGCAGTGTTTCCCGGCGTCCTGAAGGGCGGCTTTATTGTGGGCGGTCGCGGGGGCAGCGGGGTGATCAGTCGTCGCGTCCAGGGCGGCTGGAGCGCGCCCGCTTTTTTCGATCTTGGAGGAGGAAGTATTGGTTTGCAGATTGGCGTGGCTTCGACTGATTACATTCTGCTCTTCATGAACGAGCGGGCAGTAGACAGCCTCCTCGGCGATAAGTTTGAGATTGGCGGTGAGGGGAGTGCCGCCGCCGGGCCGGTAGGCCGTTCGGCCAGCGCCTCGACCGATGCGAGACTCAACGCGCAGATTCTTTCGTATTCCAGAAGCAAGGGAGCGTTTGCGGGTCTCGAATTGAAAGGCGTAGTGATCAAGCCTGACAACGAAGACAACCTTCAGGTCTACGGCATGACTGCGCGCGACATCCTCACCGGCCCAGATAAGATCGCTTTGGACAAAATGCCGGAAGGCGTGCGCGTGTTTCCTTTGACGCTGGCGCGGTATTCGAAGCACCGGTGAGGGAGCGCTAAATCGGGCTCAGCGAAATGTGTGTCCGTTTCGTAGGAGTTTCGCCGGCCAGAAGGTGAAAGTAACTGCAAGGATAAGGAGGCCGATCCCGAGTGTGATAATAGCGACGGGGAATGCCACATAGTACCGGGGTCGCAAAAGGTTTAAGAGCACGCCGCACAAGCCGAGAATTGCAGCGGCAAGAAGGAAGACTGCGGGAATTACGAAGAAGTCGCGACGCGCGAGCAATAGTAATCCCGTGAGCAAAGCAAAGATAAAGAGCAGACCCCACTTAGCGAGCGAAGGATGGCGGATGCTGTTGGCTAGTGAATCGCTTGCTTCGCCGCCAATTGCTCTGAGCATGCCTCGATCTTCAATTAGATCCAGAATGGCCGCCACAGCGGCGCAGACGGCGGCGACCCATCCCGCGTACCTTAGCCAGCCGGAATTCATCTGAGAAAGTAGAAGACTCAAGGTGATAAAGAAAAGCGCGTAGACAAGGATGAATCCAAAGTCCTTGTAAGTGCTCCTTCTTAAAAATTTGGCAACCGCGCCGGACTCGGCTTTCAAGATCGTTTTGATATCCGCCCCGTTTTTTACCAGCTCGAGCGCCAGAACGGGATTAGAATAGCCATCCGGCAAACCCTGCGCGGTCATCTGCCCCATCCATGCAGAGTACAGAATGAAAAGAAAGGCGAGGCCGCCGACGATCCGTATCTCTGGTCCTGTCACGGCGTAATCCATAAGCCCCAGCTCTTCGTGGTACCGAATTCAATTTGATTTTTGGACACGAGGAAAAAATACGAACGACAAATATCCCTTTGCTCCCTGGATCGGAAGTCTTCCTAGCTTAATGCCCGCATAAACAATTTGAAGTTCTGAAGTCTTTCTGGAACGGCATGCGGAGGGCTGCCATTCACTGCGATAGAGACTCGGGTTACGGTAGCGTCATCCGCACCTCTATCACAGATAGCCCATATATTATTGGAGTTGAAGTAGAATGCGGCTGAAGCGAGAGGATATTTGGTAGCGACCATGTCAGGGTTAGCAACACAGTCTTCACCTATAAACTGAGAAAAGCTTGCGTAGTTGTTCTTGCCGGTCAGTTGGATATAGCCTCTGCCGCAAAATTTGAATCCGTCCCCTGACGCTTCATCCCCGTTACCCATTCTATTTGCATAAACTCGGTTGGCAATTTTGGCAGGATTGTTGGCGTACCCAGCAGGATCTACGCCGCGAAAGTACTTGGGGAATACCTGCATCAAACGTGCGGCCCGGTAGTTTAGATTTTCTACCGTAGCGGTAAATCCGGTTGACTCAAGAGCGCACTGTGCCAGGAAGTGAGCCAGTCTCAAATTCGTTGTGATGCCAAACTTGAGAGCGGTTTCGGGAATTTGCGCAATAACCGCAGCCGGAAGATGCCCGGTTAGACCGGCGAGGTTCAATGCGCCCGCTGCGTTGCCAGCCGCCGGTGTCGAGGGCGCAGCACTGTCTGAGCCATCATCGCCCGGCGCCGCAGTGGCGCCTCCGGGTGCTGAATCGGTTGTCGCACCGGCGCCGTTGTTCGCGTCCGCTGCGGAACCCCCAAGTTGCAACGCCGCTAACGTCGCCGGCCCCGCGATGCCATCAGCCGGCAACCCTTTGCTCTGCTGAAAAGCAATCACTGCATCCCTGGTGCCTGCTCCAAAGTTCCCGTCGACTCCGTTGGGATCGAAACCCAGATCTTTCAGTTTCTGTTGCAGATTCGTAACGTCCGGGCCCGATGAACCTTGTCTAAGGGTTGGCATGGATTTGTTCCTTTCAAGGGTAGTGAACAGAGCATTATCTCGTTAAGATCAGATGTCGCGGCCAAAGTTTTCCAGAAATGGTCCCTTAATCACCGGAAACTCTCTCGATTTCGATTATTTTTCTCTAAAAACTAATACCTTCACGGGATTATTTTGGACATAGGCCTTGCCTTTGAAGAGGAAAGTGTCGCCCTTTGCCTGATGAATAGCCTTAATACTTTGTTCGTCAACATCAGTCTTGTATTCCTCAAAGGCAAGCTCTCCCAGATCCATGTCCTCGGTCTCTCCGTAGATTATTGCCGTGACGTCGACGTCATCGTCTTTTGCCAACTGCAAACTATTGATTTTTGAGAACCAATTAATCTCGTCTCTTTCGCTTGACAGCTCAAGGCTCTTGAGAGAGTCAATGTCCGCGGCGTAAGCCGCAGTGTGTGTGACGGGAGTGGCGTTGTTATCAACCGTATGCGTATTGGGTTCAACGGCCTGTGGCATCTTGTGTTCCTCCTCTTAGCTTACTTTCCATTGGCAACAATGGCTTGATTGATCTTGCCCTGCAACGGACTATCATTGGGAAGTTTCCGTTTGATCGCTTTCAGACCATTTACCAACTTAGTCCCATCCGTTTCGTCTGATGCGATGTCAGCAACCTTCAAAAGCGGAGCGATGTCGCTTTCGTTTTCAAGAGCTTTCACGATGTTTTGGAGTTTTCCCAACGCAGCAGCTTGTTCTGCTTGATCAGAGCTGGCCAAAGAACTTATCAGGGTTCTTAGTACGGCTAGGGCAGCTTTGGCATCTGCAACCTCGGCCGGTGTGGCCGCCTTAGAGATTGGTACTCCCTTGAGTTCCAGTACTTTATCCTCCGACTGCTTCGTCTGGACCGCAGTATCCTTCGCCAACTCGGTAAAAGCCCGAACCAGAGTACCCGCGTTGTAGTAATCAACAATGTCAGATATGGCTGCCCCGATGGGGTATTTATCCACCCCATCTCCCTCACGGCTTAAGATGGTCGCCCGCACGTTAGCACGGTTGCCGTCCATTTTGCTTATTAGGATGGGAGTAGATTGATCTTTGTAGAAGTTAAGGTCGGCCGACCTTCGTCCGCCACGAAATGCAGTGAGTGCAACTCCCAAAATCTGGATGGCGCGCTCGCCTTTGGTAATGCCGACCGCTCCCGAAGTGCCCAGTTCAACCAAATCCGCTACAAAATTGGCTCTATCACGGCCGCGTTGAATGTCGTTAATGAAATCTATGTAGGCATCGTCAATGTAAGGCAAGGCCTCTTCGAGGAGCTCGTTTCTTGCGGTTTTAGCTCGCGCGAAGTCCTTAGCCTTTAGAGCGGCGTAATACTCCGTTTGCCAATCTCTGAAACGTTCATTAACTTTATTGACCAGATTGCTCTTATTGTTGAAGTCAACTTTAGGTCTGTATTTCGGACAGCCCGTCGCAAAAACGGCCGTAAGCACCAAAAGACAAAGTTGGATTTTTCTCATTATTCGCTCTCCCTTAAGGGTCTCTCGTCTTAGTTTTGTCCAGGTTCCTACTGGCCCCTCTTCTCGATCTTTGTAGTCGCGAATGCCTGGCGATATCTTCCTTCAGTACTCCGTCCCCAACTGGAAGTCCATAATCCTTGCGACCTCCTCGTGCATTTGAATCTCTCGCGTCGGACTGGAACCTTTCGGGGTTAGTTCGCCGCTAATCCTTCGACTTCTCTTCCGGACTCTTCTCTCTCGGTTTGACTGTTGAGCGGACGACGATGAACTTGTTCAGCATGTCGAACCAGAAAGGAGCACCGAGCGAAACCGCGAGCGCCGTCAGCAACCAACCCAAAAAGTGGAGGCGAATCTGTCCATACCACCCGGGGAAAAACTTTTTTACTTCCCAGAAATGAAATCCGGGCCATACCGATTGTGGATCATCAGCATTGTCCCATCCCAGTGGTAGACCCAATGATTGGATTGAACATTGGGCCTTCTTTAATTTGCAGTTCGGAGAATCCTCGTTATCCTTGCATTCTTTCTCCCAACCCGATTGCTCCAGGCACGGATCTGGCGTCGATCGAGGAGACGCCGCCGGTCTTGGCGTCGGGGACGGAGTCGGAGTCGGAGACGCTTTCGGCGTAGGAGAGGCCTTGGGAGAGGGAGAGGGAGAGGGAGAAGGAGAGAGAGAGGGTTTTGGCGTTGGCGCTGGACTCGCATTGGCGTTGGCCTTTGCGTACGCATCCGCGGCTGCGACTAATGATTCCCGGAGTGCTTTGGAAGTCGCAAGTTTCTTCGCGATTGTGACTGAGTCCGCGTTTATTCCAACGGTAACAACCAAAGCGATCGCAAAAATGACGATCTGCGACCGGCGCTTATACCATCCTGATACTCGGTCCATTCCGCTATTGAACCAGCCTTCGATGTTCTCTCGTGCTTTGCTGACATCGTTTCCCGCGGCATCGATCAAGCTGGTGAGCGCAGTGCGCACGCGCGCATTGTCCTTAAGCAGATCAGTAGTATTGACGGCGTTCCGGAGTTCATATAAGGCGTTGCCCTGCTGAGTCGGCAAAGGTGAAGGAGGCGGTGGATTGGTCAGTTTGACGTCTGGCGGCGGGGGCGGGGTGGCATTTGTCGCGCCCGAAGCCTGGGCCTCCTGGCCGGGTAAAATCAGATCCATTAAAGCCAGCGCGAAATTTCGCGCTGGTATATACGACGGCAAATTGGTACCAATGACATGGCGAAGACGACTGCCAATTCTCGAAGCTTCGTACGTACCTTTGAACAGTCCGTTGACCATGCCATGGTCGTAGATTTTCTGAACCAGGTTTCCCGGATCCGCACCCTTCTCATTCGTAAGTAATTCGCGCACGCCGCGCTCGAGGTCCGAGGCTCGTTTCTTCAACCAGTACTCCCCCAATTCGTGGGCCGCGGAACAGATGAGGCTGAGCAACAGGTAAACGAATATCACACCAATGGCGACATCGATGATTGTTGAATTGAACATCTGTTGCTCCTTAACTCTGATTTAATAAGAAATGAGTAAATCGCGAATCTTGAAAGCTAGGCAACGGTCATGACGCTGGAGAAATCCACGTGTTGCGAGGTTGTTATGAGCACGCACGAAAGCAACCTCCAGGGGTAAAGGCGGCGTCGCAACCGATGTCTTAAGGAGGCAGCGATGTCGCGGTGGTTAAGGGAGAACACGCTGCGCAGCGTGTTGGATAAAGACCCTTGAGATAGGCGCCTTATACTCTGCCTCTTCGCGCCTGTCAAGAGTTATTCTTGGAGTCAAGTGCTTTGATTCAATGCAAAAAGGTGTTCTTGCGCCGTTTCCGGCAAAGGCTTCATTTACATCATGGCCGTTCCTTGAGGAGCCGGGATCTTGATAATGGAAAACAAGCCAAACCTCTGGACGATTGGTCACTCCACGCGACCATTTGAGGAACTTCTCGAGGCGCTAAGATCCTTCGAGATCAATATCCTTGTCGACGTGCGCAGCTTTCCCGGGTCGCGACGTTATCCGCAGTTCAATAAAGATCAATTGAAGGTTTCGCTGGCCGCTGTGGGAATTGAATATCAGCATTTCCCGGAACTCGGCGGCCGTCGTAACGCTTCACCTGACTCAATTAATATGGCGTGGCGCAACAAAATGTTTCGGGGCTATGCTGATTACATGGAAACGGATGAGTTTAGATTGGGGATTGCGCGTTTGGTTGATATTGCGCGGGCGTGCCCCACAGCAATCATGTGTGCTGAAGCTGTCTGGTGGCGCTGTCACCGCAGTTTGATTTCGGATTATCTAAAAGCCAATGGCGTTGAAGTCACGCACATAATGGCTGCGGGAAAATCAGAACCGCATCCGTTTACTTCGGCAGCGCGAATTGTGAACGGTGAGCTTTCGTATCGCGGCATTTTAGAAAGCTAGTTTCCGCGTGGGGCACGGATCGCGGACATCCTGTCCGCCAGCGGGCGCAGCCCGCTCATAATCTTACCGGGAAGAATTACTTTAGAAGTGATTCGCGCTGCGCGCTCAGGCGGACAGGATGTCCGCGCTCCATTATCGCCAGGGCTGACCGCCAATTGGTGTTCAGCATGCAAAACCAAATAGAATGTCGCAAGGTCAATCAATGGCAGTAGAACACCTCAAGATTCATCGGTGCGAGCGTTGTGATCGCGAGACCACGCATGTGGTCGAGTCGCTCGGCCCGGACAATCGTCCGCACTTCTCTTGTTGGGACTGCGTTGAGCGTCATGAGAAACGCTTCAATCAAAAGCCCGGCTGGCGGCGAGCCCATCGCACGCAACGTTATCAACCGGTCGGGTAGGTTCAGAGTTCAACCTTTAGGGTTGCTGATCCGGAGGCGCAAGCTAAAGCTTGAACTCTAAACTGTTTCCCAGGACGTCTGATCAGGAATGGCGCGCGCCGGTCTTTTCGTGAATGTCGTGGGTTTCCTCCCACTCGCGGCCGTCACGAGCCAGCAACTCGTCAGCTTCCTTCGGTCCCCAAGTGCCCGCTTTGTAATTAGGAAAAGCCGGTGGCGCTTCAGCATTCCAACCGACCTGGATCGGGGCGACGACACTCCAGGCGGCTTCGACCTGATCGGCGCGCTGAAACAGAGTCGCGTCTCCCATCATGCAATCGTGCAACAGGCGTTCGTATCCAGTGCTGGGAGTATTCCCAAAATAATCTTCGTAATCAAAGTTCATGTCGACCGCGCCAATCTTCAGGATCGGTCCCGGCACCTTGGCGCCAAAACGGACAGTGATTCCTTCGTCGGGCTGAATGTGCAACACCAACCGATTGCTCGATAGCCGATCGACTGGCGTGTCACGGAACAGCACGAAAGGCGCGCGCCTGTACTTGATCGTGATTTCCGTGTCGCGCGCAGCCAGTCGTTTACCGGTGCGCAAGTAAAAAGGCACATCGGCCCAACGCCAATTGTCGATCAAAAGCTTTAGTGCGACGAATGTTTCAACGTTTGAGTCGGGGGCGACGTTGGGTTCACTGCGATAAGCCGGGACCGGCTGGCCGTCGATCACCCCAGCGTCATACTGGCCGCGTACCGAACGCCGGGCGGCTTCTTCGGGCGAAGGGCATTGAATCGCGTGCAGGATCTTTGTTTGTTCGTCTCTTACCGCGTCGGCTTTGAAAGAAACCGGCGGCTCCATCGCGGTCAGCGTCACCAACTGCAGCAAGTGGTTCGGCACCATATCGCGTAGCGCGCCCGCCTGTTCGTAGTAGCCACCGCGTTGTTCGACGCCGACCTTCTCGCCGGCGGTAATATGCACGCTGTCGATGTAGCGGCGATTCCAGATCGGCTCGAAGATGCCGTTGCCGAAACGAAATACCAAAATGTTCTGAACGGTTTCTTTGCCGAGGTAATGATCGATGCGGTAAATCTGCTTCTCGTTCAGGATTTTCTGGAGTTCATGGTTAAGCTT
>ORMF010762266.1_pt1 | contig 14056 bp, 13 predicted proteins | sample 1779871 | NCBI WGS metagenome assembly ORMF01 (sample SAMEA104232316, study PRJEB22302) | groundwater metagenome | biome: forest; feature: aquifer; material: groundwater | place: USA | collected 2011-08-07 | depth 5.4 m | reverse complement strand
TGCGAGAGGCGAAGGCCGGACGTGAAAAGTTGTTCATCCATCCGAATCTCATGAAGCTGCTGACCGCCGAAGACCACAACGTGCCGGGATACCGCGTATGAGCCAGGTACGTCACAGGAAACCGAGGACGCCAACGTCGTACGTGCGCTTTGAAGCAACAACCGACAAATCAATCTCGTTCGGCGTCTGAGGGCAGCGGCGATTGGGCAATACGGGACTCTTCTCGCTGCGCACGGTGCTGCCGATGCTGCACTCTACCTCTTTACTGGGAGTCTCGAGGGAAAGCCGCTCATGCTGACAAGAAATCTCTCGAATACGATCCCGGAATCCTAATAGGGGAGCAGTTGGGGAACGCCACGCTGCTTCAATTCCTAGCACGTGTGCCCATCGAGCGGGCGTGGGAACGCGTGTGAGCTAGCCTTCAGCCGTGCCAGGGCCGAACGGACGAGACCGGCAAACTCCTTCGCATCCGGAGGTTCCTTTGCGAGGACGTTTCCCGGACCGGCGAGGCGCTCAAGCGGCGATGGGGAGGTCATCTTCCGACCCGATTACCCAGAGTTTCGGCTGTTCGAGCACTCGCGTGACGAAGGCGTTTTCTGTTCGGGCGCGCTTTGAAAATTCGGCACCTGTGTATACCGTGGGATTGACCTTCCTACCAACGCTGCGCGTGACGCGCTCAACGGCGCCGAGGATTTCACCGTACGTCAGGCTGTCGCTAATGATCATCAGGTCGATATCGCTTCCCGATTGATCCGTTGCCTTGGCCACGGAACACGAAGGCCGCTCGAATCGCCTTCGCCAATGGCTTCAGGGCATCGCGCAGCGGCTCCGCGAGACCGACTGTTTTCAGCACGATGTTCCGCAGTTCCGAGTACAGCGGTGAGGCAGCGTTGGCTTGGTAATGTTTCTGGTGGCCGATTCGTCGCGTGGAAATCAGCCCGCTCTCTTCGAGCCTGGCGAGCTCGCGCTGCGCCGCTCCTGAGCCGGTGCCGGCCTCCCGAATCAGCTCGGATGCGTAGAAGCTCCGCTCCGGATGACCGAACAGAACCCTCAGTACGCGCTGCTGTGTTTTGGTAAACAGCGCATCCGCGAGGCTGCGTCTTGTTGACCGAGCTGAGCCCTTGGTCGTGCCCAATATGGGCGTCATCATGCCCGATATGGGCATGATAGTCACGCGGGCTCACAGCTATTATCGGGTGGGACCGCGACCAGCATAGATCGGCCAGAAGATCGGCCAGGCGTCGCGGCTAATAGCTTGAATCAGCCTACAATTAGGCTACTTAGATGCCATCAGATCGGCCAGACGAGGGGGTGGAGAGCGTCCAGCGCATCGAACCTGCCCGTGTGGAGAACCCACCGGAACCGGTTGCGGATCTTATTGCCGACCTGTCTGCAGCGTCGGCCAAATTGGGCCGTTCGTTACACACGCGCACCGCCGCAAACCTCGCGGACCTCGTGCGCATCATGAACACCTATTACAGCAATCTCATCGAAGGACACAACACGCGTCCGCGTGATATCGAACGCGCTCTGGCTGGGGAATTCGATCGCGACGAAGAGCGCCGCAATCTCCAACTCGAAGCAGCTGCGCATGTGCGCGTGCAGTCGGAAGTGGATCGAATGGCGGCTGCAGGAACGCTCCCCGAGCCCGCATCGCCCGAGTTCGTTCAGTGGTTGCATGGGGAGTTCTATCGAGGTGCTCCTGCGCCGATGCTTCACATCACCGGTGTCGGGCGAGAGTTCACGATGACGCCAGGTGAATGGAGATCGCGGCCGGAACATGATGTCGCTGTCGGACGGCACCAGCCACCATCGAGCGCACGGGTCGACGACTTCATGCGCTACTTCGCCCAGCGTTATCGATTCGACGGCATGGGCCGAGCAGGTCGGATCATCGCCATGGCTGCCGCTCATCACCGGCTCAATTACATCCATCCGTTCCCGGATGGCAATGGGCGCGTCAGTCGCTTGATGAGCCATGCGATGGCGTGGCGCGCCGACATTGCCGCCCACGGCCTCTGGTCGATCTCCCGTGGATTGGCCCGCGGACTGGAAAGCCGCACTGAGTACAAGCAGATGATGGATCTCGCGGACACTCCGCGGCAGGGCGATTTCGATGGTCGTGGCAACCTGTCCGAGCGTGCCCTCATTGATTTCGTGACCTGGTTCTTACGCGTGTCGCTGGATCAAGTCACGTTCATGTCGGAGCTTTTCGATCTCGATAATCTGGCGAATCGGTTACGCACCTTTATCGCGCGCCACGAGCGGTTCAGGCCCGAGGCTGCCGCACTTCTGGAGCAGACACTGGTGCGTGGCGAGATCGAACGCGGCGAGGCATCGCGGATCACCGGGCTTCCCGTTCGGACGGCGCAGCGTCTGCTCAACGATTTAGTCGGGGAAGGCCTCCTCGCGTCGGCGACGCCGAAAGGACCGGTGTCGTTACGCTTTCCCGCCGCGAGCCTTGAAGCGCTTTTCCCTCGGTTGTATCCGCTCGCGTAGTCGCGAGCGAGCAGTGGAAGCGACGATACGCCTATCAGTTCTTCCTAATCCTGGCGTGGTTTCCTAGCGCGGAATCCGTACGCCCAATTTTCGAGTGAGTCCCTTGTTGCCTAAGCACAGTCATGATGCATCGTCTCCAAAGCACCTGGCGTTCGAACGGCACTCTGCGGCTGAGCCTTGCTTCGGCGGTCACACGCCCTTGGGATGCTGGCGAACGCCGTCTGGAACATGCGGAGGAAGGGCCTCGTCGGCGTCGTCAGGCTGATGGGCGGGCGCTATACTGGTTAGGTTCTGGAGTCGGCGGGTCGTTGTGCCCGTAAGTGATCGGAGACAGTAGGAGACGTATCACAATTCCTATCACAATCCCGGTTTCGGGCTGGACCGCTCGCCCGTAAATCGCTGAATCCAAAGACACGGAGAGATGTCCGAGTGGTTGAAGGAGCACGCTTGGAAAGCGTGTGTAGGGGAAACTCTACCGTGGGTTCGAATCCCACTCTCTCCGCCAATCCCCGTCTCGATTTTTTCTAAGATTTCTCGCGTTCTTGCGAGAGACGATTTCTCTCCGCCAAGTCATAGCTTTCGCCTGTATTTCTCGGCCTGTTCTGCGATTCTGAGGGAGTAATTCAGCCGCGGGCGACATTTGCGCGCGACATTTTCTGATTGCTTGTCGCGACTTTTAGCGGATCCGGCGCGAGTCAGCCGTCGAAAACAAAGGAGTGATGGTGGTCCCCGAAGCCGGCAGCGGCGTGACCGCCGATCAATGCTCGGGCATGGGCCGGAATATCAAATGGCAAGCTGGCAGTACTCCGGTTCCACCCGTCACCCCTGATAGCCGTCGTCAGAAGCCAGCGCCGACCGACACGATCAGCCGTTTCCGCCAGACATACGCGACATCAGCGCTCAGACGGGGCCCGAGCGCGATGCCAGCTCCAACTGTACCCGTCAGATCCGTATCGTGGGCCCCCAGATTGAAACGAGCACGCTCCAGCGAGTTGATGCGTTGGCTCTGCGCGGGTGTGAGGTTCCCCCCTGATTGAACGTCGCCGACGAAGCGCAACCTATGATCGGCAACCGTGAGAACACCACCGCGCAACCAGACGGGATTGCGGTCTGATCCGACGTTGACCTCGCTGCCGAGATGTATTTCGCCTGCATCATCAATCTGGAAGTCACTGGATTTGAGCACGTCGTGGGCGACCACGGCTGTCAGACCTCGTGCCAGATCTGAATATCGAACGTAAGTACCCTCGAACACGGCGATAATGCGGCGATGTGGCCGAAGCTCCACCCCCGCGCTGATCTGATCGGGAATATCAAGTGAGATTTGTTTCGGAAACCCCGACGCGGGGAGGAGTGGTCCCTGCTGTCGATCGGTCGCGCGGCCCGCACCGGCCGTTGCGGGCGTCAAGTCCTGGTCATAGTTCTCCGTGACCGTGAACGAGGGTCTTTTCGAGAACGCGATGGCGATGGAGACTGCGTCCAGAGGACGATATGAGGCTCCAAGTGTGACGCCAATGCCGGCAGCGTTATGGTCAATTCGCGACTGGTTGCTGATGAGGCTGAGCTCGGTAAAGTCGAATGTACCAACCCCAACCTGGACGTCATGTCGCGTGTTCAACAATGCCACGTCGAGTTGGTCGAAGGAGAAAGTGGCACCGACCCATAGCCGTCCGCCAACCGCCGTTGCGATCGATGCAGCATAACTGACGCCCTGGAAGTCAATGCGGCTGTCGACAGGCGAAAAGGCGCGAGCCATCCCGATCACTCCCGGCACGGCACGCGGCGGCAGTGTGAACGCGGTCTGGTACTCGAGGAATTTATATCGCGCGAAGCCAACGATCACCCGCCCACGCCGCAAAGGCATGGCGCCACCCACAAATGACAGATCGTTGAGCCGGTCGGTAAACGACGTCACGCTGCCAGTGAAGAGCGAATCGACAGCAGCGTGTCGTTCGATCCGCTGGTCGATGCTGCGGAATTCGACGGATACACGCGGCTTTGTCAGTGCCCTGAGCCCCGCCGGATTGGCCAGGCCGGCGGCTGGCTCATTTGCCGAGGCGAGCAACACCCCTCCCATAGCCGCCGCTCGCGCGCCTGGACTTAGAACCGTCCATTGGAACTGCTCAAATGCCTCTTCGTTGGTTTGAGCAGACGCGCGGCCGGTGATGCCGCAGGCAAGGATCAACGACAGTGTCAGGGACCCGAATGTTTTCCGGCTGATCATGGTCCAAATAGTAGTCGCAATCGTAGTTGGCCGGTCTCCAATGACGAGGATTAAGGACAGCACGCGCGCGTTCGCATTACAGGGATCCTTCGAAGGAGTCGCCGAATAACAGATGGGGCGATCTTCGACGCGAGCGACATTTGACTGGCAACGGCCGCAAATAGCGGCGAGCCCGTAAGACAGTCGATTGCCATAATTGAGGACAGAAGGAGTGTGCGCGAATGGCAGCAGAATTTGTGACGACCATTAAGACGAGTGAGGTACCGGTGGGCGGCCTGGCGGCCATTGACGTCCGCGGTACGCGGATCGCTGTCGCCAACGTCGGCGGCACGTACTATGCGTTTGATGACGCGTGCACGCATGAGCAGTGCTCGCTCGCCGAAGAAGGGGATCTGGCTGGCACCACGATCACATGCACGTGTCACGGCTCCGAGTTCGACGTGCGGACGGGCAAGGTGCTCGCGCCCCCAGCGGTTCTCCCTGTCACGGTGTACCGCGTCCGAGTCGAGGGTGACGTGCTCCAGATCGAGGGGTGATGGCCCAGGCGGACTGGATTGTCGGCGCGAGCCTCGCCGGCGCCACGGCTGCCATTACCCTGCGCGAGGAGGGCGCCGGCGGCGCCGTGACCTTGATCGGTGCCGAGTCAGAGCCACCGTACGAGCGGCCGCCGCTGTCCAAAGCCTACCTGCGCGGGGAGGTGCCGTTTGACAAGGCGTTGGTGCGGCCGCCCACGTTTTATGCGGAACACGGCATCGACACAATATTCGGGACACGCGCGACGCGAATCGACGCGGCGGCGCGGTTCGTCGAGCTCGACGATCATCGTCGCGTGTCATTCGACGCGCTGCTCATCGCCACCGGCGCGCGCAATCGGCGCGTCGCGATTCCGGGTGCCGATCTTGAAGGTGTGTACAGCCTTCGCACCGTGCAGGACGCCGATCGCATTCGCGCGGAGATGACCGCCGGCCGCCGCGCTGTCGTCGTCGGCATGGGATTCATCGGTTCGGAGGTCGCGGCGTCGCTCCGCCAACAGGGCCTCGAGGGGGTCGCCATTGACCCATCGAAGACGCCTCTCTTCCGCGTCCTGGGCGAGGCGGTTGGCCAACGCCTCGCCGATCTTCATCGCGCTCACGGTGTACGCACCATCTTCGAGGACACGGTCGCAGCCTTCGAGGGCACCCGGCGTGTCGCGCACGTCGTCACGAACGGAGGCCTCCGCCTCGACTGCGACTTGGTTATCGTTGGCATCGGCGTGGAGCCGGCCGTAGACCTGCTCGAGGCCAGCGGTATTCACGTCGACAATGGCGTCGTCGTCGACCAACACTGTCGCACCAACATCGACGGTATTTATGCCGCGGGTGACGTCGCGAATCACTATCATCCGATCTTCGATCGGCAGATCCGTGTGGAGCACTGGCAGAACGCGATCAAACAGGGCGCCATTGCCGCGCGCAACATGCTCGGCCACGCCGTGGCGTACGACGAAATTCCCTGGTTCTGGTCAGATCAATACGACTGGAATCTGCAGTACGCGGGATTTCACACGAAGTGGGAGCAACTCGTTGTGCGTGGGCGCCTGGACTCGGACAGTTTCCTGGTGTGCTACGTGAACGACGGCCGAATCGATGCGGCCGTCGGTCTCAACCGGGCCAAGGACGTGCGCCGTGTCATGCCGCTCATCAAGGCCCGGCGCGCGGTGCATCTCGAGCAGCTTCAAGACGACAGCGTTGATTTGCGCTCGTTGCACGCGAGTCCGTAAATGACGACCCAGGTACTGGGCTTCGTAGCAACCGCCCTGGTGGTCGCTGGCTACGTTCCGCAGATTGTTCATCTGGTGAAGGAGCGTTGCACAGCAGGCATAAGTCTCCCGGCGTTCTCAATGTGGGTTCTGGCGTCGTTCCTCTTCCTGATTCACGCGGCGGTGATTGGAGACGTGGTGTTTGTAGCGGTCCAAACGGTGAATGTCGTCGCGGGCGGTCTCATCGTTGGATTCTGCAGGAAGTACAAGGGCGAGGTGTGCCCCTTCCATCGCCAGGCGTATGGAAGGGGCCCGCAGCCCAGCATCTAGAGCGACTTGAGGTACTCCACAAGTTCTCGTTGCTGCTCAGCGGTCAGGCCAAGGTTCCGAACGCGGTTGTAGTGGGTGACGACGTCTGGGAGGGTGGCTGCGCTGCCGTCATGAAAGTACGGCGGGTGCTGCCAGAGTCCACGCAGCGGAGTTGTACGGTACGCCTTGTTAGCCGTGCGCGCCGCATACGCACCGTCGACGCCAGTGTCCGCGGGGGGATGCAGGATCCCGCTGTTGTTATCCGTTCCGGATCCGCCGACGTGGCAGCTCGCGCAGGTCCGGTCGAATACCGTGCGTCCACGCGCAGCGATGGTCGCATCGACGCTTCCAGCCGGGGGCGGAGGCGCCGGCAGACTGTGCTGGTAGGCGCGCAACGCCGGGAGCTTGGCGGTGACCAGGTCCGGCGAGTGCGAGACGGCGATCCCGAGCCGTGGGTCGGAGAAGTTGCCTTGCCCGCCCATCTGCGTGACGGCGACGTAAGCATTCCAATAGGAGATCGGTCCCTCCGCCGTGTAGGTCTCGTTCGTGATCTGCGCCAGGCCATAGGCGGGCGGGAGGACGAGCGGCGTATTCTTCCCGTCCTGGTTGTACCGCGGATCGTACTTGCCGGGACCCCACGACGCGTAGACCGCTTTCTTATCAGCAGGGAGCGCCGGCGACAACGCGATGATCGCCCCGACGTTCAGATCCCGGTTCGGCCAGCCGTCCATCCGGTGGCCGATGCCGGCCGTCACCGAGTTGTCCACTGTGGAGTGACAGAGTGCGCACGTGACGCCAAGCCGCGTGATGTGATTGTTCGCGTCCACCGTGGCCTGGAGGCCCACGACGGCGTTCATCTTGAGCAGCGCGACCGTCGTCGCTGGGCCCTTGAGATCGACCTTCTCGAGAATTCCGGGGGGCAGCACGTCTGCGTCGACTTTGAGTCCGACCTTGAGGGCCGTCGTTGGATCCACGTTCTTCTCGACGACTTCGTGCAGGCGGAGCGTATCGGTCCAGATCTGCTCGTCACCGAACGTATCGAAACGGAAGACGCGTTGGCCCTCAGCAATGAGAGCGGGTGATGCCTGCTCCGTCGCCGGCGGATCTGTCGTCGTTGCCGGCTGTTCGCCCGCGGGCCCCGGCGTCGGGGTTCCGCATCCGCCGAGCGCCGCTCCGGCGATTAGCGAGACGAAGGCGAGCGCTGCAATGACATAGCTCGGAGGTCGAGGAAGCGAAAAGGTACGATTCGATCTGTTCATGTCGTTCCTCCTGTAGAGTCGGTGAGGATGGAGAACGCCGTGTCTGTTTTGCTGCGTGGCGGAGCAAGACGCGAGCCGTTGTAACGCCGTTGTCCTAACGGTATGGCGTCAGCGTACTGGCTCAACCGCCAGTGCAGACCGCGCTGGGGTTTCCTGACGCATCTCCATGAGCCGTGCGAGCGTGAACGCGGCGATCGACATGACGACATCGCGCACAGCGACATCCAGATGGCCGCTAAGGACGAGGTTGACCGCGACTAGCAGTAGCCACGCACTGGCGACGTAGGCCCCGATCACCGGCGCCGCACCAAGGACGCCGATGCCTACGGCGAGTTCGACAATGCCGACCACGTACATGAACGTTTCCGCCGATACTGGCAAGAGCTGCGCCGCCGCAGGGCTGATGTACGTGCTCCAATCCGCCAGCACATTGAAGAATTTGTCGAGCCCCGCCAGCGTGGCGGTGAGACCAAAGGCAATTCGCAACGCGTGAACCCGTCCGTGCAGTTGGTGATCCATGTTCCCTCCTGTGCGAATAGAGCGTGCACGGGCCAAAAGGTGACATCTGTCACCTCTTGCGGGTCGGTTACTCTAATGGGGAGGAGATAGAAATGCCTGCAGTCAGCGCTCAGGTGCTCGAACAGTGGAATACGCTCACCGATGAGCAGGTGGTGACGTCCGTGCTCGCCGGCCAGACCGCGTTGTTCGAGATATTGATGCGCCGATACAACGAGCGTGTCTATCGCGTTGCCCGCGCGATCGTTCGGGACGACGAGGAGGCGGAGGACGTGATGCAGCAGGCGTACGTCAACGCGTACGCCCACCTACGTCAGTACACCGGTAAGGCCCAATTCTCAACCTGGCTGACGAAGATCGCCGTCAACGAGTCTCTTGCGCGTGTCCGTCGTCGGGCCAAATACGAGCCATACGATGACGAGTTGTCCAACGTGGAGCCTTTCATGGCGCGGAATTCGGAGCGGGACCCGGAGCGACAGGCGTTTACAGGCGAACTGCACGCCCTCCTCGAGTGGGCGATCGACGGTCTGCCGAACGGCGCGCGAGAGGTCTTTGTGTTGCGGGAGGTCGAAGGGCTGAGCACGGCGGAAGCGGCGGACTCGCTTGGCGTATCGGAAGACGTCGTCAAGACGCGACTGTCGCGGGCCCGCGCGGGCTTGCGCCGTGCCCTCATGGATCGCACCGGAGCGACGGCGCCGGAGGTGTTCAGGTTCTACCGGCCCAGATGCGACCGCGTTGTGGCGCAGGTGCTGTCGACAATTGGTGATAGCATTCCGTCCACGTGTTTCATGCCTTCCGAGTAGTGCTAACGCAGCCGGCATTCGGTCGGCCATTCTCTCGAAATGTCCCTCGAAAATGTCGCTTCGGATCTCGGACTTCGAGGCCTGGCACGTAATAGACGTCGCCTCGTTGTAAATAGACGTGACGTGAAGGATGTCTCAGAGATCGGTCGAGGCGAAGGCGCGGCGATGGAGCAGGGCCAGTCCACTTGCCCGTGCCATGGGTCCCGGTTTCAGGTCGATGGGCACGCCGTGCATGGTCCTGCGATTCAAGGCGCCGCCGCCTCCTTAATCGCTGTCTGCCACATCACGTAATCCAAGGACGCTGCGCGTAAGCCTGATAGGAATGCCGCTTGCGATACTGATGCTGTGTAAGCTCTCAGAACCTATGGTGTTACGCGACTACGCCGCGCAAGCTCGGTGAGCGGGCTCGGCCCTTGCTTATGCTCACGCACTAAGCCCGAAATCAACGACACCTGAACCCGGCTCGTGGGTGCCGAGCCAAAGCGCTGTCTATCTGAAGAGGAGCACATCCATGTCATCGAGGTCATTGACTGTTCCAATATGCCTGGTTGCCCTCGCTTTCGCGGCGGCGGTACCCCCTCCTGCAAATGCGCAGAACCAGGTCGGGGGTCATTTCGGGGTCGTCATTCCGCTGGCGACGCGCGCGAACGGCACGACGACGACGGTCTCCGATGATTTTGTGATTGGATTTCCGACCGGAATCACGCTCAACACGGGCGACCGCTTCGCCTTCGACCTGGAGCTCGTGCCCGTCATTCAGAACCAGCCGTTGCACGTCGATCTGACTGTGCACCCAGGTGTGATCATCGGCCTCGCGGATCGCCTTAACGCCGGTCTGCGCATGGCATTCGACGTGGCCCGGCCGTCGTGGGGGTTTACACCGCTGATCAATCGCAGTTTCCCGTTGACCGAGAGTACATCCGTCTTCGGTGAGCTCGTGGTGCCGATCCGGTTTCAGATCGACGCGGCCGGCTCGCATTTCACGTCAATAGGGCTCGGCATTCATGCCGGAATCGGGTTCTGATGCGCGGGCGCCCAGAGGAGGAGCCATGACTACACACAGGATCGTTCTGACGTTGCTGTTTGTCCTCGCGGTCGCAGCGCTTTCGACATCGCAAGATCGGCGAAGCGCGGATTTTGAGACGCTCGAGGGGACGTGGATTCTTGATCTCAACGCGCCGCCGACTCCACCCGCTCAACTCCTGACCACGTTCGCGCGAGGCGGCACGATCGTGGCGGATGGCAACAATGCACAGCCCGTTTTACGAAGCCCGTGGCACGGCGTCTGGGCTAGAAGGTCCTACCTCGACTTTACATCAACATGGCGGCGGTGGAACTTCGACGCTGCGGGAAACTTTGTTGGTGGGAACGAGTTTCGTATGGACATTAACGTCGACCGCGCACTGGAAACGTTCAGCGGGACCGTCGAGATACTGACCCTGGATCGGGCGGGAGCGGTGACGGCGAGCAGGTCGGGGACGTTCGGCGCGACCCGTGTGAACGTCAGGCGACCGAGTCTCTAAGCGCGTCGAGGCGGAGGGCGGATCCTTCGGCGCGGGGCTGCGAAGATCGCCGTCTACAGTGGGAAGCCTCAAAGATCATTGGCGCGATGATCGCGGCGTGCGACATTCCGTGCGACATTTGATTGGCAACGGACGCAAATGGCGGCGAACAGACGCGAACGGACGAAAACAGGCGAAAAGGCTAATCGGCTGAACCGTAGACGTTTATCGCAAAATCGCTCCAATCCCTGAGGATTTGCTCGGGTAATTGAAGGACTCCCACTCTCTCCGCCAATCCGTAAATCGTTGAAATAAAAAGACTTATATTGATGTGATGGCGCGAGCTCTAGCGCAAAACATTGAGTTCTCTACCGTGAGTGGTCTCGGCCACTCTCTCCAGAATTTCGGTCCTATGAGATCAACAACTTACAGTAACTCGTGAGTTCCAGCGTGCAACGCGCCGCGACGATGGAACTCACGGTAGCAGCTTCAGCGCTTGACGCGCCAGCGTGGCAACCTTGCGGCTGCGCGATCTCGCTTCTAACCACGGAGGATCATATTGAAGCGGTGGTGGAATACCTTGCGCCTGTTGATTCGGATGCGGTCTCAGCGGAGCATTCGTCGCCTGCGAGGCAACGTGGCGTGGGACGGCGATATCGACACATCCCGCCTCAGTCGTCTCACGACAGACTAAGGGCAAAGGCTGCCGCCGCTCCTACTTCGAGCGACGAGCCGCGGTGCGGCGAACGTCGCGGCGGGACGCTGGGCTCTGTCGTCGCGGAAGAACTGGCTCACGAGCCTCGTTAAAGAACGAACGATAGAGCGCCTCGATCATCTTGATACCGCTTTCGAGGATGTCCTGGTCCGACGTGCCTGCGTCGCGGAGTCCTTCTACCAGCCGACCGATCGTGGCCGTATCGGGCAACCCGTATCGCGACTCTTTCAAATCAAGATCGTGGACGATGTGACCGACGCGCAGCGCGGCGGCGTCCGTCACGCCAAATCGTTGCATGAGGGTTTCGTACGTGCAATCGGTGCCGTGGTGCCCGAACTCTACGTCCGCCATGTCAAAGGGAATCTGACCGTCGGCGGCAGGTAGCAATCCGAACGCGAATTTCGCATCGGGTGCGATGAACCGCCGAATGAGCCAAGCGGAGGCCATTCGGTCGATGCCAGGCCGCGGCCGCGTCAGCCACGCGCGCCGCCGGAAGAACCGTGCATTCAGATGTTCGGACGATCCGCTCACCGCCGGCTCCGTGACCAGCGCGCTTTCAAGGCTGTCGAGTGCGGCTTGTGCGTCAGTCGCTCGCGGGGAGCCGAAGAAGTCGGTCGCCTTGAGCGCCCGATATCGTTCTCTGACTTTCGCGAGGTCACGTTGCATGGCGGTGCGCGAGAGCTTCTTGCGCTTCTGCCTGACGCGACTCTTCAACGCCTCGACGTCGCGGATCAGCGCGTCATATTCGGTCGTACGTGCCGCCCGGAAGCTCGCTTGCAGTTCATCGTCCGTATATCCGTCGACTGCGTCGGCCGACAGGATGCTCACCTGACCCCCACGGCTCGCAATTTCGGTCCGGATCCAATCGAAGTCTTCTCGCGCTTCAGGCGTATGGGGAAGGACGTAGATCGAGTTACGGAGCGCGACCGCGCCGACCTGCTGCAGCCGCCGCCAGACGTGGACCCGAAGATTGGACGGCCGGGCCGGGAGCTGATGGACCAGTAAAAGCCATTTCGCCGCGTGCACGGGCACCTCAGGCATTCCGAATATCGTAACATCATGCTTGTAACAGGTGTTGCTCCCGGAGGTAGAATCCGATCATGCGCACATTGATTTCCGCTCTCGTCGTGTTTGCGGTGGCTTCGTCGGCCGTCGCGCAACAGCCCTCCGCCCCGGCGCCGCAGATGCCTGCGGAGTATGCCGCTGTATTGCAGACCGTCGGCCGCCAGGGCGATTTCAAGGACAACGTCCTCAAAGTTAATGTCCCTCGCAACGATCTGAAGGTCGTCGTCGACGGCGTTGCGACGCCGACTCCGTTCGGATTCGGCGGCTGGTTCGCGCTGACCAAGGGCGACCACGGCATGGAGGTCATGATGGGCGACCTCGTGCTCACCGAAGCCGAAGTGAATCCGGTCATGTCCGCAGTCTTGGAGAACGGGCTCGACGTCTCGGCTCTCCACAACCACTTCTTCTTCGACACGCCACGTATTTTCTACATGCACGTGCATGGGCACGGCACGGCCGCAGAGCTCGCGACCAAGATCAAGCCCGCACTCGCGTTGATTGGAAAGACACCAGCGACGGGTGCCGCGTCGACCGCTCAGGGCCGCACGATCGAAGGGAAGCTTGATACGGAAGCGTTGGCCAAGACGATCGGGTTCCCCGGCGAGCAGACCGGAGCCGTCTACAAAATCACGATCGGCCGGTCCGATTTCACCATGAAGGAGATGGGCGCCACCATCAATGCGCGCATGGGGCTGAACACGTGGGCCGCCTTCTATGGGACCGATGCCGATGCCGTTGTGGCCGGTGATGTGGCGATGCTGGATACCGAAGTCATGCCGGTGCTCAAGGCACTGCGCGCACACGGCATTGATGTCGTGGCGATTCACCATCACATGGTCGGCACCGAGCCAAACGTCACATTCCTCCACTATTGGGGCAAAGGGCAGGCACAGAAGTTGGCGACCGGCGTTCGCGCCGCCGTAGATCTGCTGAGCAAAGGTCGCCGTCGCTAGACGCCAGGCTGCCATGACGACGGCGGTCGACGCGGTTGAACCGGTCGAGGGACGGCGGTCGCCACGGTCGTGACGAGCGTGGCGACCATGGACCTGACCGCCGGCGCAGTAGCTGCGAGACCGGCCTTCATTCGCCTGTGCGCGGGTGGGTTTCTGGCCTACTGCAGCTACGCGATGTGCCGCTCGCCGTTGCTTCCGCTGTTTGCGCGGGAGCTCGGCGCGGGCGCGCCGTTGATCGGCCTCGTCGTCGGAGCCTCTACTCTGACCGGCATTGTCGTGAAGCTCCCCGCGGGTGTCTGGTCGGACATCCTCGGCCGGCGGGCCCTGCTGGTGACCGGCGCGGTGGTGTTCGCCGTGATGCCGTTCACATATTTGGCTGTCTCCGGATTGGGATTGCTGATCGCGTTGCGAGTCGTCCATGGCAGCGCGACCGCGATATTCGGCCCGGTCGCGGCCGCCAGTCTGTCCGACGT
>ORMF011674477.1_pt1 | contig 14060 bp, 13 predicted proteins | sample 1779871 | NCBI WGS metagenome assembly ORMF01 (sample SAMEA104232316, study PRJEB22302) | groundwater metagenome | biome: forest; feature: aquifer; material: groundwater | place: USA | collected 2011-08-07 | depth 5.4 m | reverse complement strand
TCATCCTGATCGCGGTCGCAGTCATTCTGCTTTCTAGAGCTAGCCCGCTCGGGATAATCCTCGTCGCCCAGGTGATCAACGGAATGCTACTGCCGGTCGTGCTGGTCCTGATGCTGATCCTCATCAACAAGCGCCGCCTAATGGGCCAGCACACAAACGGCCCAATCTACAATTTCATCGCCGGCGCCACCGTGATCCTGGTAGCCGGACTCTCCCTCTGGTACATCATGGGAATGTTCCGGTAGGTGAAGGGACACGTCCACGTCCCAAACCAAGCGGGTAGAATACCCCCATGTCCCCCGAGCCCGAGCCCGTCGTACAAATGGCGAATATCACCAAGACCTTCCCCGGTGGTGTCATCGCCAACCATGATGTTTCGCTGTCGGTTTGGGAGGGGACGATCCATGCGGTGATTGGTGAGAACGGCGCGGGGAAGTCGACGTTGATGAACGTCCTCTTCGGCCGGTACCAGCCGGACAGCGGGAGAATACGAATCCGCGGGCAGGACGTGAAGATCGACAGCCCGGCGAAGGCGATCGCACTGGGCATCGGGATGGTCACACAGCATACGACCATGATCCCGGCGCTGACAGCCCTGGACAACATAATCCTGGGGGCAGAGCCTCGGAGCGCGGGCGTCATCGATCGGACCGAGGCTTTGCGGCGGGTCGGGGAGCTTGCCGGATCGCTGGGAATCGAGGTCGATTGGAACGCACGGGCCGGGACGCTCTCCGTTGCAGGGCTGCAGAAGGCGGAGATCGTAAAGGCGCTCTATCGGGGTGCCCGGATCCTGATCCTCGACGAGCCGACCGCCACGCTCGCACCCCAGGAGGCGGACTCCCTTTTCGCGCTGCTACACTCGCTGGCCGACTCAGGCGCCGACGGAGCGGACGCCCTCCACTTACTGGTCGATTCAGGCGCCGGCGGAGCGGACGCTCTCCACTTACCGGTCGATTCAGGCGCCGGCGGAGCGAGTGCCCTCCAGAAGCGCAAGGGCTCTGGCGTCACGGCCATCATGGTAACCCACAAACTTCGGGAGGTCATGGCCCACAGCAGCCAGGTCACGGTCCTTCGCGGCGGCAAGACCTCGGGCGAACGAATCACATCCGAGACCTATCCGGACGATCTGCTAGCTCTCATGCTGGGGCACAAAACGGCGACCCCGGGAACGCGACTGGCGCGCGAGACCTCTGAGGACTCACCTCGCGCCGAGGCTTGGGAACGCGGACCCAATTCGGAGATGTTGTCGGCGACCGTGCGGGATGGGGAACGGGACGGCGCCCGTTTCGTACAGTTGGGTGGTGAGGATGTTGGAGCACGGCCAATGTCCGCGGGTACTGCACCTCCGACGCTTGAGGTCCGTGGGGTCCGGGCGCTGAACGACCGCGGAGCGCCCGCCGTGAATGGTGTTTCGCTCGACGTCCGTCCGGGGGAGATCGTGGGGGTGGCGGGGGTCGATGGGAGCGGCCAGACGGAGCTCGCCGAGGCCATCGTCGGCCTGCGGTCGATCACCGGGGGAGGCGTTTGGTTCAACGGCGAGGAGATCACCCGTTTATCCGTTGCGGCGAGGATGCGGAAGGGCATGGCGTATGTGCCTGAAGACAGGCAGCGGGATGGACTTGTGCTGGACTACACCATCGCCGAGAACATGATCCTGGGCCGTCAGCGAGAACCGACGTGCTGCGGAGGAAGGACCCTGGACCTGCGTTGCATGACGGTCAAGGGCGAGAATGCCGTCCGTGAGCACCGAATCCGGGCCCGAGGCGGAGACACGGTTGTCCGCTATCTTTCGGGCGGCAATCAGCAGAAGGTCGTCCTGGCCCGGGCGCTGGACGGCCAGCCGAAGCTCCTGGTCGCGATGCAGCCCACCCGAGGATTGGACGTGGAGGCTACGCGGTTCGTCTACGACACGCTCCGGAAGGCGCTGCTCGGCGGGATGGGAATCCTGCTTTTCTCGCTCGATCTGGACGAGCTGTTCGAGATGTCCACCCGCATCGCCGTCATATATAACGGCACGCTCGCCGGGATCGTTCCGAAGAGAGAGGGCACGCCGGAGGGCATCGGCAAGCTGATGGTGAGCGGGAGCGACTTGAGTTGACGGCGACTCTCCGCGGAATCTCCAGGCCTGTTGGCGCATTCGTGCTGGCGCTCGCGATTGCGGCGCTGGTCATCCTTGCGACCGGCGGACAGCCGCTGCCGGCGTTCGCGGCCATGGCGAGAGGCGCGTTCGGCGATCCCAGCCAGGTCTACTCCGATATCTTCGTCCGGCATCATCTCGAGGTGCCGAAAGCAATCCTGATGACGCTGGCGAAGGCCACTCCCCTGCTTTTTTCCGGGCTTGCGGTCGCGCTGGCGCTGCGGGCGGGAATGTTCAACATTGGCGCGGAGGGCCAAATTGTCATGGGTGGACTGGCCGCCGCCTGGGCCGGCTTCGCGATTACGGGCCTGCCGACGATCGTCCATTTGCCACTCGCGATCGGAATCGGAATGGCCGCCGGGGCGCTCTGGGGAATGGTGCCGGGACTGCTGAAGGCGTGGCGGGGCACGCACGAAGTGATCGTCACGATCATGATGAACTACATCGCCTTCGAGCTCGCTCGATACCTGGTGAACCATACCGTGCGCGACAAGACGACACTGATGACCGCGACGCCGATGGTTCTCCCAACTGCCAGGCTCTGGCAGATGCCGGGTACGTCGAACTTTTCCGCCGGTTTTTATCTCGCTCTGCTCGCGGCGATCGGCGTGGCGTTCATGATCAGACGGACATCGCTGGGTTACGAAATCCGCGCCGTGGGTTTGGCAGCCGATGCCGCTCGGACGGCCGGGATACGCGTCGGCAGAGTCCAAGTCACCGCGATGACCCTTTCCGGCGCACTAGCGGGACTGGCCGGTGCGGTGGAGGTTCTTGGGGTGCACCGGCGATACCTGGATGCGTTTTCACCCGGATATGGATTCGACAGCATCGCCGTCGCGCTGCTGGGCGGCTTGAACTCGCTGGGAGTGACGCTTTCCTCGCTTCTCTTTGGCGCGCTGAACAGCGGTAAGCTCATGATGGAAAGAGAGACCGGCATTCCCAGCCAGATCGCGCTGGTTGTCCAGGCAGTCGTGATCATCGCCGTTGGGGCTCGGTATCTTCGGAGGAAGTCCGAATGATCCTCGACATCTCCACTGCTGCCTCAACATCAGCAATTGTTTTTGCATTGATTCCGGCGGCGCTTCGGCAGACTACTCCGTTGGTCCTGGCTGCGCTGGGCGGAATACTCTCGGAGCGGGTCGGTGTGGTCAATATCGCATTGGAAGGGATGATGCTGGTCGGGGCGTTCACGGGGAGGTGGGCATCGCAATCCGGCCGACCGGTAGTTGGTCTTGGCGCTGCCGTCGTGGCGGGAGCTCTAATGGGATTGCTTCATCTGCTGCTCACCCAGCGGCTTCGAATGAACCACGTGATTAGCGGAGTGGCGATCAACATACTCGCGCTGGGAGGGACGACATTCCTCCTGCGGCGGATCTTCACCCAGGCGACGCCACAGCGGGACGCGAGTGCGGCCGGGTCGATACCGGTTTGGGTATTCATTTTGGCGGCATTCGTGCTTCCGATCCTACTGCATTTCGTGCTCTTCCGAACGCGATTTGGCCTGAGGCTCCGCGCGGTCGGGGAGAGTCCAATAAGCGCGAGGATGGCCGGTATCGATCCGGGAAGGCTGAGGCTTGCGGGAGTGGTACTGAGCGGAGTTTTTGCGGCGGTTGCGGGCGCGTATCTGTCTCTATCACAGGTGGGCCGATTTGAAGACGACATGGTGAGCGGGCGGGGATTTATCGCGCTGGCGGCGGTGATCTGCGGGAGATGGACACCGTTCGGCGCAGCCGCGGCGGCATTGGCGTTCGGCTTCTTCGATTCCCTCCAGTTCCGGCTCCAGGGAACGGTCCAACTGCCGAACGAGCTGCTTCGCAGCCTGCCGTACATTTTCACGATCCTGGCAGCAATGCTCCTCCGCCCTACCCCGCCGGCGGCGTTGGGGAAGGTTGACGAGGCGTGATGCGTGGGAGGACGATAGCGAAATGCGCGAGACTTCGGTGACTGTGAGAGTGCGTGAAGAAGAACGGGAGTGGCTGCGTCGGAAGGCGTATTGGGACGGGACGACCATGGCCGAGTTGATCCGTCGCCGACTCTGTGATATGATCCGCGACGAGGGGTATCTGCGCCCACCTGACGAAGAGCCGCAGGACTTTGGGTATGAGAAGGAGATGATTGAGTTTGTGAATTCGGTTGCGGGAGATGAGTCGTGATTGGTGAGATGTGAGTCGGATTTGACAGGTCTGCCCGTTCGCTGATATAATGACCGGACCTGCATATTGCATAATGCTTCGAAGAAGACGAGTACGCCGGAAGGAGCGCAACAGAGAGCCGGGATCGCTGAGAACCGGTGCGCATCGCCTCGCGGAAAATGGCTTCTGAGCTGCCGGCGGAATGGAAATGCGGAAATAAGGTAATGAGGAAATGGATGCCGAGTGGTGTCCCGACATTTCCTCATTTCCAAATCAGTTCCTCATTCCCGCAGTACGCCGTGCCGGGGGGCTCCCGTTACAGGGTTAGGCTGTAGAACGGACGGATGACGGACGAGTGATGACGGCTGTAAGTCCCGTTTTCCAGTACCGGCCGGAGGTCAGCAGCCGCTGAGGCCGGCTCCGCGAGGGGCCGGTGAACATCAGGTGGTACCACGAGAACTTCGCGCGTCTCGTCCTGAGCGGCCATTGGCTTGCTTCGGGCGCGGCGCGTTTTTGATTCCAGGAGTGATGGAGTACTGGAGTGGTGTCGTGATGCAAAATCCAGTACCGCAGTATTCGGTATGCTGATTTCGTGGAGGTGGCGATATGTCGAAAGTGCTTGGTCTGCGTTGTCGTGAGTGCGGGGAGCAGTATGCGGTTGCGGCCGTTCACGTCTGCGAGCTCTGCTTTGGACCGCTGGAGGTCGTCTATAACCTGGACGAGATCAAGACCCGGGTTTCACGCGAGTCCATTGCGGCGGGACCTCCAAGCATGTGGCGGTACAAGGAGCTTCTGCCGATCGACGGCGAGCCGACGGTCGGGAAAAACTGCGGCTGGACTCCGCTGGTTCGGGCAGATAGGCTTGGCCGCGAACTGGGACTCAACAATCTCTATCTCAAGAATGACAGCGTAAACCACCCCACCCTCTCATTCAAGGACCGCGTCGTGGCTGTCGCGCTAACAAAGGCGCGAGAACTCGGATTCAAGATCGTGGCCTGCGCTTCCACGGGTAATCTGGCAAACTCGGTTGCGGCGCATGCCGCGGAGGGCGGTTTCGAGAGTTACATCTTCATTCCGGCGGATCTCGAGCAGGGCAAGGTCCTGGGCACGCTCGTATACGGCACTACCGTGCTGGCGGTATCGGGCAACTACGACGAGGTAAACCGGCTCTGCGCGGAAGCGGCCGGCAAATACGGCTGGGCGTTTGTGAACATTAACCTCCGGCCGTTCTATGGCGACGGCTCGAAGACGTTCGGGTTTGAGATCGCCGAGCAGCTCGGATGGCGAGCGCCGGACCATGTGGTCGTTCCGTGCGCGGGCGGATCGCTGATCTCAAAGATCTACAAGGGACTGAACGAGCTGGACTACCTCGGTCTGATCGACGGCGTGCCCACCAGGATGTACGCGGCTCAGGCGACGGGCTGCAATCCGATAACTTCAATGATCAAGCTGGAAGCCGAGGTCTTGAAGCCGGTGAAGCCGAACACCATCGCCAAGTCCATCGCCATCGGGAACCCAGCCGATGGATACTTCGCCGCGGATACGGTCCGAAAGAGCGGCGGCTGGGCCGACGACGTGTCGGACGAGGAAGTGATCGCCGGGATCCGCCTGCTCGGTCGGACGGAAGGGATCTTTACGGAGACCGCGGGCGGCGTAACGGTGGCGGTTGCGAAGAAGCTCGCGGAGCAGGGGCGGTTCCCCGCGGATGACGTAGTGGTATTGGCGATCACCGGTAACGGCCTCAAGACCCAGGAAGCCGTGGCAGGTGAGCTGGGAAGGCCGACATTTATCCAGGCCAACCTCGCATCGCTGGATACGGCTCTGCGAGCTGAAAAACTGATCAGTTATGCGGGAGTTTGATTCGAATTCTCAACAGAAGGAGCGATATATGCCGGTCAATGTACTCATACCAACCCCATTGAGGAAGCTCACGAACGAACAGGAATCTGTGCATGCTTCAGCAGGCACGATCGGATCGCTGCTGATCGATCTGGACAGCCAGTTTCCCGGGCTGGGTGGACGGCTGACGGACGAATCCGGTAATCTCCGCCGCTTCGTGAACATCTACGTAAATGAGGAGGACATCCGCTTCCTCAGCGGGAAAGATACGCCGATCCAGGATGGTGATTCGGTCTCGATCGTTCCGGCCATCGCCGGAGGTTAACTTTCCTAATCGAGGTATCAACTTGCCCGTTATTACTGTGGATGTTGCAACTCGCGGAGGCGATCAGGTTCGCACGCCTATTGTTCATCGACTTGTGAAGGATTTCGACGTCGTGGTCAATATCCGGCGAGCGCAGGTGACCGAGGATTACGGCCGTCTCGTACTAGACATCGAGGGCTCCTTGGAAGAGGTCCAGCGGGCCATCTCCTGGCTTCACACAACCGGCCTTGACGTTAGCGCCGCCCAGCGCTCCGTCGGCTCCACCGAACACCTGTAAGTTTTGAGTTTTCCAACCGGCCACGCTGCCCATCTCCCGCCACTCCTTCGGAGGACCCCATGACCGATGGACCGGTAAACCCGCTCGACGAAGGAATCCGCGCGCTCCAGTCCGGCGATCTCAACAGGGCCGACTCACTGCTGAATGCCGCAGTCGCCGCGAATCCCGCCGATGGCCGCGCCCAAGGGTATTTGGGGATTTGCAAGGCTCGCCGTGGAGACCTGGTGGGGAGCGTTACCTCTCTTCAGGAGGCGGCACGGCTCCAACCTAAAGATGCGACCGCCCAGTTCAATCTCGCTGTCGCATTGGTGCAAGCTAAGCGGTCAGCTGAGGCACGCGAAGCGCTCCAACGGACCTTGACACTCGACCCGACAAACGCGAAAGCGCAGGCCGCTCTGCAACAGCTCGGTGCGACTGTAAGTGAACAGAGCGCGGAACCGCCGGATGTTACGGCCGAATGGAGCACGGCAGCGCGAGGAACAGACCTATCGTCTCCTTCAGGCAGTTACGAGATGCCGTCGCCGGCGCAATCGTATCCACCGCAGTCCTATCCGCCGGCGGGATACCCACCGCCCGGACAGCCATATCCGCCGCATGGAACAGGCATGGCGCAGTCAGCCGTCCTGCCATCGACGGGTCTCCGGATCGCTAGAGGCATTGGATGGGGTTTTATTTGCGGCCAGTTTTGGACGGCATTGAACTTGTTCTGGGAATTTGCTTTTGGAGCAGCGCAGTCCACCCCTGGCGAAAAAGGACCCGGTCTCCTGGCCGTATTCATTTTTTCGGCACTCCTTTTTGTTTTCGTTTTCGGGTTTGCCGGAAGTCTCGTGGGTTTGATCATCGGGGCCGCAAACGCTCCAGTCTCGACAGGAGCCATCATCGGGGTTGTTGCCGGGCTGATTCTGTGCGGATTGGAGTTTCTGATATCCGGTGGCCGCGCCTCGACTCTCCTCAACATCTTCTTTTGGTTCTTCACCGGCAGGTATGTTGGAGCAATTATCGCGGCCCGCGTTCAGCAGCCTGTGCGGATGTGAACTCAAACGCCGACCGAGCACTCCGGGACCGGAGGCATTTTGGCTGCCTCCGCGCCCGTGAATGTAATTACTTACCGGCAGTTCCGGTCGGAACGTTAACTTCTTCGACCGCCACCGCATCGTCGACGTCGAAGCCGATCATGGAGTCGAGATCGGTCGGCCGCTGAAGCGTTCCTTCGCTTTGGGGGGCAAGCCGACAGAAGCGCGATATCCGGATGCTGTCGGATGCGGCGATGGTGGTAAACTGGATGCCCACATCGACGCCCGCGGTACCGGCAACGCCTTCAACCGAATGGACCACGACCGCCTGTACGCGGAGGGGAAGCGGATCACCAGGGATAACGAAATAGAGGTCCAGGGGGGTCCGCAGTGGGAGATCGCCGGACATCCGCAGCCGCATACCGTCTGCTCCAAAGTCGAGACAGACCGCGATCCCATCCTGCTCGCCCGTGCTGTATGAGACCGGAAATGCACCTGTCAGGCGCGGGTTTTTTCGGCGGTCCACCCGGGTGAGAATGGGCGGAATGTGGAGCCATAACGTGGACCCCGACTGCTTCAATACGACGGCTTCAACATGGTAACGACCGTCGCTGCCGTTGATCAGACACTGAACGATAGCGGCTTCATGCCAATACGGAATTCCGATCACCCCTGCCGAGCGGATCTCGACCCTCAGCCGATCCTCTTCCACGGCTTCCGCAACCGCGAGCCACGTTTCATGCGTAGCTTTGGTATGAATCTCGATCAGTGATTGAAGTTCAATGATGTCCGACAATCCTGGCTTGCTGCTCATAGGTATCCCCCCGATATTCCGAAACATTGGAGAACGTGCCCTATCCGCACGGTAGAATCAATGGCACAAAGGTATCTTGCCATGAATTTGACAAAGAAGGACATAGAAACCATTGACGGATAGACTCGACAGAGCCATGGCGTCTCGCGGGCTGGCCGCCAGCAGAGAGCGGGCACAGGGATTGATCGAAGCGGGCATGGTCCTGGTTGACGGCTCTCCTGCCGAAAAGGCAAGTCAAAGAGTCGAGGAATCCACTGAGATCGCCGTTACCGGCGAGGCGCTCCCCTACGTCGGCAGGGGTGGACCCAAGATGGAGGCGGCGCTTAGGAAGTTCCGGGTAAACGTTCGGGATCTAAATTGCCTGGACGTTGGCGCTTCAACGGGCGGATTTACAGACTGCCTTCTTCAGCGCGGCGCAGCAAAGGTCGTAGCAATCGACGTTGGGCACGGCCAGCTGGCTGCCGCTCTTGCCGCGAATCCCCGGATAGAGCTTAGAGAAGGGGTAAACGCACGCTACCTGTTGCCGGTGCAATTCGACCAGCCATTCGATCTTGCCGTTGTCGACGTCTCGTTCATCTCTTTGACCCTGGTCCTTCCGGCAATTGTCCGACTCATTCGTCCCGGAGGTCATATTCTGGCGCTTGTCAAGCCGGAATTCGAGGCCGGGAGAGCGGCCGTCGGCCCGCGAGGTATCGTTCGAAGCGCGGCGGCGCGGCTCAAGGCTTTGGAAAAGGTATCGAAGTTTGCGGGCGCGGAGCTCGGTCTGGACGTCCGCGGATCCGTACCGTCACTATTCGGCGGCGGAGGCAACAAGGAGTATTTCCTTTACCTTCGGCGGGCAGTGGAGGTTACCACGACGCTCGCGACGCACCCCAATAATCCTGCTGACTGCGAATAGACTGAGGAGGTACCCGGTCGGCGGGAGTATTACCGGCCAGACTGAGCGACACCAGCAGCGGGAATTGCCCCTTGGGCGCTCCTCGGGTGTAGTTTCCTTCTCCCCAGGCTTCTCCCCATGCCAGCAGTTCGATCTGCGTTAAGCAACTTCGCTTTCGGTCGCAGATCAGCTCTCCCTGAAGTCGGGCGTTGTACCCCCGTCCGTTGGCCTCCATCCTTGCTGTACCGTTAAGCCGAATCCGCCCAATCAGCGGATCTTCCACGGTCAGCCTGAATTCGGCGATCCGCACCTGTTCGGACCGCCATGCGTCCGGTTCGCCGCGGACGTTGTCGACCAAATGGAATCGCGCCAACCGGGCGGCAATTGTCCCGTTAAGCGGATAGGTTACGCCGTTCTTCCACTCCGGGGGAAGCAGAGAGCGCCAATCGGCTTCAGACAGCCACATGTGGTCGCGGCCGGTGGCATGGTTCGGCGTCCAACCGGTCCCATCCGAATCCGTGTGAGGTATGCGAGTGAAGACGTTGAGGATGAGCGCGCCAGGAGGCGGCGTCCGAAGATATCGCGCATCGGGGGGTTGGCTGACCGCAATGACGGGACCGGATTGCCGATCCGACTTCCACTTGGCCAGCGCTTCGCCGATGAGATTGAGCATCCTCCCAGTCGACGGCCTGAAACAGTCGGAGACCAAGAGCCGGCCATCAGGCGCGGCGGTGTAGATTCCTTGTCGCGTACTGTCTTCAGGCAGGTTGCGGTTATGCCCCTGCTGGGCTACTTTCCAGAAGAACTTGCCGTCCTCGTCGGACTGGCGATGCAGATACCATTGGTCGCCGGCGTATGGTATGAAGGAGGTCTTGATTTGCCGAACGATCTCCGGGTTCGAGAATACGAGCGCACGGCCCGCGACTCCGTTGTTTCAGGTGCAGCCGAGCGGATGCCCGTCCATCACCCACATAAAAAGGGGCTTATGCTCGCGGGCAGACATCCGGCGGGCTTCGCCGAGATCGGTCTGCCAGGGTATCTCCGCCCAGCGTTCCGCCGGGCCGCTTGGCGTCATCGCCGTGTGGAGAAGCTTGAAATGTTCCGCGGAGAGCTTAGTCGTTGAGAACCCAGGGACGATCGTTCCGCCGAATTTCACGGGAGTTTGAGCCCAGTTATTCGTTATGCATAGAAGTCCCGCGGTTAGGAATGCTAGTATCATCGTAAATCCCGTCTTACAGTCGCTCCGCGCAGGCTGCGGTACAATTCCGCTATGCTCGCAATACTTCGCGGCATCTGGCTGCCGATCCTTATTATTGTACTCTGTGCCGCGTGGTATCTGCTGGAGCAATCCCCCGAACGCGCTCCCGGAGCGGTCGTCCTGCGATGGGTGATCAATTCCCAGGAGCGCGACGTACAATTCGGCGAAGCGATCAAGCGCGTATTCGAGCGTGCCCATCCCGATATCCGAATCCAGTTCATCAAACAGAACGAGGGCCAGAAGGTCGACGCTATGATTGCCGGCGGCGACGCTCCCGACATCATCAATGTTGGGATGGACAAGCTCTACTACTACCTCGATGCGGGCGTCCTCCGAGATCTTTCCCCCCTCATGACCGAGCTCGACCGCACCGATCTCCAGAGCTTTTTCCCGGTCTGCGTTCAACCATTCCAAATCACCGACGGAGCCAAACCCTCAACCCTCTACTCTCAACCCTCAACGCGGACGTTCGCGCTCCCCTTCGGCTACGTGCCTTTCATCCTCATATACAACAAGGGCTTGTTCGATAAGTCCGGCGTGCCCTACCCTAATGACAACTGGACTTGGGAGGATTACCGCCGGGCCGCGATCCGGCTGACGAAGGATACGGACGGTGACGGCATAACCGACGAATTCGGAGCGGCTTTCGCGCAATGGCAGGACGGCTACTACTGCTGGATATACCAAAACGGGGGCCGCGTGTTAACCCTCGACGGACAAACGGCGACATTCGACTCGCCCCGTGTCGTCGAGGCCTTCGAGTTCCTGCGTAATCTGACCCGTGAAGACCGGGTTATGCCCACGGATGTGAACAAGCCCAAGCAGACCGGTATCGGGCTGTTCGAGGCGGGCCGCTTGGCGATGAATGGCCCGACCGGTTCGTTCTACATCCCGACCTATCGGAAGTATGAGAAGATCGACTGGGACATCGCCTCCGTACCTTCCGGACCCGGAGGCAGGGGTACGATCGTTGCACCCCTGGGATTCGGGGTCACTACCAACAGCCATCATCCCCGCGAGGCGTGGGAACTCGTGAAGTTCTTGTGCAGCGAGGAGGGAGAGACCATACTTGCAGACTCCTTCCTGGTCGTCCCGGCCAGACGGAGCGTTGCATTCTCAGACCGTTTCCTCAACGGACCCGGACTGCCAAAGAACAAGTACGCCCTGGTCACGATGATGGACGACCGGAAGGGCCGGAAGCCATGGGGCATGGTCCCTCCCTGGTCCGGCGAGCGATGGGCAGACGTCAACGACGAAGCGCTCAACAGTAAGATCGAGCCGCTGCTGTTCGGCATCCCTAAGCCAGGCCAGGGCGCCAAATCCGTGTGCGCGGCCATCAACAAGAGGGCCAACGAGATATTGGCGGAATCCCGCGCGGCAAAGGGGGGAATACCGGTCAATTGGGGCGTGGTAATGAGCGCCGCCGCTACAATCCTTGGCATCGGCGTTCTTGCGTGGGTAGGTGTCGTTTGGCGGTCCGCGCGCGGTTCGCGCAGACAGAGGTCGGAGCATGCGTACGGCTACCTGTCGATCGCGCCCTGGCTCATTGGGTTTCTGCTGTTTGGCCTGGGACCGATCGTGTTCTCCGCCCTGCTCTCATTCACACGGTACAGCAGCCTATCGCCGCCATCATCGGCTCGGTTTATTGGGCTGGGTCACTATGCCTGGCTCCTAAGCGGCCGGGACGAGTTCTTTCACAAAGCTCTGATAGCTACCTTCCGATATGTGGCGATGAGCGTGCCCCTATATCTGGTTTCAGTGCTGCTCCTGGCGCTTCTCATGAACAGTAAAGTGCGCGGGATTGCGTACTTTCGCACGCTCTACTATCTTCCCGCGATCATGCCCGCGGTTGCCTCTGCGGTGCTTTTCCGATGGGTTTTTCAGCAGCAGGGATTATTGAACTACCTGGTCGGCGGATTCGGCAAAGTTCCGTTCCAGAGGATGCCCAACTGGCTGCAGGACCCGAGCTACGCGGTCCCGTCGATCGTCATCATGGGTCTGTGGGGTGTCGGTGCGGGGATGATGATCTACCTCGCCGGCCTGCAGAACATCCCCACACAGCTCTATGAAGCCGCACAGATCGATGGCGCGGGGATTATTGGCCAATTCCGCGCCGTTACGTTGCCGATGCTGTCGCCCGTGATGTTCTTCAACCTCGTGATGGGGATCATCGGCGCTTTTCAGGTTTTCTCGACGGCATTCGTGCTCTTTGCGGGCAGCACCGGACCGGAAGATTCGGCGCTGTTCTACAGCTACTATCTCTACCGAAAGGCGTTCGAACAGTTCCAGATCGGCTACGGCTCCGCGCTGGCGTGGATACTCTTTGTCATAATTCTAATCTTCACGCTTCTGGTCTTCCGGTCGTCCTCGATTTGGGTCTACTACGAAAGCCGGAAGCCGGGGGAAACGAGTGCGTAAGTCGCGGACCCCCACAACACGAAGGGCACATTTAGCTCTCGTGTATTCGATCCTCGTCGCGGGATCTATCCCAATTTTGATCCCTTTCCTGTGGATGATATCGAGCTCCCTGAAGACGAAGGAGATGGTTGGGGAGTATCCTCCGCGGCTGATCCCCGAAAATGTCCATCACTATGTCATCGAGAATGGAAAGCGCACGGAGGTGATCGTTCTCGCGAAGCGGCCGGATGGTTCGGCGCGAGTCAAGTTTGGCGACGGCCGAACGGAATCGATGCCATCCGCTTCCCTCGCCAGTGTGCTGCGCACGGAACCTCAGTGGAGCAATTACCGGAAGATACTTGCACCCAAGAGCCGAACAGCGGACGACGACTTCCTGCGATTCTTCCTCAACACGGTGGTTATCGCCGGACTGAGCGTGATCGGGCAGATACTGTCAAGTTCGCTCGTGGGTTGGGGTTTTGCCCGCATGCGGTTCGTCGGCAGGGACGTACTATTCGTCGTAATGCTCGCGACCATGATGCTGCCCGGAGAAATCGGAATGATCCCAACATTTATGATCTTTCGCAGGCTTGGATGGATCGATACCTTCCTTCCGCTGATTGTGCCCGCCTATCTCGGGAGCGCGTTTTTTGCGTTCCTCTACCGTCAGTTCTTCATGGGAATCCCAATTGAGATGGACGAAGCCGCGAAAGTAGACGGCGCAGGTCCAATGCGGGTGTTCTGGGAAGTTCTGCTGCCGATGGCGAAGCCGGTAACCGTCACGGTGGGAGTTTTCACGTTCTTTGGGGCCTGGAACAGCTTCCTGGGGCCGTTGATCTACATCAACTCGGATCACAAGCGGACACTCTCCCTCGCCCTGGCGAAGTTTCAATCGGCGTATGGCAGCGACGTACCGGCGATCATGGCGGGCGCGACGCTAATTGCAATACCCGTGCTGGGGATCTCCTTCTTCTGCCAACGCGCGCGGTCG
>ORMF011010852.1_pt1 | contig 14061 bp, 17 predicted proteins | sample 1779871 | NCBI WGS metagenome assembly ORMF01 (sample SAMEA104232316, study PRJEB22302) | groundwater metagenome | biome: forest; feature: aquifer; material: groundwater | place: USA | collected 2011-08-07 | depth 5.4 m | reverse complement strand
TATGACAAAATGCATATACTGTCGCAAAGAAGCCGACGATGGATTCAGTGGGGTTGAGCATGTCATCCCTCAGGGTTTTGGCACATTCAGCTCTGAAACTCCTACCCTCGATTGCGTGTGTGACGATTGCAATGCTTATTTCGGCAAAGAACTTGACCAGGTTTTGGCGCGCGATACCCTTGAAGGCATCACGCGCTATAAGAAGGGCCTATTTTCTAGAGAAAAGCGTTTTCCCAAAAGTGTGCGTTTCACACTCGCCGAAGGGGATGAGGCCGGAGAGTATGCAGGAGCTCTTATGTCCAGTTACGATCCGACCACTGGCAATCCTCCAAAACTCCTCCCTCAGTTCTGGATACGCAATATACAAAACAGGGGATGGGAGAGATACATTATCGAGGCAATAAAGAATCTCTCAATTATAGAAGAGAAGTATGGTTCGACCGCGCCAGGTAGCAGAGAAATGCGTGTTTTAGCTCCTTCGCAGGAAGAGTATAACGCTGTGATCCAGGAGTTGAAGCGTTGCAGTATTCCATACCGAGAAAAAGAGATGCTAGATTTGCCTCCCTTCGCAAAGAATACAGATGAGGATAGTAAAATCATCGTGCAAGGCACCGTCGAGGGCACTATCGGTAAGGTCCATAAAAGAGCACTGGCTAAAATTCTATTTAACTTTGCAACATACTATTTGAGCACGGAGGAAACGTCCAAGCCAGACTGGGATAAGACAAGGGATTTTATTCGTTACGATGGGGAAACCTTACTGGGGCGTATGTCTCAGAAAGAGTTTTGGACTGGCCAAGAGCAAAAGAATATGCGTTTCCCCGACGATAGTTATAATCTCCGTATCGAAAACCAGGAGAATTGTGTCGTTGGAGTTATTCAGATATACAATCTGTTCACTTATGAATTTATTCTTGCTGAAAATTATAGTTTGTCTCAAGAAAAGGAAGTTGCTTACCGTTTTACGCCTGGAGAAAAGCCATACATGGGTGTGAAAATGGACAAACCACAATGGGCGAGGTGATGGATCTGAACTAAGGGCTCAGAGTATGTGTTTGTGTAAATCGGATATATATAGATACACTATCTACTTAATCCCAGCTGAGCTATTCTATTATTATGGAAAGCGATGGAATGATCACTCCTAATGAGAAACAGCGTGTGAAACCACTATCTGTTTCGCAATTCATTGGCATCCTCAATAAAAGCCTGAAGGAAATTCAGGCCGAGATAACTGGAGAAGTAAGCAATGTTAGTTTTCCTCAGTCAGGCCATGTCTATTTTGATCTTAAGGATGAAGGAGATGAAAGCGTACTGCATTGTGTGGTTTGGAGATCGAATTATGAGACGATGGGCATTAAGTTGGAAGCAGGTATGAAAATTGTTGCTGTCGGCTATGCAGATGTTTATGCGCTTAAAGGGGATTTACGTTTTAAGGCGCGTGCAATTGAGCTTGTTGGGGAAGGTGTCTTAAAAAAGCGTTATGATGAACTCAAGAAAAAGCTTACAAATGAAGGTCTTTTTGATGCTTCTCGTAAGCGACTTATCCCTGAGTATCCAAGAACGATTGGCATTATTACTTCCCGCACCGGCGATGTGATTCATGATATTCGTTACAATCTTGGACACTTTGGTTTTAGGGTAAAACTGATTGATGCTCGTGTTGAGGGTCCAGAGGCTGTCCAAAGCCTTATTCGGGCGGTGCGGCAGTTCAGCAAAATTCCGATTGATGTTTTGGTAATCGCTCGCGGCGGCGGTTCAATAGAAGCGTTGCAAGCGTTCGATAATGAGCTTCTTGTACGTGAGGTTGCGAAATTCCCTAAGCCCGTCATTGCGGGTATCGGCCATCACCAGGATGTGCCACTGGTTGCATTGGTGGCTGATGTTCATGAATCAACACCAACTGCTGTGGCGACTTTGCTCAATGCGTCTTGGCAGAAAGCTGTCTTTGGAATTGAGAACGCTGGACAGCGCATAATCGCTATCTATCGGAATCTTCTACGTGACGCGGCAGGCGCATTGAAAATCTCCGTTTACGCGAGAGCATTCGCGAGAATCGTTATAAAAGTCAAAGATGCACTGAGTGAATCGCGGGAAAGTATTCTATCGTTGTTTGATGTTATGTTTTCCAAGGTGTATGAGAAGGTTAATGTACTTGAGCGTATCATTAGAGCGAACGATCCTGGAAAGAATTTAAGGATTGGTTATGCAATCGTTCAGCAGAACGGTAAGGTTGTGAAAAGCGTACAGCAAGTTCGCAAAGGAGCGGAACTTGATTTGCGGGTATCAGATGGTATCATTACTGCTGAAGCAACTAATATGAAAAACGACGATGGTCGAAGAAGCTGAAAAGAAAAAAGAGGAAACGCATCTTGGAGAGAATCTCAAGAAACTGGGCGAGATATCCCAATGGCTCGAGTCGCAAGAGCAAAGCGACGAGCCCGACTTTGAACAGAGTCTCGTAAAAGTGAAAGAGGCAGTGACACTCATAAAAGCGAGTCGCGAGCGCTTGACTAAGATTGGAAACGAGTTTGAGGAAATTAAGGGAGAGATAGAGAAGGAAGAGGGCGAGGGAAAAGAATAAGTAGGACCATCCGCAAAAAATCGCCAAATCGGCGGTTTTTTGGTAAGATTAAGAAATGCAAGAGAAATTCAAAAAACAGATGGAAAAGTCAGCGAAAGAGGGAAACACATTTGCAAAAGCGATGATAGAATCTTTGGAAAAAAAGAAAGAAGCAACTCCAGAAGAAACGAAAGAAGATTGGGATTGGTCTAGTTATCTTATCGGTATGCTTTTTGTTATAGGTGCGTTTTTAGGCGTCTTATTTGTAATTGGAGTGATCTTTTTAGCTATCATTAAATGGGCATTTAGTATGGTTTTTTGATCAGAGTGACAAGAGAATGGGGGTATGGGCTTGGGGTTCGAATCTCGTCCGTGGAACTTATTAGATAAAACTATGACAGCATACTCTCGTTATCGAAGCAAATATAGAGGGCGACGAAGATACAGTAGAGCCTCTTCGGTTTCCAAAACTCAAAATAAAGAGCCAATTGTTCATACTGATCAAACCGGTTCTCGCTGGCAGAAATTGCTTAAATACTACGGCTCTTGTATTTCAGTAGAAAATGCTGGAGAAATTACTCTCTATTCTTCAAAAGAGGGAGTAGAATTTTTGCAGGTGCCTGTGATGGAGAAAGAATGGATTGCGTCCGGCAAAGAACACTTAGAGTTTGAAGGACAAAGCGAAAAAATCCAAGCGTTTATCAACGGCGCAAGATGGAGCCGAAGTCCGCTCTCGTATTTTATGGATTTCCATGTCACATTAAACATATTGAGCAATCGAAGCGCGGTTGGTCGGGCCAAATCATTCAGCCAATTTTGATTTTTGGGGTTGATCTTCTCCAAACGGAAAATGGATATGCTTTTGTTTTACAATCAGACAAACCAAGAATTAACTCTGCTTTTCTCACCGACAGAAGTTTGTTGACGAGTGTTGAAGAAAGGAAGCAAATTGCCGAAGCGGTTCTGGAATCTTGGAATGAGGAGAAAAGTAGAAGTCAAAATCTGAAAACCATCCTTGGCGCTTTTGCCGAATTATTGCCGCAGGAAGTTCTATTTTCAAAAGATATTTTCGGTGGTAAAACAATCGAGATGAAAGTAGAAAATGGTATTTTCCCACTCGGAGTAATTTTTAAGAGTGCGGATTCACCGTACACTGGGGGCTTAGAACAAGAATTGAGTGAGCTACGAGACACTGCCATCCCAAACGATGTTTGGCGCGTCATCCTTGATCGAAACGCAGAAGTCAAAGAAGACAGCGGTGAGGGGCTTCTGGAAATAACCGGATTAAACGACGAGCAACGAGGTGCGGTCAAGAGTGCTTTCAATAACACGGTTAGCGTAATCACAGGACCGCCCGGAACCGGCAAGTCGCAGATCGTTCTCAATATTATTGCCAACGCGCTACTCCATAACGAGAGTGTTCTATTTGGTAGCAAAAATCATAAGGCGGTTGATGTTGTGATAGAGCGTTTATCGCGGTTGCAATCGGAGCCAGTAATTCTCAAATATGGACAGAAAGAACGCGAGATTGAATTTGCAGAAACACTTTTGTCCGCAATTGAACGCGCCTCAAGTTATAATAGTCAAGCATTAGAGCGAGAAATAGGAGAATACAAAAAAGAACTTGATTTGGTACGAGCAGAAGAAAAAGAGGCGCAACAATCGCTTTTCCGTATCCTTGATCGTAGAAACCGCATAAGTCGGCTTGATGCTGTTCTTGAATCAGTCAAAGCTGAATTACCCTCGTCAATTTCTAAGAATCTTAATCAGTATAAGAGAGTTGAGTATAAATCCGAATTTTACGCAAAGCTTGAATCGTTGGAGCATCTGGTAAAGGAAATTGACGAGGGGCCAAGCTTTATATCACGCATTCTCGCGTTTTTCGGTTCGACTCTGGAGAAGCGCGTATTGGAAACCTCAAAAGATCTATTCGATATTATGCCAGTTCAAGGCATTACTCTTTCATTTAATTCTGTGCATAATTGCCGAGAACTTTTAACTATTGCTCGTTCCGTACGGAGATGGATTGATAGTCAATCGGAACTTTTTGGTATCGTGAGAGAGAACGAAAATGAGGCGAGAGTAGAGGTTTTGCGTGAGCGAATTACAAAGAGTAAAGAACGCGCGATAGATATTAGCGTTAGATATGTTGATGCGTTGATGAAACGCCGCCTAAAGTCGCTTGGCCTCAAAGAACACCGGGATATAGCCGACTATGTCAGTATCGTGCGACGACTGGAAGGTGATGTAATTGGCGGTGAACTTGCGGAGGATTTGAGAAATGAGCGTAAGCGAATGTTCAAGAGCGTTGTTAGGGCGTTTCCTGCAATGGCGGTTACAAATTTATCCGTACGTCATGCACTTCCGTTGAGTGCGGGAGCTGTTGACATTGTGGTTATTGACGAAGCGTCACAATGCGACATTGCGTCCGCGCTTCCATTACTCTATCGAGCAAAGCGAGCTGTTATTATCGGTGACCCAAATCAACTTACGCATATTTCTCTCTTGCATCGTGCGGACGATCAGCAATTGCAACAACAGATTGGCCTAATCTCAACCGACGACCAACGCTTTCTCTACAGCATCAATTCGCTTTTTGAACTTGCACGAAGTGTCATTGGTACCGGAGCGAAATTTGTTCACTTACTTGAACACTATCGAAGCCGAGCCGAAATTATTGGTTTTTCCAATCAGAGATTTTATGGTGGTAAGTTGAGCGTGTGGACGGATTATCGGAGATTGCGTGGTGCGGGATATCCCGACGCTCTCACATGGCATGATGTCGTTGGAGAGGTTGTTCGGCCATCTGCTGGAAGTGCATACAATCTGGACGAGGCAAATGCCGTTGTTGTATTGATTAAGGAAATTATCGGGCGAATATCGGCGCACGGTAATGATTATTTTGTATCGCTTGGTGTTGTTACGCCGTTCCGAGAACAAGCAAACAAAATTAGAGATTTGGTAGAACAAAAAATAGACGCGGCACAATTGAGGAAGCTGGATTTTGTAGTTGATACCGCGCATAAATACCAAGGAGATGAGCGCGACATAATGATTTTTTCTCCGGTTATCTCGCGTAAAATCCAGCAACGCTCGCTTGGTTTCTTGGGCAATACCGTCAATTTGTTCAATGTCGCGATTACCCGCGCGAGGGCAGAGTTGCACGTTGTTGGTGACAGAGTTGCTTGTGCTCAATCCGGCATCTCACACCTCTCGGAGTTTGTGCAATATGTTGAGGACTTAGAACCGGAGAATAAGAACAAGAGTGGTGGAAAATTTGAGTCGCCGTGGGAAGAAGTTTTATACGATGCCCTCGCGCGGGAAGGAATCAGAACCATCACACAATACCCGCTTTACCAATATCGCCTCGATCTCGCCGTTCTTGATTCGGAAATTCCGATTGATATTGAGATTGATGGCGAGATGTGGCACCGAGACATCGACGGAGGACGTTTGCTCTCGGACTTAAAGCGTGATCAGCACTTAATCATACATGGATGGCAGGTTAAACGATTTTGGGTGTATCAACTCCAAAACGATTTGGAGCGATGCGTTCAGGAGATCAAGGAGATGATAAAATCAAAATAGTAATTTACTATGCAAAAAGAGTGCCCCCGTTGTAAAAGAATCAAAGATGCTAGTGAGTTTAGGTATTATTCACCCGGGACATTCTATGTAGTGGACGGGAAATACTGTAATCAATGTATCGAATGTCCTGAGTGTAAAAAGATTCGAAAGATGAGTGATTTTCATGATGCAAGACTAAGATGGGGCTTCGGGAGATTTTGTAATTATTGCAAAGGTAAGGGTATAGTATCCTGAAACTATGAGTGTTTGTGCAAATCGGATATGCACAGACACAAAACTATTTAACCACTCCGAAATGCGTCATGCTAAGTTCTACCTCAGCAACCAATCTTTCAACGATTGGTTTGTATTGAAGCATGGGTATTGAACGAATGCCGCTCGAAAGACCACTGGTTATTTTTTCAGTTAGCACCCTCTTTTCAAAGGGAGTTGATAGCCACATTATATTGCGATGCAACTTTTCATGAAGAAACCCGCTTAGTGTCTCATTTTGCTTCTCATCTGTTGTACCAGAATGTATTCCTAGGAACTTCCGATACTCGTTTAAAATATGTGAGCGTATATCGTCAAACTTAGCATTCGAACCAAGGTAAATAAAGATCAAACCCAGAGAGTAGCCCATAATGTCTTCCACAGCCCTTGCTTTTTCTTCGGAGTTCATCTCTCCCAACTCTTGTTCGAATCTTGCAATAAAGTTCTGCGTATGCAAAATAGCGTTTTCAAATAACGCAATCGCAAGAGCTTCGTCGTCAGAAAGATTCCTTCCGAACTCCTCCATGTATTGTTTCTTAAACGCCTTAAGCGCTTCTCTCGATAACATAAACTGAATAAGAGCCTGTATTATCTTCCTCTAAAAGGGGATGTCTGTGTCTGTGCAAATCGGATATGCATAGCAAAAGATTGTAGGATTATTCACGGGCCCTACTATTTCAGTGGGTTCCAGTATGGTATAAATTCTCTCTTAAAGATCTTGGCACATAACTCATCTCCTTCTTCATTGTATTTAGTGCATTCTTGCCCTATAGCTTCAATGACTCTAACATTGTGTGCTTTAGTCAAACGATACTGTTCGTATACAAAGGCAGATACATAGACAGAAGCAAGGATAGAAAGTATCAACTTAAACCAATTTTCTTTAAGCCAATTCATACTATAAGTTTATCAAAGAATAGTCTGTTTGGCGATTCTTTGGGTTTAGTTCTCTGAAAACCAAATTAGCCACATTCTTTACAATCTTCATGTATCGGCAGACCCACGGATCTTCTAAACTCTGAAAGGCATGCTTTATGAGAATCATATTCGCACGCTTTAAGGTGGTGCTGAATGGCTTCTTTCTTGTTCTGTTTATACCCGTCCCGGCCCATTAGTTTTCGGAAAGCAAGACTCTGAAGCGCATAGGGAATCTTTCTGTACAAAGGTACGCCCCGAAGATTATAGTGCTTAAAAAACTCGGCATCATACCCCTTGTAGAAGCTCCACTCTTCTTTTGTGAGGGCAGAAAACTTAGTATCTATCATTTGAGGCATCTTATGCGTTTATTAACTGTGTTTTTGATCGTTTCCTTCTTGTAGATCTTTTTCCTCTTGCAGTGCGGCTATAAACAATGCCCGGAGTTCTTTAAGCTTTTCGTTAGTGAATGTCCTTTTCTCAGGAGGCATCTTTTCGCTCCACATTATTTCGTACCAAATGTCAGCCAGCGCCTTATTCGCCTTTTCTTTAACCGGCTTGTATGCCTCTCTTAGTTTTTTCTCCAGTTTCTCTATCTCTTTGTTCATTTTTGGCCCAGTTTTTTGTTGCTTCGGAACGGTTTCTTGACCCTCTCTATTATCTCAAAGAAATCGTGTGCTGATACTATCCCAAGTTTCTTGTAGAGAATAAAGCCGGACAGGGGGATAAGGATATTCAGCCAGGGCCATTCAAACAGAGCCCATATCACAGCATAGCAAACAATGTACGCTATGAGGATTCCGGACAGAACTTGTAAACACCATTTCATGGTCTTATCCATTGATCCAAGGCATTGGGAACAAATATGGAAAGGAATATGCCAACCCAAAAGAATGCGATAAGAAGTTTCTTTAGAATCAAAAACACTGGCATCACGATTTGTTTTTTTTGAAGCTGTTCTCTTGTGTCATAAAAGTTGGCTATAAGCCATGTTCTCGCAAACAGAAAATATATTCGTCATCTGATGATTCTGAATAATAATCGTCTGCTGGCTGAGCTGGAGTGGCCTCATAGCAATCAAATATCCCGAGGAATAGATTGTCTAGGTTTGTGAGTCCGTTTTTAGAAAGAGGTTTGGGTTTTAATAAGCAGTCAGGCCAATCATGAGATGCTGGTCGGGCTGGAATTGCATCTATATATCTTTGTGTCCATGCACATTGAGATTTGATGATTGTTGGTCTTATCTCAAACCACCAAAAACTAAGTCCGACAGTTAAGATAGACATAATGAGGATACTGACCTTAAACCAGTTCTCTTTGAAAAACTTTGTTGCCTCTCCTTTCATTGGCAGTGGCTGTTCGCTTTTTCCGTTTAATCCTACGCGAATCCAATAGACTGCCGCTATACCAACTACTAATACTATAAATATCCATCTTGCTAGTTGCCATGATGGTTCACGGAAAAGTACAACAACCAAAGAAACTATAATTATAGAGATAACCAACCAAGACAATCCCAAGAGAAACCGGAAAATCCCTTTGAGTACTTTTAGATTGTCTTTTTGATTGGTATTGAGACTCATAGATTTACTTTTTCCTTTTTATCCAGCTCCATAGTCCCGTGAACTTCAAGAATGTGAACACCATCCCTAATATAACAAGACCACCCGGAAGCATTCCGTAACCGAAAGTTTCGTGTACAACTCCAACGACTAAGGTGCCGACGATAAATATGATTATGCCACCGACAACCCTGTAAATTGTCTTTGTGATCTTGTTCATAGATTTTGTTGATCAAATTTGAACATCTCGGTTATGGCAAAGGAAAGATAAGCTGGAACTTCTTTCTTGCCCTTAAAATAATAAAAAGAGGTGAGGTAATAAATTTCTTGTTTTTCAATGTACCAGATCTGAATTTCATCTGGGTTAGCACCAAAGGATTTATATTGCTCGCGCAATAAATAGTCCATTTTAACAAACTCAATTTTCTTTTCTTCATCAAATTTATCAAAATCATTTGGTAAGCCATACTGTTTTTTTAAAGTAAGGTAGGTTACTGCATTTAATGGAAGAAGCTCGTATGGATTATTTTTTGCAAAAACTTGGGCTTTAAAATTTACCAATCTTTTTATTTGTCCTTTCGACTTGAGTGAATTATTATTGGGCATCAAATCGAAGTCTATAGATCCGTAAAAACTATCTTGTTCAAAATCCAAACGCAAATGTTCTTGTCCAAGATATGCGTGATTAGCCGCCCAAACTCCCATATTATCTAAATCATCTACTGCTTTTGCTCTCCCCTTGAATACTGCCTCTATGTCACTAATTTTTGCTTCTTTACCAATGTTATCAATGCCGTATTCAATTATACCCGAATACTCTAGTTTTTGATTTAATTGTGAGTTCATATTTTTACGTAAGTTTTGTGGTTTCTGACGGGAAACACAAAGCTCGCCGCCAGCGATAGCCTTTCGGCTACCTACCTCCCTTTCGGGAGATAACCGGTGAAGGCGCTCTGACGACGAGCTTTCTAACCTTCACCGGTTTTGGTGCCATGTCCAGAGAATACTCTGGGTTTAGGCATATTCAGTTTTCAATCGTATCTTATCACAACCCTTACGTATCGAGAAGAGTTGGAGATCTGCCTTGAAATAAGCTAAAATAAAGCAAAATGATAATGAAAATGAATATGGAAATTTTCAATGCTGACAGGGAAAGAAGCATTGAAATAAACAATCTGCTCCAGAGGATAAAATATAAGGCAGATAAACTTCAATCAGGGGAAGAGTATGTTTACTTCTCGTTCTCCTTAGTAAAAAGCGGCAAGTTTAGATACCTTGAAAGCGTTTCAAATCAAGTCCTTTTTCAAGAGTTGGAGAGCTGGGGCGTTATCGAAATTATGGGACGCGATGCCGAAGAAATGAATAAAACGCTGAAAGAATCTGCACAGTTAAAAAATAAACCATTGATTGTAGAGGGGTACTTTATCAAACCGGTTGAGCCAAAGTTCTCGCAACTTTGTAGAAAATACGAAGCATTAGCCCAGGGGAACAAACGTACGTCAGAGATCAATCTCTTGTCAGATAAGGGACAGAGAAACTCCTTAATACAGAGGAATGCCGATGGAGATTTTTATTATAAAGATAAGCTTATAAAGCTTGAGAGTAAAGATACAATTTATTATCTGATATTTGAGTGCCTTTTTGAGGAAGGAGACTTAGCAGATGGGTTTTGCTCTTATGAAACTATAGATAGATATTTAGTAAAACACGGCCAAGAAGAGTACGCCGATGGCATACAAGTAAAAAACAGGATTAAAAATGGGATTATGAACCTTTTTAGATTTTCTCAGTTGCCTCGCAAGGCCCCCAATGGTAAAGACCTAATTCGAAGAAGAAAGGGTGAAGGGGTAATGTTATACAATCCCAAACTATAAAGTAAGACTCGAAGGAACTCCCCTAAAGCATGGGTGCCCCATGCTTTTTTGTTTGGTTTTCTTTTGGGTTGTTTTTGCTTGTGGATAACCAATGCAGCTTGTCTATTTTGGCTTTATTTTATTGCCCAACAAGCCAAAGCAAGCGTTTCCAAGCATCCTTTGCATATAGAACAATGAGTGCGGGAAGACAAAATAACATCAATGAATATGAATCAAAACTTTTCTACTTACGATTTGGGGCTTACTACGGCCTTGGTAACGCTTGGGTATAAGTTATTGGAGTTAGACAAGATCAATCCTAAGAAAGTTAGGTTTGTCTTTAAGGAAGAAAAAGGCATCGAGCAGGCCATGCTTGACTATTGGAACGACAAGATAAAGCTGCCAGCGCAAACCCTGTTGAATAATCAAAAAATGCTTAAAAACCGCATCTATTCAGATGTGTAATTTTATGTTGTCAGATAAGCAAATGACAAAGTTCCCGGCGCTTTACAGGATTCCTTGAAATCCACCGACAACAAAAACTTCTATGGATACCGTTATCATTAAAATCTACGGACCGCACAAGCTTCAGATTATGAACAAATCGTGGTTTTTACCTGAGCTTACAAAGCGTGAGTATTCTCAGCTTTCGCCAACGGAGAAGCAATCTATGCGTCCTTACCTGCGACATTTTGTCTTTCATCCACCCCATCAAGAAGGTTATCTGCCCAAGGTAGAGATTTTTGAAACTCTTACCAAGGGTCGTGATGGAGTGCAGTACATCCTCAAATTAGAGTTTTCGGTTCCAAAACTGCTCTACGGTAATAGCTTGCAAGAGATAGTAGAGGGGGATAAAGAAACTGTGTTTTTACGGCTTAAATCATGCCTTGCCAATGTGGGAATAACGATAGAGATCCGAGATATTTCGGAAGCCCGTGTTTCTGGAGTGCATTTCTGTAAGAATGAGCTTTTGCCTACAACGATAAGGATGCAGGAAATACTAAATGAGCTTGAACTGGTTGATATTAGTAAAGTTGTTGACATAACTCGCACAAAGTTTAAAAAAGGTGGGGGCGTGCTCAATGTCTACTGGGGAGTAATCGAACAGTGTTTTTACGAAAAAGTTTCAGATGCCTTGCGACCAAAGAATAAACGTAGCGATAAGGGTCGCATTGATTACGAACGGGAAATCATCAAGCGATGTAACTTACAGGATTGTGAGGTATTCCGATATGAATACAGGGTAAAGAAAACACAAACAGTGATGCGTGAGATAAATGCTGTATTGGGTAGAGAACCAAAGACATTTGTTTCGTTCAGTGATCTCTTCACCCCAGGTCTTTTTAAGAAAATGATCCTCAAATCGTGGCGCGGACTTATTCAACGACCAGAAAATCAGCTTGCTCTCATTGGCTCTAAAGATAATCTTGGGCTTTTTTTGCATATACTCGCGCAAGCCAAGAAACTTCCTAAACAGCATAGTATGAACCGTGCCTTGATCTCGTATGGGCTTGCGCGTGCCATACGCGATCACGGAGCAAAAGAGGTGCGCAGGGCTATCTTCAGTATCTGGGACACGGATCATACCGAGCGACTAACTCAAAAGATAGAAGCGGCGGTAGAGTTGATACGCGGATTGCCCTATTCCAACGGTATCGTGTTCATTGATAAAGCGTTTGAGAGATTTGCTCCTATGACTTTGGATATCTTACATTCAGCTAGTAATCTTCCAGATATCAAGAATCAGCCGTTATGAAGAAAACGGCCCCTCAACAATTAAAAGTGGTCTATCAGTTTGTACCGTCCGATCCTGCCGATGAGAAAAATGTAAGGCAGGAGTTGGAGAGGGGATTTGACATACTTTTTGATATTGTACTTGGTGAAATGTCCGAACAGAACAAGGTACTTTCTATCCAAAAACCAAAACTTGACAATTCGGTACGACTCGGGATATCGTAGAAACATGAAGTTTCTTATGAAAGAAGAAATAGCCAAGTTGCTTAGGGTACATCCCCGGACAGTTGAGCGTTGGATAGGGAAAGGAATGTTGCGTGGCTACAAGCTGGGGAAAGGAAGAACGGCATTATGGCGTATCTCACAAGATGACTTTGATGCATTTTTGAAAAAGCATAAGAACTGAAAATGTTAGATATTGCAAAACAAGAAATAAGGATGATCGCCATTTACGGCCGAGTTTCAACCTCAAAGCAAGAAAATGAGGGTACTATTGAAACGCAGCTCGATGCCGTAAAAGAGTTTGCTCAAAAAAATAACTATACCATCGTCCAGGAGTATCAAGATAATGGCTGGAGTGGAGATAGCATTGTAAGGCCATCTCTTGATCAGCTCCGCATGGATGCGAAGAAGAAAATATGGGAGGCGGTCTTAATCTATGATCCTGATCGTTTAGCCCGCAGATATTCTTATCAGGAATTAGTGATGGACGAATTGCGAGAGGCAGGAGTTGAGGTGTTGTTTGTGACAACGCCTTCACCCAAGAACGGAGAGGAGAAAATCTTGCACGGGGTTAAAGGACTATTCGCTGAATACGAGAGAATGAAGATCGCGGAGCGTTTCCGGCTGGGTAAGTTGAGAAAGGTTAATGAAGGACATATTCTTGCAACTGAAGCGCCGTATGGATACACTTATGTGCGAAAGCAGGATAAAGTACACGGTTATTATGAGATCAACGAAGAAGAAGCGAGAGTGGTAAAGATGATATTCGGATGGGTCGCTAATGACGGTTTTACCATGCGGGGCGTGGCAAGAAAGTTGCAGGAGCTGGGTATAAAACCAAGAAAAAGCAAAAGGGATGTTTGGAATACGAGCACTTTGGGCCATCTGCTTAAAAATAAAACCTATATAGGAGAAGTTTATTATGGTAAGTCATACGCTGTAGTTCCGGAAAGGCCTATCAATACAGAAAAGTACCGGAAGATGAGAAAGACCAGCCGGAGAACGAGGCCAGTGGAAGAATGGATTAGAATACCCGTGCCACAGATTGCAATTATATCTTCGGATTTGTTTGCCAACGCGCAACGGCAAATGAAGAAAAACTTTGAGTTATCGAACAGAAACAAGAAGAACGAGTATCTTCTTGCGGGCAAGATATGGTGTGTATGTGGAGATAGAAGAGTAGGTGAAGGGCCACAACACGGAAAACATTTGTACTATCGCTGTACAGATAGGGTTCATAGTTTTCCTTTGCCAAGAACATGTCTTGAGAGAGGAGTTAATGCGAGAGTTGCAGATGCAATGGTTTGGCAGCGTGTTGCTAAATTGATGAGTTCGCCCAAGTTATTGATTGAGCAGGCTAATCGCTGGATTA
>ORMF011353241.1_pt1 | contig 14062 bp, 9 predicted proteins | sample 1779871 | NCBI WGS metagenome assembly ORMF01 (sample SAMEA104232316, study PRJEB22302) | groundwater metagenome | biome: forest; feature: aquifer; material: groundwater | place: USA | collected 2011-08-07 | depth 5.4 m | reverse complement strand
TACGGCATCAACGAAGAGGATTTCGAATCCCGCCGGATTCAGGTCGAAGGCTTCATTGTACGGGAATCCGAGTCGGCGCCCAGCAACTGGCGCAGCGGTCAGACGGTCGACCACTTCCTCAAGTCGAAAGGCCTCGTGGGGATCAAGGGAATCGATACACGGGCCCTAACTCGTGCCCTACGCGTACGAGGCGTCATGATGGGCGCGATCTCGACGGACGAATCGGCGAAAGAGGTTCTCGTCAGAATCAAGGCTTCGCCGGGCTACGCCGGTGTGGATTTCGTCCAGAAAGTGACGACCGATAAACCCTATGAATGGCCGTTCGAGGGCAAACCAAAGCATGATGTCGCATTGCTTGATTGCGGGGTCAAATATAATATCATGCGCAGCCTTACTGCCTTGGGATGCCGCACCACCGTTTTCCCCTGTACGGCAAAGCCGGAAGAGATTCTGGAGCGCGATCCCGACGGAATCGTGCTGTCCCCTGGGCCAGGTGACCCCGCCCTGCTGGGATATGCTGTCGAAACCGTGAAGAAGCTGGTCGGCAAGAAGCCGATCATGGGCGTTTGTCTCGGGAACCAGCTTCTGGGATATGCCTTCGGCAGCCGGACATATAAGCTCAAGTTCGGCCACCGAGGGAGCAACCACCCTGTAAAGGATCTCGCAACCGGGCGTGTCTACATTACGTCACAGAACCACGGATATGCCGTCGACCCGAATGAGCTCAAGGACGGGATGGAGGTGGCTCACCTGAACTTGAACGATAATACCGTCGAGGGCCTCCGCCACCGGGAGCTTCCCATCTTCTCCATACAGTATCATCCGGAAGCGTCGCCCGGCCCGACGGACAGCTCATATTTCTTCGAACAGTTCGTGGAAATGATGGAGCAAGAGTGAGTTGTACGTGCTGACGACGGAGCAAAATGACGTAGCGAGCCCCACGCCTGGCGTGCAACAACCCAATCCACCACTCACTACCCACCACTCACCGCTCACGGTTTTCGCGGTAATCGTCGCAATCATTGCCGCCATATCCCTTCGCTTTGTCGCTCTCCGGAGCGATCCTTATCCGTGGCTCGATTGGAGCGCTGGGCAGCTCACGGACGAGGGCTTTTATATCCACAACGCCCGGAACGTCGCCCTGTTCGGGCACGCGACCACCGATCAATTCAACAATATGCTCCTCTCGCCCTGGCTGCACTATATTCAGGTCGGAGTATTCGAGACGCTTGGCGCCGGTTCTGTTCAGGCGCGTCTGATCTCCATCGTTTCGAGCCTTCTAACAATCGTTGTCTTTTTTGCCGCGCTTCGCCGGGCTTTCCGGTATCGCGTCGCATTGACCGGCGCAGTGTTCCTCGGACTTGACCATGTGTTTCTGCTGTTTAATCGCATGGCCCTCATGGACACTCCGGCGAGTTTGACCGCCGTTGCCGCGTTTTACGCGTTCGTTCGAGCGCTCAATTCACGAGGTCCAAACAGCAAATCGAACAGCTCGATCTGGTTCACACTCTGCGGCGCCCTGATTGTATTTACCATAACAGGGCGAACTCTTTGCCTTTTTCTGATCCCCGCCCCATTCATCGGCATCTGGCTCGGTGGAAGTCGCGGGGACCAAGGTTGTCGTCGGCGGGCAGCAGGATCCGTCCTGGCCGGAATCCTCATGTGCGGGATGGCGTATTGGGCGCTTTGGTACCGGCCAAACTCCGCGGAAATCAGCCGAATGAACCGCCACTACCGTACGAAGCAGATCCAACCCAATTCTCTGGCTCACCTCGGAGAAAACATCTATCATGCGTTTCTGGGCGACCGGCGCGGACTTGCCCCATACCTAGTCCGGCACACTCCCATCGTTTTCACGCTTGCGCTGCTTGGGTTGATTGGAATGAGACGCGGGGGCCGCGAATCCGCGACAGACAAGGAAAATGCGAACGCGAAAACCGATTCGCAACGGTCCGAGTCCATTATCGAGCGCTCATCGACGGCATACCTCACGGCGTGGCTATTGCTAGGCTGGGCGACACTCTCGGTTATCAGCTACTCCCCAAGCCGATATTACGTTTCCACTTACCCGGCATTGGCCGCAATCGCGGCTTTCGCATTATGGCGGCTTCCCCAAATCTGGACCGCATTGAGCCGATCGGACCGTGCCACGACAATCGCTCGTACAGCGCTCATCTGGTTCTTGGCGTTTCACTGCGTGGAGTCAGTTCTTCATCGCGGAGGCATCCTGCCGGCCTCCTTGACGACGCTCGTGCTCTACTCAATTCCAACTGCCGTCGCCGCTCTCGCTGTATTCGGCGCCTCTCCCACTCTGCCGTCGATCGTCTATCGTACATCGTACATCGTCACTCTCTGGCTCCTCGTCAATGCCGCGTGGCTCGGACACTGGCTCTTCACACTGGATGACTCACAATATAGACTTTCGCGCCGGCTAGCTGAGACGTTGCCGGCAAACAGTGTGCTGCTCGGAGATACCGCGCCGGGAATCTGCCTTGATAACGGGTTCGTTGCCGTCAATGTCATCAAGGGACTCTGCAATGGCGATAAACCCATTGAGCAGTTCGCCGGTAAGCCCCGGTTCGTGGCGATGGTCGCGGACAGCCCGATCAAGCCGAAATACTGGAAGAAGTACTACCCGGACGTGGTCAAACCGGAACGCCTCGTCTTGCGTGATCGCGCGGTGAGGTGGGACGTCGAGGTTTACGCCGTCGACGAGATACCGAAGGAGGCTCGCCAATGATCGTCTTCTGTTCTTTGACTAAAGTGCGAGCCAAGTTCACGGCACGATATCACCTGCTGGGAATCACTGCGGTCGTCTGCCTCCTGTTGGCCGGCGGACCAAATACTGCCACACCGCAATTACCCCGCTCCAACCCTTTTTCGCCCACTTCGATACCGGCGAAATACGAGCGCAGCCGCGATTACGATCTGCTTAACGTGCTGCTCCGCCTGAGTGTCGACTGGAACGGTAAGACGTTCGGCGGATCGGTAGTGCATACGCTGGCGCCTCTGCGAGACGGACTGTCCGATTTGAAGTTCGATGCCGGCCCTGGTCTGCGCATCTCTCGATGTCTGGTAGGGACTACCGAATGCCAGTTCACGCACGGCCAGGGAGTTTTAACCGTCAAATCGCCATATCCACTCGCCTGCGGTCAGCAAGTCAAAGTCGGGATTGACTATGCCGCCCTTCGGCCCGCGGCCGGGCAGCGATCCGCCGGCACGAATCCCGGTTTTCGCTGGGTTCTACCAGATCGGTTCGAGCCGGCGCGAAAGCCGGGATTTTGGACCAGCGGGTGGCCGGAGACCAATCACTTTTGGATCCCAATTTACGACTACCCGAACGACCGCGCCACTACAGAAGCCTATATAACTGTGCCGAGCGGTTGGTTCGTCCTGTCGAATGGCGCATTGAAGGACATCGTTAAGGGCAAGACCACGGATACCTATCACTGGAAGAGCCACCAGACCCTGTCCACCTACCTCCTGTCGCTGGCGGGCGGCGAGATGGATGTCATCCGGGAACATGGGGCCGGCACCGATCTCATCTACGCGGTACCGCGCGGCGAGCGCAGTCTGATCCGACCATCGTTCGGCCACACCGCGGATATGATCGCGTTCTTTTCGAGGAAGCTTAGAGTGCCCTATCCCTGGGCCAAGTACGGCCAGAGCGCCGTATTCGATTTCATATTCGGAGGAATGGAGAACGCCAGCGCTACGACAATGGCTGAGAATCCACTGGCGGAGCCGCGCAGCGGACCCGCCGCAATGGACTCACTTGTCTCTCACGAGCTTGCGCACCAGTGGTTCGGAGATTTAGTAACCTATCTTGATTGGAGCCAGGCGTGGCTCAGCGAAGGGTTCGCGACCTATTTCCAGGAGCTATATACCGAGTACTCCCAGGGAAAAGATGCCTTCGACCGCGACCGTGAAGCCTCGCTGCAGGCGTACCTCAGCGAAAGCCGGAGATATAAGCGCCCCATCGTTACGCGACACTATCTCCGGCCCGACAACATGCTCGATTCCCACTCATATCCAAAGGCCGCGCTCGTCCTTCACATGCTGCGGCGGCAGCTCGGCGATGCGGACTTCTTCCGGGCGCTCGGCGGATACTTACGCAAACACGCCTATGCCGTCGTCGATACGAACGATCTCGCGCGCGCAATTGCACAGTACTCGGGCCGCAATGTCGAGCCTTTCTTCGACCAGTGGGTCTACAAGCCCGGTCACCCGGTCCTCGATTACACGTGGACGTACGACGGTGATGCGAAACAGATCGTCGTCGATGTCACGCAATCCCAGGACACGAAGGACGGAACCCCCGTCTACGATTTGCCGCTGAAGTTCGGCATCATTACGAATGGAGTGTGTGAACGCAAGACTATTGAATTGAACCAGGCGGCGCAGCAGTTCAAAGTTCCATCTGCGCAGCGGCCGGACATGGTGCTGCTCGATCCGGATCACGATCTCTTGATTGAGCGAAAACCGTACAATTACGCTGCCCGTCCGATGGAGCAAGAGTTCGTCGCGAAATGGGCGCCCAGCAGCGTGGATCGGGAGGCCGCAGCCATCGCAATGACATCCGGCGAAGTAGGTCCTGTTCGTGGCATACCCGGCGCGGAGACCATGCAGATCCTGCAGCGCGAGACCAGCCCTGCGGCTATTGCCGGCGTCTTGAGAGCGCTCGCGCCGCAGAAGAAGGCCGGCTTGCGGCCCTATTATCGGGAATACGTCAAGCACAAAGACGGCCGCGTACGCGTGGCTGCGATCCAGGCCATCGCCGTACTTCCCAAGATTGACGAAGACTTGAATGCACTGCGTGCGATGATTAACGATCGCGAAGAGCTTGGAGTCATCTCAGCGGCTCTGAAAGCCATCGGAGGATGGGACGCCGATGGAAATATCGACGTCATTCGCAAGGCGATCGGAATGGACTCCCGGCATGAAGCGATTCGTTTGGCCGCGGTCAATGCTTTGAACGACTCTTCCAGTGAACCGGCATTAGCGCTGGTCCAGCATGCAGCCGCACGCGCAATGCCCCGATCCGTGAGACGATCAGCAGTCGATCTCTTGTCGCGGAAGTTCCTCGATAAGCCGCACGCGACTCAGACAATGGTCGACCTTGTCAAGGATGAAGATCCAAGGATCCGGGAAGCAGCCGTATCCGGCTTGATATTCCGCAACGATATCGGCGCGGTGGAAGCGTTGAGGGGTTTGGAGCAGTCGGCGGTGGACCCGGCAATTAAGTCTGGCGCGAAGAGAGCTGCGGACGGTCTGGAAGGCAAGTAAACCGGCGAATCAGAGAGTCCCGTCGAAGAACATCAGACTATCCGCTAAGTGGGTCTCCCAATACGCCCATTCATGTCCGCCTGGGAACTCTTCATATGTGTGCGCAATGCCCGCCCTTACCAGTGCGCCATGGAGCTCGCGGTTGCAGTCGATCAGGGGATCGGAGGTTCCGCAGTCGAAGCGCAAGGCGGGGAGGCGGTTTCGGTTGAGGAGGATGCTGTCCCGCACTGATCGGTCTTTCGGGAGCACGCCGAAATTACGCAGCGGCTCCTCGACGAACTGCGCCATCTGCTCGAAGTCTGTCATGGACGAATGGGCCGATATGGCGCGAAACACCTCGCGGCCGTGTCTCGCGCCAAGGTGCAGCGCCCCAAATCCACCCATGGAGAGACCTCCGATGAAAAGCGGCGTGTGTTTTCGCAGGTCCATGGGTACGAGTGATCGGGCAGCCAGAGGAACATCCTCTACAATCCATCGTTCGTAGTCCCGTTCCCGATGCCGGCAATAGGCCGTTCCGTCGCCCCAAAGTCCATCCGAAGGCATGACCAACGCCATCGGACGGATCGTGCGCTCCGCAACCAGTCGCGCCGCGGTGCGGTGTGCGCCGCCGTTCATGGTCCAGGCCCAATGGCTCCCATATACGCCGTGCAGCAAAATGGCAAGCGGCAGCTCCGCCAACTCATTTACATCGGGCGGCAGCCAGATGCTGATATCCCCCCGGCCCCCCAGCGCCGCACTCTTGACTGTAACCAGACGAATTCCGTCGCACTCAAACCGTTTATCGGAGATCTGTATCGTCTGAAGCGGCTCTCGCATGCCCATTCACCCAACACCCAGCACTCACTCCATCAAAATCACACCTTTGGCGTTGACGCCCGCATGCATGTCCGCGAACGCCTTTGCGAGCTGATCCATACGATAAGTCCGTGTGACCAGTTCATCCAGAAGGAGCTTCCCCTGCCGGTAGAGACCGAACAGCCGCGGGAAGTCCCGCTCGGGACAGCACTTCCCGTAAAGCGGATTGATGTATGTCTTATCCCACTCGAACAGGTTCATATCGATCGTGAGGTCCTGCTCGATCCCGCTCACCTGAACGGCCGTGCCCCCGTGCCGTATCATTGCCAACGGCGCGGCGCCCAGCGCGGGATTGGCGGTCGATTCGAAGGCGTAATCCGCTCCGCGGCCTTCGGTCAGCCCCTTCACTCTGATCGCCGCGTCCAGAAGATTGCGGTCATCCGGTGAAGCCTGTACCAAATGGGTCGCCCCGAACTTTCGGGACATCTCCAGGCGGGCTTCCTTCAGATCCACGGCAATGATCATTACCGCCCCCGCGATCCGCGCCCCCTGGATCACGTTCAGCCCGACACCGCCGCAGCCGATCACAACCACAGACGAACCCGGCTCGATCCTGGCCGCATTCACCGCCGATCCGTATCCCGTCATCACCCCACATCCCATGATGCAGGCCGACCTGAAAGGCATTTCGAATGGTATCTTGACCACCGCTTCGCGCCGGATCACGGTGTGCGTGCTCATGGTGCCGATGTTGAACGAACGGGAAATCGGACGTCCGTCCAGCATCGTCGCTTCCGGATGGGCGTGGCCCTTCGAGGGATCGCGACCGGCGACGGGCGAATACTCCTCACATAGCGCATGGTTACCGGCGCGGCACTGAAAACAGATCCCACACGAGATCGCCCAATTCAACAGCACAGGGTCGCCGGGTTGCACGTGGGAAACTCCAGGCCCCACCTCGATCACAATCCCGGCACCCTCGTGCCCCATGACGAGCCGTTTGCCCCACGACATGGAGTCGAAATCCGTATGACAGATTCCGGACGCCTTGATCTGAACCAGGACTTCCTCTGGTCCCGGATGGCCGACCTGGATCGATTCCAGCCGAAACGTCTTATCACCGTCGGTAATGATCGCTTCGGACTCCATGTTCCGATCAATCACCTCTTTTCGAACGTCCCTCGGATGCCTTTTGTTTAGCTTTCTTATCTGGCTGAATAACGAAGTGACTTGCACGTAATGGCCGGTTCATAGAGTTGATCGTGTATCTCTCTACGATGTGAATTGCGCCAGAGAGCTCGACCATTCGAGGCAAATGGTCCGTCTTACCAATCCAATAATCTACAACGTTTCCATCCGGATTTCGGACCTTAATATGTATGCACTCAATGGAAGCGACTTTGGATGAGTCCGCTACTGCTCCATGAAGACGTGCGTCCGTGATGATTTCGTCGCTTTTCTTGTCCAGCCAGAATCCGAACGAGTAATCTTGAAATGGACCGAAGTTCGCGGCAATCCATCCCTTTGGGCTAAGTGGATGTAATTCGTATTCTCCGCCGCTCCGGTCTAGTCCATAATAACGTCTGCCATCGGACACCATGTCCTTGAAGTAAAGCCCAGAACTTAGCTTGGCCGTGGTACCGTTGTTGCTTTTCCCTTCCGCCGAGACCAAATGTACGGACGCTCGGTTCGGTCGAATAAACCTTATCGTATAAACCTCTTTGGTGAGCCCGGTCAATTGAACATCGTAATCGAGCTCAAGGGTCATGTCGAGACTTCGAAGTGTACGGATCGACGTTCTGGCGCGATCCAGAATAGTGGCCGCGTCTTTGTCCGCGAATGTGACCGGCGCAATTAGGCAAGCGCATATTGCGAGAATCACGATGTCATGTCACTTTGCTGCGGCCGGAGCTGGCTGCCTCTTATGCTCCAGGAACCACGTATAGAGGTCCTTATTGTTGTAGGTCTCGGTCCAGGAATCGTGTCCCGCTTCCGGGTATACGGTGAATTTCACCTCCGGCGCATTGGCGGCTTTGAGCGCGTCGACCATCTCCTCGGAGCTCTTGAGGGGTACCGTCGTATCCTTCGCGCCGTGGAAGACCCAGATCGGGATGTGTCGGATCCGCCGAGCGCGGTTCGGCTGGCCGCCCCCGCAGATCGGAGCGATTGCAGCGAACCGGTTCGGGAAGTCCTGTGCCATCTGCCAAGTCCCGAACCCGCCCATGCTAAGGCCCGTGAGATAAACGCGATCGAGGTCCACCGACAATTTCCCCTGGATCTCGTCCAGAAGATAACCGAGCGCCTCGGAATTCCAGCCAAAGCCGGGTCCGGACCACTGCGGCGAAACGACGATGAACGGCATCTCCTTCCCCTCGCTCACGAGCTTCGGAGGACCGTGTTTCTTCACCTTCTCGATGTCGGTTCCCGTTTCGCCCGCGCCGTGCAGGAACAGGATCAGCGGCCACTTCTTCTCCTTCTCCTTGCCGTACTCGTTGGGCAGATAGAGCAGGTAGCCCATCTTGATGGTCTTCTTAATCTCCTTGTTAAGCTCCTGTGCGACCTGGGTTCCGCGTGCCTGGCATATCGCCACGGTGGGACATAGCAGCATCAGTAAAATGACAACACGTTTCATCTATTTCTCCTTCAAGTCTTGAGGAATTCGCGGCAATGCCGCTTCGGTATCGGTGGTTTCAAGCTCGACATCGTCATACACGTCCGCGAGGTCGAGCGAGCAGGAAATAGACTCCAATTCAATGGAAGCGGCCAGGCCCTCGGCGACAACTAGATTCCATGTACCGCCCGGCTGGCGCAGATACCTATCGATACTCGGCCGCCGTTGAGACACGAGCACGTATTCAGATAACGAATCGATTCGTTGGTATCTGCCGAACTTCTCGCCGCGATCATAAGCCTCGGTTGAATCAGAGAGCACTTCAATGATCAACGTCGGATTTGTAAGCGTATCTTCGCTCTCATCGTGAAACTGCGGCTCTCCACACACCACCGTCACATCGGGATACGTGAAAAGGCTGCCGGCCTGAACACGAAGGTCGCTCGTATATCCGCGGCACGGCCCACCGCGGAGCTTTTGACGGAGAGCGCCGGCAATGTTGAACGCTATCTGGCTGTGCTCCGGCGAGCCGCCCGCCATGAGATACATTTGGCCGCCGACATATTCGCTCTTGAGCTCGGCTTTACGCTCGATCTCAAGATACTGCTCTGGATTAAGAAATGGGATTCGCTGAGCAGCCATGTGATTGTTCAGCTTGCGATCTGCGCAACGCGCGCAAAGTCGATCTTCAGATTGGCATAAAGGCTGCGGTAGACCGGGTAGTACCGATTATACGCGTCATGCCGTTGATCGTCCGGCGTGGTCTGGCTGGATATTCGGATGACCTGGCGGCAGGCCACCTCCACGCTCGGATATACGCTGGTCCCGACCCCCGCGAGGATCGCGACTCCGAGCGCCGGACCTTCGTCCACGTTGATCGTAACGTGAGTGTGACCGCTGATATCGGCCTGGATCTGCCTCCATAAAGGACTCCGAGCGCCGCCACCCGATGCCCGCACCTGCTCGATCGGCAGCTTCATTTCGCGCATAATCTCGAAAGAGTCCCGCAGTCCGTACGCGACCCCTTCCATGATCGCTCGGGCGAAGAGTCCCCGATCGCACCGGCGGGTGATCCCGAAGAAGACCCCGCGCGCGTTCGGATCGGGATATGGCGTTCGCTCTCCGGTCAAGTACGGCAGAAAGATGAGGCCCTCGCATCCCGCGGGCGCCAGTGCCGCCTCGTCGGCGATCAGCTCGTATGGGTCTTTGTCCAGCGCTCCGGCGACCACTTTTTCCGGCTGGCAGAATGTATCACGGTACCACTGCAGCGATCCACCCGCGCTCAGCATGACCCCCATCAGGTGCCATTTCCCCGGCACGGCATGGCAGAACGTATGCAGCCGCAGCCCGGGATCGACCGTCGGAGTGTCGCTGAACGCAAATACGACACCCGAAGTCCCGACCGTGGAGGAGACGATCCCCGTTTCGACGATGCCGTTGCCCACCGCGCCCGCGGCCTGGTCACCTCCACCGCCCACAACCGGAGTGCCCGCGGCAAGTCCCGTGATGCCCGATGCGTGATCCGAAATGCGCCCGCTGATCTCCTGCGACTCGTACGACCGGGGCATCCAGTCACGCGGAATCCCGCACCCGTCCAGCATTTCGTCCGCCCAGGACCGCTTGGTCACGTTGAAGAGCGACGTCCCCGAAGCGTCTGAAACCTCGGTCGCATATTCGCCGGTAAGCCTCAGCCGGACGTAGTCCTTGGGAAGGAGGACCTTGCGGACCCTGGAGAATGTCTCCGGCTCGTTGTTCCGAAGCCAGACGATCTTACCGGCGGTGAAACCCGTCAGGACCGGGTTGCTCGTGAGCTCGACCACTTTCTCCCGGCCGATCGTTTCGGTGATCCAATTGCACTCGGCTTGCGTCCGCTGGTCGTTCCACAGGATGGCGCGGCGGAGGACTTCGTCGCCCTCCCCGAGGAATACCGAGCCGTGCATCTGCCCGGAGAGGCCGACCCCCGCGATCTCCTTGGGTCCGACCCCGCTCACCTCGATCACCTTGCGGATGGTTCCCGCGGTCGCGTTCCACCAATCCGCGGGGTCCTGTTCCGACCAGAGCGGCCTTGGGCTGTAGAGCGGGTACTCATCGGTCGCGCGCGCCAGCACCTTCCCGGTCTCGTCGATCAGGATCGTCTTCGTGCCGCTCGTCCCAATATCGACTCCAACTAAGTAAGCCATGTTCGATCCCCTGGACGAAGAATGCGAAAAACTCTCATCCTCCCACGGAGGTTCGATAATTGCGATTCCCGTTCCTGCGGATGTGCTGTAAGCAGCTCCACGAAGATGCCCGACGGCGGCAAAAAACTCGACGGGACCTACAGGATAAGGAAGACCGTCGATCTTCCAAATCCCACAGATCCCGTCGAATACGCCTTCAGCGGAGATGTGTCAGCGATGTAGAGTTGGAGTACTCAGTTCTTATCAGTACTCCAACACTCCATGACTCCGATTTGCTACCTCGTCGTCGCGCTCACCACGTTGGTGTACGCGGAGTATCCGCCCGCGTTGTACGCCCGGACCCGGAACCAGTATCTGGTTTTCCGGTTCAGGCCGGTTATCGCCGCGGCGGTGGAGTTCGCGCCCACGCTGCCGATGTCGGTGAAGCTCGTCCCGTCCGTCGATATCTCCACACGGAAGCCCGTTTCGTTGTTCGAGTTATCGTTCCAGGCGATGTCGATCTCGTATCGGAAGATACCGATTACGCGCAGATTGGTCGGCGCCGCGGGGCCGGCGGGCGCTTGCGGAGTCGCGGAGGCCTCGTTCGAGTTACCGCTTTCACCGGCGGAGTTCACGGCGGTGACAACGTAGTAGTAGGTCGTTCCATTTGTCAGGCCCGTATCGGTGAACGTTGTGCCCGATGGGCTGCCCACCGTGGTATACGGGCCGCCGGATACCGAGCCGCGTTTGACGTTATAGCTTGTCGCGCCGGCGCTGGAATTCCAGGATAGGCTTACCTGCCCGCTGCCTGCTGCCGCGGTCAGCGCCGTTGGAGGCGCCGGGATCGTAATGGTGCCTCCGCCCGCCGCGAGCAGGGCGCGGTAGACGTTGATCCGTCCCGCTCCGGCGGCGATCGTATGGCTGCCATACGGGTTATAGGGATCGACGTTCGACTGAATGATATCCCTGACCTGTGCATTCGTAAGCGTCGGGTTCTGCGACCAGATGAGCGCCGCCTCCCCACTGACGTGCGGGCAGGCCATCGAGGTTCCGCTCAGCCCGTCGTAGTTCAGGGCGAAGCCGCCGCCTGCCGCGTACGTCGGGGTGGTCGACCAGATATAGTCGCCGGCTGTGTTGCCGCCGCCGGGAGCCGCCACCTTCACCCAGGAGCCGTAGTTCGAGTAGTAGGTCAGCGTGTCGGTCCTGTCAGTCGCCGCCACGGAGATGACGTTCGCATAGGCGGCAGGATAGCTGAAGGCCGAGCTGCCACTGTTTCCCGCGGAAGCGACCACGACGCATCCCTTGCTCCAGGCGTACGCGACGGCGTTCGACATCGTCGTCGATCCCCCGCCGCCCAGGCTGAGGCTGATAACCTTGGCGCCGTGGTCGGCGGCCCAGGTGATCCCATTCGCGACCGTCGTGCTTGTGCCGGAACCGGTGCTGTCAAGCACCTTCACCGGCATCAGCTTGGTGTTCGCCGTATCGGATCCGGAGAGGCCGTTCCAGCCCGAGATGCCCGCGATGCCGACACCGTTATTGGTCTCCGCCGCCGCGATGCCCGCGCAGTGGGTGCCGTGGCCGTAATCGTCGGACGGATCGTTCGGATTGCCGGAGTGGGAATTCGAGCCGACGGCGTTGTAGCCGATGACAGTGCCCGAACCGTCACGGGTGATCTTGTTGGTTAAATCGGGATGCGTGTAGTCGATCCCGGTGTCGACGATGGCGATGATAGTCTGTGCGGTGGGATTCCAGATATCCCATGCCAGGTTCGCCTGGACTTTCTGCGGGCCGTATTGTTGAGAAGAATAGTACGTATCGTTCGGGTCGGCGTGCGCGTGCATTACGTAGTTCGGCTCCGCATAGAGCACGTCCGCACGCTTCTTCATTGCGGCAATCGCGCCGGCCATGCTCCAGCTCCGATTGAACTGAACACGATAGAAGTGCAGATTGCGGTTGTATTCGACGGCGGTGCCGACGGTCGACGCGACCGCGGCGGCTCGAGTGGGGACGTCGGCCTGCGGCCGAATACCCACGATGATCTCGCCAGGTACGATCTCCGCTCTGACCTGGGCCGAAGCCGGGATTGTTCCGCCAAACAAGATGGCGAGAGCTGCTGCGACAAATGCAAAATTACGGCCGTTCATTGATAACCTCCAGATAGTGCTGTGCAAGGGGCCGCGCGGTCGGGGGGTGAATCCTGCGTGCCGGACCGGACTTATTCTAACGGAAATCTTTTGGAATGTCCAGTCAGCTTCTGATTCACTAAACCGTTCGTCTGGCCGCGCGGTTACGGCATTATTCGGTATTCCACATACCGGCCCCTTCCCGTGCCGGTCGATTTTCCAGGCTGCGCATGCCGGTGTTAACAAACGATGAACACGAAAACGGCAGGAACGTAAAGCTGCCGCAAGGAATCTGGCTCATATTGAATCGGATGTGCTTGAGGAGGACGAAATGTGCACGGTTTCCAGACGGGAGATGCTGGCGGGCGGGGCGCTGCTGGCGATGATGGAGGAAGAGGCGCGGGCACAGCCCGCGGTGGATATCGGCAAGGTCGACCCGATTGCGCCGAACATCTATTTCCATGAGGGCGACCTGGCGGGCAAGGGCCACTGCAACAATGGGTGGGTGATCTTCGAGGACTATGTTCTGGTGATCGACGCGAACTTCCCGTCCGGCGCGAACGACATCCTTCCGAAGATCCGCGCGCTCACGCAGAAGCCAATCCGGTTCGCCTTCGATACCCACCACCACGGCGACCACGCCTACGGCAATCAGGTCTGGGTGGACAACGGCGCGGTGCCGATCGCGCACACGGGAGTGGTGGAAGAGATGAAGCGGTATGAAACGGGCTACTATGGCGGGAAGCCGGGCCGGTGGGAGGACACTGCCAAGACCCGGCCTGATGTCGCGGCGACGCACCTCCATCCGCCCTCCGTGCTTTTCCCCAAGGAGCTGTACTTCGACGACGGCAAGCGCCGCGTGGAATTGATCCACCTTGGAGTTGCACACACACACGGCGATGCCTGGGCCTGGCTTCCGAAGGAGCGTATACTATATGGCGGCGACGCCTGCGTTAATGGCCCATTCAATTTCGTGGGCGACGGCGACGTGGGCAAATGGATTCAGACGCTCGAGGCCGCCAAGAAACTGGGCGCCCGGGTTCTGTGCCCCGGCCACGGTCCGCGCGGCACGGGATCGGTCGTGGGGG
>ORMF010859070.1_pt1 | contig 14066 bp, 13 predicted proteins | sample 1779871 | NCBI WGS metagenome assembly ORMF01 (sample SAMEA104232316, study PRJEB22302) | groundwater metagenome | biome: forest; feature: aquifer; material: groundwater | place: USA | collected 2011-08-07 | depth 5.4 m | reverse complement strand
CTATACGTCGAACTCCACAAAGAGTGGATGAAGATATAGTCCGAACTGCATGGCGACATGCAGAGTGGGGCAGAAATGACTCCACTCCGTAAATTACGGATAACAGAATTGTCGGTCTCCTATCTACTGTGGGCGTTGAATTTTGAGAAGGCTCTTCCCTAGTACGAGAGGATCGGGAAGGACAGACCTATTGTGATCCAGTTGTCCTGCCAAGGGCACTGCTGGGTAGCGAAGTCTGGCACGGATAAGCGCTGAAAGCATCTAAGTGCGAAGCCGTCTTCAAGATTAAAATTCGTTATGAGACCCCTCCGAGACCAGGAGGTTGATAGGGTGTAGGTGTAACGCCCGTAAGGGCATAAGCTGAGCACTACTAATCGGTCCATCTTGCAACCATTGAATGAATACACGTTGATTGCGACAAATACAATTTACTCAAACCGTTGTCTCGAAAGAGGCCTTGGTGATCATTAGCGGCATGGCCCCACCTCTTCCCATCCCGAACAGAGCCGTGAAACGTGCCAGCGCCGATGATACTTGGGTTAAACCAAACCCCGGGAACGTAGGCCATTGCCAGGGCCTCCTTCGAGACAACAAGACAAAAAAAGAACGGTCGTTAACGACCGTTCTTTTTTTGCTCTTCAGTAGCTGGCAATCGAATTGTTGCCAATATGTTGGTATGCGCTCGTCGCGGCAATCGATCCTTGGCTGGCGGCCACAATATCTTGTTTAAACCCTTGTGTCTCGTTACACAAGTCCCCCGCTGCCATCACTCCAGGGATGTTCGTCTTCATCATGGGGTCTACTTCCACATACCCGTGCATATCCAGTTCGACCCCAAGTTCTTTTGCCAAATCGTTATTGGGGATCGCACCGATTTCCACAAACAGTCCTCCCAACTGCAACGTTGTTGAACCGTTCACTTCTTTCGAAAGGACAATGCCTTCCATACGCTCAGCGCCCAAAATTTCTTTTACTTCTGTTTCAAACAAAATTTCGACATTCTTTTTTTGCATGAGCCGTTGGTTATTCACTGGCTCGCCATTAAGCTTGTTGGCACGCACAATCAGGTATATCTTCTCGGCATATTCGGCGGCAAGGTTTGCGCCTTTAATCGATGAGTCTCCCCCGCCAATAATCGCCACAATCTTTCCTTTATACAGCGGTGCATCGCAGGTGGTGCAATACGAAAGGCCTTTGCCGATCAGTTTGTCTTCCGCGCTCATGCCTAAACGACGGCGGCGGGAGCCCGTTGCCAACACGACACTCCTCGCCTGGATTTCATCCTTTCCATCGACCAACGCGGTAAACGTTCCGTCGGTATTTTTTTTGAGTGACGTGACCAACCCCTCTTTCATCTCGACCCCAACACTCTTGGATTGTTCCTCCATTTTTTGCATCAACTCAAAGCCGTCGATCTTCAAGTACCCGGGGTAATTTTCGATTGTCGAGGCAACAGCGGTTTCCCCGCCCCATTCATGACCTTTCACTAAAATTGTTTTGAGTAAATATCGCCCAGCGTAAATACCGGCCGATTGACCGGCAGCTCCGGAACCGATCACTAAGAGGTCGTACATCATAATCCCAATGCAGCTAAAATCCCAGGCTTATCAAAACCAATAATCAATTTTTCATTACCACCGTCTTCATCAGCAATAGTGGTGACTGGCACTCCCATTTGTCCCGACTTCTGGATCATCTCATCTGCAGCAGCAGAATCAGCGGCCACATCCTTTTCACTGTAAGCGACACCCTTTTCCATAAAAAGTGCCTTGGCAATCTTGCAGTACCCACAGGTGGGAGTGGTATAAATAACGACTTTCTTCATATGATTCGACAGAATCATGTCGCGCAATTGTCCTTTGAAGCGCGACGAGAAAGAATTAAACCTCAAATGAAGTACGTGTAGTGTATCAAGCTAACTATCACCCGTCAACGCTCGGCTTCCTACCGCTTCTCCCGCAATACGCGGAATAGAAGGACGCCAATAACAATGACAACAAGAAGAAGGGCCACAATCAGAACGCTGGGGTGTTGTTCAGTAAATGGCACCACAGGACCCTTTTCCGGTTGGAACGCAGGGTTCAATTGTTCATCACCTAATCGAGCAATGGTACGCGCATTTGCGTCGAGATAATCAACATAATTCGCAAGATCATACTCTGGATATCGCGCACGGGGAGCCCCATAGTTGAGTGTATGGGGCACGGATGGCGTCCACTCAAACACGAGGGTACGTACCGACCCTTGGGCTCGTGCGGATTGAATAGCAATAGGCGCATTGTCATTATTGAACACTGTCAGACGCAAATACCGATAGTTCGACTCCGGGTACTGCACCATCAATTTACTTCCAGTAAATTTAGGAGTGCTGAAAGAAAAAATCACATCCCGCTGTTCCACGACGTTCCACTGCTTCTGATCATCACTCCCCTCCAGTGCAACCTGTCGTTGAAAATTTGTTCCAGAGGCCGCAAGAGATAGTTGGTCAGTTGGTAGCCCCTTTGCCCCCAAATCAAACGTGAGAATGCTCGCCCGATGGACGGTATCTTGTGTTTGGTCAATCAACGAACTTGGGTACTCAATGCGTTTTGCGGCACTGCTTGTCTGCCTGCGGACTTCGGCGCCGATAACTGAAATAGGCTCTTCGCCGCGGTCGATGATCCGAACTTGTAGATATTGATAGGTGGTCTCAGGGTACCGTAGTATTGTGTCTTGCGCTACCGTTCCCGGCGAACCACCAGCAGGAGAAAGTGTAAAATCATATATTCTGCCGTGCGGCTCTAGTTGAAGCCAAGTGCTTCCATCATTACTTCCACTCACTTCAACCTCACGAGTAAAATTATGGCTGTTGGTCAATAGACGTAACTGATTATGGAGAACTCCACTACGACCGATATCAATGCTCAATTGTGTCGAATCCCCCTTGAGGACACCCTTATTAAAAATCCGCGCCGACATCACTTCCTCTTGTGGTCGCGCTCGATCGGTGACCAGGACATAAGGGACCTCTGTAGAATCGCCCCGGACGATACGCAAATCGCTCAGCGAAGCATTCGCATGTTGATACACTTGGTCGTTGAGTTCAAGTTCAACATATGAAGGACTCCCCGATGGTGAGGCAGTAATGGGCGTGCGGTACTGCCACTGCGAAGGAGTAAAATCTGCATGCACAGGAAGCCCCAAACCGACGATGCTCAATAATGTAACAAACAGTGGTGAAAATTTCATATTATTGGGCAAGAATAAATTCTTTGACTTTGTCCTTGTAGCGATAAAACAAGAAGGAAATGCCAAGCAGAATAATGCCAAGGGTAATAAACGACAGGATGCGGTACAGCTCGGACAACTCTGAGCTATCCACCAAGAAGACTTTCCCAATGACGATCGCAAACAGCACAAGGGAGAGGATGCGCGCCAATCGCAAGTGCCTGAGCATCCCCACCATCATGAGGAGACTCGCGTAAGCGGCCCATAAGATTGACATGCTTAAATTTTGGAGATTGCGCAATCGTGCGTTGAAGGGACCACTCTCCACATCCCCATCATAAAAAAGGCCCGGTTCTGGTCTACTAGACGGGACCATTTGTTTTTCAAAATAGAGACTGACATCCATGCTCAACGCCGCAAGCGAAACAATATTCCCGAGTACCGCGAAAACACCCGTAATATTCTCTTCGCCCGACTCAAGCTTCTGTTTCTCCCGTTGATACATCCACGTGGTGGCAAAATAACTGGCAGCGGTGATGACAAAAATCATAAAGCGGACGTTGAAAATCGGTGTGATAGTTTCCAACGATCCGGGCATGTTCGTTTCAACCCCCAGAAGACGAATGCCTGTAATGCCCAATACCAAAAGAGCAAATGTACGAACCGAACGGTCCATAAGCTGCATCCCCATCCACGTCAGCACAACACCTTCCACGGCCCAGGCAATGGTAATCCAGTGGCCTGTAAGCTGAACAGGGATTGCAATAGTCGCGAGTACCAATCCGACGCCGCCGATCATCATCACCCCAAAACGATCTTCTGAATGTGTTGATCGAAGCCCCAAGGCAATCGCCAGCGCAATCGCTGCCCACCCGGCAAAGAAAAATCCGAGGATGGCATGATATTGTGGATCTAAGAGTGCATACACAGTGGGAAAGTAACAAAGACTGTTCAGAGCGATCACCACCACATCATTGTTATCTGATTTTTCCCGCCGCATAAAACTTGGTAATAGCGGGGCCGCCAGAAACAATGCATAGAATGCCGTTACCCAAAGTAGCGTCGAACCTAAAAATTCAGGAGTGTACCGGACGTACCACCCAAAGAAAATCATATATGTACCAATGAAGCTCAAGATGTACAACTTTCGCCATTTCTGAAAAAAGCTAATAGCCACAACGACCATGTCCAAAAGAATCACATACGTAAACGTGAAGGAGTGATCAATCAACCCAAATCCAAACAAAAATGGGGTGAGGAATCCCCCAAAAATGGCAATCGCGGCAAGACTTTCACTTTTAGCCCGCAGACCCAACACCACCCCCGCGATGTTCACCGCAAACATGAGGCCCATCGAGACGAGTAGATTGATAATTTGATAAAAGTACGTACCGGCGAAAATTGTGAGGTACAACATGGCCAATCCACCACCACTCAAATACAGAGAGTATTGTTTGTACGTTGGCTTGGAACGCAACGCCTCCCCGGCAACTAAAAATCCAAGACCCGCGAGGAATCCAAGAATCACGCGCCCTGTCACCCCGATCCAGTCATTGTCGAACGCATACTTAAGGAAAAATGATATGCCAAATAAGAGTGCGACAATCCCCACAACCGCAAACCATTTTCCGGTAATTTTAGACTCGATGCTTTCGTGTGGTTGATGTGGAGCCTTGATATCCAATTCTTTCTCTTGGGCTGATGGGGTAGGAGCATCCATCATTCGCACAGCATGTTCTGCAACGTGTCGTGGTGTATGTGCTCTCGATTCGATAGCATCCAACCGCTCGGACTGCGCTTTCAATAACAACTGAATGGCATCCAACCGTTCTTCAATCGTGGTAGAAGACTTTGATGAGCTGGCGGCAGAATGCGGACTCTTGAGTTCTTTAAATGCCTCTTGAATATCCTCCAGTGGCCACCCGACTTCTTGGAGCTCACGAATAATTTGCTCCTGCGGCGTGTGTTGCGCCAAATGCGATTGAATAAACTCGATAAGGTCAGGATGATGCATATTAAAAAAATCCCAAAAAGAAATAGATAAAAAAGATGGCAATGGCCAAAAGGCTAACAAGGATCGGAACAATCAATGCGACGACGACCCGCAGACCACTCATGGCGTGATATAGCATTAATCCCCGTGCAATCGTGATGAGTGACCACACAGCGGCGATCAATCCGGCAATCATACCGACCATTCGTATCTCACTATACCCTCCCCCAACCAAACCCACAATACCCAACAACATGCCTAAAATATTGACCGCGAGCGATGGGGTTGATCCGTAAATTATTGCCTTAAGAGTATTAGTATAGGTTCCACTCCCCCGTAACAGGCGACACGCCCCATGAGTGAGTCCGGACATAATGAACAGCATCACGAAACACATCCCCACCACGGCCAATGATTGCTGCACCATCCATGTTCCGACACCAAGATACACGGCCGTGGTCGAAAGATTCACGATCGCCGGGACCAGAACAAACACAGATAAATAGAACGCGGCGTCTTTGAGCGGCGCCGTGCGAACAGACATAAACAATTGGCGAGGGTTTGTAATCACCAACGTAAAGGCCTGGAATATTCCCACATGCCCAGAAGAGGGCACAGTCGTTTTTTTCTCTGCCCCAAACGCTTCATCAATCAGTGATTGTTTCCATCCCTTCGTTAGGAGTACTGATCGAATTTGATCGTCGCCTACTCCTTGGGAACGCTGCACTGCAATATATTCGTTAAGATCGGACGAAGCCATAAAATTTATAGAAAGAAACAACCTAAAGGTGCCGTAATGAAGCAATGAACGATCTCGTAAACTAGACTGCTTTAAGAGTTTGCTGAACAAGACTATATGTTTCATCATCACCAGCCTCCAATGCTGCCTGCCCAAATGCTTCAAGAGTGGTCCGAGCTTCTTCGGCCCACGCTTCGTAATTTTCTCTTTTTCCGGCAAAAACATGGTATTGCCAATTGTCCGGGGTGGTATTGTACAACTTGCCATCAACGTCCGAGCGATATTGATAACTTTGACTTCCCGGTGCCGCTGCTTCAGCTTTTTGAGCATTCTGTTTTTGTTCTGAAATATTTTGTGCGAACGCTCTGATGTAGTCTTGAACAGTCCATATACCTGTTTTTGGCTGAAACAGAGTATGGCCGGTATACATCGCGCCCATTCTCACTGAATCCATCAAGAATGATCCCTCTTGAGCGTAAACCTGCTGGAGTTTTTCCTGTGGTACCTTGTGAGTTAATTCACCATAGGCCGCAATACCGCAATTTTTGGAGCGTTGCAAACGCCTTTGCTGTTCCTGCTCAAGATGTTCTTGCTCAGATAATGTTTTAACGATGTTTACTGCGGATAGCGTATTGTTGGTCAGGTCTCCGCTAAAACTCGATCCTGACGATTCTCCTATGTTCATACAGTTGAATGGTTAATAATGCCCCTAGCAACTCCATTTATACCTCCAAACACTCGATGGGTCAAATATACAACGGTAAATTTGGTGTATCCCCACCCCCTCACTACAACCCATACTCCTTGCACACTGCTCCCATTGAGCCTTTGGGCGAGCCGGTGATCTCTTGGAGCTTACGGCAGATGTGGCGCTCGTTCACCGGGCCGTAGGATTGAAAATTTATTCTTTTTTCCGCTTTTCCATTTCCTTCTCGATAGAACCTTGAATAGCGGATTGTATAGTAGACAATGTCTCGCCCACAGTCGGCTGTCTTCGTTCCTGAAAAGGGACGTTTAAAAAATGAGCAATCCTTGTTCCAATTCCTTTCTCGGTCATTATCTGTATTCCATTCACCGTCACATATGGCGAGCTGTACTGATTTAAATAAACCTCCTCACCGGTATTCAAAATAAATACGAGTTTGTAAGAATACCCGCCGCTCTTACTATTTGACGCGTACTCCTGTTGTAATTCAAGTTGTTTAATTGAACCGATGTCGTATTCTTTCAATTTTTCGTTGATCAATGTTTTCCATTTAAACACAACTTTCCCCATACTCTTATCAAGAGTGACCGTGGTTAACTTAGCGACGAACACAACAAACAATCCCATTAACATTCCAACAAATCCAGACCACATCGGTGGTTGATTTGTAAAAAAATCAGGTTTTAAAACAACTACTAATCCGCCTAAAGCAATAATACCACCAACAAAAAACGTGACGATGCTCCTGTCTTTAATGACCATCAAATGCTGATCTTCTTTTATAATCTTCATAAACCAATCAAAAATCTGTTTATTGCATAATATAACCAAGCGGTGGAGATACGTCCGAATCCTTCACTTCTGTCAAAAACTCACTTGCTTGTTTAACAGAGCGATTACTCACTTCTCCGTTCGAATAGAATGATGTGAGTTCTCTATACAGCGGGACACCAGTTCGACTTTCTAAACAGTACAGGTCGCGAAACGCGTCAACGCCAGTTTTTGCTTGCTCAAAACAAATAGTGGAGTATCCTAAGATGTTTTTCGATGGAAGCTTTGAAAGCGTCACGGTCCCTTCACGGTTATAGCGATCAAGGTATTCGTAAAGCTGATCAATTGACAATTTCTGTATACCACCCGATGCTTGCTCTGCGGGTGACAACGCATAATAAATGAAACCGCTAATTTTCTCAAAAATCTGCCGGCCAGAATACCTTCCCATGATAGAGGAATACCCTGCATCGTTCTTGGATAGTGAAGTTACACTGCAACCTTTTTGGCGGGGGGAACAGACCGTTTGCGTGAGCGTTCCCCTGTCAACATATTCATCGCCGAGTGCCCCGATTTCTTGTAATTCTGGAGACTTCTTTGCAAACCGTAACCCCTTCTGATAAAAAGTTCTTTCTTGGGGAAACGCAATCTTAAACTCGGCGCGTTCAAATTTTTCTGCCAATGTTTTGTATTCTTGGACGACGCTGCTGGTCGCTGGTATGTCCGAAATGATTGAATTACTCTTCGATGGGGTCGGATTGTTAGGAGTGGGTTTGACCACGTTCATCACAGAACGTTCGGATTTATTGAGAACTGTATTAGTACTATAAAGATAGTACCCACCAGCACCAACCAACGCAATAGAAAACACTGCGGCTACTTTTACCAGAATACTCGCCCCGACAGAGGCAGTAACTCCGCCAACCGCGCCGGTTGCGACAACAGGGTTCATTGCTTCTAGGACGCCCTGCGCATCCCACCCGGATTGCTCAAGCGCCGAGCGAATGGCGTCGTCGGCAACTCCGGCCGCGCGTTGCTGATTAACGTAATTGATTGCGTCTTGATTGAACATAGCTCTATTGTAATTCAAATTCGGACTCTTCACTGTCATTTTCACCCCGCATTACATGCGAGATAAACTTCAACGGAAATCCATAAAAAGTGGTTGACCTTCGACAAGCTCAGGTAATAATACTCCAAAAGCTTATCAAACCACGGGTCTATTAGACCCTAACGTTTCTTTTATATCCCTAATAGTTTCTTTCCACGTTCCAATAATATGAATTAACGTCACAATCGCCGCGAACAATAGATACGCCAATACATAGGCAACGACAAACATGGCAGCTCCAAGCCCTTCAGGGCCAGAAACCTCTGTCGAAAATGTACCCATGGTACTTACGGCGTAAAGAAATATAACCAATCCAAGGGCTTGTACCCCAAGAGTGATTTTTGCATTGCGTTTTGCCCGAGAAGAATACTTCCGTACACGCTGAAAACAACGCAGTGGTAAAAGAATCAAAATTAAATAAAGAATCCAAAGTAAAATTTTCATAAACATCTTTGAGAGAGGTGTGCTATGGTTTTTGTTTGGTGGTGTAAATGTATTATACCAGATAATCGAAAACTGTCAGTCGTTCTGTAAAAGGTCGATGGCTATAGTGTGCAATGTTGCCTCAGTCGATCGTCATTCACAACCCATACTCCTTGCACCCGGCTCCCATCGTGCCCTTGGGCGAGCCGGTGATCTCTTGGAGCTTGCGGCAGATGTGACGTTCGCCAACCGGGCCGAAGGGAAGTTTTTCTTTTTGTCTGATGGAGGAGTAAAGCCAAAAGGAGTCACTATAAACACTAAAATGATATCGCTAATCCGCTCTACAATGGATTCAAACATGCGCCCTTCCAACGCCGAAGGAAAAACAACCAACGCAACCCCGTATCCCACTAACAGTGTCGATAACGTAATACCAATGGCCACGCGCCACCGAATCGATCGTTCAAGGGGCCGACGTAATGATTGAATATATAACAGGGACGCAAACACAACGCCGATCATGACTGCCACGGAACCGTCAAGAAAGATGGTGTCGAAAATAGTGTTAATGCTTTCTGTCGTCGTAATGCGTCGATAAATACTTTCAATCAATATCCTTACACTTGAGAAAATGAAATAACTCAGCGTGTAGAATTTCCATGGCACGTTGATCCAATTTGGAGAAATGGTATAAGACATAGTGTAAATTAATTAATGAATATTTTATTGTATGCCCATCTTCTAATATAGTGAATGTTTGTGCGCCAGTCTCCACTGCGTTGGCTCTGCTGTTTTTGCATATTGTTTATTGGTCTATTGAACAAACCATGCCCTACCACTAGAGTGTATCCCTGGCAAGTAAATGGTCTTTGTGTAAGCGGTGTACGGCTTCTTCAAGTTAATAACACGAATATTCAATTTACCCAGAGCATCTCTATTTTCTGAATTTTGTAGGAGCTGCGAATATGACAAAAGCTTCGTCTTGTCTTGGTTAAAAGTATTTTGGGTAGACAAGAGCATATCAGATGCGATCTTAGTCAGGGCAAGCTTAACGCCCGAATCTGTAATAGTCACTTCGTATACACTCTTATGGACACCAGAAGACCAGTCCCGGGCGGTAGATTTTTCCATACCAACCTCTTTGACGACCTTACCGTTTCCGTCGAGAATTGAGCTTTCATCTTTTTCCCATATACCGAGTAAAAAGTTCTTATTGTCAAAGATTATCGGTATAAAAAACCCGGCCCCGTTCTTCCCCTGAAGCAGGACTACTTCTTTGCCTGAACCAACCTCTTTAGTAAAAAGACGAGCCCCTGTAGGAGTATTCAACTCAGCCACTAAGAGATGCGTATTATCAAGCCACGCGAGCGAACGGTCCGTTTCACTGCTATCTGGGACATCACCCACAAGATCGTCCGAAATAAAAATACGTTGTACGAAATTTTTTTGCTTCTCTCCATTCGACACAGTCAGATCATATGATAGACTGTTTCCGTCCTCACTTGTATCTCCTTCGCTAATGAAACTCTCCCCGTCCGGAGATAACAGTTGGTGAACGTACTCATTCGTACTATCCATCCTCCGTGCCTCTTCCGCAGAAATAGTGACTCCTTCCCCAGAAGCTGATACGGGAACTTTGTACCACACATCGTTCTTGGTATACACGAGTATCTTGCCATTACCTGAAAGAAATGCATTTGGACGCGTTATATCCGAAAAAGTAACTTCTTTTAAAATCGTCTCGTTGTTTTCGGGAGTTCTGGTAAAAACTACGATACGCTGTGGCACAATGAGATAAGAACCGTCTGATGCTAAGTCGGTGTAAGTACTTCCCTCATTTCTTAGAAAAACGAAATCGTTTACAGAGGGAAACTCCTGCCCATTTGCCTTGTCCTTCGATTCTGTCATGGTGTAATACCGAGGCAGATAAAATTTTTCTACGGCCAATCCAACAATAATGAGGCAAAAGATGATGCCAATTCTGCGCCAAGTGTTCGTTGGTGCCGGCTGCTCCACTACAGGTACGGGTCTAAACGCTGAACCAATTACGCGTACAAGCGTGACAGCATAGAGTAAGATAAAAAGTAAACTAGTAACCAAACTCCAAAGACCACCAAGCAAACGTATGTTAGCGTAATAACAAGGGTTCGGATTAAAAAGATACTCTACGTAATAACCACAATCACCATAAGCAAAAACAAATAGGAATACTTGTACGAAAAAAAGTTCGAGTAATAATCGCTTCGAAACTTCGGCATATCCCCTTTTGTTTCTAAATTGATTAAAAAGAATGAGAATGAAAATATGGCGTAAAAAAATACGCCAAAAACCATAGCATAATACGCCGGGCCAAAGCCTTGAAAGAACTGCGGAAGTGCAAACCAGCTGACCACGGCATATATGACGTAAAGGACGACGAAACACCAAGCGGGTATAATTAATTTGTTATTCATAAATTTTAAGATTAAAATCGATCGCTAAGCGGCATCGATGCGCGTATTTTATTTACAACTCACTTCGTGTACACGTCGACGATGCGGTTCACTTCACTCCAAAAGCCGGGGTCATAAAAATTAAGCACATGTCGGGAATCCGAGGTAGTGGGGTCCGCTTCCTCTACTCCATCAAACACGGGTCCTGTGAGCATCGTCAACTTAGTCGTCACCACTTCATTCCGTTCGGTCTGGGGTTGCTGACACTCAGCAACAAGTGGCGCAAGAACTTGGCTCATCGCGCTCACTGCTTCCACAGCGTAACGGATCGTAGCATCGCTTACAGCCGCGGGCCCAAGATATTCTTGCGAAAGTAACGTTGATCGTTGAGTAGCGGAAAGAGCAACGGTCTGAGACACCGAGTTGACAGCTGAGGGCAGTCCGAGCAAAGCCGCCATCTTAAAATAATCGGGGGAAAAATCTCCTGCTACGACACCAGCGCCCATAAGAACGCCATTCTCCGTGTATAATGTACTAACAGAGTTCATTACTGTCTTTAACTTTTCTCCTTCGCCGGCACGAGCAAAGGCGAGTGCTTGTTGGGCGAGATCGATGGCTTGACGCTTTTTACCACCCTCCTTATATGTCGAACTATTCTTGCACTTGTTCACCACGCGCTCAACAACCGCATACGCTTCCTTTTGTGCTTGCCCATGAGAAATAGGGGGCTTCAGTGAAGCATATTTCGGTAGGACATTCTTGGTAGCTCTATTCGGAGCAATCGGTGAGTTATACTCGCGATAGTAGTACCATCCCCCAGCAATCACGACGCCAATTATGATCACTATGGTAGCAATTCCTGGTATGTTGGAACGACGCGATGATGTGGTCATCATATAATAGTTTAACCAGTGAATAAAAAGGCACGCAAGGGTATCGTATCATTTTTTTGACATCTATTACGATAGAACAATACCCCGTCGAAAGGACGGGGTATCTTCCAGAATACCACAATATCACTTCTCGCACTTCAACGAAAATCGCCTACCGGTATTTGTCGCAAGTCGGTATTCTTAATACCAAGACTCAAGAAGCGCATAATCTGATAAGCCAATTCGCCATCAGCCATATAGTACCGCCTACCGTCCACGGGATTGATGTACCATGCCTGTCCTCCATTTTCAACCTGCAGGACTATTTTCCCATTCAACTTTTGCGCGAATGTGGTATCGACTCGTTGTTTGTCTGAACCGAGTGGATCATATCCGTTCTTTACTTCATCGCCATCCGTATAGTCATCACCATCTGTGTCACGATTGAGCGGATCTGTTCCTAATGCCTTTTCTAATTTGTCATCCAACCCATCACCGTCAGAATCCTTTAGTTGGAATCGACTTTCAACCCCAACCGGAATCTTGGCAAGATCGCTGTTTCGGATCCCCAGTCCAAAAGCGCCTAACGCCGTATACGACGACGCCCCATCCTTAAGGTAATACTTTTTATCGGTGCTGGGGTCCACATACCATGCTTCGCCATTTTCTTCAACCTGGAGAACAATACGGCCTTTAATCTTTTTAATGAGATTGCTGTTCGTTGCAGTAACAAGCCTCTTTTCTATATCCACCACTTTATTTTCTAACTCCGAAACCACGTACTCTAATTGCTGGATCCGTTTCCGTAACCGAGCCTCTTCCGATGTTTCAACCGGTGGTGGTACTACTATTCCTATCGGTGGCGGTGGGATTACGACCAGTGGCGGTGGCGTAGTAATGGGTGCGGGGATAGCATATTCGGTGCGATTATTCGACTCATTGCTTTCGTCAACACTGTTATCCTTAAATCCTTGGGTTGTAAACGTTGCAGAATCATCCCGACCGCCTGGAGCTAATGGTGTCGCGCTGTCTAAACGATCGACGGCAACGGCAATAGTGCCGGTTGGAGCATTACTTTTGGTAACGCCCGTAGGAACGCCGCCGGGAAACATTGGAACATCAATCTCGCTGGTAGAAGTACCCGGTTTAAGGGGAATTATCCATGCCGCTCCAAACACCTGACCCACGGATAATCGTTGATTGTTTAAGTAACTCGTAAAGGCGACTAATGGTTGTACAACATCCGCTGTGCCAACATTCTTGGCTTTAAACTTGACTCTCCACTCATTCATGGCGTCGTTATACTGTGTTTGCAGATCAGTGATGATAAGGTCGGGTTTAATGATGGGGGTAACCGACGCGCTCACGGTAAAATTCGCCTGCCCGACGAAACTATCGGGGGCACCAGGTGTACGACAAGTTGCAGAAACAACTTCAGCATTGTTCGCGCCAGCAGTTGCGGGTGCTATGAGTTTCGCAGACTTACCATCCGATGAAGGTGTGAGTGTCCACTCCGCATTGCTTGATGTCCACGTGCAGACCGCGCTGGCATTTGCCGGCACAAAGACAGTAGAGAGGGTAACTGAAGATCCAACCGCCAGTGGTTGATCGGTTGATGTCGTAACAGGGGTGAGTGAAAGACTGGTAAGCGGAACAACAATGATCTGCACCTTGTCACTCACCTTCAACTCATACTTTGTGTCTGCTCCGGAACGATCAGCAACACGACTCCTAACTTTAACGAAGTATGTTCCGTTGGTTTTTGAGGTCCAACTGATACTGGCCACATCGCCGACTTTTTCATCATTAAGG
>ORMF010671731.1_pt1 | contig 14069 bp, 10 predicted proteins | sample 1779871 | NCBI WGS metagenome assembly ORMF01 (sample SAMEA104232316, study PRJEB22302) | groundwater metagenome | biome: forest; feature: aquifer; material: groundwater | place: USA | collected 2011-08-07 | depth 5.4 m | reverse complement strand
TCGAGGCGTCGAAGATGCTTCGGGACTACAACGTCGTGTGGTTCGAGGAGGCGTTGAGGGCGGACGACATCGAGGGCTATCGGACGTTGCGGGAGCAGTCGCCGGTGCACATTGCGACGGGCGAGGTTCTTAAGCGGCGCGAGGCATTTCTGCCGTGGATCGAAAGCGGCGCGTGCGATATTTTGCAGCCTGACCAAACGACGTGCGGCGGACTTTCGGAGTGCAAGAAGATCTGGCAGGCAGCGTATGACCACTCGATTCAGGTGATCATGCATGGGTGGAACACGGCTGTGGGCGCAGCGGCGGACCTGCAGCTTTCCGCCACGTTTCCGAACGGGAAGTACCTGGAGTACTGGCACCCCGCGCCTTACGTGAGCGGGATCCTGAAGGAGCCGCTCCTGCTGGACAGGGACGGGATGCTGCCGATACCCGACGGGCCGGGGCTCGGCATCGAGATTGATGAGAAGGCGCTGCGGAGGCACGCGAAGGGGGCGGAGGATTTCGGGGCGTAGGGACGGAGTTGGTGTTCTCAGTGATCCCTCACCCTCGCCCAGCGGGAGACCGTAGGGGCATGGCGTGCCATGCCCGTATCCCCTCTCTCCTTGCCGGACCGGGTACCCGCGAAAGCGGGTGGCAGGGTGAGGGGTCGATTAGGCGCTCAACTTCAGACCACGGGACACTACATCCTTCGCTTCGCTCAGAATGACACAGCAAGCGCCGCTGGCTGAACCCAGAGGCAGGTTGGAGTAAAGGCAATGACGACGAGGTCAAGGACACCGGCGAAGGCGTCGCGGAATGGGAAGGCGACCGAACTGAGGAAGTGGCGGTATGAGGACCTGACCTGGCCGGAGGTGAATGAGGCGGTGAGGCTGGGCCGGATTCCTGTGCTGCCCGTGGGGACGATGGAGCAGCATGGGCCGCACCTGCCTGTGAAGATGGACGCGTGGACTGCGAACTCGGTGGCGGTCGAGGCTGCAAGGCGTTCGCCGAACAGGCTGCTAGTGATGCCGACGGTATCGTACGGGTACACGACGCATGTGATGGACTTCCCAGGCTCGATCACGATTCATCATGAGACGTTCATCCGGTATGTGGTAGACATCCTGAAGTCGCTGGCGTACCACGGGTTTTCAAGGATCATCGTGCTGAACGGGCACGGGTCGAACATGCCTCCGCTGGACCTGGCGTGCCGCCGGGCGAACCTTGAGACGCAGTCGCAGGTGGCGCTGGCGTCATGGTGGGGGCTGACGGCCGCCGACCCGAACTTTGCGAAGAAGTGGCGCGAGTCTGAGTTCCCGGGCGGCTGCGCCCACGCTTGCGAGGCAGAGACGTCTTTCGCTCTGCACTTGGACGCGGACCTGGTCCAGATGGAGAAGGCTGTGCATGAGGATGTTGCCTATAACAACAGGAAATCGAAGTTTCAGTGGGTGGACCTGTGGGGCGCAGGCCCGGTGATGAACGTTTCGTGGACGAGCGAGTACACGGAGTCGGGCATCTGCGGGAGGCCTGACCTGGCGACGCCCGAGAAGGGGAAGATGCTGTTCGAGGAGTCGGTGAAGAACCTCGTGGCGTTCGGTGATGAGTTTTACTCGACGCCTGCAATGGTGCGGAAGGACCATCACGGAGCGAAGCCGTTGAGCAGCGTGCCGGGGTAAGACTCCACATCGACCAGTCCGATTGCCCGTCCCTGAGCCTGCCGAAGGACGCTCAGGGACGGGGCGGTTCGTTTTCGATCGAGGTCCGATCTATAAGAGCGAACGACGAAACGAGGTCCTTCGCTTCGCTCAAGATGACATGGGGACGGGTCAGATGCGGAAGCGGCGCCAATCGCTTTCGAAGCGTTCCTTGGCGCGCATGCCGGAGGCGGATGGCGGGTTGAATCTCACGTCGGGCTTGCCGGGTGTCAGAAAGCGTCCGCTGACTGAGCCGGACTGCGTGCCCGAGTAGGCCAGGTAGCAGAGGCCCTCGCCGGGGAATGCGGGCGGAGGCTCTGTGCCAAGGAGCCGCGAGGCGATGATGCGGGCCGCGATGTCTCCCTCGGTGGAAGCGAAGACACCGGCCTTGGGGATGGGGCGGCCAGTGGCCATCGGGACCATGTTGAGGTCACCGATGGCGAAGACGCCCGGGGCGGATGTTTCGAGTGTGGCAGGGTTGACTGGGACCCACGGCTTGCCTGCGGCGAGGCCGGCCTCGGCGGCAATGGCGGCGGGACGGTGCGCGGGGATGGTGATGACGATGTCTGCGTCCATCGATGAGCCGTCTGTAAATGCCGCGGAGCAGCCGTCTTTCAAGACTTCCTTGACGGCGGCTTTCGGGTGGAATGAGATGCCGCGTTTTGCCATCGCGAGGGCAAGCTCTTCGCATGCGGCCTGTCCTGCGACTGGCAGGGGCGCGTCTTCGGGTGTGAAGACGTGGATGTCCACGTCTTTGCTGATGCCTGTCCGTTTGAAATGCCAGCGGAGGATCATGGCGGCTTCATACGGGGCTGGCGGGCATTTGTAGGGGGTGGATGAGACCGCGATGACGATGCGGCCGCGCCGGAAGCGGCTGAGGCGGCGGCGCAGTCGCCGGGCGGTGTCTATGTTGTAGAAGGAGTGGGCCTCTTTCGACCCCGGGACGGCGTCCCAGTTGTATTCCGCGCCGAGTCCGGCGATGAGGTAGTCATACTCTATGACGCCGCGGGCGGTGTGTACGGTCTTGCTCGCAAGGTCCAGGCGTTTGATTTCGCTCTGGATGAAGTTGACGCCCCGGTTGGCCAGGCGGCCAAGTGAGCGGCTTGTCTTTTCGGCTTCGCGCTCCCCGACGATGAGGAGGGGCATGGCGCCGCAGATGTATGTGCGGGCATTGCGGTCAATGAGGGTGACTTCGTGCTCCGCGGGAAGCAGGGCGCGGGCAGTGATCGCGGCCTTCGCGCCGCCGAAGCCGCCGCCAAGGATAAGGATTTTCTTGCCTGGCAATGTGTAACCTCTGCACTACTGGTCATCGGGGTCATGTGCGGAAGGTTATCGCACTGTCGCCCGTATCGCGTTATCGAGTGTGTGTAAGATGGCGGCGTCAGGCATGAGGAGGCGCGCGTTTGGCTTGCATAGACCAGTCTTGCGACACGATGGGGGCGTTGCCGGGGGCGACGGCTGGCGGGCAGGTGGTCTTCGCCAAGAACGCGGACAGGCCGCAGGACGAAAGTCAGCCGCTCGTGATGAGGCCGAGGGCGAGCCATCGCGCGGGCGAGGCGTTCCACTGTCAGTTTGTGAGCGTGCCGCAGGTTGGCACGACGTGGCGTCATGTCGGGTCGAGGCCGTGGTGGTGCGTGGGGTACGAGCACGGGTTCAACGAACACCAGGTCGTGATCGGCAACGAGGCTTTGCCTTCGAAGCTGGGGTTTGCGAAGGAGCCGAAGCTGGTGGGGATGGAGGTCCTGCGCCTGGCGCTTGAGAGGGCGCGGACTGCGGGTGAGGCCGTGGATGTGATCACCGGGCTTGTCGAGGCGCACGGCCAGGGGAAGTTCGAGAACGCAACAGGCGTGCGGACGTACGACAACATTTATCTCTGCGCGGACCCGCGGGAGGCGTACGTCGTTGAGTGCGTGGGGCACGAGTGGGCTGTGAAGCGCGTGCCGGGGGCTGCGGCCCTTCGACAGGCCCCGGGTGTGCGGGCGCAGGGTGGCGGCGCTTCGAAAGGCCCGGCGACCGCAGGGGGGTTCGCGTCGATCAGCAACATCGGGATGATCGGGCGGGACGCGAACAGGGTGTCGAAGGGGGCGAAGAGCCTGGCGACGCGGGAGGGGTTGTACGAGCCGGGGTTTGGCGGCGGATTTTCGTTTGCGGATGCGTTCGCTGACAGGGAGAACTCATCGAGCGGGACGGCGCGACAGTGCAGGTCGTTCGCTCTGCTCGGGAAGGCTGCGGGTGGGATCGACGCACATACGATGATGGCGACGCTGAGCGACCACTCGGACGGGGCGACCCCTGACGAGGCCTGGGCCGAGGATGTCCGCGGGCCGGTTTCACTGTGTGTGCACAGGCGGACGCTGGAGAACCCTGGGACGACGGCGGCTTCACTGGTGGCGGACCTGTGCGCCAACGGGTCGAGGCTGCCCGTTTACTGGTGCGGGCTGTATTCGCCGTGCATGACGCTTTTCTACCCGGTGTTCATCGAGGGCGACCTGCCGCAGTCACTTTCCATCGGCGGGCAATCGTCTTCGCCGGACAGCCCGTGGTGGCTGTTTTACAAGTTGACGCATGACGGTCTGAACTCGGGGCCTGAGCGCCGGGCCGAGGTGCGCGCTGCGTGGAGGCCCCTGCAGGCGGAGTTGATGGGTTCGGCGTATGAGATGGCGAGGCGCGGCCGGGAGATGATGGAGGGCGGCAGGCCGGATGAGGCGTCAAAGATGCTGACGGCGTACATGGCGGAGAATGTGTCGAGGATGCTGGAAATGGCGAGGGGATTGTTGCGTGTTAAGGCGTCGGCCCGGTAGGTGCGGCGCTGCTCAGAATGACAGGCATGGAAAGTCTCGATGACAGGGATTCGCAAGCCGGAAGGGAAACGCAAATGGATGTAGAGGCACAGGGTTTGCTGACGGAGCTTTCGAGCGTTCACAAGAAGGCGAAGGCGGCTGTCGAAAAGCTCGGCGAGGCAGGGATCAACTGGCGGCCCCCCGCGGCTGATACGAATACCGTGGCGGTGATCGTGACGCATATGTGCGGCAGCGAGGCGCAGTGGGTGGTCGAATACTCGGGCGGAACTCCGTCAGGCCGCAACCGGGATTCGGAGTTCGCGTCGCCGCAGAAGACGGTGAAGGGGCTGGTCACCCTGCTCGACAAGGCTGAGGCGTCAAGCCAGGCGGCTCTTGCAAAGCACACTTCAGCGTCGCTGAGCAAGCCCGCGATTACGGGCAGGGCCGACTTCAAGGGCACTGTGCGCGATTGTGTTCTGCATGCGCTCGCGCACGAGTCCGAGCATGTAGGGCACCTGGAGTTGACCCTCCAGTTGTGGCTGGCGAAGAAGTGACCCGGGAGAACGATCCACAGATGGCACAGATCAGCACAAATACGACATGGACAATCGGGCCACGGTGACAATCAGGCTAAATAGGGAAAAGGCGATTGAGGCGGCGCTTGAAGCGGCGGCGGCGGCGGCGCGGGTGTTGCTGGACAGGTCTGAGCCGCACGAGCGCGCTGCGCTGAAGCAGTGGATGAAGTCCCCGGGAGCGCTCGTGACGGAGGCGGATATTGAATCGGACAGAGTCATTTCAGAGACGCTGAAGCGGGCTGGCGTGCCCGGTCGAATCTTGTCCGAGGAGAGCAGGTCCGGACGGGCATCGGACGAGTTGACATGGCTGATCGACCCGCTCTGCGGGACCGTGCCGTATTCGACCGGGATGCAGCACTGGGGGTTGAACATCGCGCTGAGGCGCGGCGGAACGCTTGAACTGGCTGTGCTGGCGTTGCCAACGCTCGGAGAAACGCTATCGGCGGTCATAGGCAAAGGCGTGAAGATGAACGGGAGGAGGTGGTCGCCCCGTGCGCCAGGGACAAGGCTCTCAGATGTAGCGGTTGGGCTGGAGGTTGACGGCGGCGAGATGTGGAAGAAGCTGTTGAAGCGTGGGCTGGGGTGGGTGCCGGAGTGCGGACAGGTGAATACGTTCGCATCCGCGGCGTACCCGCTGGGGCTGGTGTGCCTGGGACGGCTTTCAGCATTTGTGATTTACGGCGGAGAGCCTGTCCACATTGCGGCAGGCGCGGCGATCGCTCTTGAGCTTGGCCTGGAGGTTACGGACGGCAAGGGCGGCCCTGTTGACTGGTCAGGGGACGGCGAGCTGCCCTGTATGGTGGTGGGCTGGCCCGAAGTGCATGCGCAGTTGATGGAGGCGATGAGGCGGGCGCGGAGTTAATCGCTCTGAGAGCCCAGCACCCCGCCCGCCGCTTGACATGTGAGCGCTTGTACGGCACATTACCGGCCAACATAGCCGGACTGGCTCCGGCATTCGTATTTGTGAGGAGTCATTGATGAAACTCAGCACGTGGCGGATAAACAGGTGGGCGGTAATCGTCGCAGCGGCGGTGACGGCGTTGGCCGTCGCGTGCGGCGGAGATTCTCCGACTGCTACGCCACCGCCGCCCACCCCGACGGCGACGACCGCTCCTGCGGCTGCTCCAACGTCAACCAGGGTCCCGCCGACGGCGGTCCCGACTTCTGCGGCCACGTCCACGCCGGCTGCTGCGTTACCCACTGCCACAGCCTCTCCCACAGTGGTGCCGGCCAAGAACCTGCCCCAGCCTAAGAACCCCAAGGGCATGATCACGATCGCAGTCCAGAACGTCGCTGCTGAGCCGGGCATAGGCCACGCCGGCGGCGGCGAGACGTCCGTCTACTGGGGTGCAGGCGAAACTCTGTTCACGACCAAGGAAGGCCCAGTGTTCGGAGAACCCTGGCTTGCCAAGAGTTGGACGCTTGCGGCAGACCTGAGCAAGGTGACGATAAGCCTCCAGAAAGGCGTCCAGTTCCACAAGGGCTACGGCGAGATGACGGCTGCCGATGTGGTCTGGAGCATCAATGACGCCTCGGCCCGCACAACGCCCACGTCCATCCACGCGCAGGCGGGGGACTTGGCCCCTACATTCTTCGCATGGACGCTTGTTGACGACTATACGGTCGAGGCGCCGTTTGTGACCTACAGCCCGGCGTGGCAGTCGAACGCCATCTCGGACGGCTGGCAGCCGACGGGCATTTTCTCCAAGAAGGCTTTCGACGCGCAGGGCGAAGACTGGATGAAGAAGAACATCGTCGAGACCGGCCCGTACGAAGTGTCCGAATGGACGGAGGCCAAACAGGCCGTCTTGAAGGCCGTCAAGAACCACTGGCGGCAGGCTCCCAAGATCGACCAGTTGACCTACCTGTCCATCCCGGAGGCGTCAATCCGTCTGGCTATGATCAAGACGGGCGAGGCCGACGTTTCCAACGTCGAGTTGAAGGATGTCCCGGCGCTGCTGAAGGACGGGTTCGGACTTACAGGTACGACGAACGGCTCTGAAATAAACATGCCGTTCGCCGGCAACCTGTGGGAGTCAAAGAATGCCAAGACAGGCGAAGGTCTGACGCGAGCGGGCCTCGACCTCACGAAGCCGTGGATCGGCGACCCGGTCAGCGATGCCTCGATGCAGAAGGCGACGATGGTCCGCAAGGCGCTGTCGATGGCCCTTGACCGGGAGGCCCTTAACGACACGTTGGCTGCGGGCCTTGGCTGGCCCGGCTACATAGCGATGTTCAACCCGCGGATGCCGCAGTATCAGAAGAAGTGGGACATGCCGTACGACGTGGCAGGAGCGAAGAAGCTCCTGGCGGACGCCGGATACCCGGCGGGGGTCAAGATCTCCATCTTCGGGGAGAGCACGACGCAGATCCGCGCTGACATGGCCAAGGCTGTCTCAGGTTACTGGCAGAAGCTGGGCCTGGACGTGACGGTGGAGTCGTACGCTTATGCCACGTGGCGTCCGCACCTGGTGAACCGCACGGCCTCGATCCCGTTCATCAACTCCTGTGACGACGGACGCTTCCCCCGGCCCTGGGACTGGGCGGCAGGCAGGACTCTGACGAGCCTGAGCCGCGGAGGTTTCAGCTGCGCTGTGGAGGCGCCGTTCATCGCCGAGAGCTGGCTGAAATCTTCGAGTGAGCCGGACATCCAGAAGAGGCTTGCCATCAACAGTTCGGTTGCCCAGTACCTGTACGACACGCAGCTGGTGCCGAGCACGATCACCATACCTGTCGTGATTGTGTACAACCCGTCCGCCATCAAAGAGTGGAAGATGCACCCGAGCCTCTCCGGGCCGATCAACACGGCCGAGAACATAGTGCCGGCGCGATAGCCGGGCGGCGGCAGACATCCAGTGAGTCCGACGGGGGCCGCTAGACAAAGCGGCCCCCGTTTGAAAGCAATAGTCCTCAGTCCCCGGTTGGCCAGCGCTTCTTCGGATACCGGTCCGCATTTGGGCTGTCCGTCCGGCACGGCGCCGAGCGCCGTTTCGAGGATGTGATTTGAGAACATTCCTGGCGAGACGGTTGGTGATGGCCCTACTGTCGTTGCTGGGCGCCACGTTCCTTGTCTTCGGGATCACCCAACTGGCGCAGGACCCCCTCCTCCTCTATGCCAAGCCCAGCGGCTACGGCGTTTCGCCCGAACAGGTCGCGGCGTTGCGCCACAAGATCGGCATAGACCGGCCAATCCCGGTGCAGTACGTCCTCTGGTTGGGCCGCATATTTAAGGGAGACCTGGGCAATTCGATCCAGGACGAACTGCCTGTGAGGTTCAAACTCGGCCAGCGCATACCCACCACTCTGAAGCTGGGGGTCGCTTCATGGGTGCTGGCGACGCTGATCGGCGTGCCTATGGGTGTGCTCGCCGCTGTTCAGCGCGGCAGGGGCTGGGATGCAATCGGGCGCGTCTTCGCATTGTTCGGGCAGGCTGTTCCCAGCTTCTGGCTTGGGATCATGCTGGTCCTGATCTTCTCAGTGAAGCTGAACTGGCTGCCCAGCGCGACGGCAGGCAGCGGGTTCTTCAGTGTCAAGCATTACATGATGCCGGTGTTCGTTCTTGGTACGGCCACTGCCGCCAGCTACCTCCGAATAACGCGCTCGGCCATGCTGGACGTACTCGATTCCGAGTACGTGAAGATGGCGCGTTCCAAAGGCGCAAACGGCATGACAGTGATCTGGAAGCACGCCTTTAGGAACGCCCTCATACCGCCGATAACCGTCTCAGCCGTGCTCCTGGGATCGTTCATTACGGGCTCCGTCATCACGGAAACCGTGTTCGCCCTGCCGGGGCTTGGCAGCATGGCTGTCCAGGCGGTGTCCACGAACGACTTCCCGTTGCTTTCAGCGGCTGCGCTGTTCTTCAGCGTGATATGGGTCAGCGTGGACTTCTTTTCTGACCTCGTGTACGTCGTGATTGACCCGAGGATCAGGCTCACATGAACGAGCAGGCACGCAAAGCAACGGCAGCCCAGCCTTCTTCCGGCAGCGTTCACTCACGGATGGGCGGAGCAACGCAGGGGCACGGCCGGTTCAAGTGGAGCAACATCCGGCGCTACCCTCTCGTTTCCGGCTTCGTCCTTGTGGTCCTCATCCTGGTCGGAGTCCTCGCTCCGGTCATCGAGCCGAAGGACCCCAACGACCAGGAGTTGCGGGCGCGGGCGGCGCCGGGGTTCTGGAACTCGGCCTGGTATGACGAGCACCCAAAGGTGACGCAGCGTTACTTTCTGGGCGCGGACGAGGTGGGGAGGGATGTGCTGAGCCGGATGATGGACGGCGCGAAGATCTCGCTCCTCGTGGTTGTCGTAGCGCTCGGCGCAGGCATGACCGTCGGCACGGTGCTGGGCCTGTTCTCCGGCTACTTCTCAGGCCTGATCGACTCCGCCATCCTGCTCGTGTGGAACATCTGGGCCGCCATCCCGTTCCTGCTGGTCGCCCTCGCGATTGCGTCCGTGGTTGGCAGCAGCCTGGCGATGGTCATGGGCCTGCTGGCGATGGTGTCGTGGTCCGCATTTGTGCGCAACGTGAGGGCCGAGGTGCTGATCCTGCGGGACAGGGACTTCGTGCAGCAGGCGCGCATATCGGGCGCGTCGCCTGTGCGCATCCTGTGGAAGCACATCCTCCCGAACGTGATCAACACGGTCATCGTGATCGCGACGCTGCGCGTCGGCGGCCTGATCCTGGCCGAGGCATCTCTGAGCTTTCTGGGTGTCGGAATACCCGGGCCTCAGGCGACATGGGGGAACATGGTCGCCGATGGTCGCGGCTTCCTTGCCGACGCATGGTGGATAGCCCTCTGGCCGGGGCTTGCGATCTTCCTGGTAGTGATGTCGCTGAACTTCATCGGCGACTGGCTGCGGGACCGCTGGGACCCGCGGCTGCGGCAGGTCTAGGCAAGACATCTCGCCGTCTGAGACACGAGGTTGCGTAGGCGTGTCCGCTGCGGTACGCTTCCGGTCGTTTACGGGCTGACGCTGTCAGGAAAGACATTGCACATCCTGTCAGCACGAGGGACCTGTCACACCACGCGCCCGCGATCAAACCGAGAGAGGGGATAGCTATGCGCCGATTAATGTTCAGGCCGGTAGTTCTGGTAGCCGGTGTCGCAGGCCTGATCGGCCTGGTGGCTGCCGCTTGCGGCGGCGACGAGGCCCCGGCCTCCACGCCGGTTGTCATCAAGGAGACCGTGATTGTCGAGAAGCCGGTCGAGAAGATCGTCCAGCAGACGGTCATCGTTGAGAAGCCGGTTGAAAAGATCGTGCAGCAGACCGTCGTGGTCAACCAGACGACCGTAGTTGAGAAACAAGTCGAGCGGACGGTCCTGGTTGAGAAAGTCGTCATCCAGACGGCCACGCCCGCTCCTGCGCCGACCGCTGCGCCCGTAACGTCGGTCGGCACTGTCACGGCTGCCGTGGACAACATCTTCAACCCGATCGGGACGCCCAGGTTCAACGCGGTGCAGTCGCCGCACTTGAAGCTGGGCTTCTTCGAATCCCCGTACCGCATGGTGCGCGGGGCGAACGGGGCGATTACGCCGCAAGAATGGCTGGGGCTGGGCTGGAAGATGGGACCGGCCAATGCCTACGTGGACGTTACGATCCGCAAGGGCGTGAAGTTCCAGAAGGGCTACGGCGAGATGACGGCCGATGACTGGGTGTTCAGCTTCAACGACCCGAACCCAGCCGTCACCCCCGGCGCGACAAATGACATGGGAGGCGACCTCGCGGCCCTGTTCAAGGCCGCCGAGAAGATTGACGCCAGCACAGTCCGCCTGCCGTTCAACGTCTTCCAGTCCAACTGGCTCGAACGGTACATGTCCAGCTTCTGGGAAGGCCACGTCATCTACTCGAAGAAGCTCTTTGACGAGAAGGGCCCGGAAGGGATGCGCGACATCCTGGTGGGCACCGGCCCGCTTCAGATCGTGCGCTACGAGGCGAAAAAGGAAGTGGTGATGGAGGCGTTCCCGGACTACTGGAGCACGCCTTCCGGAGTGAAGACTGTACGAGTGATTGAGGTCATAGAGCCGGCCACGAGGAAGGCCATGCTCCAGACCACCCTGGTCGACATCACGCACTTGCCGATCAAGGACCGCGTGGACGTGCTCAAGGAAGGCATGAAGCTCGCCAACGAGGGCTTCCTGAGCGAGAACGCAATCGCGTTCGGCGGCAACTGGTGGGAGGCAACGCACGTCCAGACGGGCAAGCCCCTTACGCGCACGCTTGACCTGACGAAGCCCTTCATCGGCGACATCAACGACGCCGCCGGGTGGGAGAAGGCCCGCAAGGTGCGCGAGGCCCTGGCAGTCTCAATCGATCGCGATGCCATCAACAAGGGCATCTTCCTGGGGCAGGGACAGGCGGGCTACACGCCAGGTTGGCCGACCTCGGAGCCAGGGTTCAAGGATGCCTGGAAGTACACCTTTGACCTTGCAGCTGCGAAGAAGCTCCTGGCCGACGCCGGGTACCCCAAGGGCTTCAAGATTGACTGGTGGGTGGGCCCCTCCGGCGACGGCGTGACCATGGGCGAGGCCATCGGCGGATCCTGGCAGGCTGACCTGGGAGTGTCGGTCGAGTTCGACCGGACGGTGTACGGCACCACGTTCCGGCCAAGCATCGTGAACCGTTCCGTGAACAAGATCTGGTGGTGCGGCACTGACGGGATCAACTTCCCCGTCGCGTGGCCGAAGGGATTCCTCCTGAGCTCGATGAGCGACGGCGGGTTCATGTGCGGCTCGGAGCACAAGAAGTTCGGTGAGCTTTTCCTTGCCATGGCCGGCTCGTCCGACCAGGTCAAGCTGAAGCAACAGGCTGAGGAGTACTTCACCGAGATGCGGCGGACGCTTGTTCAAGTCGGCGTGGTTGACCTGCCGCAATACCCGGTTTACAACCCGAACAAGATCGCCGAATGGAAGATGCTGCCCGAAGGCAAGGGCGTGGTCGGTGGTCTGAACGCACTCTTCGCAGTAAAGATGAAGTAGCTGCGGGGAGGGCCGGCGGCGCCGGCGAGCTATTCGCCATGCGGACGCCCGCCGGCGAGTGAGCAAAGACGAACTGGAGGGCGGGGTGTACCGCCCCGCCCTCCTCTGTTTTTACACACATCAGCAGTAGCCCCTCTCCTGAAGACGCGGAAGGGCTGCCGGGCGACATCAGGCGGCGCCGTGTCACGGTTTATCGCAAGAAGGGTTGCCTATGCGTTGATCGCCCTCATCGGGGCGACGATGCTCGTCTTCGGGCTTTCGCGGATGGTGGGCGACCCGCGGGACCTGTACATACAGGAGGGCGGGTACGGGACGTCGGCTGAGACGCGGGCGGTGCTTGAGAAGCAACTGAACCTGGACAAGCCGTTTGTGTTGCAGTATGGGCTGTGGCTTGGACGTGTGCTCAAGGGCGACCTCGGCAACTCGGTGTTCACACGCACGCCGGTCAGCCGTCAGATCAAAGAAAGCGCGCCGCGCACGTTGAAGCTCGGGCTGGTCTCGTGGGTGATTGCGACGGGGATGGGCATCCCGCTCGGCATCGCGGCAGCGGTGTACCGGGGGACGGTGTGGGACAAGCTGGCGCGAGGTTTCGCGCTGCTGGGACAGGCGGCGCCGCCGTTCTGGCTGGGCATCATGGGCATCCTGCTCTTTTCAGTGAGGCTGAGGTGGCTGCCCGCTGGTACGGAAGGAGAGGGCCTGGCGATACGGAATTTCATCATGCCGGCGTTTACTCTCGGTTGGCTGGCGTCTGCGGGGTATATGCGGATCACGCGATCGGCGATGCTCGAAGTACTTGACTCTGAATTTGTGAAGCTTGCGCGGGCGAAGGGCGTGGGCAGGGGGGCGGTTATCTGGAAGCACGCCTTCCGCAACGCCCTGATACCGCCTCTGACGATTTCGGCGCTTTTGCTGGCGGGCTTCATAACGGGCGCTGTTGTCATTGAAACCGTGTTCGCGTGGCCTGGCATGGGCCGGCTTGCGGTGGACGCTGTATCGAATAACGATTACCCGCTGATGACGGGCGCAGTGCTTGTGTTCGCGGTGGTGTACCTGGTGATGAACCTGCTTACTGACGTTGCATACGCGTATGTGGACCCAAGGATCAGGTACAGCTAGACATGAGGCCAGTGAGCAGGGATGACTTCAGCGCCGCCCTTGCCGTCTCGGGCCAGGCGTGCGGGGGGCGTTGACGATGGCTCAGGAGGCGGCAGCGCAGAAGGCTAAGGGCAGCGCAGGGACGGGGGCCCGGCCAGCGCCGGGGAAGGGCCTTGCCCGGCGTTCCATCGCGTGGGCTGGAAGGTACCCGCTCCTGCCCGGGCTGATCCTGCTCGTGATGACAGTGTGCGGAATATTCGCCCCGTGGATAGCGCCCCATGACCCGATAAGGCCGAACTACACAGCGATCGCGCAACCGCCGTCATGGAGCGCCGGCGGCACATCTGAGTTTTTGCTCGGCACCGACCACCTGGGCCGCGACATGCTGACGCGGCTTGTGTACGGGGCTCGGGTGTCGCTCATGGTGGTGCTGATCTCTACGACCAGCGGCATGGTGATCGGGACGTTCCTCGGGTTGGTCGCCGGCTATTTCGGCGGGAACGTGGACGAGATCATTTCGCGCATCGTGGACATCTGGCTGGCGATCCCGTTCCTGCTCGTGGCGATGATCATCGTGATCGTGCTGGGCCAGAGCTTCACGCTCATGCTGTTGCTGCTGGCTCTGCTCGCGTGGTCCCCGTTTGTGAGGAATGTGCGGGCGGAGGTGTTGTCCCTGCGGGAGCGGGACTATGTTGCGAGCGCGAAGATTTCAGGGGCGTCATCTCTTCGCATCGTGCTCAAACACATGCTGCCGAACGTGACGAACACGATCATGGTTATCGCCAGCCTGAGGGTGGGGCAGCTGATCCTGTCCGAGTCCATCCTGAGTTTTCTCGGAGTGGGCGTGCCGCCGCCTACGCCCGCATGGGGTTCGATGGTGGCTGACGGCCGCAACTATCTGAATACCGCATGGTGGATCAGTTCGCTGCCAGGGGTCGCCATCCTTCTTGTCGTGATGGCGTTCAACTTC
>ORMF010275954.1_pt1 | contig 14071 bp, 15 predicted proteins | sample 1779871 | NCBI WGS metagenome assembly ORMF01 (sample SAMEA104232316, study PRJEB22302) | groundwater metagenome | biome: forest; feature: aquifer; material: groundwater | place: USA | collected 2011-08-07 | depth 5.4 m | reverse complement strand
TTTTAAAACTGCCCCGCTAGGATTCGAACCTAGACTCACGCCTCCAAAGGGCGGTGTGCTACCATTACACCACAGGGCAAAGAGTTGGGGACAATATAACAGTGTTTGGGCTTGTTTTTCAAGGTTAATATGAAAACATCATTTCAAAAATGTTCGTTTTGTCAGAAAATATCGAGGAGCGAAGAGAAACTATTTTCGGGCCCAAGCGTCGCGATTTGCGAAGACTGTGTCCGCTATTGTCATCAGGTCTTGTCCAGGGAATCCGAGGAATCCAAGAAGGAACCGGTTCTTTTTAAAAATTTACTCAAGCCCTCCGAGATCAAAAAGATCCTCGATGACTACGTGATCGGCCAGGAACGCGCCAAAAAGCAGCTCTCCGTCAGCGTCTACAATCATTATAAGCGCCTGTTTTCGGGAGTGGATTCAAGAGAGGTGGAGCTTGAGAAGTCCAATGTGCTGTTGATCGGCCCCACCGGGTCCGGGAAAACGCTGTTGGCCCGGACATTGGCCAAGATCTTGAAAGTGCCTTTCGCGATCTGCGACGCGACGACACTGACGCAGGCCGGCTATGTCGGCGACGACGTTGAAAACGTGATCTTGCGGCTTTTGCAGGACGCGAATTTCAACGTCAAGCGCGCGGAAACCGGGATCGTTTATATCGATGAGATCGATAAGATCGGAAAAACCTCGGAAAATGTTTCGATCACGCGCGATGTCTCGGGAGAGGGAGTCCAGCAGGGATTGTTAAAAATTTTAGAAGGCACCAAGGCCAGCGTTCCTCCGCAGGGGGGCCGCAAGCATCCGCAGGGCGAGTCCATTCACGTGGATACGACGAATATTTTATTCATCTGTGGCGGCACTTTCAGCTCGCTGGATAAGATCATCGAGAACCGCTTGGGTAAACGGAACATCGGGTTTTCCGCCACCATGCCCGGCGGATCCGCCGCGATTTCTGGCGGACATGACCACCGGCCAAAAGCGGCGGCGGACAAAGAACCCGTGATGGGCAAAGTGGAAACGGAAGATCTGATCAAGTTTGGCATGATCCCCGAATTTATCGGCCGCTTTCCGGTCCTGTCGGTCCTGGACCGCTTGAGCGATAAGGATCTTTTGGATATTTTGGTGAAGCCGAAGAACGCGCTGGTGCGGCAGTTTCAGAAATTTTTTGAGATCGAAGGGGTCAAGCTCACTTTCACGGAAGAAGCATTGACCGAAATTGTCAAAGAGGCCTCGAGAAAAAAGACCGGGGCCAGGGGTTTGCGCGCGATCCTGGAAGATTTGATGCTGGACGTGATGTATGACATTCCCTCGATGGAATGGATCGAGGAGTGCGTGATCAGCCAAACGACCGTTCGTAATCGCGAACGCCCGACGCTCATTGAAAAACGGGGAGAAGCAAAAAAAGTTGCGTGAGAGGCCCTTAGCGGTTGTGATCTTGGCCGCCGGGAAGGGCACCCGCATGCGCCTGCCTGGCCGGCAGGCAGGCTCCGAGCTTCCGAAGGCGCTTCATCCCATTTGCGGCCAGCCGATGCTGTGGCATCTGGTGGAAAAAACCAGGCGTTTGTCGCCCAAGAAACTGATCGTGGTGGCCGGACACCGGATTGATCTTGTGCGTGATTTTTTGAACGGCACCGCGGAACTCGTTTGGCAAAAAAAATTGCTTGGCAGCGGCCATGCCGTGAATCAGGCGGCGGGGAAACTCGCCAAGTTTGACGGCCCGGTCCTCGTTCTTTATTGCGATACGCCGCTCATCACTTTGGAAACCGTGAGGCGGCTGTTGGATCGTCAGGTACTCGACGCCGTGGATTGCGCGCTGCTTTCGGTGCGGCTTGAGGATCCGTCGGGATACGGGCGGATCAAACGAGCGTCCGGCGGTGAAGTGGAAAGGATCGTCGAGCACAATGACGCTTCTCCCGTGGAGCGGGCGATCAAAGAGATCAATGTCGGTTGTTATGTTTTTGATTCCAAAAAACTTTTCTCGGTGCTGAAACGGGTTCGGCGGAATCCCAAGAAGAAAGAATATTATCTGACGGATGTGATCGAGCGCTTGGCGCAACAGGGCAGGGTCGAGTCCATTTTGGTCGAGGACCCCGAGGAAGTGCGGGGCATCAATACCCGGATGGATCTTTCGGTCCTTCAGGAAACAATGCAGCAGACTATTTTAAAAAAGTGGATTGACCAGGGAGTCCTCATTCGCGATCCCAAGACCACGACGATTGACGCGGACGTGGAAATCGGGACGGAGACCGTGATTTTGCCGAACACCGTGATCGAAAAAGGCACGCGGATCGGAAAGCATTGCCAGATCGGGCCTTTTGCGAGGATCCGCGGCGGATCCAGGATCGGCGACGAGGTCGTGATCGGCAATTTTGTGGAAGTGGTCCGTTCGGTCGTGGGCAATAAAACTTTGATCAAGCACTTGAGTTATATCGGGGATGCCAAGATCGGCTCCGGCGTGAATATCGGGGCGGGCACGATCACCGCGAACTTCGACGGGAAAAAGAAACACACGACCGTGATCAAAGACAAAGCCCAGATCGGGAGCGGCACGATTCTTGTGGCACCTGTCACGGTGGGCCGCGGGGCAAAAACCGGCGCCGGCGCGGTCGTCCCCAAAGGGAAAAATGTCCCGGACCACGCGGTGGTGGTGGGTGTTCCGGCTAAAAAATTAGGGACGAGGCAATGAACGGTCAATTAAAAATTTTTACCGGCAACGCGAATCCGGAGCTTGCCAAAAAAATAGCGAAGTTTTTAAAGGTCCCTCTCGGCGACGCGCTCGTGACGACGTTCAGCGAGGGCGAGATCCGCGTCAAGATCAACGAAGACGTGCGGGGACGGGATGTGTTCGTGATCCAGCCGACCTGCCCGCCGAGCAACAATAACATGATGGAGCTTCTCATCATGATCGACGCGATGAGGCGTGCCTCGGCCAGGCGCATCACGGCCGTGATCCCTTATTTTGGTTACGCGCGCCAGGACCGGAAAGATCAGCCGCGCGTTCCGATCACGGCGAAACTGGTGGCGAATCTCTTGACCGTCGCCGGTGCGGACCGGATCTTGACGATGGACCTTCACGCGAGCCAGATCCAGGGATTTTTTGATATTCCGATGGACCATCTTTTCGCGGTGAATACGATCGTGGATTATTTTAAGAAGAAGAAGATTAAGAATCTCGTCGTGGCCTCGCCGGACGTCGGAGGGATCAAGATGGCCCGCGCGTACGCGAAGCGCCTGAACGCCAACCTTGCGATCGTGGACAAACGCCGCATTGACGACCGCCACGCGGAGGCGATGAACATCTTGGGAAATGTCAAAGGGAAGAACATCGTGATCGTGGATGACTTGGTCGCCACGGCCAGTTCTATCTGCGAGGCGGCTGAGGCGCTCAAAAAAGAGGGGGCTTTAAAAATTTTCGCGGCGGTGTCGCACCCGATCCTTTCGGGCCCCGCCGTCGAGCGGATCAAGCACTCCCCGATCGAGGAGTTCATCGTTTCGGACAGCATCCCGCTGGATCCCAAGAAAAAAGGTTCTGTGTTTACGGTGCTTTCGGTCGCGTTGCTTCTCGGCGAGGCGATCAAAAGGATCCATCAGGAACAATCGGTCAGCAGCTTATTTAATTAAAAGGAAAGAGACAATGGAACAGATCAAGTTAAAGGTCAGCGTCAGGGAAGAAAGAGGCAAACAGGCCGCCAAGAAATTGCGTCAAAAAGGATTGGTCCCCGGAGTGGTGTATCACCGCGGCGAGGAATCCGTCGCGATCGTATTGCCGGACAAAGAGATTTCAAAGATTGTGCGCGACGCCGGCGGCGAGAACATTCTGATCCATTTGACGATTGACAAGGATAAGAAATCTAAAGGCCGCTCGGTGATCATCAAGGAGATCCAGCATGATCCGGTGAAAAGGAACATTTTGCACGTGGATTTTAATGAGATTTCCTTGACCGAGAAGATCGTGGTCGAGGTCGAGGTCGTGGCGATCGGTGACCCGGTCGGCGTGAAGCAGGAAGGCGGCGTGTTGGATCATCCGCTTCGTGAACTTAAAGTTCAATGTCTACCCACTGATATTCCCAAAAATATCGAGGTGGATGTGACGGGCCTTAAACTCAATGACTCATTCCACGTCAGGGATCTTGGTTTGTCTGATAAGCTTAAAGTCTTAAACGATCCGGAGCTTCTTCTTTTCCAGGTCAAGTTGCCGGTCGAGGAAAAAGTGGAAGAAACCCCGGCCGAGGCACCGGAGCTCGAAGTGATCCGCGAGAAGAAAGAAGAACCGCCAGCCGCAGGCGGAAAGGCTGGCGCGGAACCAAAGGCGGGTGAAAAGGCCAAAGAGGAGCCCAAGGCCGAAAAGAAATAAAGTGAAATTTATCATCGGCATAGGTAATCCCGGTAAAAAATACGAGCACACGAGGCATAATATCGGTTTTGTCAGCATGGATGTTTTGATCAAGCATTTATCTGGTTCGCTCTCTTGGAAAGAAACGTCGGAATTAAAAGCTGAAGTACACGCGGCGGACGACATTTTTTTGGTCAAACCATCGACATTTGTGAATCACACGGGTGAGGTCCTGAAAGCCATTGAAGGAAAGTATCATCCGGGTCTCAAGGATATTCTGGTGGTTTGCGACGATGTGAACCTTCGGTTTGGCAAGCTGAGATTACGCGACTCCGGCAGCGCGGGCGGCCATCACGGGCTTGAGTCCGCGATCGAGGCGCTTGGTTCCGAGGATTTTCCTCGGCTTCGTATCGGCGTCGGCACCGAAGAACTGCCGAAGGACCTGGAGGGGTTTGTACTGGAAAAATTTTCAGGGGAAGAATCAAAAAAAGTCGGGGCCATTTCGGAAAAAGCGGTTTTAATCTGTGAAAGCTGGATCAAAGAAGGTTTTCAGGCGGCTCAAGGTCGGTTAAGTCAATTACAATCCAAAGAATAAGGAGTTTTAAGAAATGAGGAATTACGAAGGTATTTTTATCATCAAGGCCGATTTGTCCAATGAGTCGTCCAAGGGCGTCGTCACCCAGCTTCAGGAACTTGTGACGAAAAATGGCGGCCGCGTGGACGGGCTTCAGGAATGGGGCAAGAAGCGTTTGGCCTATAAAATCAACAAAAAGCACGAAGGCAGTTACGTGATTCTTAATTTTCAATTGGATTCGAAGCATGCCAAAAAACTCGAGCAATCCTTACGGCTCAATGATCAGTTGCTCCGGTATTTGTTGATCAACAAGGACGAGAAGTAAACTTTTTTACAAGGAGGTCTCCATGGCGAGTCTCAATAAAGTGCTTTTGATAGGAAATCTGACGCGGGACACGGAACTTCGTTATATCCCGAGCGGCTCGGCGGTTGCGAGTTTCACGCTGGCGATCAACCGCGTTTACAAACTTCAGAGCGGCGAAAAAAAAGAAGAGGTCAGTTTCGTCCGCATCGTCGTTTGGGGGCGGATGGCGGAGGTCTGCGGGGAGTATTTGAAAAAAGGCTCGCCCGTGTTTGTCGAGGGGCGCCTCCAATCAAGAAGCTGGGACGGTCCGGACGGCCAAAAGAGAAGCGCGATCGAGGTCATTGCCAACAATGTGCAATTTTTGAGGGGGCAAGGAAGCGCCGGGAAGGATAGAGAAACCCCTGTGGATATTTCTCAACCCTCAGGGAAGGAAGAGATCGGGGAGATTCAATTGGAAGAGTCGTCGGACCCTGGGTTGGGCAAGCAGGAAGAAACACCATTTTAATTTTTTAATTAAGGAGACCGCATGTTCCAAAAAAAACGGATGGTAAAAAAGATCAAGGGGAAGGACGCCAAGAAAAAGATTCTCCGTAAAAAAGTTTGTAAGTTCACTCCGGAGGAGATCGAGACGATCGATTATAAAGATATCAACCGGCTGCGTTATTTCGTCACCGAAAGAGGCAAAATTATTCCAAGCCGCATTTCCGGCGCAAGTGCGCGTTCCCAGCGGCATCTGGTTCGCCAGATCAAACGGGCCCGTCAGATCGCTTTGCTGCCGTTTGTGGCCGAATAACAAATAGCGGTACGCCTAAACACGGGGTTTTTATGACTATTGAAGTAGTGTTGACCCAAGACGACGCGAAGCTTGGCCGGCGCGGCCAAGTGGTGAAGGTCTCCCAGGGCTTCGCCCAGAATTTTTTATTTCCCCATCAGAAAGCAAAACTCGCCACCTCTTCGAATCTCAAGAGCTTCCAAGCGGAAAACGACAGGTATTTAAAACAGGCGAGTGTCCACCGCGCCGAAGCGGAGGCGTTGGCTAAAAAAATAGAAGCGGCTTCCGTGACCGTTGAGGTGCTAGTGGGAGAGGGCGAAAAACTTTACGGTGCGGTCACCTCTCAAGAACTCCAGCAGTGTTTGCAGAATCAGGGCATCGCGATCGACAAAAAGGACATTCATTTGGAATCACCGATCAAACAACTCGGCGCTTATCAAGTGACGGTTAAACTTCATCCGGAAATCAGCGCGCGGCTTAAATTGTGCGTCGTTAAAAAGAAGTAAAAAAGAAAAGGAATCTGACCTTGGACCGAGTGAAGACATTAAAAGGCCTTGAAGAACTGATCCAGAGGGAGAAATTGCCTCCCCAGAACCTCGAGGCGGAGGTCGCGGTTCTTGGATCCATGTTGATCGAAGAAGACGCGATGGCCCAGGCCATTGAAAATTTAACCGCTGAATCATTTTATAAAGACGCTCACCAGAAAATATTCCAGTGTATCATCGACCTTTTCAATCAAAATAAAGGCGTAGATCTCGTGACGTTGACAGACCATTTGGATAAGGAAGGGACACTCGAAGAGGTTGGCGGTGCTTCTTATTTGGCGTATCTGACCACGATTGTCCCATCGGCCGCCAATGTCATGTACTATGCCAGGATCGTCAAGGAAAAATACATTCTTCGCCATCTCATCTCAAGTTGCACACACATCATTACCGATAGCTACGACGCGGCTCAGGATGTGGAGGCGCTTCTGGATCGTGCTGAAAAACTGGTTTTCGACATCACGAGCAAGAAATTTACGGGCGGGATTGTGCCGTTAAAGGAAATCGTCCGCAATCAAATAGAAACGATCGATAAACTGTATCAGAGAAAAGAGCACATCACCGGCATCGCGACCGGTTTTCATGAATTTGACACCCAGACAGCGGGTTTGCAGCCCTCGGATCTCATCATTGTCGCCGCTCGGCCCTCGATGGGTAAGAGTGCTCTCGTCGCCTGTATCGCCGAGCATGTGGGGATGGTCTTGAAGCAGCCGGTAGCCGTCTTCAGTCTTGAAATGTCAAAAGAGCAATTGATCCAGAGAATGCTTTGTTCCTGCGCGCGTGTCAACGCGCATAAGGTCAGGACAGGGTTTCTGGCTCAATCCGATTGGCCGAATCTCACGAACGCCGCCGCCAAACTGTCGGAGGCCCCTATTTATATCGACGACACGCCCGGCATCAGCGCGTTGGAGCTCAAAGCCAAGGCCAGGCGCCTCAAGGCGCAGTTTGATATCAAGCTTTTGATTTTGGATTATCTGCAACTCATGCAGGGGTCCGCCAACAGCGAAAACCGCCAACAGGAGATCTCCGAGATCTCAAGGTCGCTGAAAGAGTTGGCGCGTGAGCTGAATGTCCCGCTCATCGCGGTCAGCCAGCTTTCGCGCGCGGTGGAGTCTCGTACCGATCACCGGCCTCAATTATCCGATCTCAGGGAATCCGGCGCGATCGAGCAGGACGCGGATGTGGTTGTGCTATTGTTGAGAGAAGAATATTATAACCCGACTGAAGAAAATCGGGGCAAGGCCGAAGTGATTATCGCCAAGCAAAGAAACGGCCCCGTGGGTTCCATGCAGCTTGCCTTTATCCACGAGTATACGCGTTTTGAAAATGCGGAACTCGTTCGCCGCGAGGAAATGGTGTGATTGATTTATTTAAATAACTGTGTTACAGTGACCGCTTAACGCTATGAAATCAAAGGCCTTATTACTATTTACTTTTATTTTTAGTCTTCTTTTCCTCTTTTCTTCCCCTGTTTTTTCCGAAGAAGGCGGCAAGATCGTCAAAGCGGTTGAGGTGAAGGGAAATAAGACCGTTTCCTCTCTGACGATTCTGGCGAAAGTCAAAACCCAGATCGGCCAGCCTCTATCCTCCACGGTTTTGAATGAAGACCTGAAGCGGCTCTACGGCCTTGGCTTTTTCACGGATGTCCGTATTGAACAGGAAGACGCGGAAGACGGCGTCAAGGTCGTATTTGTGGTCGTTGAAAAACCGATATTGGCCGAGATCCGGATCGAAGGCAATCAACAGTTGAAAAAGGACCAGATCAAAAAAGAAATGCAGTCGGTCGTGGGCGATTTCGTCGACCAAAAGCGCGTGCGGGACGATGTGGAGGCGGTCAAGAAACTGTATGAAAAGAAAGGTTTTTCCGAGGCCACCGTGGACAGTTCTTTCGAGGTCAGTCCGGAGACAAATCAGGCCGTTTTAAAGGTCATAATCAACGAAGGTGCCAAAGTACGTATCAAAGATATCCGCCTTGTCGGCAATCAGTCGCTGAAAAGCGGGGAAATTTTAAAACGGATGAAAACCAAGAAGGCCGCCTGGTGGGGATTTTTTCATTCGGGATTTATGAAAGAGGAAGAGGTCGAGGAGGATATCGAGCGAATCAAGGCCTATTATGATGAAAAGGGTTTTAGCGACGTGGAAGTTTCCACGGAAACGGAACCGGCGGACCCCGGCAAAAATACCGGCGATGTGATTCTCAAGGTCCTCATAAAAGAAGGAAGAAAATATTTAGTCGGCGACATTCAGTTAAATGGCAATTCGGTCATGAGGATCGAGGAGATCATGAAGGCGCTCCAAATGACAAAGGACAAGCCCTTTTCGCGGAGAAGCCTTCGTTTGGACGTCGCCAATATCCAGGATCTTTATTTTGAAAAGGGATATTTGTCCGCCCAGATCCGTTCCGAGTCCGTGTTCAATGAAACGACGGACCGGGTGGATATCGGTTATAAGATTGTGGAGAATGAGCTAACCTATGTCGAAAGAGTCCGCATCCAAGGAAATACGAAAACGAAGGACATTGTGATCCGCCGGGAACTCCGGGCCTACCCCGGAGAATCGTTTAGCGGCGCGAAGCTCAAACGCTCGAAAGAACGGCTTTACAATCTGGGTTTCTTTGAGGATATACGGTTTGACACGGAGCCGGGCTCTCAACCCAACACGCGCGACCTCGTGGTCACCGTCAAAGAATCCAAAACCGGGGAATTCAGTTTTGGAGGCGGTTACAGCTCGATTGATTCGGTCATCGGATTTGCGCAAGTAAGGCAGAAAAATTTTGATTGGCAGAATTGGCCCACGTTGACCGGCGCGGGCCAAGATTTTGCGTTAAGAGTGGAACTTGGAGGCGTTCGAAAGAATGCGGAGCTCAGTTTCACGGAGCCCTGGGTTTTTGGCTACCCTTATTCCTTTGGATTCGATCTTTTTCGGCGAGAATACAACCGTTCAGGCACTTCGGGCTACTTTTTTGATCAGCAAAATACCGGCGGCGACTTACGCCTGGGCAAAGAATTCACCGAATACGACAAAGGCCTTCTGATGTATAAGCTGGAAGAGGTCAAGATCTCGAATATTCCCAGTAACGCCTCTCAGGCCCTAAGGGACGAGGTCGGCACCAATGTGACCTCCAGTATGGCGCTGACCTTAACGCATGATCAGCGGGACAATGTTTACACGCCGTCCAGCGGCTTTTTGGTTTCCGGGACCGGTGAGATCGCCGGCGGGCCCTTTGGAGGAGACAGGGATTTTACGAAATTGTACGGAGTGGCCAGCACCTATTTCAAACAGTTTGACCTGATGGTTTTGGAACTGAAAGCCCGTGCCGGAATCGCGGACGCGTTCGGCGATTCGAAAAAAGTCCCGATTTACGAACGCTATTTTGCCGGCGGCGCTAATACGATCCGCGGATACAGGGAAAGACGGGTCAGCCCTCGTGATCCCGGCAATAACGAGCCGATTGGCGGCGAAGCGTATTGGGTGGGGAATATCGAAGAGACCTTTCCCATCTATCCGGATCTCATCAAGGGAGCCGTCTTTTTTGACACGGGCAACGTCTACGAAAACATTGAGGATTTTGGCAAGGGTGGCGTGGTTTCGGGCGTGGGGGTGGGCGTGCGCATCAAGACTCCGATTGGCCCGGTGAAGCTCGACATGGGATATCCGCTGGACGACGTGTTCGGAGAAAAGAAAAAGTTAAGATTTTATTTTAACATCAGCCAAGGGTTTTAATTAAACTCAAATTAAATAAGGAGGAATCACAGTCCATGAAGAAGCTGTTAGCGTTCGTCGTATTTGCTTTGTTTGTCGCTGGTTTCACGATTTTCGGCGTCCCCGAAGGACAGGCGGCCGGGGAGAAAATAGGTTATGTGGATTTGGCCAGGATTTTTGATGAATATCAGAAGACGAAGGAATTTGATAAATCCCTCGAGTCGAAGGGGGCCCAGAAACAGGCCGATCGCGATAAGATGGTGGCTGAAATCAAGCGGTTGAGAGACGAGGCGGAGCTGTTAAGCGCCAAAGCCAAAGAGGACAAGCAAGCCGCCATTGATGAAAAGATAAAGGTTCTGCAGGACTTTGACCGCAATACCCGTGATTCACTGCGCAGAGAACGCGATACGATGGTCAAGGACATCTTGAAGGAAATTGAGGCGGTGATTCAGGACTTCGGGAAGTCGCAAGGGTATTCGTTTATTTTTAATGATCGCGTTCTCGTGTATAAAAGTGAGGGAAGTGATCTGACGCCACAGGTCGTCAAGGCATTGAATGACTCCTACGCAAAAAAGAAAAAATAGTGGGACTAAGAAAAGTTTAAAATTAAAAGAAATAGCGGCGCTTGTCGACGGTGAGCTTGTCGGGGATTCTGATGTCACGATCGAAGGCGTGGCCGGCATCAAGGAAGCCCAACAGGGCGACATCACTTTTCTCTCGAATCCGAAATATCTTTCGTATCTGGACGCGACCCACGCCTCCGCCGTCATTGCCTCTACGGATGTAGTTTATAAGTTTAAACCTCTTGTTCGTGTTGCCAACCCTTCCTCGGCGTTTACCAAAGTCATTTCATTTTTCTTATCCTCCCAAAGTCCGAAAGTCTCCGGGATCCATTCAACGGCGGTGATCGCGAAGGGAGTCCGTCTTGGAAACGGGGTGTTTATCGGCCCTCATGTGGTCATTGAAGAGGGAACCCTGATAGGAGACCGCACCTATATCGATGCCAACACGTATGTGGGGGCGGACTGCCGCATCGGAGAGGAAGTAAGAATTTATCCCAATGTCACGATCCGGGAACAAACCCAGATCGGGGACCGCGTGATTATCCACAGCGGCGCCATCATCGGCAGCGACGGGTTTGGTTATGAAGCGGTCGATGGCGTTCATGAAAAGATACCGCAAATCGGATCCGTCTTGATTGAAGACGACGTGGAGATTGGAGCCAATGTTTGCGTTGACCGCGGCCGATTTCAAAAAACACGGATCGGTAAAGGGACGAAAATCGATAACCTTGTGCAGATCGCCCATAACGTCGTGATAGGGCCTCATTGTCTTTTGATTTCTCAATGTGGTATCTCGGGTTCTACGGAGATAGGAAAAAACGTCGTGATCGCGGGGCAGGCGGGCATTACCGGACATGTCACGCTCGGCGATGATTCTATTATCGGGGCTCAATCGGGCGTCACCAAGTCCGTTCCCCCGCGCAGCGTGGTTCTCGGTGCGCCCGCGAAACCCGTCGCCGAACAAAAAAGGATATTCGCTTTGATTTCCAAGCTTCCCGAATTGTTCAAAGACGTTTATGAAATAAAAAAGAAATTCGAAGGAAAATGACCCCACCACCTCCTTTCAGATTCGAAGAATCTTTGGATTCGCTTGCAGCGAATCCTTCCACCGCCATGGTAAAAATTCTTCAGTTCTGCGGTGGAAAAAAGGAGGTGGTGGGGTGAATCAGAAAACCATCCGGCGGGAAGGATCCGTTTCGGGCGTCGGGCTGCACACGGGGGAAAAGAGTTCGGTTTCCTTCAAGCCCCTGCCGCCGAACTCCGGGATTCGGTTCTATAAGGACGGCCTAAAAGTTGACTCTTCTTCGGAGGACGGCCTGTCTTTCCGTTGCACGTCGGTTGGCTTCGGAAAGAATCGGATTTTAACCGTCGAACATCTTTTGGCGTCGCTGGCGGGACTTGGAATCTACAACATCCAAGCAGACGTGACAGGCCCGGAATTACCGGGCCTCGACGGGAGCGCCCTGCCTTTTGTCAAACTTTTCCTGAAACTCGGCCTTGAGGACCAGAATGAACCAAGAGAGGTTTTTAAGATTATGGAACCGATTTTTTGTTATGAATCTAACAAAGCGCTGTCCGTTTATCCTTCGGAAGAGTTTCGCGTCTCCTATATTTTGGACTACGATCACCCCGTTTTGCGCGACCAGCAGGTGGATTTCCTGATAACACCTCAAGTTTTTGAAAAGGAAATAGCGCCGGCGCGCACGTTTTGCACGAAAGAAGAGGCAGACCGCTTAAAAAAAGATAATTTGGGAAAGGGCGCCAGTTACGAAAATACGCTCGTCATCTCCGAAGATGGGCCGATCAAGAATACTTTTAGGTTTCGGGATGAATGCGCCCGGCACAAGGTGTTGGACCTTTTGGGAGATCTGAATTTGATGGACTTTTCGATCGCGGGCCGCGTGATCGGCCTAAGAAGCGGCCATTCGCTGAATCGGAAACTGGTCGAGGAAATCAAGAAACAAAGAGAGGGAGCCATGGAATCCAAGAAAAAGTCGAAGGATGTTCTTAAGAATTCCGAGCTCGATGTGGAAGCGATCAAGAAGATTCTGCCTCATCGTTATCCGTTCTTATTGGTGGACAGAATCTTGGAGATGGGCGAGAAGACCATTGTTGGTATCAAGAACGTCACGACAAGCGAGCCCTTTTTCCAGGGCCATTTTCCTGACAGGCCGGTCATGCCCGGCGTTTTGATGGTGGAGGCCATTGCGCAGGTCGCCGGTGTCTTCCTCCTTTCCAAACCCGAAAACAGGGGCAAGTTGGCCTATCTGGCATCTATCACCAACGCCAGGTTTCGCCGGTTGGTGGTGCCCGGTGATCAGTTGAGAATTGAAGTAGCAATCTTAAAGCTTAAGTCAAGGTTTGGGATGGCTCATGGGGTGGCCAAAGTGGACGGCGAAACCGCCTGCGATGTGGAATTCATGTTTAGCTTGGCTGATTGATGTGGGGGCGCGGCGCGGGTTCCAATAGACCCATCGGTTTGATTGCGGGCCAAGGGGACTTTCCGCTTCTTTTTGCCAAGGCGGCTTCTTCGATGAAAAAGGAAGTTGTTTTGTTCGGCACGCAGGGCTACACCGACAAGCGGATAGAATCCTTCGTGAAGGAAATCCATTATGTGCCGTTGGGAGGTCTGGGATCCTTGGCTGAACTTTTAAGAAAAACTCAAGTGAAGGAAGTGGTGTTAGCCGGACACATTCCCAAAAAAGAGATCTATAATCCCTCATTTCGCCCCGATCCGACGACCAAAAATTTCATTGAGTCGGCATCGAACAAGGGGGACGACCACTTGCTCAGAGCTTTTCAGGTCTTTTTGAAGGTCAAATGCGGCGTTTCCGTGCTGGATTCCAGGATTTTTCTTAAAGACGTTTTGGCACCCAAAGGTCTTTTTACGCGCCGCGCGCCTTCCGCGGCTGAAACCGAGGACTTGAAATTTGGCTGGAAGATTGCCAAGGGAATTGGCAGAATGGATATCGGTCAGACCGTCGTTGTGAAGCACGGCGTCGTCCTGGCCGTGGAGGCCCTGGAAGGCACCGATCAGGCGATCCGCCGCGGCGGCGATCTCGGCGGCGGAGAAACCGTGGTAGTCAAAGTCGCAAAACCAAATCAGGATTTGCGTTTTGATTTGCCCTGCGTAGGGTTGGAAACGCTTGAATCATTAAGGGACGTTTCTTCAAAAGTCATGGGCCTGGAGTCCGGGAAAACGATCTTGCTTTCCAAAGAGGAGTTTATTGAGAAAGCCAATCAGGATGACATTAGTTTGGTAGGGCTCTAACATGGTC
>ORMF010196465.1_pt1 | contig 14071 bp, 13 predicted proteins | sample 1779871 | NCBI WGS metagenome assembly ORMF01 (sample SAMEA104232316, study PRJEB22302) | groundwater metagenome | biome: forest; feature: aquifer; material: groundwater | place: USA | collected 2011-08-07 | depth 5.4 m | reverse complement strand
GGAACAGGGGGTGATCGACCGTGAGCTCGGTCCAGTCGCGCTCCGGCAGCACCTTCTTCATCGCCGAGGCGAACCCGGCCCATTCGTAGTTGTTCCAAAAGTCGATGATCGTGAGCACTCCGCCCGTGAGGAGGTACTTCCGCAGCGCCGTCACCTCGGGCTCGCGCAGGATGATGTACCCCGGATGCTCCATCAAAAGGAACGGATAGTTGTTCAGATCGGGATCGGTCAGCTTCATCACGCGACCGTTCGGATCGACCTTCATCGAGGTCATCTGCTGCAGCCGGTACGATAAGTTCAGATCCGCGTCCGGAAAATCCACCCACCAGCCAAACCGCCGGCCGTAGCCGTAGCCGGGCGCCAGGTTCGGCCCCACCTTGAACACCGCGCGCGCAAAGGTGAACACGTCCTTCTCGAAGCCGCGCGGATTCGTCCACTCCGGCGTGCCCGTGCTGTGCGAAACCACCTCGCGGGCCGTCCGCACTTGGTCCTCGTCGATCACGCCGCTGCCCTCCGTGCGCACGAGCGAACCGCCGAGGTCGTTCTCGTTGCCCCAGCTCGTCCACCGATTGGGCAGGAACGGCTGCGCCTCGGCCAACGCGGCGCATAGCCAAAAGCCGAGAGCGAATAGCCGACGGTCGACCGCAAACGGCGGACGGGGGCTCCTGGCTTCGTTTTGACTAGGGGTCATTGGCGATCGGCTATTGCACGCGAGGCGCGCTAGTGCGTCATCGCGTAGAAAACCACGTTGATCCCCAGGGGATACGCAATTTTCTCGGAAAAGTTTTTGAAATAATACTGATACTCGCCCTCCCGCTCCCAGCCATCGCCGTTGTCGGTGTTGTGCGCAGCGAAGACCATCATCCGGCCCTTGTCGTCGTAGATCGCGCGGTGGTGCACGACCTTGGCGTCCTCCCGTTCCCAGGTGATGCCGTGGTATTGGCTCTCCTCGCCGAGTCCGACGTTGGGGCACTGGCCTTTCTCCTTGATCTGGAACACACAGCTATAGAGCGGATGATCGAGCGAAAGTTCGACAAACGAACGGTCGGGAAAAACCCGCTTGATCTCGCGCTCGAGGTTCGCCCACTCCGCTTCGCCCCAGAAATCGTCGCACATCAGGAAGCCGCCGTTGAGCAGGTACTTTCGCATGGCCACCACCTCCTCCTCGCTGAACGACAACCCGCCGGGCTCTACTATATAGATCCAGGGATAATTCAATACGTCGGGATCGGAGACATTCAGAATCCGCCCGTCGGGATCCACCTTCATCGAAGTCATCTGCTGCAGCCGGTAGGAAAAGTTCAGATCGCTATCCGGGGTGTCCGTCGCCCAGCCGCTGCCGCGCCGATAATGCTGGCTGTACCGGATGCGCGCGAACGTGAACACGTCCTTGGTGAAACCGTTCGGGTTGGTCCAGACCGGCGTGCCCGTGCTGTGCGTCGGAATCTCGCGCGCGGTGCGGGTCGAATCGCCCGCATACCCTTCGCCGTAGCCCCAGCCGCCTCGGCTGCGGCCAAATCGCGATTGCGCCATCACCGCCGCGCCGACGACGGCGAAGAACACGAGGGTGCAGACGGCGCGTTTCATGGGGTGATGGGCACGCTAACGACGGGGAACGGGGTTCGAGGGGAGGATGCTCTCGACGGGGTCCTGGATGTTGTCAGGGCGCGCGCGATTGAGTTCCAGCAGCAAACTTAATGCCGCGCGATAACGCGGCGTCTCCTCCAGGGCCATCAACGTGTGACGGCGCGCCTCTTCGCGATCGCCGCGCTTGTTCAGCAGGCTCGCGAGCTGGAAATGGGCGTCGGCGCGTTCCGGCACGTCGAGTTGCAGCAGCGTGCGCCATGCCACAATGCCGGCCGAGTCGTCGCCAGTCGCCAGCGAGGCCTCGGCCAGGTAGCGATAGGGCGGCGCGATGAGCGGATTCACCGCGAGGTAGCGTTCGCAGTTCAACTTCACCGTCGCCCAGTCCTTCTCCGCCGCCGCGAGCTCGATCAAGCGCAGGTAGGCCTCCGTCGCCTCGTCGTCGACGTCGGCCCACCGCCTCAGCGTCTCGCGTTCACCCGCGTGGTCCTCCAGCGCGCGCAAAGCCGACGCCAGCGGCCGATACGCGGCATCGCTGCCTTTCTGCTGTGGGTAAAGCTCGATCAGCCGCTGCAACCCATCCTTGGCCTCGGCCCATTTCTGCTGCTCGACGAACCGCTGCGCCTTGAGCCGCAGCAGCCAGTAGTTGTCCGGGTGCAGCCGCTCCCACGCCGCGAGCTTCGGCTGCGCATCCGGCAGCAGGAGTTCCGGGTCGGGCCGCTCCCAATCCATTTTTGGCGCGAGCTGCTCGGCGCGTTCGCGCGCAAAGGTGGCGAAGTCGTCCTCGAGGGTCTTCAGCGCGGCGGTGTGCCTGGCCAGCGCCACATTGATTTCGGCGCCGTTGCGGAGGTCGGTGAGGACGTTGCGCAGCTTGTCGATGCCGTAGCGCCCGACGATGAATTCGACGACGAGCGAGGACTCGAGATAGGCGAACTGCAGATGGCGGGGCGACTTCGGCGCGAGGAACGCCGCGCTCAACTTGCCCACCGGCACCAGGTCCTCGCCGAGGATCATTTCGCGGTACTTGGGATCGATCTGCATGCCCCACGCGGCATTCGCCTGCCGCTCCTCGTAAACCGAGATGCCTTCGCTCAGCCAGCGCGGCATCTTGTTCCGGGTCATCTGCAGCGTGACGACGTGACAGAACTCATGCCACAGCACCGCCTCCCAGTTGGTCGGGCTCGTGCTCGAAGCCGGGCTGTTCGCCGTCACGACGCGCCCAAAACACACGCCCAGAAAACCCGGCACGTCGGGCAGCCCGAAGGTGCGCACGGCGAAATCCCGCTGGTCGGCGAAGATCTCCACATACGTCGGGTTTGCCAGCTGCACGCCGTACTTCGCGGTCAGCGTTTCCTTCGCGCGGCGCAGCAGCGCCAGCACGCGCGGACCGTAAACCGCCACTTCCGGCGCCGACATGCGAATGACGAAGTCGTCGCTCGAAAGCGCCGCGTACTTGCTCATCGTGTCGTGGAGCGTGACGAGATTGTACGCCTCGACGTCGTACTCGTCCTTTTCGTAGACGGCCTTCGCGAGCGCCCACCCCTCGGTCTCCTCGCCCAGCCGCAAAAGATCGTTCGCCAGCTGCGCCTTCGCCGGCTGGTACTCCGGATCGAATTCCCGCGCCCGCCGCTGATAGGCGGCGCCTTCGGCAAACCGGTATTTCGCCGAGAGTTTTTCACCGATCAGGAAATCCACCCGCGGATTGCGCGGCCACGAACTCAGCGCGCGTTCGTGCGCGAATTTTTCCCCGAGCGTGTCGTTCTTGAGGTGCGCGATGACCGTCCGATACGCCCAGGCTTCGGGCTGCGCCGGGTTCACCGCGATCACGCGGTCGAGCATCTTGTTCGCCTCGTCGTAGGATTCCGCGTCGATGTAGTGATCCGCAAATTGCAGCAACGTCGGCAGGTGCTGCGCATTCGCCTTGAGCGCGGCGTTGAGCGACGCGAGCGCCACTTCGCGATCGCCGCCGGCGTACGCCCGCCCGCGACCATACAGCAGATCGGGATCCTCCGGCAAAAGCTTCAGCCCCTCTTCGAAGGCCTTTGCCGACAGCGCAAAATCGTGCTTCTCCAGGGCCAGCTCGCCGCGGGCGAGATAGACGTCGCGCAACTTCGGCTCGGCCTTCTGCGCCGTGCCAAAAACCTTCTCGAGCACGTCCTTCGGATCCGCATTGAGCTGCAGCGCCGCCCGGCCAAACACGACCAGATCGGCCGGGGCGCGGTACATCCAGGGACTGTCGCGCACCATGCGGCGGATTTCGTCCACGCGTTCCGCCGCTTCCTGCGGCCGGCCGTTTGCGAGCGCGACGTCGCGCGCCAGCCAGCGCAGCCGAATGCTGCGGGCGTCGCGGTTCAGCGCATCCTTCATCGCGCGATCCGCCTCCGCATAACGGCCGACGGTGAGCAAACCTTGCACCAGCAGCAGCGACCATTCGCTGTTGCCCGGTGCGTCGCGCAGCTCGGCCGTCGCCTGCTTGATCACGGAGGCGTAGTTTCCAGCAAGAAAGGAACGCTGCACCTCGGCCACATCGGCTGCGCGCGCCACCGCCAGCGTCGCCCAGACGGCGACGAGGACCGCGCTCCACCTGCGCGATCGGCACGGGCAGTCCGGACCCGCCCACGCGAAGTGAGGTGTCCGGGTGTCAGTCATGCGCTTCAGCTGGGCCGCTGGGAAAAAACATGCAGGCGATGTGGGGAATGGGGGAAGAGACGCACGCCACGTGAAAGAGTGATGCGTGCCGCGCCGGTTTTCTCAAGCGCGCCCGTCAAAGATTTATGCTCCGCTTCGCGCCGCGGAACCACCGGCCGCACGACGGAAGTCTTGCGACCAGCGCCGCGCGGGGCCCAACCAGCGCCGAAACCGAACCTGGTTGCGATGAGTTTCCGCCGCGCCGCCGGCCAGCCCGAGGCTTTCAGGTTCCTGCCACCGTCCCGGCCCCCGAGCGCACCACCAGGATCGGAATGGTCGTGTTGTGCCGCACTCGCTCAATCGTGCTGCCCAGGAAGAAGTCGCCGATCAACTTGTGCCCGTGCGAAGTCAGCGCGATCAGGTCGCAGGCGTGCAGCACTGCCGTCTTGAGAATTTCGGTCGGCGGGTTGCCCAAGGCGAGTTCGGTCGTGACGGTCAGCCCTTCGGCCCGCAGCCGCTGCGATATGCCCTGGAGGTATGAGCGATCCGTCCGCATTTCCTCGGACTCGGCGAGCTTGAGCTGATCGAAATTGCGGGCGGCGAACCCGTCGGCGACATGGACCAGCACCAGCTCGGAGCCGAGGCGGCGCGCCAGCTGGGAGATGTGCGGCACGAGCGTTTCGTCGGCGCGGCTGTTTTCGAGCGCAACGAGGATTTTTTTGTACATACGGACCAGCTTCAGGCGGAGCAATGCAGTTGCCCGCCCATGGACGCGAATGACCGCGAATGAAAGCCGTGCGGTAATATCTGCTTCACGGGGTGGTGGGGGGGGGAGCCTGACGGTGCCAACTTTGGGTTCTGCTCTGGGCTTCGCGCGCAATCGCGTGATTCGCGGGCGGGCTTGGGAATGAAAACGGTTGGGGCGGAGTGCGTCAATCGTGGCCGGTGATCCCGGCGATATCGAGCAGCAGTTTGAGGTTCAGCCCGATGATGAGCAACGTCGTCGTCCAGCCCAGCACTTTGATCCACGTCGGGTTGACGAACTCGCCCATCTTCGATTTCTCGCCCGTGAACCGCATGAGCGGCCAGCACGCGAAACCCAGTTGCATGCTCAGGCACACCTGGCTCGCGACGAGCAGTTCGGTCGATTTGCTCTCGCCGAACAGCCCAATCACGATGACCGCGGGGATGATGGCGATCGCCCGCGTGATCAACCGGCGGAGCCAGGGCCGGATCCGGATGTTCAGGAATCCTTCCATCACGATTTGGCCGGCCAGCGTGCCGGTGAGCGTCGAGTTCTGGCCCGACGCGAGCAACGCCACCGCAAACAGCCCGCTGGCAAACGTCACGCCGAGCACGCCGTCCAGCAGGTGATACGCGTCCTGGATCTCCGCCACTTCCGCGTGGCCGGTCTGGTGGAACGCGGCCGCCGCCAGCACGAGAATCGCGCCGTTGATGAACAGCGCGAACATCAGCGCAAAGGTGGAATCGAGGGTGGCGAACTTGATCGCCTCCCGCCGGCCGCCGGCGTCCTGCACGTACTTTCGCGTCTGCACGATGGACGAATGCAGGTAGAGGTTGTGTGGCATCACGGTGGCGCCGAGGATGCCGATCGCGACGTAGAGCATCTCGCGGTTCAGCACCACCTCCTTCGTGGGGATGAACCCCGTCGCCACCGCGCCCCACGCCGGCCGCGCGACGAACAACTCGACCGCGAAGCAGGTGCCAATCGTCGCAATCAACGTGATCACGACCGCCTCGAGGTACCGGAATCCGCGGTGTTGCAGCAGCAGCACGATCATCACATCCGCCGCGGTGATCAGGCAGCCCCACACCAGCGGGATGCCGAAGAGCAACTGCAGGGCGATGGCCGAGCCGACGACTTCCGCCAGGTCGCAGGCGGCAATCGCCAGCTCACAGAGTATCCACAGGAACCACACAACCGGCCGCGAATAATGATCGCGGCACGCCTGCGCGAGGTCGCGGCCGGTGGCGACGCCCAGTTTCACACACAGGTGCTGCAACAGGATCGCCATCAGGTTCGAAATCATGATGACGCTGAGCAGCGAGTACCCGAACTTGGCCCCGCCCGCGAGGTCCGTGGCCCAGTTGCCGGGATCCATGTAGCCGACGGCGACGAGGAATCCCGGGCCGGCAAACGCGAGGCATTTCCGCCAGAACGTCGCGCCGGTCGGCACCAGGACGGTGCGGTGCACTTCGGGCAGGCTCACCGTTTCGCGCGTACGGCGCCACCCGGGTTCCGGCGCGGGCGCAGAGGCAACTTCGGGATTCATAATCGCGGCTTTCTTGCCCCACCATCCAGTCGCCCGCGAATCCACGCGAATGGGTGCGAATGAAACGTGAAACCGCGGCGGCACTCCCTGCACAGTGAGTGATCTTTTCTGCCCCGGAGATGTTTTCGTCCTGTCATTGGTGTCGATTCGCGTGATTGGCGGGAGGCCGGCTCAGTGGTCTCAGCTCAGAATCTCCGCGTCAGACCGACGAACGGCTGGTAGTCAGGCGCCGAGCGCGTGACGCCAAAGTTGCAGCCCGCATCGAACTGCGTGTTCTCCGAGAGCGCGAACGTCAGTCCGACATCCACCTGGCCCTGCCACTTGAAGCCGGCCGCACGGCTGGTCAGGGCGGCAAACTCTAAATAACCGCCCACTGTTTTCGTGAACTCGTGCCCGACGGTGATCGAATGCAGCCACTGCGTCTCGCGCCCGCCTTTGTCATCGGCGACGAAATCCACCTCGGACATCGCGCCCAAATCCCAGCCCTCGGCGAGCTTCGCCGCGAATGGCACGATGAGGCCGCCCTCCGTCCGGCCGTTGCGCACGCCCGACGCCGGCAGCGGCCATTTCACGTACGGCAGCAGCCCGCCTGCGGTGCGGCCGCCGTCGTTGCCCCACAGGTTGATCTTCAAGCGCGTCGCCAGATCGCCGGTTCCGGATGAGGTCAAGCGACGGCGGGCGACGCGGTCGTCGACGCGGACGCGCACGTGCGGGTCGAAGACGAACTGCAGGTCGATCTGGTTCAGCAGGCCGAGCTTCAGGTTCACCGGCGCGAACGACCAACCGCGGGTGCGCACGTCGGCCCCGCGCTCCGTGTCGTGATCGGCGAGCAGGCTGACGAAGTCGAGTTCGACCTGGAAGTGTCCCGCATCCACCGTGAAGGGACTCTCCGTCAGGTCGGGCCGATCCGGCGTGAGCTCGCGCATCTGCTCGCGGGGGGCAGGGTTGAAAAGCGTGTAGCTGTCCTTGCCGTGCGACCCGGGCTCGGCCGCCGCCACCCGCGCGGCGAGCACAAAGGCGGCGAGAGCGGCTGGCCGCGCGAGCATTCGCGTTTTCGTGGAAGCATGGTTCGGCCGAAGGCACATGGGAGAGACGGGGATGGCCTGGTTATTTTGAATAGTCAAAATAAATCTTTGGTTGCGTCGAAGACGTCCGTTTGTATAACCGCATTGTGGCCACCATCGCGGTTGAAAACTATCTGAAGCACGTCCTGCTCCTCTCTGAAGGCGCGGACGAGCTCGTGTCGATGGGCGCACTTGCCACGTCGCTCGCGGTCGTCCCTGGCACCGTCACGACCATGATCAAGGCGCTGGCGGACGAGGGCCTGGTCGACCACCAGCCGCGCCACGGGGTGCGGCTGACCACCGAGGGCCGGCGGATGGCACTGAACGTCCTGCGCAAGCACCGCCTCGTCGAAACGTTTCTCGTCAATGTGCTGAAGATGGACTGGTCGAAGGTCCACGAGGAAGCGGAGCGACTGGAGCACGCCATTTCCGACGAGGTGCTCGATCGCCTCGACGCGTTGCTCGGACACCCGCAAGCCGATCCGCACGGCGATCCGATTCCGAGCCGGCAGGGCAAGCTCAGCGCGCAAATCTACGCGACGCTGGCAACGTGCGCGGCGGAACGGCCGCAGCGGATTGTGCGCATCACGGAGCAGTCGGAGGAGTTCCTGCAATTTGCGGAACAGAACGGCTTGCAGCCCGGCACCGCGCTCCGGGTCGTCGATCGCAACATCACGGCCGGCGTGGTCACGCTCCGGAAATCGAGCGGCCGTCCCTTCGCGCTCAGCGTGGTGGCCGCCGGCAAGATTCTGGTCGAACAGGACCGGTAGGCCCGCGCCGGGTAGTTGACGGCCCGCGTGGGCTCATGCTGAGCCGGGATCTTGCAATCGGCTCGAGGTGGAACGCGACCTCCGGGCGCGTTCTTATTGCCGATATGATCAGACGGCGGCCGGAGGTCGCCGTCCACCGTGTTCACGGTGCGAACGGAAATGCGGTGGATTCGCAGCGCCAGCGCAGCCATTTCTTGAACCCCCTCTCACCCGCCGCAGGCGGGCAAACGTCGCCACCGCCGCCGCTCGAGGCTTGCGGCGTACGGCGCATCGACAACCTTGGCCCCGATGTCGCCCCTGTTCGCGCGAATCGTTTTCGGCCTGACCGCGGCGTTCTTTGCGGCGTTCTTCGTCTGGCCGGTGCTGCAGATCCTGCAGGGCGGCTTCGTCGACGCAGACGGCCACCTCACGTTCGCCTACCTGCGCGCCCTGCTCGCCGACCCGGTTTACCTCGACGGATTGCTCAACTCGCTCCTGCTCGCGTGCGCCACGACGGTCCTGGCCTTGCTCTTCGCGCTGCCGCTCGCGGTGCTGAGCGATCGCTATGTTTTTCCCGGCAAGCCCGCGCTGGGCTCGCTCGTGCTCGTGCCCATGATCCTGCCGCCTTTCGTCGGCGCGATCGGCATCAAGCAAATCTTCGGCCAGTACGGCGCCCTCAACGCCCTCCTGCACGCGGTCGGCGTGCTCGCGCCGGGCGCCACCGTCGACTGGTTCGCGGTGCACCCGTTCTGGGGCATCGCCCTGGTCGAGGCGCTCTCGCTCTACCCCATCATCTACCTCAACGCGATCGCCGCCCTCGCCAACATCGATCCCGCCATGGAGGAGGCCGCGCAAAACCTCGGCTGCACCGGCCTTCGCCGTTTCCGGAAAATCACGCTGCCGCTCATTCGCCCGGGACTCTTTGCCGGCGGCACCATCGTGTTCATCTGGGCCTTCACCGAACTCGGCACCCCGCTGGTGTTCGACTACGACCGCGTCACGAGCGTGCAGATTTACTACGGTCTGAAGGATATTGGCGCGAACCCGTTTCCCTTCGCGCTCGTCGCGGTGATGCTGACGTGCTCCGTCGCGCTTTATGCCCTGAGCAAGGCGCTCTTCGGCCGCGAAGCCCATGCGATGATGGCGAAGGCCACCCACGGCAGCGCGGCGCGGCCACTTCCGCCGCTGCGCGCGTGGCTGTGCACGGGCGTGTTCGCCACGCTGATCTTCGTGGCCGTGCTGCCCCACCTCGGGGTGATCCTCGTCGCCTTTTCCCAGGACTGGTACGGGACGGTGCTGCCGCAGCGCTACACGTTGGAGAATTTCCAGCTCGCCCTCGGCCACGATCTCACCGTGCCCGCGATCGCGAACAGCCTGCGCTTCGCGAGCATCTCGACTGTCATCGATCTTCTCCTCGGCGTGGCCATCGCCTACGTGGTCGTCCGCAGCAAGGTCGCGGGCCGGCAGGTGCTCGATTTTCTCGCCATGCTGCCGCTGGCGGTGCCGGGGCTCGTGCTCGCGTTCGGCTACCTCGCCATGTCGCAGGAGGGAAAGTTCTTCGCCTTCCTCAACCCGACGCGCGATCCGACGGTGCTCCTCATCATCGCGTACGCGGTCCGCCGGCTCCCTTACGTCGTGCGGTCCGCCGCGGCGGGCTTTCAGCAGACGAGCGAAACCCTCGAGGAAGCCGCGCAGAATCTCGGCGCGCCGCCGCTGAAGGCGATCCTGCGAATCACCCTGCCGCTCATCACGGCGAACCTGATTGCCGGCGGGTTGCTGGCGTTTGCGTTCGCGATGCTCGAGGTGAGCGACTCGCTGATCCTCGCGCAAAAACAGGTTTTCTACCCCATCACCAAAGCCATCCTCGAGCTCTTCCAATTGCTGGGTGACGGCAAGTTTCTCGCCAGCGCGCTCGGCGTTTGGGCGATGGCGTTCCTCGGGGTGACGATTGCCGGCCTGAGCCTCGTGCTGGGCAAAAAACTCGGCGCGATTTTCCGCGCATAACCGCGGCCACGGCCCGGCGATCAACCGCGGACCACCCAGAACACAGACATCAACCGCGGAGTACGCGGATCACGCGGAATATGGGATCCACGAACTTGGTTGCGTCGCGGCAGCCGGACGTTTCTGCGAGAACGACATCATCTGGAAAACGAGGATGACGATTGCTCATCCGCGTGTTCCGCGTGCTCCGCGGTCAAATGTCCGCATGCGGCGTACTCCGCGGTTGATCGCCTGAAACGAATCGCTGAGGCCGCCGACCGATCCGCGAATCCAATTTCCGCGTGATCCGCGTTGTCCGCGGTTAAATGTCTGTGTTCGGCGTCATCCGCCGCGCCCGCCGAGATTCCCATTGTCTCAGCGGCGGCACTCGCCAACATTACGGCGCCACCGAACGCGGGCAATCCAGCCCCCGCTCTCCAGTATTCAGGACTGGTATGAATCCTCCAGCTGCCACGTCACACGCGTTGAACTTCGTCGCGGGGTGGTGGTTGATTCTCGCCGCATTCGTGGCCGGCGCGGCGATCGGGCTCGGCTTCCATCGCGAGGATTTTCTGGGGGGCTACGGCTCCTGGCGCCGCCGGCTGCTGCGGCTGGGTCACATCGCGCTGGCGGCGCTCGGCCTGCTCAATGTCGTCTACGGCATCTCACCGCTGCCGGCCGGCGAGGGCTGGAGCGTGCGCCTTCCGGGCATCCTGCTGGTGGCCGGCGGCGTGGCGATGCCGGCCGTGTGTTTCCTCGCCGCATGGCGTGAGCGGTGGCGGCAGCTGTTCTTCGTTCCCGTGACGCTGCTGATCGGCGCCGTCGCCGGCATCCTCCTCGCCCTTCCGCCATGAAGATCGGCTTTCTCGCCCTCAGCGGCGTGCGCGCGCACGACCAGAAATTGCTCGAACCCGGGCTCACGCTGCCGGGCTTCGTCGAAGGCAGTCGGATCATCGCGTCGCTGCCGAGCCTCGGCCTGCTCTACAGCGACGAAGCCACGCGCCGGCGGCGAAAAGGATTTTTTGCGCAGTTCGACCACGAAACAAATCCAGCATGAAAACGTTACTCCCCGTTCGCATCGTGTTTGGCCTGGCGTGCGCCTACGAGGTGGCGCTCGGCCTCGCGTTCATCTTCGCCGGACCGTCGATCTTTCGGTCGCTCGGCATCGAGCCGCCCAACCACTGGGGCTACCTGCATTTCTCCGCCGCGCTTCTCCTGGTCTTCGGCTTGATGTTTTTTCAGATCGCGCGAGATCCCGTCGGCCGCGCGCATTTGATCCCGTACGGCGTGCTGCTCAAGGCGTGCTATGTCGCGACGGTCGCATGGCACTGGTACGATGCGGGCGTGCCGACGATGTGGAAGGTCTTCGCGCTGGCCGACGTCGTCTTCGCGCTCGCCTTCCTCTGGAGCCTGGCACCGATCCGCGCCGCGACGACACCGCCGCCGCCCGGCGCGATGCCGCACACGGCGTAACGCGCCGCGCACTTGCCAGCAGCGCCGCCCTGTGCGCGGATGAGGCCGCATGGTGCTGCTGCTGTTCGCGTCCTTGATTTGGGCGTTCTCTTTCGGGCTGATCAAAGGCCGGCTCGCGGGACTCGACAGCGGTTTCATTTCCGCCGCGCGTCTCGGCCTGGCACTGCTGGTGTTTCTGCCTTTTCTCCGGCTGCGCGCGCTGCCCGCGCGCACGGTCGCGCGGCTCGTGGCCATCGGCGCGGTGCAATTCGGGCTCATGTACCTCGCGTACAACGAGAGCTTCCGCTACCTGCGCGGACTCGACGTTGCGCTCTTCACCATCACCACGCCGATTTACGTGACGCTGTTCGCGGACGCGCTGGAGCGGCGATTCCACTGGCGGGCGTTCCTCGCGGCGATCCTCGCCGTGGCCGGCGCCTCGCTCGTCGTGCCCAAAGTCAGCGAGACCCTGCTCGGCATCGCGCTCGTGCAGATTTCGAACGTGGCGTTTGCCGTCGGCCAGGTGCTGTACGCGCGGCTCGCCCGCGAAGCGCCGCTCCGCGACCGCGACGTGTTCGCCCTGCTCTATGCGGGCGCCACGGCCGTCGCCGTCGCCGTCATAGCCTGCCGGGGAATCGCGGCGACGCCGAGCGCCGCGCAGATCTGGACGCTGGTGTACCTCGGCGTAATTGCCTCCGGGATCGGATTCTTTCTCTGGAACGTCGGCGCGACGCGCGTCAGCGCCGGCGTGCTGGCCGTGATGAACAACGCGAAGATCCCCTTGGCCGTGACCGTGTCGATCCTCGTGTTCGGCGAACGAGCGCAGTTGTCCGCGCTGCTGGCCAGCCTCGTGGTGATGACGGGCGCCGTGTGGCTCGCGGGCAAAAAATAGCCCCGCGCTCGACGCATGGGACGGGCCGGCCTCAGCGGGGACGGCTACTGCAAGCCGGCGCTGCACGCTGCGCGCCCTTTTCCCTTGCGGCAACCGACCGCCGCCTAACCATCGCGGCGTGGTTCCAGATTCCGATTACCGCATCAAGCTTCAGGTCTTCGAAGGCCCGCTCGACCTGCTCCTTTTTCTCATCCGCAAGAACGAGCTCGATATCTACGACATCCCCATCGAGTCCGTCACGCGGCAGTACATCGACGCGCTGCATGCGATGCGGCAGCTCGACCTCGACGTGGCCGGGGAATTCTTTGTCATGGCGGCGACGCTCATGGAAATCAAAAGCCGGCTGCTGCTGCCCAAGGGCCAGCACGCCGTCGACCCCAATGCCGAGGAGGAGGCCGTCGACCCGCGGTGGGAACTCGTTCACCAGCTCCTGCAGTACAAAAAATTCAAGGACGCCGCGGCGCACCTCGCCACGCTCGTCGAGACGCGGCAGAACCTGCTCGCGCGGCACGTTTCCTCGCTGGGGCAGGACGACGGCAACCGACCGCTGCGCAACGTGGACCGCATCGAGTTGTGGAATACCTTCAACATCGTCCTTCGCCGGCTGGCGGAGAAGCTCATCGTCGGCGAAATCCACGACGAGGTCGTCACCGTCGCCGACCAGATGGAATGGCTGCTCGCGAAAATCCAGGTCGAGCAATCCTTCGTATTCTCCCAGTTGTTCCCCGAAGGCATCACGTTGCGGCGGCTGGTCGCGACGTTTCTCGCGATGCTCGAGCTCACGCGGTTGAAAAAACTGCGGCTGCGGCAAACCGAAGCGTTTGCCGATATCGTGATCGACGCCGTGGTGGACGCTCCACCGCCGCCAATTCCGGAAAACCCGCTTGAAACCGGGGCCAACGCACCCACGGTGACCACGTGAGCAAAGAATCCAGCAAACCGGCGCGCCGGAAGCGTCAGCCGAAAGTCAGCGGCATCCTCGGCGTCGGGCTCGACAACGAAGACGGCCACAAACGCATCACAACGGGCGAGAAGTTCGTGCTGGTCGGCGGTTCGCAGGAGACGCACGAGCGGATGACCGAGACGATGGTCAAGACGTTCGAGGAGCTGAAGCGTCGCGACAAACCGCTGGAGAAGGTCGCGCCGCACGAGCTGGCGGAAATCATCAACCGGGCGCAGCCGCGCTGAGCCATGCGATCGCCGCCACCGGCGCCGGGCCAGCGCGCGTCGCGGCCGGATGCCGAACACCCGATTCCGTCATGGGTGGTCGGCGTCTGTGGCGTGGCGGCAGTTGCTTCCTTGCTGTTTTCCATTCTCATGTTCCTGAACCGCTAATTCACATGTCCGAAAAGATCGCCAACCTCACAACTGAGTCCTTCAAACAGACGGTGAACTCGTCCACCACGCCCGTGCTGGTCGATTTCT
>ORMF010254509.1_pt1 | contig 14076 bp, 13 predicted proteins | sample 1779871 | NCBI WGS metagenome assembly ORMF01 (sample SAMEA104232316, study PRJEB22302) | groundwater metagenome | biome: forest; feature: aquifer; material: groundwater | place: USA | collected 2011-08-07 | depth 5.4 m | reverse complement strand
TTCCCCTGGCTGGGCAAATTTTGGGGCCTGATGTGTTGAGGTGGTAAAGTGGGCATTTCCTTTTCCTCCCCTCCCGCCTTTTGCAATGACAATCCTTTGGCCATCCGCGGCCATATCCTCTACGACCTCTCCTGTTTCAGCATCTTTTATAACTGTTCCCACAGGAACCCTGAGCATAATGTCCTGACCGTCCTTGCCGGTGCAATTACTGCCCTGACCATGTTCTCCTCTTTCTGCTGTATAGTGTTTTTTGTATCTAAAATCCAGAAGGCTTGAAAGCCCGGTGGCGGCCGTAATATAAACATCCCCGCCTTTTCCGCCATTCCCGCCGTCAGGACCACCCCTTGGGATATACTTCTCCCTCCTGAAGCTTATACAGCCTCTTCCGCCGCCTCCGGCCTTAATATCAATTAAAGCCTCATCAATAAATTTCATCCCGTTAGACCTCTATAGAAAATAAAAAGGCGAGGGATCATGGAATAGTTCTTTTGCCCTCGCCTTAAAGAAAAGATTGAGTATCAATTAGCCTGCCGTTATGAAAGCGGCACAATGTTTACCTGCTTTCTGTTACCCCTGTCTTCATATTGAACAACACCTTCAATCCTGGCATAAAGCGTGTAGTCCTTTCCAAGCCCTACATTCACTCCTGGATATATCTTTGTTCCTACCTGGCGAACGAGAATGCTTCCTGCAGAAACAACCTGCCCTCCGTACCTTTTTACACCGCGCCTCTGCCCATTGCTGTCCCTGCCATTTCTGGAACTCCCGCCTGCTTTTTTATGAGCCATTTCTTCCCCCTCAATAAAACAGGTATAGGTAGAGAAAAACAAAACCTCGTACCTTCTTTACCTCTACCTGTATTTTTTATGCCTTTATTTCTTTTATTCGGACACTTGTAAATTGTTGCCTGTGCCCAATCTTCTTGTGAAATCCCTTCCGACGTTTCATCTTGAACGCAATAACCTTTTTAGACTTGCCCTGTTCAACAACCTCACCTACAACTTTGACATTGACAAGCGTTGGCTGGCCGACCTTTATCTCTTTATCGCTTCCAACCATTAATACATCTTTAAATTCTATCTGGCTGCCTGCATCGCCAGACAATTTTTCTACTTTTATTACATCACCTTCAGCAACAGTCTGTTGTTTTCCGCCCGTCCTTATTACAGCGTACATTTTTATCCTCCGTTTATTATAAATCGCTGTTTCAACTTTTGTATCTTGAAAACTAAAAAAGCCCTGCAATGCCTATTTTAGTATGCAGGGCTTAAGATTAGCAACTGTTATTCAAAAATTATAACGCAAAAGAGATAAATGCCTTACCACCTCTATTTTCTCATCGCGTTTATCCTGAACAATATCGGTTTTTAGCTCAGGCACATTTAAAGTTATTCTGCCACCCTCTATCTCAGCCAGTGCCTTTGTAGAACCGGCCATACCAATAGCAGCACCTGCTATGATACCGCCTCCTGCGCCGTAGGCCACATAATTCCAATGGTCTGTTGGTTTCTTTGTGAGCAACATAAATCCAACCCCTACAACTGCGCCAATAGCGCCTCCATACAATGTATCTTTAAAGACATTTTGCATCATTACACTGTCATCCGCTGCAAAAACGCGGGAAGGAAGCGCTGGAACTGCAATGGACAGTATAACCGCAAGCACAATCATTTTTTTGCGCATATATCCCTCCTTAATGGGCATTTAACAGATGATCTAATTATAGTTGATACTTATGATACTTGTCAAGAAAATCTTTTTACCATCACACACCCAAAATCTTTGGTGTTGGAGATTGTCATACTTTTTAGCATGATTGATGATAATTTTCTTGATGACTTTTCCCATCTTTTCTGATAAGTTTTTTCTACGGCTATAATCATCTTTCTGGCGTGGCTGCTGGCATTTTAGGGATTGAGGTCTGTTGCTCAAACTTATTTCAGATAAAGAAAAAGGATAAAACATGCTAAAACTCTACGACACAACTTTGAGGGACGGCACACAGGCAGAGGATATAAATTTCTCTGTTGAGGATAAGGTGCGGATTGCCCAAAAGCTGGATGAGCTTGGCATCCATTATATTGAAGGGGGATGGCCCGGCTCGAATCCCAGGGATATACAGTTTTTCAAAGAGATGAAGTCTGTGAAGCTCGTCTCTGCCATGCTTGTTGCATTCGGAAGCACGAGGAGGGCAGGGACAAAGGCAAAGGACGACGCCAATATAAAAGCGCTTTTAAAAGCAGGCGCCGGCGCTATAACTCTTTTTGGAAAAAGCTGGGACCTGCATGTGAAAGAGGCCTTAAAGATAACTCCCGATGAGAACCTTGAGCTCATATACGATTCCCTTACCTATCTGAAAGAGAGGGTGGATGAGCTATTTTACGACGCCGAGCATTTCTTTGACGGATACAAGGCAAACCCTGAATATGCCCTGAAAACCCTCAAGGCTGCGCAGGAGGGCGGCGCAGCCTGTATTGTTTTGTGCGACACAAACGGCGGTACTTTGCCTGATGAACTGGTGGAGATATTCAGGGATGTGAAGCACCATATAAATGCGCCCCTTGGCATCCATGCGCATAATGATTCAGAGACTGCTGTTGCAAATTCCATCCTTGCAGTAAAGGAAGGGGCTGTGCAGGTGCATGGCACAATAAACGGATTCGGCGAGAGGTGCGGAAATGCCAATCTCTGCTCCATTATCCCGAATCTTAAATTAAAGATGGGCATAGACTGCATAGACTCTGAGCAATTGAGAAGGATCAGGGAGACGGCGAGGTTTGTCTATGAGATGGCAAACTTGCCTCATAATAAGCATCAAGCTTATGTGGGTGACAGCGCCTTTGCGCACAAGGCTGGCGTGCATGTAAGCGCGGTATTGAGAAAGGCAGAGACATACGAGCATATAAAGCCAGAGCTTGTCGGCAACCACCAGAGGGTTTTAATATCTGACCTTTCAGGCAGGGCTAATATCCTGTATAAGGCGCAGGAATTCGGCATTGACATAAAGAGCAAAGACCCCACTGTCCAGAATATACTCAAGACCCTTAAAGAGCTTGAGCATCAGGGCTTCCAGTATGAAGGCGCAGAGGCGTCATTTGAGCTGCTCATCCAGAAGGCAATGAAGGTACGGAAACGTTATTTCAGGCTCCTCGGTTTCAGGGTGATTGATGAAAAGAAGAAAGAGGGCGAGCCGCCTCATGCAGAGGCCACAATAAAACTTGAAGTGGACGGCAAGGTTGAGCATACAGCAAGCGAAGGCAATGGCCCTGTGAATGCCCTTGATAATGCGCTCAGAAAGGCCCTGGAGAAGTTTTATCCCGGGATCAAGGATGTGGAACTCCTTGACTTCAAGGTCAGGGTTCTGAGGGCAGGGGAGGGGACTGCGGCATCTGTAAGGGTTTTGGTGGAGTCAGGCGACGGAAAGGAAAAATGGGGGACTGTTGGCGTATCCGAAAATGTGATTGAGGCAAGCTGGCAGGCGCTTGTTGACAGCCTTGAATATAAACTCTATAAAGATGAAAAGGGAAGCCTCAAACGAGGAAAGAAGAGGGGCTGATAGTGAGGGGGATGAGAAGAACTGGTCAAGGGATATTGCCCTCCTTGTAATAGCCGTATTCCTTGTGGTGATTTATTTTACGAGAGGGTTTTATATACCTGACAATCCAGCGTCAGCCACTTCTACCCCTCCTGTTGAAAAAACCGTCTTTGAAATAGAGGATTCTTCCGGCTTCAGCAAGGTCTATACATCTCCGAAAGATATATCACCGAAAGATGCAATGGCAATGGCCTGCGAACCCCCCTTTACTAAAGGGAAAATGGAGTTAAAGTATGCTGATACTATAATTAAAACCGGCTCAAAGATTACGATAAACAAAGATGGTTCAGCCCAAATAGGTCAGATGAGCGGAGAAAAGCATATTGTTTTTTCCATTCCTCTGGATATAAACAGGGCCACTATACAGGACTTTGAGGCGCTCCCCGGCATTGGCCCAAAACTTGCCCGGGAGATTGTGGAGACAAGAGAAAAGTTTGGAGATTTTAAAACAATTGACGACCTCAAAAAAGTAAAAGGGATAGGTGATAAGAAGTTCAGAAAGATAAGGGATAAACTAATTTCTTAACTTACCAATCACCCGCCCAAGTGGGTAGTTGACAGAAACTATTACTCTAAGTTATAATAGCGCAGTTTAATGTATTTTCTTTCATAGGAGTTAATAATTATGCCAATTGTAAAAAAGAAGACAAAGCCGGGAAATGGGTTGACGCTTTCGCCAATAGAGAAGGATATCCTTAAGTGTGTGGGTGAAGGCAAGACCAACGATGAGATAGGAAAGATAGTAGGGAAAACAAGGTGGACTGTAAGATTATATCTTAAAAATATTATGAAAAAATTAAATGTGATAAGCAGAACGCAGGCAGTCAGCAAGGCTATAGGCCAGGGCCTCCTTTCTCCGTTTAAATTCCACAGTCGTGCGAAGCCGTACCCGAAACGAAAGGTCTGCATTGTCGGCCTTGGCAAGGGCGGAATGGCCATACTTGATATATTCAACGAAGACCCTTCAATAGAGGTTGTGGCCGTGGCTGACGCAAATCCAGAGGCCACTGGCATAAAGCTTGCCAGGAAACTGAATATACCGGTGTCATCTGACTATAGGGAAATTATAAAAAAGGGCATAGATATAGTTGTAAATGTAACAGGCTCAAAAGAGGTAAGGGAGGGCATAAAGAAGATAAAGCCCCCTGAAACAGAACTTATGGAAGGTCTTTCTGCAAGGCTTTTATGGCAGTTGGTTGAGGAGAAGAGAAAAAGGATAAAAGAAAGGGAAAAAATTTTAATGGATCACGGGGCCCTCTACCACCTTGGGCTTGTTATAGAAAATATAGACAGCATGAAGGATGCGGCTTTAGCAATCTTAGGCTATGCAATGAAACTAACCTCCACGCCTGCCGGTTCGATGGGTCTCTTTGATGAAAAAAGCGGCGAAATGATTTTAGCGGCGTCAAAGGGTTTTAGCGCGGATTTTAAAAAGGTGGATAGATGGAAAGTACGAAAGGGAGGTTTAACCAGCTATATACTCAACCAGAAGGCCCCGCTTGTAATAACCGATGTGAGGGATTATCCAAATCCAAATCTGCTCCTTCTGAGGGAAGGCGTAGTATCCCTTCTTGGAGTGCCGCTTACTATACAGGGAAGGATTATAGGGGTTTTGTATGTAAATGATTTTAAGAGAAGAGAGTTTAGGGCCGAGGATATTTCCATTTTTTCGCTTATCAGTGTATATGCCGCCCTCACCATTGAAAGGGTGAAATCTATTGAGGAGATGTGGCAATTAAGCATAACCGACGGACTTACAGGTCTTTACAATCATCGTTACCTTATGGAACAGATGCACATGGAAATTCAGAGGGCGTCAAGGTACAACCATCCACTTTCAATAATCATGCTGGATATAGACCATTTCAAGGACTATAATGATAAGTTCGGCCACCTTGAAGGAAACAGGGCGCTTAAAGGCGTAGCAAGGATTTTGAAAAGTGAAACCAGGGATACTGATATGGTTGGACGCTTTGGCGGCGAGGAGTTCTGCATTATTGTGCATGAGGTGAAAAAAGACGGGGCTGCTGTTTTTGCAAAAAGACTCCTGCGTGAAATTGCCAAAAATCATTTTTCCGGCAGAAAGATTACATTAAGCGGAGGGGTTGCTGTTTTTCCAAAGGACGGTAAGACCCCTGTTGAACTGATAAAAAAGGCAGATGTGTTTTTGTACAGGGCCAAGAAACAGGGTAGAAATCGGATATGCTGCTAATCAAAATAAAGGGTTCCATGGTCGGTAGGGGCGAACCTGTGTCTTCGCCCTTGTTTGTCAGGGCAGACACGTAGGTCTGCCACTACCTGTAATTAAAAAGCTTGACAGAAAATAATATTTCTGATATTTTGCTTACTGAAGTATGCAGGAATTGTTTCATGCTATAGGTTTTTATTTATGATTGTTGGGCCGTAGAAGGTTTTGAATACCCTTCTGCGGCCTTTATTTTTTCAATCCTGATAAGCGTGATTACGATTAGGGTGGCAATCCTGCTTATTCCAAAACAGCTGCAAATGCGGCGGCTCTATAAAAAGGGCAGGTTTTGATCTTTTGAAAGGAGGTAAGCAAATGGCAAAAGGTAAAGTAAAGTGGTTCAATGATACCAAAGGCTACGGCTTCATACAGCAGGAGTCAGGCGAGGATGTTTTTGTCCACTATAGCGCTGTCGGCGGTGAAGGCTTCAAGAGTCTGAAGGAAGGCGATGAAGTTGAGTTCGATGTAACTCAGGGTCCAAAAGGGCCTCAGGCGTCCAATGTTAGAAAGGTATAGCCCTTTCACCCGTTAAGCACAATACCCCTTTCCACAATTAAAATGGGAAAGGGGTATTTGTTTGTGTGGTTTGTAATTCCCTTTAAAGTCTGCTATTCTTTTCATAATGGAATTTCCATCCAGGCAAATACTTACAATATCTGAGCTTACCCATGAGATCAAGATCCTCCTTGAGGCAAATCTTTATTATGTTTGGGTTGAAGGAGAGGTCTCAAATTTAAGGTCTCCCATATCAGGTCATATATACCTTACATTAAAGGATAATGGCGCACAGATAAAGGCTGTTATATTTAAAGGTCAGGCAAGGTTTATGAAATTTAAACCGGCTGACGGCCTTCATGTGATATGCAGGGGAATGGTCAGCGTATATAAGGAAAGGGGAGAGTATCAACTCATCCTTGATTATATTGAGCCAAAGGGTTTGGGGGCATTGCAGCTTGCGCTGGAGCAGTTAAAAGGGAAACTGGCAAGCGAGGGTTTTTTTGAAGCAACGCGGAAAAGACCCCTTCCTCCTTTTCCAAAGAAGATTGGCATTGTTACATCGCCGACAGGGGCCGCTGTCAGGGATATTCTTAAGGTTTTTGAAAGGAGATTTGCCGATATAGGTGTTTTGATTTACCCTGTAAGGGTGCAGGGCATAGAATCCGCAAGAGAGGTATCGGAAGGCATTAAAGAGCTTAATATGGTTCCGGGTATTGATGTGATTATTATTGCAAGGGGCGGCGGCTCGCAGGAAGACCTTTGGGCATTTAATGAAGAGATTGTAGCAAGGGCAATTTTCAATTCAAAGATTCCGGTCGTATCGGCAGTCGGACATGAGATAGATTTCACCGTCGCCGATATGGTGGCTGATTTACGGGCGTCGACGCCATCTGCTGCAGCTGAAATGGTTATCCGCTCAAAAGAGGAGATTAAAGAGCGGCTGGCTGCTGTTCTATTTCAATTAAGATCCGGCTTAAGAAATATAATAGCTGATAAAAGGATTTTTCTCCACAGATTGGAGCGGGGGCTTATTGACCCATCCAGAAGATTAAAGGAGATAAGGTTAAGGCTGGGAGATATGACAGACAGGCTTGCCCTCGCAATGTCCCATTCTCTGGAGATGATAAAAAAAGATTGCCGGCACATTGCGGAGAGGCTCAATATTTTAAGTCCGCTCAATATACTCGGAAGGGGTTACAGCATCACAAGGAATATCCCGTCTATGGCTGTGCTGCGGGATTCAAAAGATGTTAAGGCAGGCGATGATGTAAATATAATTCTTTCAAAAGGAGAGATATTCTGTAAGGTCTATGGCAGAGATAAAGTTTGAAGACGCATTGAAAAGACTTGAAGAGATAGTGGATGCCCTTGAGAAAGGGGATATTCCTTTGGAAAAGTCTTTAAAAATATTTGAGGAAGGGGTAAGGCTCTCAAGGCTTTGCAATAAGATGCTGGATAAGGCTGAGAAAAAGGTTGAGATACTTATGCGCAGTGAAAATGGCGAACTTGAGGCAAGGCCATTTGAACCGGAAGAAAAATGATTTTGGATATTGACAGATACCTGAAGGAAAGAGGAGATATTATAAATAAGGCGCTTGGCAGCCTTCTGCCGAGCGAGGATGAATTTCCGCAAAGGCTGCACAAGGCAATGAGATACAGTATTTTTGCAGGCGGAAAACGGATCCGGCCTATCCTTGTTATAGCCGCAGCAGAGGTTTTCGGAAAAACCGCCGGCAGTGTTATTAACATAGCCTGCGCCGTTGAAATGATACACACATATTCATTGATACACGATGATCTCCCTGCTATGGATAATGACGACCTGAGGCGGGGAATGCCTACATGCCACAAGGTGTTTGGAGAGGCATTGGCAATACTTGCAGGCGATGCGCTTCTGACAAAGGCATTTCAGATAATGAGCGGGCAGTCAACAGGCAATCAAGTAGGGGCGAACGGCCGTTCGCCCCTACAGGCTATCCACGAAATAGCAAAGGCAGCTGGCTCTACAGGCATGGTCGGCGGTCAGGTTATGGATATTGAGTCAGAAGGCAAAGATGTTGAGTTTCCTGTTCTTGAATATATTCACATACACAAGACAGGTGAATTGATCCTTGCAAGCTGCAAGGCCGGAGCCATTATGGCAAATGCAGACGACAGAGGACTTGAGGCAATAACAAGATATGGTGAGGCTGTGGGCCTTGCCTTTCAGATAGCTGATGATATACTTGATGTAGAGGGGACTAAAGAAGATGTGGGAAAGAATGTCGGAGGAGATGTAAAAAAGGGCAAGGCCACATATCCGTCTATTCTCGGAATAGAAGAGTCAAAAAAGAGGGCAGGGGAGTTGGCATCTCTTGCGATAGCATCGCTTAAAGATTTTGATGAAAAGGCAGAACCGCTGCGGGCTATTGCAAGATATATAGTGGAAAGGAGAAAGTAGAGGTATATACATGAGCAGGCTTCTTGACAATATAAATAATCCTGATGATTTGAAAAAAATAGCAGCATCTGACCTGCCAGGACTCGCCGAAGAAATAAGAGATGAAATTGTTGACACAATATCAAAGACAGGTGGTCATCTGGCAAGCAGCCTCGGCGCCGTGGAATTAGCTGTTTCACTGCATTATGTCTTTAACACGCCAAAAGATAAAGTCATCTGGGATGTAGGCCATCAGGCATATGCCCATAAAATCTTGACTGGCAGAAGAAAAGTGTTTTACACCATTCGTCAAATGGGCGGCATAAGCGGTTTTCCGAAAATATCTGAAAGCATATACGATGCCTTTGGCGCGGGGCATTCCTCCACATCCATCTCTGCTGCCATGGGAATGGTTGTCGCGAGGGATTTAAAGGGCGAGGATTATAAGGTAATAGCCGTTATCGGCGACGGCTCTCTGACAGCAGGGCTTGCATTTGAAGGGCTGAATCAGGCAGGGCATCTTAAGAAGGATATAATTGTTGTCCTGAATGATAATGAGATGAGCATATCGCGGAATGTCGGCGCCCTTTCATCTTTCTTAAGCAGAAAGATTACAGGAAGACTGGCAACGCGGTTAAAAAAAGAGGCAGAGGGGTTTTTTATGTCCATCCCGCGGATAGGCGGACGGCTTATGTCGCTGGCAAAAAGGGCGGAGGATTCCCTTATAGCATTGCTTACACCCGGCATGTTGTTTGAGGGCCTTGGTTTCCATTATATAGGCCCGATAGACGGCCATAACATGGATGAGCTTATAAACACATTTCATGACGTTAAGGAATTAAAAGGGCCGATACTCATCCATACACTAACAAAAAAAGGAAAGGGATATGCGCCGGCAGAGAAAGAACCTGTTAAATTTCATGGCATCGGGCCTTTTGAAAAAGAGACAGGTAAACAAGTAAAACCGGAAAACAAGATTCCTACCTATACAGAGGTCTTTGGCCAAACGCTTGCTGAAATGGCCGAAAAAGATAAGAGGATCGTTGCTATAACTGCGGCTATGCCTGAAGGAACAGGCCTTGATGGATTTGCAAAAAGATTTCCGCAAAGGTTCTTTGATGTTGGCATAGCAGAGCAGCATGCCATAACATTTGCGGCAGGCCTTGCAAAAGAGGGGTTTATTCCTGTAGTGGCCATATATTCCACATTCCTGCAAAGGGCCTACGATGAAATACTCCATGACATAGCCCTGCAAAATCTCCCTGTAATTCTGGCCATTGACAGGGCAGGGGTGGTTGGCGCTGACGGCCCAACGCATCACGGATTGTTTGACATATCCTATCTGAGGCACATGCCAAATATGATTATCATGGCCCCTAAAGATGAAGATGAGCTTAGGCATATGTTAAAGACTGCTGTAGAATGCGGAAGACCGGCGGCAGTCCGCTATCCAAGGGGGGAGGGATATAATGTTGATATCTCCTCGCCATTAAAGGAAATCCCAATAGGCAAGGCAGAGGTTTTAAAAGATGGGAGGGACGCGGTTATCCTTGCAATAGGTTCAATGGTTTACCCGGCGATAGAGGCCGCTGCAAGACTTGAAAAACGGGGGATAAAGACAACGGTTATAAACAGCCGTTTTGTAAAACCTATTGATGAGGAACTTATAGTTGCGCTCGCCAGAAAAGCCGACAAAATTATAACCATAGAAGAGAATGCACTTCAGGGCGGTTTTGGCAGCGCTGTGATTGAGCTTCTTGAGAAAATGGATATAACGGATTGCAGGATAAAAAGGATAGGGGTTCCTGATAAATTTGTAGAGCATGGTTCACAAAAAGAATTGAGAAGCCTTCTTGGTCTTGATGCAGACGGAATTGAAAAAACAGTTAAGGATATGATGAGGGATAATGTCAGCGAAAGGAAAAGGGCGTATTGACAGGCTTCTTGTGGAGCGGGGACTGGCGGAAAGCCTTGAAAAGGCGTTGGCCATTATTATGGCAGGGAGGGCGTTGGCAGAAGGGCGTGTAATTGACAAGCCAGGCGCAGAGATTAAAAGAGATGTTGAAATTACAATCCTTGAACAGAGTCCTTATGTCAGCAGGGGCGGGATAAAACTTGAAGGCGCTCTATCTTATTTTAATATAGATTGCGCCGGCAAGACAGTAGTGGATATTGGGGCGTCAACCGGCGGCTTTACAGACTGCCTGTTGAAAAGAGGCGCTAAAAAGGTTTTTGCGGTAGATGTCGGCAAGGGGCTTTTAGACTGGTCTTTAAGAAATGACAAAAGGGTTATAGTTTTGGAAGGCAGAAATATAAGGTATCTTGAATCTAAAGATATAGGGGAAACGGTTGATGCTGCTGTAATAGATGTCTCGTTTATTTCACTTAAAAAAGTCATTCCAAAGGCGAGGGAATTCCTAAAACATAAAGGGACAATCCTTGCTTTAATAAAACCGCAGTTTGAGGCTGAAAAAGAAGAGGTTGGGGAAAAGGGTATTATCAAAGATCCTGAAATACACAAAAAGGTCATTGACAAAATAAAGGCATTTTCAGAAGACCTTGGTTTTATTGTAAAAGGCGTCTCAGAATCAGCAATAAAAGGGGCAAAGGGAAACAGGGAATTTTGGATATGCTTGGAGGCTTAAATGGCGGTAAAAAAACTTGGTGAACTTCTTGTAGGCGCAGGGCTTATTACAAAAGAGCAATTAGATATTGCCCTTGAAGAAGAAAAAAGTCAAAAAGGGAAAAGACTAGGCAATTTACTTGTGGAAAAGGGTTTTACAACCGAGTTGGACATTGCCCAAACCCTTGCATACCAGCTGAATATTCCATATATTGACATGCATACCGCCGTTGTAGAGCCTGAGGCAATTAAACTTGTGCCTGAAGGGCTTGCAAGAAAGCATATTATTATCCCGCTCTACACAGAGAAAAGAAATGTCCTGAGGATTGCAATGGCAGACCCTCTGAATATGGGGGCTCTTGATGATATAAGGTTTTCCACCAACTACGAATGCTCGCCAATGGTTGCAACACAGACGGATATACTTTTAGCCATAAAGACACACTATCACCTCTCTCTTCCAATAGAGGAGATTGTAGGCGATATGGTTAAAGAGAAGTTTTTAGAGATAGTCCATGACAAGGAGCATATTAAAGACACAGAAGAACTGATGAGGAAAAGCGAGGCGCCGCCCATTATAAAGATGGTGGACTCTATAATAATCCACGGCATAGAAAGCAGGGCGAGCGACATACACATAGAGCCGCAGGAGCGTATGGTCAAGCTGAGGGAGAGGGTTGACGGGCTCATGAGGGATGTCATGCAGCTCCCTAAATGGGTTCAGGGCGCCGTAACATCAAGGATAAAGATAATGGCAAAGATGGATATTGCAGAAAGAAGGATTCCGCAGGACGGCAGGATACCGGTGAGGCTAACAGGGCGGGAACTTGACCTAAGGATATCAACCCTTCCCACGCAGTATGGCGAGAAGATAGTGATGCGCGTCCTTGACACAAAGTCCACAACGCTTACATTGAGCGAAATCGGGCTTTCCACATCCGTGAATGACAGGATAAAGGCAATTATAGAGAGGCCGCAGGGCATAGTGCTTGTCACAGGGCCGACAGGAAGCGGCAAAACATCAAGCCTTTATGCAATGATCAGCCATATAAAGACGCCGACAATCAATGTGATTACATTGGAGGACCCTATTGAGTATAAACTTGAAGGTGTAAATCAGGTGGCAATAAATGAGAAGGTGGGGCTTACATTCGCATACTGCTTAAGGTCTGTCCTGAGGCAGGACCCTGATGTAATATTTGTTGGAGAGATGCGCGATATGGAAACAGCCGAGATAGCGCACCAGGCATCCATTACAGGCCATCTTGTATTTTCCACCCTTCACACCACAGATGCAATATCCACAATAACAAGGTTAAAGAATATGGGCATTCAGCCATACCTTATTGCGTCTTCTTTAAATGGTATTGTTGCTCAAAGGCTTATAAGAAAGCTATGCGAGTCTTGCAAGGAGCCTTATAATCCCACAGATGAAGAGTTGCTTAAGGTGGGCATAAAGGCAAAAAAAGGCGACAGGCCTAACCTCCACAGGGGCAAGGGATGCAAGGAGTGCGGAGGAACCGGCTATCACGGCAGGACAGGCGTGTTTGAGGTTCTCGTAGTCAACAGCCAGATAAAGGATATGATAGTTTCTGACGAACCGGAGGATGCTATAAGAAAGGTGGCAATTGCCGGCGGCATGTTTCCTATGTATAAGGACGGGATAGCTAAGGTAAGGCAGGGGATTACCACATTGGATGAGCTTCAACGGGTTGTCTTTGCAAAAGAAAAGGAGATAATAAATATAATTTGTCCAAACTGCTCCGAGGTTATCCGGACAGAATTTGCCACATGTCCGTACTGCGGTTATGCAGTTGTTCTTAACTGTCCTTCATGCGGAAGGGAACGGGAGATTGAATGGAGCCACTGTCCATATTGCAGCAGGGAATTCAGCAAATCTGTTCCTTTCAATGAAAAAGACCTTCCGCCCAAGGAAAAATTCCGCAGTTGACAAAAATATGGCGGATTTTTTATTTTAAAAATAACTCTCAACCCTCTCTTAAGACAGGAAGCTTTATACTTACAATAGCCCCCTTGCCCCCCGGACTTTCAACTGTGATGTCGCCTTTGTGATCCTGGATTATTTTGTAAGCGATGGTCAACCCTAAACCGGCCCCTGTCATCTTGGATGTATAGAATGGGTTAAATATACTTTTCAAGTCTTCTGACTTTATACCACAGCCTGTATCTCTTATCACTAAGTCCATATAGCCGCCTTCAGAAGGCATTGTCGTAATTTTTATTTCTCCTTTTCTGTCAGCGGCATCTATCGAGTTTTGCATAATGTTTAAGATGGCCTTTTTAAGATTAGTCTTATCTATCATCAACAATGGAGGGTACTGCATAAGGGAAAGTTTTATATCTATAGCCTTTGCTGCGGCAATATCTTTTATTTCCTCCAGACTTTCCCTGATTACTTCATTTAAATCACCCTTTTTCAATTCAGAAACCTGAGCATTTTTATATTCATCTACCCTTTTCACAAGATTCTCTAATCTTTCCACTTCATGTATAATTAAATTTATATGACCTTGCAATTGCTCATCATCTATCTTTTCTTTTACCCGTCTTGCCAATCCCCCTATTGTCATAAGCGGGTTCCTGATCTCGTGGGCAATTCCATCAACTAATTGGCCGAGGGATGCAAGTTTCTCCATCTCTATCAACCGCATCTGAAGTTCTTTCATGTGCAGGAG